>Ga0105247_10000635_pt1 | contig 28087 bp, 26 predicted proteins | sample KBSS24metaG_FD_81519 | JGI IMG/M metagenome (GOLD analysis project Ga0105247, IMG submission 81519) | Switchgrass rhizosphere microbial communities from Kellogg Biological Station, Michigan, USA - KBS S2-4 metaG | ecosystem: Host-associated > Plants > Roots > Rhizosphere > Soil | place...
CGAGATGACTGAGTCGATCTTGAAGGATAAGAAGAAGATTCTTCCGTGCGCGGCGTATCTCGAAGGTGAGTATGGAATCAACGGGCTTTACGTTGGTGTGCCGTGCAAGCTCGGGGCGCGCGGGTTGGAACAGATCATCGAGATCAACTTGACGGCGGAAGAGCGGATTGCGTTGCAGAAGAGTGCGTCAGCGGTGCAGGAGCTGGTTGACGTGCTCGGCATCTGAAGATAAAAACCTTAGACAGGATTACAGGATTTACAGAATTATCATGATAAATCCTGTAAATCCTGTAATCCTGTAAATCCTGTCTAACAACCCGTTTAACCTTTAAGCCAGCCCAGTAGTCCGTGGATCACGGTCTCACGGTTTTCTTCGTAGATTGCGCGTGTGAGTGGAATATTCATCGGGCAGGCCTTCACGCAGTTTTGCGCGTTGCCGCAGTTGGTAATTCCATCCTCACCCATGATTCCTTCGAGCCGCTCAGTGCGGTTCATCGCACCAGACGGGTGCATGTTGAAGAGACGCACCTGCGCGATGGCCTGTGGTCCGATGTAGTTGTCGCCGTCATACTGCGGACACGCCTCCAGGCAACATCCACACGTCATACAACGCGAATAAGCATAACGCTCCTGCACATCGTCCTGGTCCATCCGTGGTCCCGGACCGAGATCGTGAGTTCCATCCAACTCAACCCACGCATGCACGCGTCGCAGGTGATCGAACATCTGCGAGCGATCGACAACCAGATCGCGAACGTTCGGAAACTTCGACATCGGCTCGAGCTTGATCGGCTGTTCGAGATTATCGATCAAAGCGGAGCACGATTGTCGCACACGCCCGTTGATCACCATCGTGCAGATGCCACACACCTGCTCGAGACAGTTCATCTGCCAGACTGGCGGCGTCGTGCGCTCGCCGGCTTTGGTCACGGGATTCTTCTGGATCTCCATCAGACACGAGATGATGTTGAGATTCGGGCGATACGGAATTTCAAACTGCTCCCAGTACTGCGGTGAATCGGGATTAGCGCGCCGCCGAATGTGGATCTCGACTGTTTTTGGTGACGGTTTTGCTGACATTTAACCTTTCTTCGCCTTGCTGTAGTCGCGTTTGCGCGGCTTTATCAAAGAGATGTCGACCGGCTCGAACGAGAAGACCGGACCTTCGCCGGAATACTCCGCGATGGTCGTCTTCAGAAAATTCTCATCGTCACGGTCCGGAAACTCGGGTTTGTAATGCGCGCCACGCGACTCATTGCGATTCAACGCGCCGAGCGTGATCACGCGCGCCAGCTCGAGCATGTTGGCGAGATGGCGTGCGTGCGGCAGCGCCATCGTGGCCCAAAGGTTTGAATCGTTGATCGAGATGTGCTTGTAACGATCCATCAGCTCCAGCAACTTGTTGTCAGTCGCTTTGAGCTTATCGTTGTAACGAACAACAGTGACGTTGTCCGTCATCCACTTGCCCATCTCCTGGTGCAGCACGTACTGGTTCTCGGTGCCACTCTGTTTGATCAACTTGTCGTTGATCTCCTGTTGCATCTTCAACTCCTGATCGTAAATACGCGAGCCGTCGGCACCGTTGCGCTCAACGTTCTTCGCGTACTCGATCGCAGCCGGAGCGGCGATAAACCCGCCGTACACGCAACTGACGAGTGAATTTGCGCCGAGGCGATTCGCACCGTGAATCGAGTAATCGCATTCACCGGCAGCGAGCAGTCCGGGAATATTCGTGCGCTGGTTGTAATCAACCCAGAGCCCGCCCATCGAATAGTGCACACCCGGAAAGATTCGCATCGGCACGTGACGCGGATCGTCACCGACAAACATCTCGTAAATTTCGAGAATCGCGCCGAGTTTTCGATCGAGCGTTTCAGCCGGAATGTGCGTCAGGTCGAGATAAACCTGGTTCTGACCACCGACGCCCATGCCCTCGATGCACACCTGGAAGATCTCACGCGTCGCGATGTCGCGCGGGACGAGATTGCCGTAAGCGGGATACTTCTCTTCGAGGAAATACCAGCGCTCGTTCTCCGGAATCGAAGACGGTGAACGAACGTCGCCTTGCTTCTTCGGCACCCAAACGCGCCCGCCCTCGCCGCGCGCTGACTCTGACATCAGTCGCAACTTGTCTTCGCCCGGAATCGACGTCGGATGGACCTGAATAAACTCGCCGTTCGCATATCTCGCGCCCTGCTGGTAACACGCCGAGACAGCGCTGCCGGTGCAGACCATCGAGTTCGTTGACTTGCCGAAGATGAGACCCGGACCACCAGTCGCGATGATCACCGCGTCAGCCGGAAACGCTTTCAACTCGAGCGTCTGCAAGTCCATCGCGATCAGTCCGCGACAGACCTGGTGATCGTCGAGCACGAGCGACAGCATCTCCCAGTGCTCAAACTTTCTGACTTTTCCGTTTACTTCGTAACGACGAACCTGCTCGTCGAGCGCGTAGAGAAGTTGTTGACCCGTCGAGGCTCCGGCGAATGCCGTGCGATGATGTTTAGTGCCACCAAAACGACGAAAGTCCAAAAGCCCTTCAGGAGTGCGAGAGAAGGGCACACCCATGCGATCGAATAAATAGATGATCGCCGGGGCCATCTCGCACATCGCTTTCGCGGGTGGCTGGTTCGTGAGAAAGTCGCCGCCGTAAACAGTGTCGTCGAAATGTTCCCAGGTTGAATCGCCTTCGCCTTTGGTGTTGACGGCGCCGTTGATGCCGCCCTGCGCGCACACCGAATGCGAGCGCTTCACCGGCACGACGGAAAACAGATCGACAGCATGCCCGGCTTCCGCGATTTTCATGGCAGCCGCGAGACCCGCCAGCCCACCTCCGACAATCGCGATTTTCATTCCGTTACTGGCCATTAATAAATAATTCCTCCTAACAGTCCGCCGGGACGGATGAATGCGAGGGCAGCATTGATGCCGACCAGCAGCAGCAGCACGCCAAACGCGATGCACGCATAACCAGTCAAACGCTGCGCGCGCTCGCCGATCGCGATGCCCCAATCGACCAGAAACAACCAGATGCCGTTGGCGAGATGCCAAACAGTCGAGGTAATTCCGATCATGTAAATGATCAGGATCGGAATCATGCGAAACTCACGCGCCACGATTTCGAATGCCCGATTGGGATTATGCGCTACGGACTCGGTATTCAGTCCGGGTATCAGCCCGAAACGGAAGTTGAGCACGTGAAAAGTGATAAAAAAGAAGAGAATGATCCCGGTGATTCGCTGGATCAGGTAAAACCAGTTGCGCGAGTAGGGGTACGCGAGGTTGTTGGGCCGCGCTTCCATCGTGATCACCAGTCCGTACACCGCGTGGTAGATCAGCGGAATGAAGATACCGCCAATCTCGACGAACAGGATGTACGGGATCGACTGTAGATCGACCACGGACTTGTTAAAGTCGTTCGCACCCGTCAACGCCTTTGAATTGGTGTAAAAGTGTTCTAAAAGGAAAATTCCGAGTGGAACGATACCGGAAAGCTGGTGGAGCTTGCGCAAGACGAAGGTCCTGCTCAAACGAATAGCCAAGAATTCACTCCTTTAGTGGTCAGGCAGGTTGATAATCGGTCTGAATAGAGCACATTGGATTATATTGAGAAGCGCGAGAAATTCAAAACACGGATCAGACAGATGAAGAACGCGGATTTGATCAGAGAGAGTTTAGGGACCATTGCGGCGATGATCAGGAAGCGTGAGGTGTCGCCGGTTGAGGTTGTCGAGGCGTATCTCGAACGGATCGCACAGTTGAATCCGGAGCTGAATGCGATCGTCACGCTCGCGCCTGACGTGCTGGAACGTGCTCGTGAGGCGGAAATCGCAGTGATGCGAGGCGCAGGCGTTGGTACATTGCACGGTGTGCCGCTAACGATCAAAGACACGATCGAGACCGCTGGTTTGCGTACGACGAGCGGCTCGAAGATGCGTATGGATTACGTTCCGCAGGTCGATGCTCCGGCGGTGGCGCGACTGAAAGCCGCAGGCGCGATCGTTCTTGGAAAAAGTAACGCAGCCGAGATGGCGATGGACTACACGGCTGACAATCCAGTGTTTGGCCGCACGAATCATCCGTTGAATCACGATCTGACGCCGGGTGGATCGAGTGGTGGTGAAGCGGTGGCTGTCGCGACTTGCATGTCGCCGGGCGGACTCGGCAGCGATCTGGCGGGATCCGTGCGAATCCCGGCACATTTCTGCGGCGTCTGTGCTTTGAAACCGACGACCGGACGAGTTCCGGGTGAGTTGCAGTTTCCACCGAGTATTGGTCCATACTCGCTCGGCGCCGTCATTGGACCACTGGCACGCACCGTGGGTGACTTGCGACTGCTGTTCGCCGCACTCAGCAAAGATCCTTTTGAAAGAAAGTCATACGATCTGCGCGGCGTTCGCGTCGCGTGGTACACGGATGACGGAGTTGCGCCTGTTACTGACGAGACGGCGCGTGCAGTTGCGACAGCGGCGCGTGCGTTGAGTGATGCGGGTTTGATAGTTAAGGAGCAGCGACCGCCGCATGTCGAGCGCGGCAACGAGCTCTGGTTGAAAGTGTTTTCGCGCGCGTCTGTCGTACAGCTTCGCGGCTTGTATAAAGGTCGTGAGAACGAGGGCGGATCATTCGTCAGTTGGCGGCTCGGCACCGCGGATCACACGCCTGCGCCGGCGTTGGATGAATACATCGCGGGCTGGATGGAGCGCGACCGTCTACGCGAAGAGTTGGTCCAGTGGATGGAGACGACGCCGATCATCATCGCGCCAGTCGGCGCCACGCCGGCTTATCCACACGACACGCTGAAAGTCACCGTTCACGGCAGCACTTTCGGCACGTTCAAAGCGTTCAGTTACGCGCAAACGTTCAGCGTTTTCAACCTGCCGGTGGTGACGATTCCAGCCGGGAAATCGAATGACGGGCTGCCGATCGGTGTGCAGATTGCGGGTCTGCCGTTTGCGGAGGAGACCATCTTGGCCGCCGCCGAGATCGTCGAAACAGCTTTATCCACCACTGGCGGAAATTCCGATATATAATCCGCCCCAATTTCGGAAGGAGCGACTAAATGGAACCAGTAGCCGGACTTCTGGCCTTCATGTTTTTCGGGTTCATCGCGATCGTTTTGCTGGTAATTGCCGTGAAAACGATCAGAATCGTGCCGCAGGCGACGGTCATGCTGGTGGAGCGGCTGGGTAGGTTTCATCAGATTGCAAACAGCGGGCTAAACATTCTGTGGCCGTTTATCGACAAGCCGCGCGCGGTCTACTGGACGAATACGCGGCCAGGCCTGACATCTATCGACTTACGCGAGCAATACATCGATCTTCCGCCACAGCCGGTCATCACTCGCGACAACGTCACGATTCATGTTGATTCAGTCGTGTACTGGCAGATCACCGATCCGGTCAAAGCTGTCTACGAAATGAACGATCTGGTTGGTGGTATCGTGCAGTTGACGATTACCGGCATGCGCGCGGTTATGGGCGACATGGACCTGGACCACACCCTTTCACAGCGCGATCAGATCAACTCCAAACTGCGCATAATCCTCGATGAAGCTACTGACAAGTGGGGCGTGAAGGTTACACGCGTCGACGTGAAGAACATCAATCCGCCGGAAGATGTACGCATCACGATGGAGAAGCAGATGACCGCAGAGCGCAACCGGCGCGCACTCGTGTTGCAGGCCGAAGGTGATCGACAAGCGGCGATCACGCGCGCGGAAGGTGAGAAGCAGGCGGCGGTCACACGTGCGGAAGGTGAAAAGCAGTCAGCGATACTGGCAGCCGAGGGTGCAGCGCAGGCGCGTTTGCGAAATGCGGAAGCTGAGTCGGAAGCGTTGACGCGAATCGCTCAATCGATCCCCAGCGGTGATCCCGGTCACTATCTGATCACAATGCGTTACATCGAGAGCCTGCGCGACATGACGCGGAGTAACAATTCGAAGGTGATCTTCATGCCGGTTGAAGCTTCGTCCATGCTTTCGAGTGTGGGCGCGATCAAAGAGGTGTTATCGCAGACTGGTGAGAAGGACGATCAGACGCCACCGCCACCACCGCGTCCCCGCGAGCTCCCACGATAGTTTTTTACAGGATTAAATCCTGTCAAAAACTGACTCTTGAGATCGGCGTGTAGCGGGAACCTTTGCTGCTCAATTCGCTTCGAAATATTACGAGCTCGGTAAGATCAATCTGAATCATTTCGAATGGCATCTTTAAATGAGCGTCAGCAAGGGAACGTGCGCCTTCCGGTTTGCGGAGGCGCGCGATCGTGAGATGCGGACGATAGGCGCGATTCTCTTTCTCAAAACCCTCCGCGGCGCACTCGTTTTCAAACTTTGCCTGCAAAGCACTCAACTGACCTGACGGATCGCTGATTCCGATCCAAAGTACCTGCGGACGACTCGGCTTCGGAAACACGCCCGTCTCACCAACACCGATCTGAAACGTTGAGAACTGGCTCACTGCGCGCTCGGCTGCCGCAGAGATCTTCTCAATCCGCTTCACCTCAACATTCCCAAAGAACTTCAGCGTCAGATGAATGTTCTCAACCCGACTCCAACTCGCCGCCGCGTCGGGAACCTCTTTCCGCAACCGGCGCACATGATCTTCCAGCCGCGCCCGCACCACATCGGGTAATTCAACCGCACAAAAGACACGCCATGACTCCGTCATTTGGCTGGTTCGAGAACTAACGTTTCTTTCGTCGCTTTCGAAACAGCCGCGGCCGTAAACGGAAACTCACGTGGCGTAACCGCGCGCCAGTCAGCAAGCTGGTCGCTCCAGTGCGGATTCTTCGGCAATCCCGATTCGCCAAGCGCGATCCCCTGTTGCGTCTTGTCCCAATCACTCGGATCCGCGATCAAGCGCATCGACACGGACGGGCCGACATTTACCGTCGCGCCGATGAAACCGCCGGTCCCGTTTTGCGGGAAAGGTGGAATCGTGAATTGTCCGCCGATTAAAGGCGCGCCACTCAGCGGATGCGGAAAACGTGCTTTCGCCAGGTCACCCCAGTTCCACTTGGTCTCATCAGCGCCCAGATTCTTCGTGAGCATAGCAATCGCTTCGTCGTAACTCGCGCGCAGCAAATCGCCGTAACTCGCATACTCTTTGGGCAGCCAGGAGGCCGGTTGCTCCTTGATTACACGATCGAGAGTCGTATCGAAGTTATTCCACTGATAGTTTTGCACCAGTTGCTGGCCCAATGCCCCGGTTAGAATTCTCGAGCGAAAGGCGATACGCACGTAGGCCAGGAGCGGCACCATCGCGGACTCGGCGCTAACTCGTCCGTCCCACTTTTCGAACGCATCGAGATGGGCCTTTAACTTCTCGTCTCCGGCCGCTTTTGGTCGCAACAACTTGACTGCTTCTCGAGCAAATGTCACGCCCGCGACCGAGTAAACGTCTCCCTGAATGCGACGGAAGTCTTCGGCCGAAAGTTTTGGTTTTTCGTTGAGCAGGTCGAGTATGCGACGCGCGCGATACGGTTGCGCCCACGAGTGTGACAGGAAGTAAGGATAATCAGTGCCGACGATTCGCTGGTTGGCGGTGACGATGATTCCCGAAGGCGGATCGAACACGGTCGGCAGCTTTGATACGGGAATGTAACTGGTCCACTCGCCCGCGTCAGTCGATCCGTCGTACGGCACACTGCCGTCGCCTGACTTCCTGATCGGTATCACACCCGCGGCGTGATAGCCGATGTGGCCGTCGACATCAGCGTAAACGATGTTCTGCGTCGGCGCGGTAAACGACTCAACCGCGGTGTTGAACTCTTTCCAGTTGCGCGCGCGATTCATCGTGTAGGAAATGTCAGCGTTGTTCTTCGCCGGGTCCAGCGCCGTCCAGCGCAGCGCATAACGCTTGCCGTCACCTTCGAAGATGATCGGACCGTGTCTTGTGACCGTCACGTCGTGCGTGATGGTGTCGTACTCAGAGCTGCCGAAGGCTTTTCGCACCTTGATCTGTTCATGACGAATCACCACGTCCTGCCAACCGCCCGGCGTTTGATATTGCTTCGGATTGTCGGGATTAAACTTCTCAACGTACACGTCCTGAACATCGGGACCGACATTCGTGAATCCCCACGCGATGTGCTCGTTGTGACCGATGACGACGCCGGGCAAACCCGGACTGCTCACACCGGCAACATGCACACCGGGCGCGCTCAGTTGGACCATGTGCCAGATCGAAGGCGCTGTCGGGCGCAGGTGCGGATCATTAGCGAGCAGTGGTTTGCCGGTGACGGTGTGACTGCCGCTCACGACCCAGTTGTTGCTTGCAGCCAGCGCCTCAGTGCCGAAACCGATGCGCTCGAGAGCCGCAGTCGCGATCTCCTGGTTGTAAGCAAGTTTCGCGAGTGCTTCAGTTGAAACTGGTTCGCGTTTTACGTGCGCTGTTTTGCTTCTCGACTGCGGCGTGTCTTTACCGACGACCAGCACGTCGAGCGGCGAGATTTCGGGCAACAGCTCTGCGCGTTTGTCGGCGGGCAAAACGGAGAGCGCCTGGCGCATGATGTCGAGGCGCCACGTGTCGGAAAGTGCTTCCGCGAATAATTTGACGACGACGCATGAGTCAGCCGGCGTCCACGGGCGAAAGCTGTACTGCAGGAGCTGAAACTCCGGCGGCATCGACTTTGGATCGAGTGAGGCTGCATACGCGTTTACGCCGCGTGCATAAGCCTCCAACATCGCGCGTGTACGCGGCGAGGCGGCGGCAAATTCCGCATCGGCCTCCTGTGCGAAACCGTAAGTGCGATGTAGCTTGTCCTGGTCGATGATGATGTTATTTGGTCCACTGCCGAGTATCTCCGCCAACTCGCCGCGTGCGTTACGACGGAAGAGATCCAACTGCCAGAGACGATCCTGCGCGGTGGCATAACCCTGTCCGAAGTAGAGATCGTCGTCGTTCTGTGCTTCGACGTAAGGAATACCGCGCTCGTCGCGGCGGATCGTGATGCGATCCTTGAGACCCTGTATCTGAACTGCGGTTTGTTGCGGGGCCGTCCGGCCTGAGTGCGGGACTGTGAGCAGACAAACAAGTATGAAGAAGAGGAACACAAGGCGTCGCATAGATTGATTTTCCTTTCGGCACACAAGAATATCATGTAAATCTTGTTAATCCTGTAATCCTGTCTTAGAATCCCTCGTCGATGAGGCGTCTCTTTTTAATTGTGGCCCTGTTGATCTCGTGTGTCATCACCGTGACCGCGCAGCAGCGTCCTTTAATTACCGAAGACGTCGACATCATTCCGCCAGGCTCGATCCGCATCGAAGCCGGTATCGATTTCATGCAGGGCGCGAAGTACTCCGTCTCAGGCATCAGGGGTGATCTGACGCGCGCCGGTGTTATCGGCATCAGTTTCGGCATGGGACCCAACGTCGAGTTCCAGATCGAAGGCGTGGCGCAGAACTACGTCAGCATCAACTCGCGTGGCCCGTCAGCAATCCCACTGGATTTGCTTCCCGGCGCAAACTCGACCAACGACACGGGCGACTTCACGCTCGCAGCCAAGTTCAAACTGCGCAACGAAACGCGTCGCGGTCCGTCGCTGGGCTTTCGTTTTGGCGTGACGCTTCCGAACTCAAACGAGGCGCGCGGTATCGGGTTAAATGCAACAAACGCGTTCGGGTCGATTCTTGTCGGCAAGAAGTTCGGACATGACGGTCGCTTCAATACGTTCGGCAATCTCGGGATCGCGATTCTTACGGCGCCGACCGAGTTGTTTACGCAGAATGACGTTTTGACTTACGGCGTCGCTGGAATTTTTCACATCAACAAACAGTTTGCTATCGCCGGCGAAGTTAATGGACGCGCCAACACGCGCCCGGGCAACGGTCCGCTCGGCACCGAGTCGATGGGTGAAGCGCGACTCGGTATGCAGATCCGTGCGTCGGGGTTGCGGTTCGACTTCGCGGCGATCAAAGGTCTCACCAGCTTCAGTCCAAACTCCGGCTTCACCGTCGGTGTTACTTACGACACGCCCTCCGTTTTCGCCCCGGTAAAGTAGGACGCGCATTAACGCGGATTTCTGTTTCGAGGGGCATCTATGCTTTCATAACCGCCGCATGTATGACTGGTTAGCCGCGATTGCCCGCTGGTTGGAAGTTAATGTTATTGGCCTGCCGATTTATCTCGCGGCGCCGGCGATGATCATTATCGGTGCGCTCGATTCGTCGCTTTTGTCGCTTCCCGAAATCAACGATTACCTCGTGGTCGGACGTTGTTTCAAGCATCCGAATGCGGTTTTCTACTTTCCGCTTTTCGCCGCAACCGGAAGCGTGGTCGGCTGCGCTCTTCTTTATACGATTGTTCGTCGCGGCGGCCAGGCAGTGCTGCGCAAGCGTTTTCCACTGCAAAGTATCCAGCGAGTCGAGCGCGCGTACGCGCGGTTTGGTTTTTTCGCGATCGCTATTCCCGCAATACTGCCGCCGCCGTTGCCGTTCAAGATATTCGTCGCGACTGCAGGCGCGCTGGAGTATCCGCGTTGGAAGTTCTTGTTGACCGTGATGATTGCGCGCTCGCTGCGGTACTACATCGAAGGCATACTTGCTGTTTACTATGGCCGTCGCGTGCTGTTGTTTATGAAAGACAACGGGCTCGTGATTGTCAGTGTCGTCGGGACATTGGTGTTGATTGGATTGATTATTTATTTCGTTGTGCGGCAGCGCCGGATTGGGCGCGCGCCGGTTGAGGCTGCGGCTGACGAAGTTTCTGAGTGAAAGGATCCCCTGGTTTGAAAGTTGGTCTCCATCCGGTTAAGTGGCTCACACGTCTTTCTGAATACCTGATCACATACGGCGCGTTCGGCTTGTTCGTGGTCGCAGTGCTCGACTCGACGTTCGTGCCGTTGCCGAGCAGTGTCGATGCGTTGATGTTGTTGTTGTCGATGACGAATCCGAGCTGGATGTTGCTCTACGCGTTTATGGCGACGACTGGCTCAGCGCTCGGCTGCCTGATCCTCTATTTGATTTCACGACGCGCGGGAGCACGCGCGCTCAACCGTTTTTCTGAGGCGAAGCAAGCGCGCGTCAAAAACTGGATTGAGCGCTACGACATGTTCGCGGTGTTGGTGGCGACACTTTTGCCGCCGCCGTTTCCGTTCAAGTTGTTCGTTATTACGGCAGGTGTGTTCCGGTTTAGCTTAGTGCGATTCATGCTCGCTATCCTGGTGGGGCGTGGTTTCCGATTTTTGCTGGAGGGTTATTTCGCCGTTCGTTACGGAGCGCAGGCGAAAGAGATCCTTACGAAATATTATCCGTGGATCGGACTCGGGCTGGTCGTCGCGATTGTGATCTTTGTGCTGTTAAGGCAGAAACTAAAACGACCGGAGGTCATCACGGATCATCCGTGAAGTCATCAGTGCAGGTCCGTGTTCAATTCCGGGAACTGGAATCTTCTCGCCGCGCCGAGATCTTTAATCCCGTGCGTTTCTTCCAATTCGGTTAGTAAGAGGATGAAGATTTCGGCGGTCGCGAGTGCGTCGCTTCCGGCGCGATGACGGCTCGCGATCGGGATCGAGAAATGTGTCGCGATCGTGTCCAGCCGGTGATTTGCGAGATCCGGCATTGCGCGTCGCGAGAGTCTGACCGTGCAGAGATGCGGGTTGACCATGCGATGCCCGGGATAAACGCGCGAGATCTCGTGATTGAGGAAACTCGTGTCGAAGGGCGCGTTGTGGGCCACCAGCACCGAATCGCTCACGAAGTCGAGCCACTTCGGCGCGACATCCGCAAACACCGGCGCGTCCCTGACCATGTCGTTTGAAATACCCGTGAGCGTCGCGACAAAACGCGGGATCGGAATCTCAGGATTGACGAGTGAAAGGAACTTATCGACTATGCGGCCGCCGCGAATTCTATAAGCGCCGAGCTCGATGAGTCGATTCGGCGGCGTCTTCGCGCCGGTGGCTTCGACGTCGACGACCACGAAGTCGAGATCTTTCAAGAGGCGCGTATGGCTGTCGTCTTCGAGTAGCTCGATAGTGTTATCGACGATCTTGAAGCGTCGATCGTTTCTGATCAGGTCCGCAACGAGTAGTCCGGCAAGCTCGTCGTCGATGTGAGAGAGTTTGAAAACGACGTCGACGATCTCCGACGCGGCAGCGCGTCCGCCAGAGCCAGTTAAGAGGTCGATTGTGTCCTGGACGAGTGTAGAATCAGAAACTAAATTCGAGTAAGGCGGCATTCGCTCAGGATTGTAGCACGCACATACTCCGCGAGGTAAGAACTTGAACGCAGACCAAGTCATTGATCAATTCAGGGCCACAGGCGCGTTGCTGGAGGGCCATTTTCAACTTTCCAGCGGCTTGCATAGCACGGTCTATTTGCAGTGTGCGCTCGTGCTTCAGTTTCCCGAGCGCGCCGAAAGCTTTGGGCGCGCGCTGGCCGAGAAGTTTCAGGGGCAGGGGATTGAGTTGGTCGCGTCGCCTGCGATTGGCGGGATCGTGATTGGTCACGAGGTTGCGCGCGCTCTGGGAGCGAGGTTTATTTGGACCGAACGCGAAGCGGGCCAGATGACGCTGCGTCGCGGCTTCACGATCGCGCCCGGCGAGAAGACTTTGATTGTTGAAGACGTGATCACGACAGGTGGATCGACTCGCGAGACGATTGACGCGGTCCGTAAAGCCGGCGCGGATGTTGTCGGCGCGGCGTCGATCATCGATCGTTCGGGTGGTAGTGCGGATGTCGGTGTGCCGCTGACGTCGCTCGCGTCGTTGCGAGTGTTGTCGGTTGAGTCTGCTGTGTGTGACGCGTGCAAACTCGGTGAGCCAGTGGTGAAGCCCGGCAGCCGGAAAGCAGCGCCGTGAATTACAAATTGCTTCTTCAGTACGATGGGACCGATTTCCACGGCTGGCAGATTCAGGAGGGTCGCAGGACTGTTCAGGGTGAGTTGACGCATGCGCTTTCGTTGATCGACGGGCGGAGCGTCACTGTTCATGGATCGGGCCGTACGGATGCGGGTGTTCACGCTGAAGGGCAGGTTGCCAGTGTTGAGATTCAACGCGAGATCACGGCCACGAAGTTACGGGCCGCGATCAACGGCAACCTCGACAGGGACGTGCGGGTGTTGTCGTGTGAAGTTGTGAGCGATGATTTTCACGCGCGGTATTCTTCGCTCGAAAAGACGTACGTTTACCGGATCGTGAATGGTCCAGTGGTCTCGCCGTTCTGGTGGCGCTACGCGTATCACGATGCACGACCGTTTGATCGCGAGAGTATGAAAGACGTGGGCCAGTTGTTCTGTGGCGAGCATGACTGGACCGCGTTCTCGGCGGCGCAGTCGGATGTTGAAGATCGTGTTCGCACAGTGACGCGCGTTGAGATCTACGAGCGCCCTGACGACCGATCGCCCGACTCGTTGATCGAGATCCGCGTCAGCGCAAACGGATTTTTGCGTTACATGGTGCGAGCGATGGCGGGGACCCTGATGGCCGTCGGGCGTGGCGAGCTGGATCGTGATGCGGTGCTTGAAGCGCTTCAATCCGGGATTCGTCCAACTGCAGCCGTCACCGCTCCCGCGTGTGGTCTTACGTTGGTTTCGGTGCGCTATGAATGATTTGCAGGATCCAAACAGCGGGGGCAAGCCCCTCTTCCTGACTTGTTCTAACCTGAGCGCCGCAAAATAGAACAAGTCAGGAAGAGGGGCTTGCCCCCGCTGTTAGATGAGCGATTGACAGCTATTCCTTTAACGTCAACAATGCCTCATTGATGCTTTCTGACTTCGCCGGAGTAATTCAAAAAGGAACACGAGAAGAGTCGCTGCTCGCCGCGGTGGCTTGGGATCGTCTGCCTCGTCACGTCGCGATCATTATGGACGGCAACGGACGTTGGGCGGCCCAGCGCAGCCAACCACGCGTCGCGGGTCACAGAGCCGGCGTCGAAGCCGTTCGCGCCGCCGTGGATACAGGCGCGCGGCTGGGTCTTGGCGCATTGACCCTGTACGCGTTCTCGACCGAAAACTGGAAGCGACCACGCTATGAAGTTGACGCGCTAATGCGCATGTTGCGTCGCTACATTCGACTCGAGCTCGAGGAGATCGATCGTCAGAACATCAGGTTCCAGACCATCGGACGTATCGGTGCACTCGCCGAAAACGTCCGCAAAGAAATTCAACGCGCCACCGAACAGACTGCGAGAAACAAGGGCATGATCTTGTCTGTGGCCTTGAATTACGGCGGGCGCGCAGAAATCGTCGACGCCACCCGCGCCGCAGTCAGACGATTGCTGGACGAAGGCAGCCGCCCGGATCAATTAACGGAAGAGCGCATCGCGAACGAGCTCTACACACGCAATCTTCCCGAACTCGATCTACTCGTCCGCACGAGCGGCGAGCTGCGAATTTCCAATTTCCTGCTTTGGCAAAACGCATACAGCGAGATCTACGTCACCGAAACCCTCTGGCCCGACTTCCGCCGTGTCCATCTGCTCGAAGCCATCGTCGATTACCAGCGCCGCGATCGCCGGTTTGGAGGATTAAAATTAGTTGTGAGTAAAAAATAGGTTTTATTGGACCGATAGGACCTATTATTAACTGAATGAAACGAATCCTAACCGCGGTCGTTGTTTTACCTTTCCTGATCGCTTCAATTCTTATTGCTTCTTTGTGGTGGGTGTTTGTGTTGCTCGCGGCGGCCGCGATGGTGCTGGGGCTCTGGGAGTTTTACCTGCTGGCGAAGAAACTCAAGCTACAGCCTGAGGTCGCGGCAGGTTATGTTGCCGGAGCCGCGCTGATCACGATTCCGTTACAGAATGATCCAGCGAACGTACTCCTTGTGCTGTTTGTGATCCTTGCAGTCACGATAGGTACGTTGATCGCCACGACGCTGCGTGGCGCGCCATTTGAAAAAATGATCGCGTCGGTTGGCTCAACGTTGCTCGGCGTGTTGTATATCCCGTTGCTCGGCAGTCATCTCGTCGCCTTGCGCACCGGATTTCCGCAGCCGCTCTCGGCGCACCTGTTGTCGTTCTTCTTTCTCGTACTGATGGGGTCAGACGTGGGCGCTTATTACACCGGCCGCGCGCTCGGCAAACGCAAACTCGCGCCCTCAATCAGTCCTGGAAAAACGTGGGAAGGCGCAGTTGGCGGCATTCTCGCGGCCCTCGCGATGGCTGCACTCGCCCACTTCTGGTTCTTCCGCGAGCTCCCACTCAAATACATGCTGCCACTCGCCGCGATCATGGCCATACTCGGAATCCTCGGCGATCTCGCGGAGAGCGCACTCAAACGCGGCGCAGGCGCAAAAGACGCCGCCAACATACTTCCCGGCCACGGCGGCATCCTGGATCGTCTCGATAGCTTGCTCTTCAATGCGCCACTCATCTACTATTTTGCACGCTTCTACTTCCAAAGCTAGACGCTTAGAAGAAAGCTGATGACCACGAAAAAAATCCTTCTGATTGTTGGTGGCGTGGTCCTCGTGCTTGGTTTTATGGTCGTCTGTTTTGTGGGAGCGATTGCCGGGTTCGCTTTGTACTCGATCGGCAACAGCGAAGCAGCGTCGCGCGCGAGAGTTTTTCTCCGCAGTAACGAGAAGCTACAGGCGGACATCGGCCCGGTAAAAGATTTTGGCAACATCGTCACCGGCAATGTCAGTCTTAATAATGGGACCGGCGCGGCGACGCTGCATCTCAAAGTGATCGGTGAACGACAGAATGTTAACGCGACGGTTGAGCTGCTGTTGCGTAACCGGGAGTGGAACGTTATCGGAGCAAATTACGTTAATTCGTCAGGACAGATTATCCCTCTACTCGACCCCTACGAATCAAAATTAATAATCCCCCTGCTGGTTGCATGATTGAGTCATTAACGAACACCACCGGAGTTGCGATCCTTGGTTCAACCGGATCCATCGGTTGCAATAGTCTGCGCGTTATCGAGTCGTTGACTACGAGAAACATGCGTGTAGTCGCGCTTGCAGCCGGCACGAATGTCGAGCGTCTCGCGGATCAGATCGCGACGTACTTGCCTGAAGTAGTTTCAGTCGACAACGAAACTGCCGCACACGATCTGCGCGCAATGCTGTTCGCGCGCGACGTGGATCTACCGCGCATCGTGATCGGTGAAGCCGGACTGATCGAAGTCGCCACACATCCACAGGCTGACTGCGTGATCTCAGCAACAGTCGGCGCCATCGGTTTTGTGCCCACGCTCAAAGCGCTCGAGCAGGGCAAACGCGTCGCGCTCGCTAATAAAGAAACCCTCGTGATGGCGGGTGAGCTAATGACCGAAGCGGCGCGAAAATCAGGCGCCGAATTGTTGCCGGTCGACTCCGAGCACAACGCTTTGCACCAGTGTTTGCGCGGCGAGCGACGCGAAGAAGTGCGACGGATCATCCTGACTGCCTCCGGTGGACCATTTCGTACGAAGAACAAAGCCGAGATGGAACACGCCACGGTGACGGAAGCGATGCAGCACCCGACCTGGAACATGGGCGCCAAGATCACGATCGACTCAGCCACTCTCATGAACAAAGGTCTCGAAGTAATCGAAGCGCGCTGGCTGTTTGACTTCGGACCGCACGAGATCGACATAGTCGTCCATCCGGAATCAGTAGTGCACTCGATGATCGAGATGATCGACGGCTCTGTGATCGCGCAAATGGGCGTGACGGACATGCGTCACGCGATTCAATACGCGCTCACGTATCCGGAGCGTCACTCATGCCAACTCCCACCGCTGGATCTGACGGCAGTCTCCGGACTTCACTTCGAAGCTCCGGATCTGGAGCGTTTTCCGTGCATAAAACTCGCTTACCGGGCTCTAACTGAAGGTGGGACGCTGCCCGCGGCCATGAACGCAGCAAACGAGGAAGCGGTCAACGCGTTTCTGAACGAGCGGATTCGTCTGACTGAAATCCCGCAAGTTATTGAAACCGTGATGAACGATCACGTGAATCAACCTGCAAAAGACATCGAAACCATCCTCGATGCGGATCATCAAGCCCGCCACGCCGCCCTCGCTGCAATCGAAGATCCAATCCGTGTTCATCCGTGATATCCGTGGTAAACTCATTTTCGTTGCAACCCGGCTCGAAATGGTCGAGTCTAACTGTGGTTATTTGACGTAAGACTTAAATAAAAGGGCCCTGAATGACTTATCTAATTTACCTGCTGGGATTTATCTTCATCCTCGGTTCCGCTGTTGTTCTTCACGAATTCGGCCATTTTATCGTTGCCAAACTCTTTAAAATCCGTGTGGAAACGTTTTCCGTCGGGTTTGGGCCGCGACTATTCGGCAAGAAGTGGGGACATACGGACTACCGCGTCTCAGCTATTCCTCTTGGCGGTTATGTAAAGCTCGGCGGTGATGAATCAAACGCGCCCCTCGAAGGCGCAAGCGCGCAGGACATTCCTCCCGATGAGATGTACAACCTGCGTCCCCGCTGGCAGCGCGTGATGGTTGCGCTCGCGGGCCCGATCATGAACATCATCACTGCGATGGCGATCCCATTTGTCGGTGCGTTCATGTATGGGGTTCCAGCAACTCCGTCGCCGGTTGTTTATTACATTCAAAAAGAAGGTGCCGCATATCAAGCCGGTCTCCAGCCTGGCGATCGCATTGTCTCCTTCAACGGTACTGAGAACCCGACCTGGGACGTTATCAATGGCGACGCACTGCTCTCGCCTGGTCATCCGTTGCCGATCGTGGTGAATCGAAACGGCCAGGAAGTCTCTCTGACAATCACGCCGACTACGCACATGGAGAATGGCGAAGCCGCAGGTACTTTGGATTTCATTCCTGATTACGGTGGTCTGCCGGTCGTCGTCTCAGGTGTGAATACAGGCTCACCTGCCGAAGCGGCTGGTCTGAAAGACAACGATCGTTTTGTAACGATCGGCGGTGAAGCCGTGCGCAGTTCCGCGCAGGTGACGGAATACGTTCGCAGTCACCCGACCGACCGGATTCCGATCACGGTTCAACGCGACGGCCAGACGGTGCAATTGACCACGAATGACCAACGCACCATCGACGGCAGACTCGGATTCGGCGTTTCAGAGCGATATCCACTCCACTCCGCCAGTGTCCTTTCGGCGACGAAGTACGCCTACGACCAGAACCTTCAAATACTGCGTTTGACGGGTAAGGCGCTCGGACAAGTCTTTACTGGTCAACGCTCGGTGCGTAACACGTTCTCAGGCCCAATCGGCATTTACCAGGCAACACAAAAATCGATTGAGAAGCTCGGCTGGGACGGCGTTTTCGGCATGCTCGGTTTTCTCAGTCTGAACCTCGGTATCTTCAACCTGCTGCCGATTCCGGTGCTCGACGGCGGCGCAATCTTTCTCATGCTGATCGAGGGGCTGCTCGCTCTCATCGGTTTATCGATCTCGGCCGCGGTGCGCGATCGTATTCAGCAAGTAGGATTTGTAATGGTGCTGCTGCTGATGGTTTTCGTAATCAGCAACGACCTGCTGAAGACGTTTGGAGGCAATCGGGAACAGGAGAAGCCGCCGCCGGCTGCTTCTGCGCCGGCAAAATAGCTCATGCGCAAAACGCGACCAGTTCAAGTTAAAAATATTCAAATCGGTGGTGGCGCTCCCGTAGTGATTCAGTCGATGACAAAGACTGACACTTCGGACGTGGGCGCTACTGTCGCGCAGATCGAAGAGATGGTCCGCGCGGGTTGCGAGATCGTCAGGCTTGCTGTTCCGGACAACGACGCTGCTATCGCGTTGAAAGAGATTCGGAAACGAGTTCCGGACGTTCCGATCGTCGCTGACATTCACTTCCACTACAAACTCGCATTGATGGCGCTTGAAGCGGGCATCGACAAGCTGCGACTCAATCCCGGCAACATCGGCGCACACGAGCGTGTTCGTGAAGTGGTGCGCGCCGCGCAGGCGCAGAAAGTGCCGATCCGGATTGGTGTGAATGGCGGCTCGCTCGAGAAAGATCTGCTGAAGAAATACGGGACAGCGACGCCCGAGGCGATGGTCGAGTCAGCTTTGCGGCACATCCAGATCCTCGAGGATCTCGACTTTACTGACATCATCATCTCGCTGAAAGCTTCCGACGTGCATCGCACGGTCGCTGCTTATCGACTGCTGGCTGAGAAGGTTGATTATCCGTTTCACCTCGGCGTCACGGAAGCCGGGACATCATTCAGTGGTACTGTGAAATCCTCGATCGGGCTCGGCATTCTGCTGCACGAAGGAATTGGCGACACGATCCGCATCTCGCTGGCGGCGGAGCCGCAGGAAGAGGTTCGGGTAGCGTGGGAGATTGTGAAGTCGCTGGGATTGCGGACGCGTGGCGTGACGGTGGTTGCTTGTCCGACGTGCGGGCGGCTCGATGTTGATAATTTCGTCGGGATTGTTGAAGAGATCGAGCGCCGGCTCGCTCACATTGAAGAGCCGCTGCACCTTTCGATCATGGGCTGCGCGGTGAATGGTCCAGGCGAAGCGCACGACTCGCAGCTCGGGATCACGTTTGGACGTGGTGTCGGGATGATCTTCAAGGATGGCGTGCCGATGCGGAAGGTCGCCGGTGAGAATATTGTCGAGGCGTTCGTGATGGAAACCGAAAAGTTACTGGCGGAAACGCGTAAGTAGACAGGATTAACAAGATGTTTCAGGATTAACATGTTCATCATGAAACATCTTGTTAATCCTGTCTAACGTACCTTTGGCCTCTTGCCCGCTGCGACATCCCCAGCCATTACCAAAAACAGCGAGTCAGTCGTGATTTTGCGATTGACGTTGACGATCAGTTGTTCGCGTAAATCTTCAATCTGCAAGATCCAATCACCGGCACGGCTCGGATCGAGCTTCTGAGCCACTTCTTTCAACTCCGCTGATAGATCTTCATTCACGATTCGCGACGTGTCGACGCCGAGCGACAGCATCCACGCGTCGCGGATCAACGTCTCGAGCACGTCCAATCGCTCTTCAAACTCGTCTTTGTACTGCGCTTCGTTGAGCTGTTCCGCCGATCGCAGCAGTTGCGCACGATCGTCGCTGAGGACGAGCGCGTTGAGCACTTTCAGCATCGCTTTCCGCTGCGAAGTGAACGTGACGAGATCTCCGGAAAGCGCGCGGCCCATGCTGCCGCCCGCCGCCCGCGCGCGCAAACGGGCCGTCTTCGCGTCGATATCGTTTTTAATGAGGTATCTCGCGATCTCGTCCGGTGTCAGCGGTGAGAAACGGATCATCTGGCAACGCGAGAGTATCGTCGGCAGAAGCATCGCCGGACGCGCTGTGATCAGGATCAGGTGCGAGGTCTTCGGCGGCTCTTCGAGCACTTTCAAAAGCGCATTTGCTGAAGCGTCGTTGAGCTTGTCAGCCTCGTCGATCAAGAACACGCGCGCCTTGCCTTCATAGGGTCGAAAGTTCGCTTCCTTCTCGATCTGGCGCATCTGCTCGACGCGCAGCACACGCCGCGGCGCGACGACGAGCCCGACGTCCGGATGGTCCGTCCAGATGATCTGCGTCCACTCGTCTGCATCGTCACGCGTCGGGTAATTGAGCTTCCTGATGCGAACACACGACGAGCAGACACCGCACGCTTCGTGATCCCTGGGTGTGCGACAGTTCAAGGCACGAGCAATTTCGAGCGCGAAGAGTTTTTTGCCGATGCCTTCTTCACCCGTGAACAGCATCGCGCCCGGAAGCCGATCTGAGACCAGCATCCGTTTCAGTATTCCTTTGACCCGTGCGTTTCCTGTCAGATCCTCAAACATAGTTCATCGCAAAATGACCCCTGCTTTGCAGGAATGGAATGATGATCTCTTTCACGCGCTCCTGCGTACGCTCGACTGGACCACTCGTATCGATCAACTTCACGCGCTCCGGTTCGGCGAGTGCGATCTGCAAGTACGCATCACGGACGCGCGCGTGAAAGTCGGCGTGCTCGATGTCCAGACGATCGCGCGTGATCCGCGTCGCAGTCTTTCCGGTCGAACGCCGTGCGGTGCGATTCGTCGACTCTTCGATCGGGAGATCAAACAGCAGCGTCAGGTCTGGTTTCAGACCTTCTGTCGCTAACTGGACGATCTGCGAGATCAACTCCGGCGAAAACCCTCGTCCCGCGCCCTGGTACGCAACTGTCGCATCAGCGTAACGATCCGAGATCACGAGCCTGCCGGCGTCGAGCGCCGGACGCACCAAACGCCGCACGTGCTGAGCGCGGTCTGCCGCAAACACCAGCAGTTCGGTCAATGGATCGACTTCCTCCGCCGCGTCCAGCAACGCGGCCCGCAAGCGCAGTCCGAGCTGCGTGCCGCCGGGCTCGCGCGTCAGTAGCGCATCACAGCCATTAGCCTTCAGGAAATTGCCCAGCAAACGTAGCTGAGTCGACTTCCCACTGCCGTCAATACCTTCGAAAGTAATGAAAGTTCCGGGCACACGTCCTCTCTCAAGTGAAATGCTCGCGAGAGTTTAATCGAATGTCACGCCTCAGGCGAGTTGGCATCAGGACGGACTTCGCGCGGGTTTGTTTCCGTGCTCGGTTGCGAGTGCAGGTCGCCCGTCTGGCGCCGCGTCTGTGAGATTGTCGAGATGGCGTGTTTGAAAATCAGTTGTTCCTGTGACCCTGATTCGAGTAGGACCGAAAACTTATCGAAACTACGGATACGGCCCGTCAGCTTAGCGCCGTTGGTCAGGTAAATGATCACAGAAGCCTTTTCACGGCGCACCGTGTTGAGAAAGGCGTCCTGGATATTTTGTGGTGCCTGTTTGCCGTCTGACATGCTGAAACCTGGGGGTGGAATTGTAGACCGCGCGGTTGCAATGAGATTACAACACGGATCTTTACCTGACAAGAGATAGCTGGAGATGTGAGAGAAAGATGATTATTTGGACCGCGACCCGGCGAAAATGGATTCCATTACTGAACGCAAAATGCGGTTTTCCTCACCAAATCCGTCAAACCACTCGACACCCGCTTCATGGCGAAACCATGTCAATTGGCGTTTGGCGTAATGGCGCACGTCCAGTTTAGTCTGTTCCACCGCGCTTTCGAGGTCGCGCAAACCCTTCAGGTATTCCACCACGCGCCGGTAGCCGTGTGCGCCGAGGGCGTTTGATTCAGGCGAAAAACCGCGGTCGAGTAACTCGCGAACTTCCTCGACGAGACCGGCGCGAAAGTGTGCTTCGGTGCGCTCGTTGATTCGTTTATACAACTCGTCGCGCGGCGGATTGAGGGCCAGGATGCGCAGACGGCGCGAGCTTTCGTGTGGTTCCGGGCGCTCTGGCTGCTGGTCCACAATCGAGCGACCCGTTTGCAGGTAGACTTCGATCGCACGTTGCACGCGCGGCCAGTCGCGCGGGAAAAGCTGCGCGGCGGCGAGTGGATCGATACGGCGGAGGAGTTTATGGAGGTGTTCGGGGCCGTGTCTGTCGCGGATTTGGTTGAGACGGCGACGCAGTGATTCGTCGGTTGGTGGACTGACGAAGAGTGGCTGACGTAGTGCGCGGAGGTAAAAACCGGTGCCACCGACGAGCAATGGAACGCGCCCGCGGCTTTCGATTTCCTCGATCGTTTTCGTGGCTTCGCGCGCCCATTCGACGGCGGTGTAGTTGATGTTGGGAGAGACGAAGTCGATTAGGTGATGAGGGACGCCTTTGCGCTCATCGAGCGGGACTTTAGCTGTAGCAATTTCTATCTCTTTGTAGACCTGGACCGAATCACAGTTGATTATCTCGCCATTGATTTCGAGGGCCACCTCAATGCCGAGCGCGCTCTTGCCTGAGGCTGTTGGGCCGACGATGGCAAACATGCGAATGAGTATAACTAGCCAGAGGAGGAGAAGCAGCAAGAGGGCGGCGAGTAATTGATTGCGAGTGAGGCGCATGAGGATTTACAGGTAGTTGTTAACAGGATTTTCAAGATTACAGGATTACAAGATAAATCCTGTTCATCCTGAAAATCTTGTAAATCCTGTCTAATACATTCTCATCAACTCGATACCCGAATAATAAGCTTTCAGTATTTGCTCGGCGGTCCAGCCCTGCCGCGCGAGTCCGTAGGCGCCGACCTGGCACATCCCGACACCGTGGCCCCAACCACGACCAGTAAATACGAACTCAGAAACTCGCCCGCTGTCATCATACTCGCGGTCGATCACGAACAGTTGTTCACGCAATCCCAGCGCCGATCGAATACGACCACCACGCACGTGCGCCGTGCCGCTCGTTCCAACAATCTCCAGATCTGTTACTCGATGTGACGCGCCGCGCGACGCCACCCGCAGATCTGTAATCGACCCAATCCCTCGCGCCGAACGCGCCAAACGCGCCTGCACCTGCGCGACGCTCAATCCCGTGGTCCAATTAGCAAATGGCGAGAAACGATCCGCTGCCGCACCATTCGTCGCCGGCCGAACTTCCAGAAAATCGATCTGCCCATTCGCTGCGAGGTGATACGTCACCGCCTCGCCACCGACGAGCGCTACAGACGACGCCGCATATGGCCGCTCACCAAGATATCGAAACAGAAACGCATCCGGGTTGACTCTGATCGGCTGATCTTTGCCTTTAGTGGAACGAAGTATCAGTTGTCCGTCACTCGCCGGACGTGCATTCGCTTTTTGCAGTTGCAGAAGGTTTCGCGCTTCGAGCATGCGTGAGATCGCGTGCAATACGCGCGCTCGCGATAATGGTGTCCGCGGTCTCAAGGTCGCATCGGGATAGACCGAAAGATGCCCGTCGCGCAGCAGCATCGCGAGGTCGGCGCGATTCGCCGCAGGCACTTCTGCCGCATCTTTCACTGCCAGCAGATAATCAGCATCAGCATCATTCAAGAGCGTGCCGGCACGACTCTCACCAAACACCGCCAGCGCCAGCGCCGTCGCGAAAGCAGGCGGGCGATTCACATCTTCGGCCATCGCAGGCGCCATTTGCCGCGCGACGCGGGCCACATTCGCGATCCAGTTTCGCACCTCAGAGGCGCTCGCATCCGCCGATAACCACGCATCCGAAACCCGCTCTCGCAGCGTGCCAAAGTTCTGCGTCAGTAAAAGACTGACATCCCGCGCGAGCACGACATTCGCATCATCCTGCAGGTCCGCGGGCGTGCGCGATGTTTTGATTACAAACCGCTCGAACGACTCTCCCGCACACTCATGCGCGCGCAGGTAGGGAATCGCTTCGTTGAAAATCTTTTCCGAGTCTTCCGTGCGGCCGCCGCACGTCGACGTGTAGAGTGCATTGATCGGCTCGCCATTGTAAGTCGCAATGATGCCGCGCGTTTCGTCAACAGCGCGTGTAGAGAGTGGATTTTCAGAAGTGAGACCACGATAAACTTGCGAGCGCGTCGTCGGCAGGATATCGAACCCTTGCGACATGAATTGCCCGCGATTCTTCAGCGCGTACGTGCGCGCCGCGATCGCCTGTGCTTTTTGCGCCTCGATCGCCGGATAACCGCCGGGTGAAAGCTCATTGGCCACGACGCCTCGTACGTAGTCTTCAAGTCCTAGCTCGTTCACAACCGTGAGCGAACCGCGCAGATTTGTGAACACCTCGATCCGCCCGCGGTATGGCCGCTCGTTGTATCGCACTGGCGCGTTCTGTTCGTCGTCGGATGCAAACTGAACTGGCGCACTCGAGCTGAACATCTTTCCGGCCCCAGACGAAGCAACGACTTCACGCGACGGCAATGCAGGTCGCGAGGTAAGACGCACCGGGTTGTTGTTCGCAGCAGCCGGTTGGTTTTGCGCGACGGTTTCTTTTCCCTCGATCGTCGCCTCTATGCCTGCGGTCTCCAAACGCGCGCGAAACTCTTCGGCCTCTTCATGCGAGAGCTTGCCGCCTACAAACATTCCCCACGTTTTAGTTTCCGTGTCGTAAACGGCGTGCGCGTCTTCGCCGGTGATCTTCTGAATATCTTTCTCGTTCAGTTCCGCTTCTTCACGCGACGCGGCGCCGCCGACAAGCACTCGAAATCCACCATCCTCGATCGTCCTTGGAAGCGGCGACAGCAGTCTCGGATCGACCCGAACACGCGACGTATCGAGGGCCAGCAAAGTCGTGCCGCTGCCACTCGCGTTCATCAGATGGCCTGTCGTCGAAATGACGGCAGAACGTGCGTCGGTATTCAGTGCGACGCGGATTTTCGGTTCCGGACCGGTTCCTATCCTGAGTGGAGGTATAGGATCGAACGGAGTCGTGGCAGACGGCAGCGTCCAAACCGGTTGTGTCCGGCGTGGTCGGCTGGCTTCGGGAGTTTGTTGTTGACCGAATGCAATGGGGAGCAAAAAAGCCTGAGCCAACAGCAAAGCAATGGCTTTCCGCAGGAGCATCGCCCCGCATACTACTACAAAATCTGTCCACAGATTGCACAGATTTCCTTGAACTTTCTTTAATGCCTTCTGTGGAATCTGTGTAATCTGTGGATCGGATCCTCGACTCTGTGGTATAGACGTGCAACCCCCATTAGCCAAAATTAAGGGTTTGCATGAGGAAGTGTACTTCCCGACGTATTTCGTTTCTCGCGACCGCTGCTCTTATTACGGCGTTGCTCGCCGTCGGCTGTCTGCCAAAACCCCCTGCCGATAGCGGCGACATCACGATCACGCTGTACGGTTTCTCGATCATGAAAGAATCGCTCGAAAAGGCGATCTTTCCCGGTTTCACAGCGAAATGGAAACAGGACCACGGCCAGACGGTGCAGTTTCAGTCGTCGTTTGCGGGCTCTGAGACCGTGACCAACCAGATTTTGCGCGGCGCGCCCGCTGAAATTGCGATCCTCTCGATCGAGCGCGACGTGCAGCGACTGCAAAAAGACGGTTTTGTGACGGCCGGCTGGCATTCTTTGCCAAGTAACGGAATCGTCAACAAGACGCCTTTCGTGATCATCGTGCGCCAGGGCAATCCGAAAGGCATTCACGACTTTTCCGATCTGGCGAAACCCGGAATCCGGCTGATCCATCCCGATCCGATCAGCTCGGGCGGCGCGCAGTGGTCGATACTCGCGATTTACGGATCGGAGTTGAAGAAGTCAGCCGCAAAGCGCGAAGATGCTGACAAACCCAAGGCATTGCAGACACTGCGCGCGATCTGGAAGAACGTGATTTCAACGCCAGGATCGGCGCGCGAAGCACGAACGACTTTCGAGCTCGGCAACGGCGACGCGTTGATAACTTACGAGCTGGAAGCGTTGTTGATGAAAGAAGCGAAGGCTCCGATCGAAGTTGTTGTGCCGCAGTCGACGATCTTCAGCGAGCATCCGGCGTGCGTGATCGATAAGAACATCACCGCGGCGAAGCGTCCGGTGATCGATGCGTTCATGCAATATTTGTGGAGTGATGAAGCGCAGCAGGCGTTCGTTAAGTTTCATTTTTACTCGAGCACGAATGACGCGTTCAACCAGGCAAATAAGGATTTCGGGCATATCGAGATGCCGTTCACGATCGAATATTTTAATGGTTGGGACAAAGCATATCCCGAAGTGATCGAAGGGATTTTTCGGGACCAGGTGCAGAGGAAGTAGGGACAGGATTTACAAGATTCTTTCAAGATTAACAAGTCTTGTCTTGTAAATCGTGAAACATCTTGTAAATCCTGTCTATCAACTATGAGTTCTATAGCGCCGGCGATGAGACATGTGCGTGGGTTTGATGTGGCGCGGCCGCTCAGTATCGGCATGCTCGTGTTCATGATGTTGCCGCTGGTGTTCCTGCCGCTCGCTTCGATCTTTATCTTCGGCACGAGCAATGGTCTCGATAAATTCTGGGCCGCGCTGACTGCTCCGGAGGCGATATTCGCACTCAAACTCTCGATGGCGACGAGCTTCTGGGCCACCGTCTTCAACGTCATCTTTGGTCTGTTCGCCGCGTACGTCCTCTCGCGTTATAACTTCTGGGGACGCAACGCGCTCATCGTCACGATCTCGCTTCCCACCGCGATTCCAACCGCTGTCGCCGGCTTCGCATTGTTACTGCTCTGGGGACCGTACGGCACACTCGGACGCCTGCTCGCGCCGCATGGTTTTCAAATCATGTTCACTGCGTTTGCGATAATTCTCGCAAACATCTTCGTGACGTTCCCGCTCGCGTTCGGCGTGATCAAGCCGGTGTTTGACACGATGAGCCACTCGCTTGAAGAAGCGTCAGCGACAATCGGCGCCACGCGCTGGCAGACGTTCTGGCACGTGACCCTCCCATCTTTGCGCGGCGCGATCGTCTCCGGCGCCCTCCTGACTTTCGCGCGCGCGGTTGGTGAGTTTGGCTCGACGATTCTCGTGTCAGGAAACCTCGCAGGACGAACACAGACGGCGCCGTTGTACATCTTCGCGAAGTTCAACGAAGGCCAGATCGAAGCCGCAAATGCGATCGCAATCGTGCTAGCGTTGTTTTCGTTTCTGATTTTCAGTGTGCTGTTCTTCGCGCGCGACTGGCTTGATGTTGACTGAAATGGCAAAAGCGAAAGAAACATTGATCCCGAAATTCGAAGAGCCGGCGTCGAGCGCGCCGCCCTCGGCCGCTGCGGCCAGCGTGGTCGGGATCAGCAAACGCTTTGGCAAGGCGAGCGTGCTCGAAAACATCAGCTTCGATGTCGGTGAAGGTGAAGTGCTCGTGTTGCTTGGCGCGTCAGGCAGTGGCAAGACCACGATCCTGCGCATCATTGCCGGTCTCGAAATGCCGTACACGGGCAAAGTAATCCTCCACGGTAAAGACGTCACGGAGCTGCCGGCGAGAGAGCGAGGCGTGGGAGTTATCTTTCAATCGTACGCGCTCTTTCCAAAGATGACGGTGGAGAAGAACATCGGTTACGGCCTGCGCATCCGCAAGCGCAAACGCAAGGAGATTAAGGAAACCGTAAACGAGTTGTTATCCCTGGTCCAACTCGAAGAGCACCGCAAGAAGTATCCGTCGCAGCTCTCGGGCGGGCAGCAGCAGCGCGTCGCGATCGCGCGCACGCTTGCTTACAAACCGGAAGTGCTGTTGTTTGACGAGCCGTTTGGCGCGCTCGACACGCAGACGCGCGTTCACCTTCGTCGCGAGATTCGCGCGCTTTTGAAAAAAGTGAACGTGCCTTCGATCTTCATCACGCACGATCAGGAAGAAGCTCTCGAACTCGGCGATCGAGTTGCTGTGCTCAACGTGGGCCACATCGAACAGATTGGAACTCCATTTGAAATCTATAACCAGCCCG
>Ga0105247_10000640_pt1 | contig 28018 bp, 21 predicted proteins | sample KBSS24metaG_FD_81519 | JGI IMG/M metagenome (GOLD analysis project Ga0105247, IMG submission 81519) | Switchgrass rhizosphere microbial communities from Kellogg Biological Station, Michigan, USA - KBS S2-4 metaG | ecosystem: Host-associated > Plants > Roots > Rhizosphere > Soil | place...
AAAAAGAAGCAGACCTGCGCAACTGGCTTGACGTTCAGCAAAGAAAAGATCGTCAGGTCGGGTTTATACCTACAATGGGTGCATTGCATCAAGGTCATATTTCTTTAATTAAATCTTCAAAAACCAGTAATGCTATCACCCTTTGCAGCATTTTTGTAAATCCCACTCAATTCAACGATCGAAAGGATTTTAATAAATATCCTGCTACTCCGGAGAATGATATTTATCTGCTTGAAAAAGCGAATTGTGATGTATTGTTTATGCCATCTGAAAATGAGATCTATCCTATAGGCTTTAAAGATATTCATTATGATCTTGGATACCTTGAAACTATATTGGAAGGGAAATATCGTCCCGGGCATTTCCAGGGTGTATGTAAAGTAATGGATCGCTTACTCAATATTGTAAGACCAAACAGGTTATATCTGGGACAGAAGGATTACCAGCAATGCATGGTAATTAAAAAACTTGTGGATATTATCGGATTTCATCAATTAATCGAAATAATTGTATCTCCCACCCTCCGTGAAAATGATGGCCTCGCCATGAGCAGCCGTAATATGCGATTAGATAAGCAGAGCAGGCAAAAAGTAACTGTTATTTTTAAAAGCCTGTGTACGATAAAAGAAAATTTAGCCGTAAAGGATATAAAGAGTTTAAAAAAAGATGCTTTGATAATGCTTGAAGAAAATGGCTTTAAAGTTGATTATGTAGAAATAGCTGATGCAAATGATCTTTCAATCATTAATGAATGGGATGGTAGGAGGAAAATAGTAGCGTTGATCGCTGCTTTTATTAATGATGTTCGTTTAATAGACAATATGATATTGAATTAAACAAAAGGTTTTTCAAAACGTTTTATTCATTATGCAAATTGAAGTACTTAAATCGAAGATTCACCGTATAGTTCTTACTGAATCCAATTTAAACTACATGGGAAGCCTTACGTTGGATGAAGACCTTATGAATGCTGCCAATATTATTGAAAATGAAAAAATACAGGTGGTAAATGTAAGTAATGGCGAAAGGTTAGAAACCTATGTAATAAAAGGTAAAAAAGGATCGGGCATAGTTTGCCTGAATGGACCTGCAGCACGCAAAGGCTTACCGGGTGACACTATAATAGTGATCTCCTATGCAGCTATGGATTTTGAAGATGCCAAGAAATTCAAACCGCAACTTATTTTTCCTAAAGAAGGCAATAAACTCTAATCATTCTTACTTCATTTCATTTGTTTTGAGATTTGGCATGGTAAGTTTATTTTCGGCTTCATGAAGAAAAGGCTTTTCACAATAGTTCAATACATCTTCTTTCTTGGTTTGGGTTTCTTTTTTGTCTGGCTTTCACTGAAAGATATTGATCATGAAAAGAGGTCTCAAATTAAAAGTGCTTTACGACATGCACGTTATTGGCTGATCATTCCGGTTTTTGCCATTCTTTTCACAAGCCATCTTATCAGGGCATTAAGATGGAAATTACTTATTGGCTCACTTGGCTATCATGCCAAAACATCGAATGCATTTTTCGCCGTGATGATTGGCTATTTGACTAACCAGGCCGTGCCACGATTGGGAGAAATAGCCAAGTGCACAATGCTTGCCCGTTATGAAAAGATTCCGGCTGATAAACTTATCGGGACAATTATTCTTGAAAGGGTGATCGACGCTATTACATTACTCATTGTTTTTGGAATAACACTTGTTATACAACCGGATATTTATACAGATCTTATCAATGCTTTCTTTCATTCGCCCCAGGACAAAACACAAAAAAAGATTCCAGGTCTTCTGATAGCTGCGATCATTATTGGGATGCTTGTTATTGGCGTTATTGTATGGATGTTAGTGAAGAAAAAAAAGTTCAATGATCTATTTAAGATTTTTCGACGCATAGGCAAAAGCGTTTGGCAAGGAATCAGCGCTGTTCAGCATTTAAAAAAAAGATGGCTTTTTATTTTTTATTCAATTGCACTTTGGAGCTTTTATTTTATTGGTGGATATATTGGTTTTTATGCGTTCCTCGAAACACAACAATATGGAATAAAAGAAGGATTTGCTATTCTTTCTGCAGGCAGCGTAGGGATGATTGCTACACCAGGTGGTATTGGTGCATACGCTTTGCTGATAGAAAAAACGATGGAGATATATGGTTTAAAAGAAGGTATAGCTCTCGCATTCGGATGGGTATTATGGTTATCACAAACAGCAGTAATTCTCATCGGGGGTTTATTTAGCTTTGCTGCATTACCTTATTTCAATAAAAAGGAATCAATTGAAAAAATTTGATCTTTTGCAACAAAAAATTTTTACTCTTGACGAAATTGTAAGAAAAGTTGCACAATGGCGGTTGCTGGGAAAAAAAATTGCATTTACCAATGGTGTATTTGATATTTTTCACCGCGGTCATATTTTTTCTTTGTCACAGGCTGCAGCCGAAGCAGATTATTTAATAGTAGGATTGAATTCAGATACTTCAACGAAAAAGTTGAAGGGTGAAAGCAGGCCGGTCAATGATGCACAATCAAGAGCTTTACTGTTAGCATCATTAATAATAGTGGATGCAGTTGTGATTTTTGAAGAAGACACTCCGCTTGAATTGATAAAAGCGATTATGCCGGATGTATTAGTTAAAGGAGGCGATTATACGGTTGAGCAGGTTGCCGGGGCAAAAGAAGTGATCGCAAATGGCGGGAAAGTTGTTATTAATCCCATAATTGAAGGGTATTCTACTTCTGCCATTATCGGGCAAACAAAAAATGCATAAGCATTTAAAACTTAATATTTTCTTTTTAAGCTGTTCGTTAATTTTACCGATACAGTCAATGATTATTTCATATTATGGCCCACGATAAAAGAAAAACGATTGCAAGAGATATAAGCTGGCTTTCTTTTAATGCAAGAGTATTACAGGAAGCGGCCGATCCTTCTGTGCCATTAAGAGAGCGGATCAAATTCCTCGGCATATTCTCCAATAATATGGATGAATTTTTCCGTGTACGTGTTGCTACCTTAAGAAGAATGGTTCAATTAGGCAATAAAGCCAACATGCATCTTGAAAATGATCCTCAGCAAATCATTGATGAGATACAAATGACAGTATTGAATCAACAGGGTGAGTTTAACAGGATATGGGAAGGCGTAATGAGTGAATTGAATGCACAAAAAATATTTCTACGAACGGAAAAAGAACTAAGTCCCGAGCAACAGGAATTTGTAAGAAATTATTTTGAGGAAGAAGTTAGCTCCAATATTATTCCTTTAATGATCGAAAATATAACTGAGTTTCCCGCTTTGCGTGATAAATCAATCTATCTCGCAGTAGTGATGTGGAAAAAAGAAAGTGCACTTAAAAAGAAATATGCATTGATCGAGATACCAAGTCGCATCCTGGGGCGGTTTACTTTGCTTCCTTCAAGAGATGGTGAAAGGGATATCATTTTATTGGAAGATGTGATTCGCTTTAATTTACCCGACATATTTTCTTATTTCGGCTACGATCAATATCAGTCTCATATTTTCAAAGTAACCCGTGACGCAGAAATTGATATAGACAACGATATTTCTACAAGCATTATTCAAAAAATTGAAAAAGGAATAAAGAACCGCCGTAAGGGAAAGCCGGTGCGATTTGTATACGACAGAGAAATGGATCCGGGTTTACTGGAATATTTGATCAGGAGATTGAATCTTACAAAAAGAGATAACCTTATTCCCGGTGGCCGCATTCACAACTTCCGCCACTTCATGGATTTTCCCGAATCAGTATTCAAAGAAAAACGGCATCGGAAAAAACCTTTTGATCATCCTGAGCTAACTGTACGTCGGGTAACTGATGTGATACTGGAAAAAGATATAATGCTTCATTTTCCCTATCATTCATTTGCGCCTTTGATTGATCTGATAAGAGAGGCAGCATTTGATCCTGATGTTACAGGAATAAAGATCACTTGTTATCGCATAGCTGAGCAATCCAAGATCATTAATGCACTTGTAAATGCGGTACGAAATGGAAAAGAAGTAATAGTAATGCTTGAATTAAGGGCAAGGTTTGAAGAAGAAGCAAATATAGAATGGAAAAATAGGCTGGAAGAAGAAGGTGCCAAAGTTTTGATTGAAATACCCAATTTAAAAGTGCACTCGAAGATATGTGTCATAAGAAAAAAGACAAAAGACAATAACTCGCTTCTTTATGGTTTTGTAAGTACCGGGAACCTGAATGAAAAAACTGCAAAAGTGTATGGAGATCACTGCCTGCTTACATCCAATCAAAAGATCATGGCGGATGTAAATCGTATTTTTAATTTTTTAGAACAACCAAAATTGAATACGGATTATCTGAAAGATTGCAAGGTAATTATTCCGAGCCCTGGTTTTTTACGAAAAGAAATGATAAAGCTTATCGATCATGAAATAAAGCAAGCCAGAAAAAAAAGACCAGCCGCCATAACGCTTAAAATGAATTCACTTTCTGACGAGATAATGATTCTAAAATTATACGAAGCAGCGAGAGCAGGTGTTCAAATCAAATTAATCATTCGGGGTATCTTTTGCATGTTGTCAGAAAGCAAAAAATTTGAAAAGCCAGTAAGGGCAATTAGCATTGTTGATGAATACCTCGAGCATGCAAGAGTGTGGGTATTTCATAACCGTGGTAAAGAGAAAGTTTACATATCTTCGGCTGACTGGATGTTGCGCAATATTGATCACCGAATTGAAGCTACATGCCCGGTATGGAATGAACATTTGAAGCAGGAATTGAAAGATATTCTGAATATCCAGTTACAGGATAATGTAAAAGCAAGATGGCTGGATAATGACTTGAGCAATGAATACGTGCAGTCAACAAAAAAGAAAATACGTTCGCAGGTAGAGATATACAATTACCTGTATAAAAAAACAGTAACACCGAGTGAGATTGGCAGCAATTGATATTGGAAGCAATGCAGCAAGATTATTGATCACTGATGTAATTCCCGGCCCGCAGGATGTTCCAGAATTTATAAAAGTAGCCCTGGTTCGTGTTCCTCTTCGTCTTGGCTTTGATGTATTTGACAAAGGCCGCATCTCTCCTGCTAAAACAGAAAAACTTCTTAAAACGATCAAATCATATAAGCTTTTGCTGGATGTATATGAAGTAAAACATTTAAAAGCATGTGCCACTTCTGCAATGCGTGATGCTGAGAATGCAGATGAGATCATTAAAAAAGTAAAAACAGAAACAGGTATTGAAATTAATATTATCAGCGGCCAGGAAGAAGCTGCTTTTATTTATGAGAACCATATTGCGGAAAACATGACAATCGAGGAATCCTACTTATACATTGATGTAGGCGGCGGCAGTACTGAGCTCACTTTTTTCACCGATGGCAAATTGGTCTTTAAAGATTCTTTTAATATAGGAACAATTCGTTTATTGAAGAACCAGGTAACAGAAGCTCATTGGGATGAAATGAAAGAGTTTATCCGTACTAAGACAAAAGGATATCATCATGTAACAGCTATTGGAACAGGTGGTAACATTAATAAAATATTTTCGATTTCAAAACGTAAAGAAGGTAAACCTCTTACTCTTGAGACGATTCGTGATTATTATAAAGAATTCAATAATCTTTCTCTCTCACAAAGGATCAGCTTGTATAAAATGCGTGAAGACCGTGCTGATGTAATTGTACCAGCCTTGCTTATTTATATTAATGTAATGCGTTGGGCAGATGCTGAAGAAATATTTGTTCCGAAGATCGGTCTTGCTGATGGATTGATCCACAGTTTATATGAGGAAGTAGAGCCCACAGTAAAGAGCTAATAGATTTATATAATCCCCTATCTTTATTTTTCCTTATTCTGAAATCAATTATTTAATATCAGGTTTATGTCCGTTAACAAGGAAGTAAAGCGCATTACTACTAACACACTGCTGCGAATGAAGGAGGCCGGTGAAAAGATCTCTATGATCACGGCTTATGATTTTTCCTTTGCCAAGATATTTGATGCTGCCGGCATAGATGTGATCCTTGTAGGAGATTCAGCATCTAATGTTATGGCCGGGCATGAAACAACATTGCCTATCACGCTGGAACAAATGATCTATCATGCACAATCTGTTATTCGTGGCATCGATCGCTGTCTTGTAGTTGTGGATATGCCATTTGGTTATTATCAATCTAATTCTGATATAGCACTTGCTTCTGCCATTCGCATTATGAAAGAAACCGGCGGGCATTCTGTAAAAATGGAAGGAGGAAAAGAAGTCTTGGATTCCATCAAGCGTATTGTCTCTGCAGGCATACCTGTGATGGGTCATCTTGGATTAACGCCGCAATCTATTTACAAATTTGGAACCTACACGGTCAGAGCCAAAGAAGAAGAAGAAGCTAATAAGCTCAGGGCCGATGCAAAGCTTTTAGAAAAAGCAGGATGCTTTGGTATTGTGCTTGAAAAAATACCTGCCTCATTAGCCAAAGAAGTTTCTGAAAGTATTTCCATACCAACCATTGGAATTGGCGCCGGTGGCCATTGTGATGGCCAGGTATTGGTAATGCATGATATGCTTGGAATCAATACAGAATTCAAACCCCGCTTTCTCCGGCAATATCTTAATATACATGACCTGGCTACTAATGCTGTAGCCCAATACATCAAAGATGTAAAGAGCCGTGATTTTCCAAATGAACACGAGCAATACTAAGCATCAGTAGATTTATTTACACAATTGGCATGTTCCTACCTTTGTTCTGTAAATGATTACTTATGGATTTTCTAAAAATACTACATATTGAATCTGACAATAATAGTGTAAGCACCGGTAGCAAATGGATAAAATCACAGGGAGAAATAATCAATTCCTATTCACCCGTTGATGGTAAGCTTATTGGTTCGGTAACAGCAGCAGATAAAAACTCTTATGAACAGGTGATCAACTCTTCAAGTAATGCATTTAAACAATGGAGGTTAATGCCTGCCCCGAAACGTGGCGAAATAGTAAGACAAATAGGTGAATCACTACGTCGTTATAAAGAACCACTCGGCAAGCTTGTTTCCTACGAAATGGGAAAAAGCCTACAAGAGGGATATGGTGAGGTGCAGGAAATGATCGACATCTGTGATTTTGCTGTAGGGCTATCACGTCAATTGCATGGACTTACGATGCATAGCGAACGTTCAGGTCACAGAATGTATGAACAATATCATCCATTAGGGATAGTTGGAATCATTTCAGCATTTAATTTTCCTGTAGCAGTCTGGAGTTGGAATAGCATGCTCGCATGGATATGTGGTGATGTATGTGTTTGGAAGCCCTCAGAAAAAACGCCTTTATGTGGTATAGCCTGCCAGTATATTGTTGCTGAAGTCTTTTCAAAAAATAATATTCCCGAAGGAGTTAGTGGATTGATCATTGGTGGCAGAGAAGTTGGTGAATGGATGGCTAATGATACCAGGATTCCGTTGATCTCTGCTACAGGCTCAACAAAAATGGGTAAGGCAGTTGGTACAGCAGTAAGTGCAAGGCTTGGCCAGTCTATTCTTGAATTAGGAGGAAATAACGCAATCATTATATCTAAAGATGCAGATCTTGAAATTGCAGTTATTGGTTCACTATTTGGAGCTGTGGGCACTGCAGGTCAGCGTTGCACTACGACAAGACGTTTAATTATTCATGAAGAAGTATATGATAAAATAAAGGATAAGCTAGTTAATGCATACAAACAACTTCGGATTGGAAATCCGTTAGATGAAAAAAATCATGTGGGCCCATTGATAGATAAAGATGCCGTGAAAATGTATCTTGAAGCAGTAGAAAAATGTAAAGCAGAAGGTGGAAAATTCATTGTAGAAGCGGGTGAATTAAAGGGTGATGGGTTTGAAAGTGGTTGTTATGTAAAACCCTGTATTGCTGAAGTGCAACCTGATGTTGATATTGTAAAACATGAAACCTTTGCTCCTATTTTATATTTAATTAAATACAAAACAATAGAGGAAGCGATACAGATACAAAATGAAGTACCTCAGGGACTATCTTCTTCTATCATGACATTAAATCTTCGGGAATCGGAACAATTTCTTTCTGTGGCCGGCAGCGATTGCGGCATTGCCAATGTAAATATTGGAACAAGCGGTGCAGAAATTGGCGGTGCCTTTGGCGGCGAAAAAGAAACAGGTGGAGGCAGAGAAAGCGGCAGTGATGCCTGGAAAGCTTATATGCGAAGACAGACCAATACTATTAATTTTAGCACCTCTCTCCCATTAGCACAGGGTATTAAATTTGATTTGTAATCGTCGATGGTGTGTTGGTAATCGCTAATCGTTAAGTAGAAATGACAATTATGATTTCTGCGATTTTTTTACAATTTTTACAGTCTGAATAAATAAACCATATCCACTAAATTCACAATGATCCATGAAAAAGACCCTTCTTATTTTTATAATTATTTTTTCCTCTATTTTATGTTCCCACGCACAGTTTAAGATTGGAATTGCCGGTGGTATTCACCAATCTACGGTCATTGAAAATAATGATCTTCCCAATTGGGATTCAATAAAAGGAAATTATTCGGGAAGAACCGGAGGTCATTTTGGATTTATTGCGGATATTCCATTTTCACCTAAGTCAAAATTGTCATTTCAGCCGGGGATTATTTTCTATAATAAAGGCCGCAAATATTTCCAGTCCTTTGATACTTCCAAAGGACCTTATTATAGACCTCCTTCTGATACTGCGACAAAGTTGCGTATTATCAATAAAAGTGGTAAGCAATTTATCAATTATATAGATGTGCCATTGAATATTGTATTCAAACTTGGCAATAAAACAAAATTCATAATTGGCGGCGGACCTTATCTTTCATTTTTTTATTCAGGATTAGAAACTTCCCGCCTTATAACAGAAAAAGGTATTGCTGATCTTCATGAGAACGAAGATCCTGCTATTGGGAAAAATCCGGGACAATATAAAGTTATTAATTATGGAGTAAATGCATTAGCTGGTTTTGAAGCCGGACGTGTTACATTGACAGCTAACTATACCCGTGGATTAAATGATTTCTATAACGCTGCTAATTATACTGGAACATTCAAACACCAGACCATTGGTGGGACATTGGGAATATTTATTGGCAAACCAGTTGAGTTTACAACTGAAGTAAAAGATAAAGATTCAGATGGAATTATCGATAAACTGGACAAATGCCCGGACGAAGCTGGTATTGCAAAATTTGACGGTTGTCCGGATAAAGATAATGATGGAATTCCCGATAAAGATGATATGTGTCCTTTGCAATCTGGTCCTGTGGCAAATAAAGGATGCCCTTATCAGGATACCGATAATGATGGTATATTAGACAAAGATGATAAATGTCCAAATGAGTCGGGTCCGGCCTCTAACAATGGTTGCCCGGTTTCGGATAGTGATAAAGATGGGATTCCGGATAAAGATGATAAATGTCCTGAAATTGCTGGTTATGGTCGTTATGAAGGATGTCCAATACCCGATAGCGATGGCGACGGGATAAACAATGAAGAAGATAAATGTCCGGACCTAATAGGTGTAAAAGAAAATAATGGATGTCCTACAACAGAAATAAAAAAAGAAATAATCGAAAAAGTAAATTATGCAGCAAGAAAAATACAGTTCAAATTCAACAGCGCCGAGCTGCAACCTGAATCATTTAAAGTGCTTGATGAAGTAGTTAAAATATTAAAAGAAAATGAAGCGCTAAAACTTTCGATTGAAGGTCACACCAGCAACGATGGAAGCCTGGAAGCAAATATGAAATTATCAAAGGCGAGAGCGAATAATGTCAAAAATTATTTACAAGCACAAGGAATTGATGCCTCAAGATTAACAGCCCAGGGATTTGGCCCCAACAAACCGATTAACAGCGGCAATACCGAGCAGGCCAAATCACAGAACCGGAGAGTAGAAATGAAATTGAGCAATTAATTTGAACAACGTACGTCAGATTATTTAAAGCCTTTCAATTTTGAAAGGCTTTTGTTTATTTAAAAAGTATGAATGGTAAGTGCTCCTTTCCATGTTTTTTTCAACTTTGTAATGTAAAATTGCAATAAAATGATTAAATCAATAAGACGTATCCTTCTGATAACTATTTGTTTTTTAGTTTCTGTTTCGATATTCGCCCAAGGCAGCGAAATTCCTAAAAACTGGCACCTTTTAGATAAACAGGCTAGCGGTTATTATGGCGTAAGTATGGACAAGGCCTACGATTTTGTGAAATCAAAAAATCTCAAGAGTAAAACAGTTATTGTTGCCGTTATCGATTCAGGCGTGGATACAACGCATGAAGATCTTAAACCAATTCTTTGGCACAATCCAAATGAAATACCAGGTAATGGCATTGATGATGATAAAAATGGCTATGTAGATGATATATACGGCTGGAATTTTATTGGTGGAAGAGATGGAAAAAATATTGAGCAGGAATCTTCAGAAGCAGCAAGAGTCTATTATTCCTTGAAAAATAAATGGGAAGGCAAAGATCCTGCAACAATGAAGCCTACAAAGGATCAGCAATATGAATATGATATGTGGAAAAGGGCCAAAGAAAATGTCGTAAATAACGATTCCAAGATCAGTGATCTTGAACTTATTTTTTTAAAAAGAGCCTATTCATCGGCGATAAAAAGCGACACCATTCTTCAAAAAGCGCAGAATAAAGAAAAGTACACTGGTAATGAGCTTGAGGCTTTTACTTCTACCGATGCAAATGTAAAAAGAGCAAGGTCGGTTATGCTTTCTTTATTGCAAGGGTATGATGCAATGGAATCAACAAATGAACAATTTCTTGAAGAATTTGGCGATTATATCAATGGTGAAGTAAGAAAATCGGAGGTTGCTGAATCAGCACCAAGAGATATTCGTGCAGAAATAGTAAAGGATAATTATATAGATTTCAATGATAAATTCTACGGAAATAATGATGTAATGGCAAGTAAAAAATCAGCCTTACATGGTACGCATGTTTCAGGTCTTATTGCATCAATAAGAAATAATGGAATCGGAATAGATGGGATCGCAGATAATGTAAAAATTATGATGATACGTGCTGTTCCTGATGGGGATGAGCGGGATAAAGATATTGCGCTTGGCATTCGATACGCAGTTGATAACGGTGCACAAATAATTAATATGAGCTTTGGTAAAGCTTATTCACCAGAAAAAGATTGGGTTGATGAAGCGGCAAGATATGCGGAATCAAAAGGTGTGTTACTGGTGCAAGCTGCAGGAAATGAAGCGGAAAATATTGATACCTCATTCAATTTCCCAAGTCGGATTTATAAATCAAATAATAAAGCAGCTACAAACTGGTTGGTAGTTGGAGCCAGCGGACCTGCAAATGGTCCAGAAGGTAGTCTTACCGCAAATTTTTCAAACTATGGAAAAAACAATGTTGATGTTTTTGCCCCTGGTGTTAAAACATATTCATCAGAGCCTGGTAATTCATACGGTTCACTAAATGGAACAAGCTTTGCCAGTCCTATCGTGGCGGGTGTTGCAGCATTTCTTCTTGAATATTATCCTGATCTTAGTGCGCAGCAACTAAAAAGGATAATTGAAAAATCAGTAGTAAAGCCTGTTGAAAAAGTGAAAGTTCCCGGATCGGACAAAATGGTTACCCTGGATAGTATTAGCCAATCAGGTGGTTTTGTAAATGCTTTCGAAGCTATTAAACTTGCATCTGCAACAAAAGGTGAAAGAAACAAAGCAGCATTTATTCCTGCCAGGTCAACAATAAAACCAAAACCTAAAGGATGAAAATTGATTTAAAAAGAACGATCTTCATTTTTTTAAAATCAATTAATCATGCGTCCTGATCTTTCCCGTGTTCCTCCATTTTATCATGGTTATATAAACCAGGTGCCTGAAGATGATATATTGAAGGCTTTTAAGAACGGTAGTTATTCTTTTATTCAATTCATGGAAAACATACCTGCTGAAAAAAGAGATTATCGTTATGCTGAAGGTAAGTGGACGATTAAAGAAGTTTTACAGCACATAATTGACGGCGAAAGAGTATTTGATTACCGGGCACTTTGTTTCGCAAGAAAGGACCCTGCTCCCCTGCCTGGCTTTGATGAAAATATCTTTGCGGCAAATGCAAAGGCAGACCGAAGAAACTGGAATGAACTTATGGAAGAGTTTAAAGCTTTACGTAAAAGTTCTGAGATTTTGTTTGAATCCTTTGATGAGGAACAATTGAACAGTGAAGGGGTTGCTAATAATCATAAGAACTATGTTCTTGCTTTTGGGTATATCTTAGTAGGCCATAGTTTGCATCACATGCGCATCATTAAAGAAAGATATTTATAAAATTAAATATGTTGTATAAAAAAGCCGCTTAGGTTATAAAGCGGCTTTTTTAATATTTTAAAATTACTTTAAAAAGCTTTCTTAGGTTCTTCGCCTGTTTTAGCTTTTGCAAGATTTTGTTGACCGATAATATCATTAACTACTTTCACTGCCTGGTCAAGATAAATATCTTTTTGCAAACCCTTTATCCATTGGTTAAAGCGATCCTGTTTATTTTTATCGTCTGCCCAACGGTCTGTTTCATTCGAAAGGGGTGAAACATTAAGGTCGCCTGATAATTTTGTCAGAGCATCGATCTGCCTGAGCGTAGCACGGATCATTTTTTGCTCTTTCCTGTATTTGTCTATCTGTAATGAATATTGTTTGTCATTTTGCTTTGAAAGCCAATCAGTATTTTCCTTTATCAATTTGAATGCAACATCATTTGAGAGGCGGTCATTACTTAATTTTTGAATTGTTTTAAGATCATACCCAGACATCCAATTAGTATAAGAGGCTTTTGTTATTTCATCCCACGGCAAAGCATCAGGATCGTCTTTTTCCCGCACTTTTAAATATTCCAAATTATCGGGTAACACGATATCCGAAGAAACTCCTTTCAATTGAGTAGAGCCCCCGTTGATACGATAGAATTTTTGCAAGGTCAGTTTTATTGTTCCAAGATCAGCATTGGACATTGAGAAGCCGGTTTCAGGGTCCAAGCCTATATTCCTTTGCACAGTTCCTTTACCATAAGTAGATGTGCTGCCTATGATAACACCACGGTTATAATCCTGGATTGCGGCTGCAAAAATTTCAGAAGCTGATGCACTGAACTCATTTACCATTACTGCAAGAGGTCCTGTATAAAGTACAGAGCGATCTTTATCTTTTAAAACGCTTGCCTTGTTATCTCTATCTTTTACTTGAACAATTGGTCCTTCATCAATGAACAGGCCGGCCATTTGAACTACATCATACAAAGAGCCGCCACCATTATTGCGCAAATCAATTACAATACCATCCACTTTTTCATCTTTCAGCTTTGTTACTTCTTTTGCTACATCCACATAACTGCGGTTGCCGTTTGGATGATCAAAGTCCGCATAAAACTCAGGTAAAAATATATATCCGATCTTGGAAGTACCATTTTTTACAATTGCACTACGTGCAAACGTTTCGTCCTGCACTATTTCATCACGAACAAGAGTCACAACTTTGATAGTGCCATCTTGTTTTTTAACGGTTAGTTTTACTTCTGTTCCTTTTTTACCACGAATAAGTTTAACTGCATCCGTAACAACAAAGCCTGTAAGCTCTATGGGATCTTCTTTGCCTTGTCCAACTTTAACTATAACGTCACCTGGTTGCAATTCACCTGATTTCCATGCGGGGCTACCGGTAAGAATACTGCTAACTTTAATATTTCCATCATCATATTGCAATGAAGCTCCAATGCCAAAAAAGCGACCACTCATTTCTTCATCAAAATATCTTTTGTCTACCGGAGGAAAAAATTCCGTGTGAGGATCCATTGTGGTAGTAATCGCATTTACAAAAATGCTGAATTTATCATCATCATTAAACTTGAAACGATAACGCTCAAATGTTCTATCCATCGCTCTTCTCACTTTATCACGGGCATCCTTTTCCAGCTCTTCATCAGTTTTTACAATGAACCCTTCTTTGCCTTTATTTTTTTCCCGAATATCCTGAAGGTCTGTAAAACGTTCAAGCGTCATGTACTTTAGCTTTTTTCTCCAGCGATCTTTTCTTTCTGCATCACTGGCAGCAAAATCAAGTTTATCCCCGTCAAGAATTACTTCTTCATCAACTGTAAAATCAAAGGGCTTTGAAAGAATTTCATCATAAATTTTGGCAGCCTCTTCCATTCTCGAATTAAAAGTTTTTGCTACAGCAAGAAATGATTCAACAGGAGAGCCTTTGATCTCATCATCGATCTTCGTCTCATATTTTTTCAATGCATCCATATCAGCTTGAAGAAAAATATTCTTTTCTTCATCAAGATCGCTGATATACTTTTTATAAACTTTTTTTGAAAAGGCATCATTTATATTCTGCGGGCTATAATGTGCCTGGGATAACATTTCACCTACAAGCTTTAATATTTGATCGTATTTGTTGGGAGGATTTTTGGTACCTGTTCCCATAGTCTGGAATGCGAAAAATGATCCAGCCACAACCATCATGATCACAATTGGAAGTCGTTTCATATTCAAAAGGTATTTAATTGCATTTTGCATAGCGTAAAAATAACGCAAAAACAATGAATTTCTTGCCCTTATAAGTGTATTAACAGAGGTTTTTGATGAATGGACAATAAAATAATTGCGACCAGATTCCGAAATTTCATCATTCGATTTAATGCCGTCACACATTTATTTTTAGAAACTTCATTTTACTTATTTTTGCTGCCTGAAAAATGGTGGCTATAGCTCAGTTGGTTAGAGCATCAGATTGTGGTTCTGAGGGTCGTGGGTTCGAGCCCCATTAGCCACCCAGGATAACCCCGATTATTTCGGGGTTTAATTTTATCCTTAACAAATGAATTATTGGTTAATACTTATTCCTCTTATTTCAGCTTTTATAGGCTGGGTTACAAACTGGATCGCAATCAAAATGCTTTTTCATCCCCGTAATCCCAGGAAGATTATCGGCATTACTTTCCACGGAATTTTTCCCAAACGGCAAAAACAATTTGCAGAAAAACTCGGGAAGTTGATCAGCTCTGAATTTCTTTCATTCACTGATATTGAACAAAAGATAAGCGACCCACAAAATCTAAAGAAAGTCATGCCACTCATAGAATCACATATTGATGATTTCTTACGATCAAAATTAAAAAGCCAGATACCCGTGCTGAGTATGTTTATTGGTGAAAAAACAATCACATCGCTGAAAGAAGTCTTTATGCAGGAGATAGAAACAATTTTTCCACAGGTGATGAAACAATTTGCGGGAAATTTAAAAAATGAGCTTGACCTCGAAGAAATAGTAATAAAAAAAGTTGCTGGTTTTTCAACCGATAAATTGGAAGAAATACTGTACCAGATTATGTCAAAAGAATTCAGGTTCGTTGAAATTATAGGAGCCGTAATTGGGTTTATTATTGGTGTGGTGCAGGTAATTATAACCATTACGGTAAATAACTAACACATGTTGGTTTGTTACATCAAAAATCGATAGAGCCACTCATCAAGATGTCATAGAAAAGTCTGCAAGTAAAAAAAGGTTTAAGCGTCTAAAAAAGCAAATTCCAACAATGAGAAAAGTAATTGTCGTTTTAGTCTCGGTTTTAGCCACTTATACTTCGTTTGCCCAAATGCCTATGGGAGGTGGAGGAAGAACTGGTAACAGGCCCCAAATTAATGGAAGTTTTTATGGAAAGCTGGTAGAAACAAAATCGGGAAAGCCCGTTGAATATGCTTCGGTGCAACTGATACAGAACAGGTATGATAGCGTTTCGAAAAAAAGAAAAGATGTTGTTGTAGCTGGAATGCTTACAAAAGCAAATGGCGAATTCAACCTGGAAAATATTCCTGTATTTGGCCAATTCAAATTAAAAGTATCCGCAATAGGATTTAAGGAATATGAACAAACCGTTGGCTTTGATATGAAATTTGGAGGTGGAGGTAATAACAATAATAATAATAGCGGAGATATGAGGGCGGGATTAGGGAACCTGGATAAAGATCTTGGCAATATAAAAATTGATATAGAAGAAAAATTATTAGATAATGTTACGGTTACTGCTACAAAGCCTGGGCTTGTATTGGGTATTGATCGTAAAGTTTTCAATGTTGACAAAAATCTTGTTTCTACCGGCGGATCAGCTATCGATGTTATGAGAAATGTTCCTTCGCTTAATGTAGATATCGATGGTAATGTAACAATGCGAAATAATACACCGCAATTATTTGTTGATGGAAGACCGACCACAATGAGCTTGGATCAAATACCGGCAGATGCAATTGAAAGCGTTGAAATCATCACAAATCCCTCTGCTAAATTTGATGCTTCGGGTGGTACAGCAGGTATATTAAATGTGGTTTTAAAGAAAAATAAAAAAGTAGGTTACAGTGGAAGTATAAGAACCAGCCTTGATTCAAGAGGAAGAGTTGGGTTGGGTGGTGAAATAAATTTGCGGCAAAGCAAGGTGAATGTGTTTGCAAATGTTAATTATAACCAGCGTAAATCGATAAGTACAGGAACAACGGAGCGTACAACTTTTGCTAGTCAGAATAGCCCAGGCTCTTATTTATATCAAAAAGACAAAAGTGTGATGTTAGGAGGATTTGGTTTTTTCCGTACAGGTTTTGATTTTTTTATAGATAATCGTAATACTATTTCAGTTACCGGCAATTTTGGCCGCGGTAGTTTTGAACCTGCAACAACAAGTAGCATAATAACTGATGTTTTTACCAATCCAAAAACTTCATCATTGACGGAAAGAATATCCAATACTTCAGGTGATTCCCGTAACACCGGTACTATGTTTAGCTATAAGCATAATTTTCCTAAATCCGGACAAGAACTTACAGCTGATGTAACATATAATACAAGCAAGAATTCCAATATTAACAGGATACAATCAGATTCATTGGACATGGCAAACCACAATGTTTTAAAATCTTCATTGCAGCAGCAAAATGGTAATGGTACTAACAAAAACCTTATAATGCAGGCGGATTATACCAATCCCATTAATGATAAATCAAAGTTAGAAATGGGTGTAAGGGCGGCAATAAGAAAGGTAGATAGCAGGAATGATTTTTATTATTTCAATGGCGGCATACCATCCTATCAGCCTGATCTCTCGGCAAACTATAATAGCGAAGACAGAGTGTATGCAGCTTATACAACCTATTCCAATCAAATAAAAAATTTTGGTTACCAACTTGGATTGAGAGTTGAAAGCTCAAATTATGACGGACATTTGCCTGATAAAGTGCAAGATTTTAATGTCAAATTTCCCGTGAGTCTTTTCCCGAGTATATTTTTAAGTTCAAAGTTGAAAGGTGATCAGGAATTGCAATTGAATTATTCAAGAAAAATAAACAGACCAGGTTTTTTCCAATTATATCCATTCACTGATTATTCTGATTCATTGAATATAAGCCGGGGCAATCCTGATCTTTCACCTGAATTTACCAATTCAATTGAGCTTGCTTATCAAAAGACTTTTAAAAACAGGGATAATTTTCTTGCCTCCCTGTATTATAAAAACACTACTGATCTTATCACTCGCTACCAGGTAAAAGAAATAAATGCTGTTACAAATAAAGACGTTTTAGTCAGTACCTATATTAATGCAAGCTCAAGCTATATAACAGGTCTTGAATTGGTATCAGCAAATAAATTAACGAAATGGTGGAACCTGACAGCCAATGTGAATCTTTATACATCAAAAATAAATACAGGTATTGCCGGCCAACCTGATGCCGATCAATTCGCCAGTTGGTTTCTGAAATTGAATAACACCATTAAGCTACCGAAAAATTTTACAGTTCAATTATCCGGCGATTATCAATCTAAAACAGTATTACCTCCGAGCGGTAGCGGCGGCGGCGGTTTTGGAGGAGGTGGGTTTGGCGGCGGCGGTGGTCGTGGACAAGGTGGTGGCGGATTTGGCGGCGGCGGTTTTTTTGGGCAAGCAACTTCTTCACAGGGATATATAAGGGCTAATTATGGAGTGGATGCAGCATTACGATATGAGTTTTTAAAAAATAAGCAGGCGTCACTTTCATTGAATGTTAACGATATCTTCCGTACACGCCGTTCTGATATTCATTCTGAATCTTCTTATTTTGTACAGGATGTTTTTCGGCGCAGGGACGCCCAAATAATGCGTCTCAATTTTAATTGGAGATTTGGAAAATTTGATGCTGCCTTATTTAAACGTAAAAACATGAAGAATCAGAATGATCAAAATGGCATGGAAAACATGAATATGAATATAGGTGGCCAGTAATACATAGTACAATTGTGTCAGAGTAATAGTAATGGTTTTGCAGAACTCGCAAAACCATTATTTTTTAGATCAATAGCTTCATTATTTTAAGCCCTATATTTGGCTTTATGGCTGATGAACTTCGCTTTGCAATTATTGGGTGCGGCAAAATAGCTTTACGACATGCTGCTCAAACAAAAAAGTACGGAAAGCTTGTTGCTGTTTGTGATGTGGTAAAAGAAAGTGCCGACATCCTTGCTAAACAATTTTCTGCAAAATCATATTATGGCATTGATGATCTGTTTGTAAATGAAAAAAATATTGATATTGCCTGCATCTGCACACCTAACTGGCTTCACGCCAATCATTCAATTCAATCACTAAAAGCAGGCTGCCATGTACTTTGTGAAAAACCAATGGCCATTTCTTCTGTTGATGGTAAGAAAATGATTGAAGCTGCAGAAGAAGCTGATAAAAAATTGTTTATTGTAAAATCTACACGTTATAATTCAGCTTTGATAGCAGTAAAGGAATTTCTCACACAGAGAGATGCAGGGGTTTTATACAGCTTTCAATTGAATTGTTTTTGGAACAGGCCTGCAGCTTACTATAATAGTTCGTGGAAAGGAAAATTGAAAACAGATGGAGGAACTTTGTTTACGCAATTCAGTCACTATATTGATGCATTGTTGTGGTTGTTAGGAGATATTAAATCAGTTAAAGGGTGGAGAAAAAATTCGGCGCATCAGTCTATAATAGAATTTGAGGACAGCGGGACAGTAGCTGTTGAAATGGAAAATGGAATGATAGGCGGCCTAAACTGGTCAGTAAATACATTTCAGAAAAATATGGAAGTGTCATTAACCATTATTGCTGAGAAAGCGAGTATTCGTATCGGCGGAGAATATATGAATAAGATAGAATACCAGTTGAAAGATGGAATTCCATTGGCAGTACACGGCAAGGACGATGCGAATGATTATAGGTTGTACCAGGCATCTATGAGCAATCATGATAAGGTATATGAAAATCTCGTAATCGCTTTGCGCAATAGTCCTCCTTCTTTATCTAATGCATACGACGGTCTTAAAACAATTGAAACAATCGAAAAAATATATAATTCTGTTTCTTTGTCCTGAATACTTTGAAAGTTGAACCATTTACAGAAAATAACGACAGATATAACTTTCAATCTTTAATCTTCAATGTAGAGTGAAACGGATATTTTTTACTGTAACAAACGATCTTACGTATGATCAGCGTATGCACCGGATATGCAGGTCTCTGGCAGAAAGTGGGTATGCAGTGACTTTGGTAGGTTTTCGCAGAAACTCCTCATTGCCGTTGAGGCAAGAAAGATTTAATCAAAAAAGACTTTTTCTTCTTTTTAGCAAAGGCAAGTTATTTTACATTGAATGTAACATTCGTCTCTTTCTTTATCTTCTTTTTAAAAAAATTAATGCCATCTGTGCTATTGACCTTGATACAATTCTTCCATGCTTGTTTATTTCGAAATTAAAAAGGATACCACGCATTTATGACGCCCATGAGCTGTTTACAGAAACGAAAGAAGTAATCAGGCGGCCTGCAATAAAGAAAATATGGATGAAAATCGAAAAATATACTGTATCTCAATTTAAAGCTGGTTATACAGTGTCTGAAAGCATAGCAGAGGAATTAAAACGAAGATATGAGGTACAATATGAGGTGATCAGAAATGTAACCAGTTTGAAAAATGATATACAGTCATTTGCAAGGGAGTTTGTCTTTTACCAGGGCGCTATCAATGAAGCAAGGTCTTTTGAATATCTTATTCCGGCTATGAAGCAGGTAAATAACAGGCTTGTAATCTGCGGTGATGGAAATTTTATGACCAAACTGAAAGAACTAATCAGGCAAAATTGTGTTGAAGATAAAGTAGAATTAAAAGGAATGTTGTTGCCGGATCAGCTTTGGCAACTGTCGCTCAGTGCCAAGGTTGGTATTACTATAATTGAAAATGAAGGAATGAATCAATATTTCTCACTCCCCAATAAATTTTTTGATTATATACATGCTGAAATACCGCAAGTGGCAGTAAACTACCCTGAATACAGGAAAATCAATGATCAGTTTGAGGTCGCTATTTTGTTGGATAAAAATGAACCTGCTTTAATTGCAAAAGCAATCAACAATTTGCTCACGGATGATGTTCTATATAGCAGGTTGCGGAAAAATTGCATTATAGCACGACAAACTCTAAACTGGCAAAACGAAGAAAAAAAATTAATTCAGTTCTATAACAACTTATTTGATAAACTTGGATCATCATCTTCACATAGTATGTCTTGATACGCCCTGGCCCCCGGACTATGGAGGCGCTATTGATATGATGAACCGGATCATGGTTTTCAAAAAGCTTGGCATTGGTATTCATCTGCACTATTTCAGTTATAATGAAAGAGGTACTCCCAATGAACTTAACCAGTTTTGCGAAAGCATTAATGTTTATAAAAGAAAAACTGGTCGCAAAGGCTTTTCGTTTCATTTGCCTTACATTATAGCTTCAAGAATAAATGATGAATTAATAACAAATCTGAACAAGGATAATAATCCCATATTAATAGAAGGAATTCATTGTACCGGGATACTCCCGCATATTGATACAAAAAAAAGAAAGATTGTTGTTAGAATGCATAATGAAGAAAGCATCTACTATAAAGAGCTGGCACGGTCTGAACCCGGCGTTGTGCGAAAACTTTTTTTTCTTAATGAAAGCCGGTTATTAAAAAAATACAACCATCATTTACCCGACGATTGTGTATATGCCTGCGTTTCTGAAAAAGATATAAGCATTTTAAGAAATGAATTTCATTTAAGTAAGGTCGTCTTCATTCCTACTTTTCCTTCCTGGCAAAAAGTTTCGGGGCAAGAAGGCGTCGGTAATATTTGCCTGTATCATGGCAACCTTTCAGTGCCCGAAAATGAAAAAGCAGCTCTTTGGTTATTAAGAAATGTATTTACTAAAATAAGAGTACCGTTTGTAATTGCCGGAAAAAAGCCATCGAGATGTATGGAAAAAATGGCGCATTTCTGCCAGCATACCTGCCTCGTAGCAGATCCTTCCGAATCTGAAATGAACGATCTTATAAGAAAGGCACATATCAACGTTCTTCCTTGTTTTAATAAAAATACAACCGGTATTCGTCTTAAGCTACTTCATGCATTATTTGAAGGCCGTCATTGTATTGTCAATGATCCTATGGTGGATGGAACTGGTTTAGAATCCGCCTGCCACATCAGTGGAAATGCTGAAGGCTTTGCATCGATTATAGCACAACTATATCATCAACCTTTTACAGTAGAAGAAATTATTTTACGAAAAAAACTATTGGGAAATATTTACAATAATGAAGATAATGCCCGAAAATTTATTCAATACTTATGGTAGCATTATCTATTACACGGCCACGTTCTGTTCTTATCATGCGGGCCGGAAATTTTTGCACAGTTACATAGTCATGTGAAGCCATCACGATTGATGTTCCATAATTTCTTGTGATCTGTATTAATAAGTTCATTATTTCATCTGAAGTTTCAGGGTCAAGATTTCCTGTTGGTTCATCTGCTAAGATCAATTTAGGTGAATTAAGCAAAGCCCTTGCGATATCAATACGTTGCTGCTCTCCCCCACTTAATTCAAAAGGCATTTTAAATCCTTTTGCTTTAAGGCCAACTTTATCCAATACATCCATGATCTTTTCATCCATTAATTTTTCATCAGTCCAGCCGGTGGCTTTTAATACAAACTTGAGATTATTATTAACGTTGCGGTCAGTGAGTAATTGAAAATCCTGGAATACAACACCAAGGTTTCGCCTTAGATAGGGAACCTTTTTCCAATCTAACCCTTTTAGATTATAACCAACAACAGTTCCTTCTCCTTCTTTTAATGGAAGCTCACCATATAAAGTTTTTAATAAGCTTGATTTGCCTGTTCCGGTCTTCCCTACCAGGTAAACAAACTCTCCTTTATTCACGGTGAGATTGACGTCCTCCAAAATAAGGTTATCGCCCTGGTAAATACTGGCATGTCTTAATTCAATAATAGGTTCCGCCATTCTTTTTGATTTGGTGCAAAATAAAACAAACTATACGTAGGGAGCCATAATTTTTTATATAAATTAAAAATTAAAATTATCTTACTTAAAGAAATTTAAATTGAAATGAAATTATACGTCTTCTTAACAACTGTTATATCTACAATTTCTTTTACCTCAATAGCTCAAATTGGAAATACGACTGATACTTCGAAAACGAAAACAGACAGTGCTGAGTACAAGATTTTCGACAAAGTGGATATTGAAGCTTCTTTTCCCGGAGGCGATGAGGCTTGGAGAAAATTTCTGGAGAGAAATTTAAATGGTCAAGTGGCGGCAGATAATGGTGCCCCGATTGGAATTTATACGGTCATTGCTCAATTTATAGTAGATAAAGAAGGAAATGTAACTGATATAAAGGCATTAACAAATTATGGTTATGGATTAGAGCAGGAGGTGTTACGAGCATTAAAATTACAAACTCATTGGAATCCGGCAATGCAAAATGGACAGCCTGTCAAAGCTTACCGGAAACAGCCTGTAACTTTTGTAATGGAAGGAGATGGAATAGAAATATTATCCAGGGAGCGGTTCGTCTTATATACCGATATAGATAATGTTATTACAATTAACGCCAGGAAAGTTAGAGATGAGGATTTAGAATTAACTATTACACAAGGAACCATTATAGCTAATGGAAATGGAAGTTATACTGTTCGTGTAAAGAATCCCGGCAAGGCCATCATTGAAGTATTTAATAGGAAGAAAAAGAAAGGAAGTTTAGCTGAAATTTACTTTACAGTAAGGTCCCGCCCTAAATAAATAATATTCTTATAAAACAATTCTCTGTTTGGATTTAGTACCAGATATTTCACTCTGCACATAATTCTAATGGCATTTATATCCCTTAAGAATCAACTTTATCCAAAACATTCAGGTTTTTCGCCCCATTAATTTTTCATTAAGCCAACATCATTTCTAATGTCTTGTAAACCTTGTGAAAGGCATCAAATTTTGTTTAACTAAAAAATTAGTTGTTAAACTAATTAATTAGTTTTAGCTTCGGTTTTTAAATTAAAAAAAATGAAACCACTTACAAAAGCTGAAGAACAGGTAATGCAGGTGTTATGGAGATTAAATAAAGCATTTCTCCGGGAAATAGTTGAAGCAATGCCTAATCCAAAGCCGCACCAGAACACGGTTGCCACCTTATTAAAAATATTGGCAGAAAAAGAATTCGTGGGTATCACGGTAATGAACCGTCATCATCAATATTATTCTTTAGTATCAAAAGAAGATTATTCCAAACGAAGCATGAAGCAATTAGTGAAAGGATATTTTGAAGGTTCATTCAGCAACGTGGTTTCTTTTTTAGTAAAGGAAAATAATATATCGATAGAAGAATTGGAGGGCTTACTGCAACAAATTAAAAAACAGCAAAACCAAAAGAAATGAATCAACTTCTTAGCTATTTCCTGCAAGTGATAGCAGCGTCAATGCTTTTGTATGCTTATTATCATTTTGTTTTACGTAATAAAAAATTTCACCGGTATAACAGATTCTATTTACTGGCAGCTTTTGTAATAAGCATAATAATCCCATTTCTTAATATACCGGTTTACTTTACCAGCCACGCAACTGAATCGTCCTTTATTCTGCAAACATTAACTTCCTTTTCATCTTCAACTACCGAGGAAGCAGTGCTTCCGGTTATATATTCTTCAGAACCCCAAAACCCTTGGTTTACCTGGCAAAACCTTATCTGCATTTTATATATTTCTATTGCTGTAATCGTTCTAATCCGAATCTTGTTTTCTTTAAGAAAGATCAGATCAATTATTCGGAATAACCCTGTTGAAAAATTAGAAAATATAAATTTTGTGAATACCAATGAACCCGGTACGCCTTTCTCGTTTTTTCGCTGGTTATTTTGGAACCGGAAAATAGAATTACAATCTGAAAAAGGAGAGCAAATATTCCGACATGAATTATTTCATATTCAACAAGGGCATAGCCGGGATATTATTTTTATTGAATCCCTAATGATCATTTTCTGGATGAATCCGTTTTTCTACCTGATGAAAAAAGAAATAAAAGCCATTCATGAATTTCTTGCCGATAAGTTTGCGACAAATGAACATAATAAATGGGACTATGCAGAGCTATTGCTGATGCAGGCACTGGGTTCCAAACAACATCTTGTAAATCCATTTTTCCATAACCAAATAAAACGACGTATAGCCATGATAACCTCATCAAAAAACCCTCGTCATCAATATTTGCGGAAACTTGCCGTGCTGCCAATTGCCGCCATTGTCGTTGGTCTTTTCGCCTTTAGTTATAAAAATATAAATGAAAAAAGCAGGCTGCTTGCAATTGACAAACCAATAAACGTTGTTATCGATGCCGGGCATGGGATGGATGCTACCGGAAAATATAACGGAGTCAAAACCGCAGACGGTAGTTATGAAGATGATATTGTATTGGCGATTGCAAAAAAAATCAAAGAACTAAATACAAATGACAAGCTACATATAATATTGACCAGAGAAGGTAAAAACCTGGTTGAACTGCCTAAAAGAGTTGAGTTTGCAAATTCACAAAATCCAGATCTTTTTATATCCTTACATACAAATATAGCTTCCATGCAAGAGAAAGATAAAAGTGGCATGGATATATATGTATCCGCAAAAAACACGACTCATTATGCAGAAAATAAGATCTTGGCAACTATTTTATTTAACTATTTTTCCCAGATACATGCTGTCAATAAAATAAAACAAAGAGAAGCCGGAGTTTATGTAATTGATAATAGCAATTGTCCATCGGCATTGGTTGAATTGGGTTATGTTTCAAATCGGGAAGATCTTGCATTTATGAAAAGTGTAAACGGGCAGGAGAAAATCGCAAACAGCATTTTGCAATCTATTGAACAATATATACTCCAATCTGAAGCCGATGATTGGGGAGAAAGAAAAAGAATAGTTTCAGATACAACTAAGCCTGAAATTAAATTAGTCATAGACCCCATAACGGGAGAAAAAAATTTAATGATAGATGGAAAGAAAGTAACCGGAATAATTTTGGGAAAAGAAACGAATCAATATGGTTTGATTACTGAAGAAGGCAGTATGAGAGTTATTTACAAAGAACAATCGAAAGAAATAAAAAGTAAATACGGTGACGTAATTAAAGGATTATTATTAAAGAATGAAACAGCAAAAAAAGACGAACCCAATAATAAAATTTTTGACAAAGGAGAAATAGAACCTTCTTTTCCTGGGGGTAATACAGAATGGAAAAAATTCGTAGAAAGAAATCTGAATGCAGGCGTTCCGGTTAAGAATAATGCCCCCGTAGGTAATTATACTGTTATCGTACAGTTTATTGTTAAAAGAGATGGAAGTATATCCAATATAAAAACTCTTACAAAATATGGTTACGGAATGGAAGATGAAGCTATAAGAATAATAGCCAAAGGCCCCAGATGGATACCAGCAAAACAAAATGGCCATGATGTAAATGCTTATAGAAAACAACCTATTACATTCATTGTTCAAAATAATAAGATTGTTGTATCAACAGGGAACACAAAAATGAATGTACTTTATATGGGTATTGATAACCTGATTTCTGTTGCTGCTTCCGGGAGCAGTGACGAGAAAATAACTGTTTCTGTTGAAGGTGGCGGTGGGACGCTTTCAAAAGCTGCTGATGGTCTCTATAATGTACATGTTAGTTCTGTTACTGATGATTGTTCGCTAAATGTATATGTGGACGGAAAGTTAGCAAGCACTTCTCATTTTCGTGTTAGGAGTTTGCCGCAGCCAATGGCTAGTATAGGAGGATATTCTTCCGGCTCAAAGGTATCCCCAAGCATGTTAAAAACACAAGCAGGGGTTGGAATTTATATTAAAGATTTTCCAATGGATATTAAATATACCATGACCGGCTTTACATTTACAGTAGATAATGATAGCGGTGGAATAAATACAGCAGATTGTCAGGGCTCATTATTCTCTTCTGAGACAAAACAGCTTATCGCTCAATTTGTAAAACCAGGTAAAACAGTTATTATTGATAAAATTCTGGTGAAAGATCCAGGTGGTAGAGAACTTAAAATTCCCTCATTAGTTTATTTTATCAATTAAGAACATTCTTTTAAAAGAAAAGATCGGGTTTATTATTCAGTTTAACTACTAATTCTTTTTTCATTGATTCTTCTACTCTGCCTATCACACGGGCATCTACCCCGGAATTTTTTGCAATGCTGATCATTTGATCGGCATTTTTTTCATTAGCATATATCTCCATTCTTGTACCCATATTAAAGACCTGGTACATTTCTTTATCATCTGCATTACTTGCCTTTTGAATCAGTTGAAAAATTATAGGCGGCTCAAATAAATTATCTTTTACTATACGAACATTCTCCGGTACATATTTCAAACATTTGGTCTGCCCGCTACCGCTACAATGAATAAGCCCATGCACAGCATCAAAATGATTTTCTAATATCTCTTTTAATACAGGCGCAAAAGTCCTCGTTGGACTCAGAAGCAACTTTCCGACTTCCGACTTCTGACCTCCGATCTCAATCTCATCAGTCATTTTATACGGACCAATATAAACGACTTCATTATTTAATGAATTATCGTATGATTCACTGAACTTGTCCGAATAGCTTTTATTAAGCATATCATGTCTTGCACTTGTAAGTCCATTACTGGCAATTCCACTATTATATTCTGTTTCATAATTAGCTTTACCGAAGCCAGTCAGGCCAACAATCACATCTCCGGCCTTTATTTTTTCATTAGTAATCAATTTTGATTTGGGCCATCTTGCCGTTATTGTTCCATTTACAGCTATTGTTCTTACCACATCTCCCACATCAGCCGTCTCGCCTCCCATATAGATAATATTAATACCAAAGCTTTTCATTTTATCAAAAAAATCTTGGGTACCGGTGATAATTGCTTCTAATACTGCTGCTGGTATCACATTTTTATTTCTGTCAATAGTAGAGGAAAAGAGAAAATTATCATAAATGCCTGTGCAAAGAAGGTCATCGATATTCATAACAATTGCATCTTGCGCTATTCCATTCCATACAGAAACATCGCCAGTTTCTTTCCAATATAAGTAAGCAAGAATACTTTTCGTGCCGGCTCCATCGGCATGCATCACATTTACCCAATCCGAATCACCGCCCAACACGTCCGGGTATATTTTGCAAAATGCTTTTGGATAAAGCCCTTTATCAAGATTTTTAGTAGCAGAATGAACTTCTTCTTTTTGTGCAGAAACGCCTCGCCGGGAATATAAACTGCCCCCATCCCCTAAAGGAGAGTATTTAAATTGATTGAACATTTATGATTTCTTCGTGTTTTGAATTTAATAATAACCATTACTCAATAGTCCTTAATGTAAAAGTAAGAGATGAAAGTGATAAGACCTTATGAGCTTTAATGTTCATCTTTAAAAGTTGGGGACTTATATTTGCGCTCAATTTTATGCAGATACACCGTAATATAGAAGCCCTCCCTCCATTTAATAACGCAGTTATTACTATTGGCACCTTCGATGGAGTGCATGCAGGACATCGAAAGGTTATTGAACAATTAAAAAATGAAGCAAATATTATCCATGGCGAAACGGTGA
>Ga0105247_10000643_pt1 | contig 27978 bp, 20 predicted proteins | sample KBSS24metaG_FD_81519 | JGI IMG/M metagenome (GOLD analysis project Ga0105247, IMG submission 81519) | Switchgrass rhizosphere microbial communities from Kellogg Biological Station, Michigan, USA - KBS S2-4 metaG | ecosystem: Host-associated > Plants > Roots > Rhizosphere > Soil | place...
ACGGGGGGGCGACCGATCGAAAACGTTTTCCACGCCCAACCGCACGGTGTAGGAAGACCGGGCCGTCCAGGCGAGCATCAGGTCGTGGTAGGTCGTCGAGCCTACGCGACGTGAGCTGCTACCAGCCGCTTGCAACAATCCATAGCTGTCAGCCGTTTCTCTAAATGACCCGATGTACTGCGTGGTCCAATCCCCTGTCCATGAGCCTCGTTTCCACTGCAGGTGTGCTTGCCACTGGGCAATCGGGTACGCAATTCCGGTGTTATTGTAAACAACATCATACGTTCCACGAAGATTGACCAGTGGGGTGCCACTGAAATCCAGCAGTCGTCGCTGCAGGAGATACCCCGCTAGCAGCTCGGCCTTCCAGTCGCCCCAATGGTTTGTACCAGCATCGCGCACTTGCAAATCGACGCGTGCCGACTCGTCGATGTCGGTGTTGGACACGGGGCTATAGATCGCAAACGTGCCGTCGCCTTGCACCGGAACGATTGGACGACAGGCGTTATCCCGCCGATGCTCCAGGCAATCTCCAATCAGTTCCAGTGCACCTTGCGCACGGATGGCATCGCTGATCTTGACCACCGTGAGATCGGCGCTTACGAAACGTTCCCGGCGGGTCGGTGAATTCCACACAACGCCGGCCGAAGCGCTGTACCCGCGCTCCGCGCGAGAATTCCCCAGATCGACAATGGAAGCCGTCAATTCCGTGGGAGCACGGGAATGAGATACCACGTCGCTGGTTGCAATCGCACACAATGGAGAGCTCTGCGCTGCGGCAGTGGAGCAAGGATCGCTCACAATAATCGGCCGCAGCGAACCAATCTCGGACAGCTCTCCGGGCGATGCGACGTGATAGACCTGAGTCAGTCGGCCTCGCACCAGCCATTGCGAGCTCAAACGCCAGGTGAGAGCGGCGAACAAGGGGGCGGCAGCCACCTGACCCGATATCCGATGGTCCGCGTATGAAAAGCGGCCGCCGACGGTCAAGGATGACGCGGCGCCGGTTTGCCCAAAACTATCAAAGGGCAACGCAATCTCCGTGACGAAATCGTAATTGTCGAGGCGGCGGTCCGCGTACAAGGGGCTGGGGGTCAAAATCAGAGCGCTACGCCGGGACTCCACGCCGATCGCAAGACGCGCTCCGGAGAGCCTGTGGCCAAAGGAGAATTCGCGCCGCGCGAACAAGCTCACCTGCGCCTGCGTCACCCGAGATTGCTCCTCGCTGGGTGCCGCGATGTAGTTGAGCATCGATTGCGAGATACTTCCCGGACCATGAAACAGATCGAGAGGCACGCAATCCGGCAGGGCATCGTCCACTACACCCGTCAGAGGATCTGGTACGCCGCAGCGGATCGCACCACGTGCATCCGGCCCGGAAGGACCGAGTGCGTTGACGAGTTGACGGGGGAGGAGGACGTCGCTGATACGCTGCGTGACCTCGGACACTCCCCACGAAAGCGAGCCTGCCAACTCCCAGGGTCCGGCCAGATGAGACAAACTCCCCGATACAAACACCAGGTCACTGTCATCCGCGACCTTCGTCGGCCCAAGCTCCACCAGGCGCCGCTTTACATCGGTGAGCTCGAGGCCGAAGGGGTTGTAGAAATTATCCGCCGCCACTGAAGCAGGTCGCAGCCCCCTTGGAATGTTGGCGCCGCCGAACACATGGGTGGCACCGTCAAACGCTGTTGCCAGAGGAAGGCTCGATAGCTGGTGGCGCGAACGGTCCTTGGCTGCCAGCAGCTCGAATGCTGCATGCGTTGCTGCTGAAAACTCATAGCCCGCGTTGGCAGCCACAGACCCGCCGGCACGGCCATCGCGCAGGAATGCATCACTCTGTGTGGAATACAGGTCGTTCCGCGGACCCGTCGCGACGAATGGCCGCCAGTTGCCGGACTCGTCGCGCGTGTAGCGTCCGGCCGGAAGGCCCAGCTTATTGCTGTCAGGAATCACGAACACGCCCGCGGGCGTGACGCTGCTGCCGAACGGCCACACGCACTCCGGGCCCTTGAGACACCCGAGAGCTTGCGTCGTCGCGCTGAAGCTGCGTGAAGCGGCATCGATCGGATCCTCGTTGCGGTAGTCGATCGTGAGATTGGCGTACCCATTACCAAACACCTTGCCGCCAAAGATTGCCGCTTTGCTCTCGGTACCGTCCCCGTGAGAGCTGCGCGCCACGACGGCCCTGGCATCCACGCCTTGCGCATCCGCACGCGCAATGACATTGATGACACCGGCGATCGCATCGCCTCCCCAGCTCGGTGCAGCCCCGCCCAGAAAGATCTCGATCCGATCGATGGCTGCCACTGGTATTGCGTCCAGATCGACGGACGGCGCACCCAGATACCCGTTCACCGGCAGGCGCTGTCCGTTCAACATCACGACACAACGTGCGCTGCCCAAGCCACCGATATCGGCGACCACAGCCCCGTTGCCATCCGCGTTGCTCCGTAGATTGGGCGCCGCTCCGCCCATGAACGGCAGCCGCTGCAATACTTCACCGAGCCCCAGAACCCCCATGCGCGCGAGATCCTCGCTCGTGATGACGCGCACCGGCGTGTGCGTCTCGACATCGATCCTGCGCAATGCCGTCGCGTCGATGACAGCCTGTTGTGAGGGAGCCTGCGCCTGAATCGCGGCAGCGACGGCTGCGGCTGTAAATCCGCACAGCGCGGTCCATCCTTTTCTCATCACACCCTGCGGATCCGACCCAAGTCGTACGATTTTATCGCACTACGGCGTCGGCCTTTTGCTTTCGATTTTCCGCTCCGCTATTCTACGACGCCCGTCGTACTTAGACACCGCTCGGCTGGTAAGACGCAGTGCTGCCTGTGTCGGGGCTTGCCATCGATCCCGTGCAGGATGGATTCCGCTGTCATCATGAAGAAACGCGTCCTGCTGGTTGAGAACGAGGATCGGTCGCAGACGTCGCTCATCGAGCCCCTGCAGAGGGAGGGCTACGATGTGCAAGCGGCCGCGAACAGCCAGTTATGTTACGAGGCGGCCGCTCGCGAAGCCTTTGATCTCATCGTCCTGGACGTCAGTGACAGGCTCGAGGTGTGCCAGCGCCTGCGCCACCATCGCAGCCGGGCACCCATTCTAATGTTGACCACCCCCGGCCAATTCCATGAGCGCGTGCTCGGACTGAAACTCGGTGCGGACGACTGCCTGACAAAGCCCTTCGAGCCAGAGGAGTTCCTCGCCCGGGCGGAGGCACTGGTGCGACGGGCCTGCGGCGTGTGCTACCCGGATAATCCAGGCACGTATGAGTTCGGAATCATACACATCGATTTCGATCGACATCAGGTATTACGAGATCGAGCGCCGCTGGCCATCCTGCCGCTGGAATACAAACTGTTGCGCTACTTCGTCCAACATGGAGGCGTAACCCTGACCCGCCGCCGGCTTCTTGATGAGGTATGGAGCTATGACGGGACCCCGGCGACGCGTACAGTCGATGTTCACGTTGCCGGCCTCCGGCAAAAGATCGAACCCGACCCGCAGCATCCTCGCCATCTGCTCACGATTCACCGCCGCGGCTACAAGTTCGTCGGCTGAGATCCGCCGGTTCAGTCTCGGCCTGGTAGAGTTGTAATAGATGTAATTGTTGTAAAACTCGATGCTGGCGATCCCATCACATAACGCGTTGCCATTTGCAATTTGAACAGAAAGCTCGGCTACCATCGCAGCCTGGCAGTTGCTAGATTGGAACCAACGCCTCACAGGGAGGCCAGGGAATGGAGGTTGTAGAGGTGCTGCATCGATTTCGGTTGGCGGTCTGCGGGAGCTGCGTTCTCATTCTGGCTGCCTGCGGAGGCGGTAGCGATACTCCGGCACCCAATGTGGTCGCCACCGTGGATAGCGCGCAGGGCACAGCACCGCTGACCGTCCATCTGGATGCATCAGGGAGTACTGACCCGCGAAATCTGTCGCTCACCTACACTTGGTCGTTCAGTGACGGTACTGCGAACGCCAGCGGAGCGAGTGTGACGCACACCTTCAGCGGTCACGGTGATCAGACGGCGACCGTGACGGTAAACGACAGTCAGAGCAGCGCGAGCAAAACGCTGACGGTCAAAGTAGCACCCGCTCCACCGAACATACAGGCACTCTCGATTCCCGTAGGCGTGCTGGGAATCGCACAGACCAGCACATCAGCGCAGCTGAGTGCCACGGATCGAGAGAATCTGGCATTGACCTACGTGATCGTCTCGCCACCCTCGGCAGGCGGCGCAACCATCGAATCGGGCACGGGTAAAGTCACGTACACGGTACCGGGTTACGTCACTACGGGCACGGACTCCTTCACTGTCAAAGTGTCGAACTCCGGAGCCTCCAGCACCAGCACAGTAAACGTCGCGCTGCACTCAGATCCCCTGCTCCCGAATCAATGGCACATCCAGAATTTAGGGCAGGACGCATTCGCCTCGACTCAGCCCGTGCCGGACAAGGACATGAATGTCAGCGAAGCCTGGAGGGCCGGCCTCTCGGGCAAAGGCATCAAGGTTGGGGTGGTGGACACAGGTATCGAGGCCTCCCACGAGGATCTGCAGGCGAACGTAGACCTGAACAGCTCGTACAATTTCCTCACCGCAACACACGACCCCACCCCTACGGGCACGGGGTTTGACCATGGAACCTCGGTCTCGGGCATCATCGCGGCGGTGGCCTTTAATGACAAAGGCGGCCGAGGCGTCGCCTACAACGCGACGTTACGCGGGTACAACTTGATTGCGCCTGGCGCTTTCAGCGTCGCCAACATGGCGAAGGCATTTGGCGGCTCGACCACTTCGGCCGACAATGACCTCTTCAACGCGAGCTTCGGGCCCGTCGCGAACGCGATTCCACAATTCAGCGGCGCCTTCCAGACGATCACGCAAACAACCCTATCGCTGCGCGGAGGATTGGGAGCCGCAATCATCAACGCGGCCGGCAACGACTTCCAGGACTTCGAGGGCGCATCCAGTCCGCTGTGTGCGACGGCACGCCGATACGGGGTCAGTTGCGGCGATCCGGCCACGGATGAGCGCCGAGGCGGCTATGCGCCCCTTATCGTGGGCGCCTTGAACGCGAAAGGGATGCATTCCAGCTACTCGAGCACCGGCTCCTCCCTGTGGATCAGCGCACCCGGGGGCGAATACGGTCTGAATTCGGCCTACATCGCCGGAGCCTCCAATTACGACCCCGCGATCATCACCACCAGCCGGACCGGCTGCGCCAACTCCGCCTACGGCAAGCCGGTGAATGCGCTCGATAACATGGGCGCAAACCCCCTGGCGGCGAACTGTCAGTACACAGCGACCATGAATGGGACCAGCTCGGCGACTCCCAATGTGGCCGCGGTAGTGGCGCTGATGCTGGAGGCGAACCCGAAGCTGTCAGTGCGTGATATCAAGTACATTCTCGCGAAGACCGCCCGGCACGTGGATCCGGATTTCGCGGGCGTCGCGAGCACCGCGATCATCACCGGCAACACCATCGTGCTGGAGCAGGGTTGGACCAAGAACGCAGCTGGCTTCTGGTTCAGCAACCGGTATGGGTTCGGCGGAGTCGATGCGGCCGCGGCAGTGAGCCTGGCCAAGTCCTACTCGGACTATCTGCCACCCATTCAAACTTCGACGGGCAACTACAGGTTCGTTGCGGCTGCGCCGGCGACGATTCCACCGGCGTCCGCGGTCGGCGGCACGATCAGCTACTCGGTCTCCGAGCCGTTCCGGACGACCGAATTCGTCGTGGTCTATGTCAACATCGACTCGACGCCCGGCCTGCCCTGCAATCAGATCGAGCTCACCTCTCCCGCCGGGACGAAATCCATCCTGTTGCACGCTGCCAATGGCTTCACGAATGCCGCGGTCGTGAACTCGCGCTTCGAGTCGAACGCGTTCTATGGGGAACCGGTCAATGGGACATGGACATTGCGGTACCTGGACTTGTGCGCGGCTCAGGCGACCTCGACCGCCCTCTCGACGAGCCAGCCCCAGATTCTGCTGTTGTCCGGACACTGATCACGGAGCCACCTGCATGCATCGCCTGACACTATCTCTCGTACTGCTTCTGTCCGCCACGACGAGCTTCGCTCAGCTTCCTGCCCCCGTCCGAGCTCTCAAGCCGGTCGCGGACCCTTCCATGGTGGTGATGGATCGCGGCGCAAAACTCGAGGTTCTGCCCACGAAGCGGGCAACGCCACGGGCTGACACCACCGGACGGACGGTTAGTCATCATGTCATCAGCTCCAGCAGCACCGCACCAATGGGACCCCGCCAGCTCGGAGTGGTCTTCAATCACTCCCTGCAGCAACAGGGCTTCATCAGCGGGGAAATCACCTTCAAGATGAAGTCTGGATACACTGCAGATGCGTTCGATCCCGTGCTGTATCCCGGGCTTGCATTGGTCGCGCGACCCGGCTTCTACGTGGTCAATGCGCAAACACCGGAGCAGTTCATCGCAACCCTCAAGCGCTTGCAGGCTCGCTCCGACGTCGAATGGGTCGAACCGACGGTCAACTACACCGCCGCCAGTACTGCCCCGACCGTCAAATGACCTGGCGTGTCCGCCGCGGTGCTGCAGGCTGCGGCGGACCCACCCCCGTCAGTGGAAGTGCCAGTTGAATTTGACGCCAGTGCCGATCGAGCACAAGTATTCCGCCTGATTGCTCAGCTTGCCATCACTGAGCTGTACCGTCGTCGTGCGGATGTCAACCTTGCCATCCGGCGTGACTCGATAGCGCGTGTACTCGGTCACTCGTTCATTCTGCGGACTGAGGGTCTCGTGCACGTCGGAAAACGCAAGGTACTGATTGCCGGGCACCAGATAACTACCGATCCGAAAACCACCCGTGACATCCGGCCCGGTCGCGCCCGTGCCCGCCAGAGTACATTGATTGAAATTGACCGTGACCGCCACGTTCCTTCCGGACGTCAATGCACCCAGGATCTGCGCGTAACTTTCGGGGCGGGAAGCCACACGCGAGTCTGAGTCATCCTGCGCATGCGCAGCAGCGATTGAGCCAGCCAACAGAAATGCGGCAGCGAGAGATAGCCTGTTGTACACCATGTGGGATCCTCCTTGGACGCTCTTGAGTGAAAATAATGTCAGTGTTCGCGAATGCCATCGCGACCGAGTCGCCTTACGGCGGCAGCTCCCACGTATAGGCGTGTGTGGTGTCGCAGTCCCAGAGCTGCAACTGAGTGCCCACCGAGCTACCTGTATCCCTGACGAGGCAGCGTCCGGATTTCGAATTCGATACAGACACCAAGCGGGTAACCGGGTGCGTTATCACACTCGAAGCCGTCCATCGCTGACTGCTGCTGCCGTTGCATGTGGCAAGTTGAATCCGCGTGCCGTTGGCAGTGCCGCCACCGGCTGCGTCCATGCATTTTCGCTGTACCATGATCACGAAGGTCTGGTCGATGTTGGGCAACAGAAGCCATTTCTGCTCAATCGACCCGCGGGTGCAGCCCGCGAGCACGATCGGATTACCATCGCTGCTCACGCCGCCGGAGTTGTCAGCGCATGCGCCGGGAAATCCCGGAGTGTGAATCCAGCCGACCGAAGCCGCGGTTCCGATGTGCCACTGCTGAGCGATACTGCCCGAGCAATCGGCGATCTGCAGCCGCCGTCCGGCGCTCAGGTCACCCGCATCGAGGCAGCGGCCCGAATTGGGGTTGACGAGTGCCGTACCGTTGACCACCCACTTCTGCGCACCAGAATTGTTGCACGTCCATAGCTGCACAAGTGTACCGTTGGTGGTCCCGGAACTGGTCACATCGAGGCACTTGCTGTGCACCCGCAGCGCCAGCGTACGGTCCGTGTTGGGCACCGCCGACCACAGCTGATTGTCGGTACCGGTGCACTCCCATGACACGATAGGGTTACCGTCATCCTGGTCGAAGGCGAGATTATCGAGACACTTGCCGGGCATCGCCGCATTGGTGATCGAGCCGGTCACCAGCGCCACGCCTGTCATTTCACCCCACGCCTGATCGGGAGTGCGCTGCGTCGCCTGCACGAATTGAGCAGTGTCGCTGTAGAAATCATCGTGCATCGCAACGGTCAGAAGCTGTATGAGCGAACCATTCGCGTAGTGCGCGTTAGCCCCGTTCAGCAAGTACGAGCCCATACTATACCCCTCGATATAACTATCGGTTGGCAAGGGCACGACGGGATCACGATCATGGTAAGGGAACTCGCGGGCCCAATCGGCGACGCCCTCGACGATCCAACCGTGGGAATAGCCGGGGACCTTCTGGATGATGTGGGTCGATTCGTGAACAAACATGCCCAGATCGTCCGGGTTCTGCCGGGCATAAGCCGCGCTCACCGTGATGATCCCTTTGGCGGAGTCGGTTCCAGCAACTCCCTGGCCATTGGGATCGAACACGATTGTGAAGCTCGACGTCGCAGCTATTGCCGGGATCAGGATGAGATCGGCGATCTTGGGATACCACACGCGCAATTCCGGTACCACTACATTGTTGGCCCAGTCGGCGAGATCCGGGGTCGCCGAGGTGTCAACGATGATCTGCGGCACGGGCGTCGTTTGCGCAGGCATCGTAACCTGCAGCGAATCTGACAGAGTGGAGACGGCGCCGTTGCTGTCGACAGCCTGCACCTGATATGTGTACGTTCCACCGAGCGCGATGTTCGCATCCGTGAAGCGCGTACCCTGCCGGTAAACCTTGCCTGGACGGCCTGCCGGGGTGGTGGTCGCGACCTGGATGCCGTCGCGATAGACATTGTAGTGGCTGATTGCGGTATCTGCGCTGCTGGCGCTCCAAATCACCGCGATGCTGTCACCTCCTGCCACGGCGCGCAGGCCGGTGACCGTTGTGGGAGGTGCTGCCATCGCGGCGGATGTCCAACTCAAGATACCTGCGAATGCGATGACGAGGCTGAACGACCTGAACACTCGCTTCCCGATGCGGCTTCCATTCACGATAAACAGTCTCCTCGATCAACTTGAATTGCAGGTACACACCGACAAACCCCTCACCAGGGCTTGACGACCGCCAGTATGACAATCGCTATCAACAGCAACGCGGGCGCCTCATTGAACAAACGGAACCATCGCTGCGAATGCGCATTGCGGCCGTCCCGCAGCGCCGACATCAGCTCGTGGCACCACAGGTGATAACCGATGAGCACCCCGACAAGTGGCACCTTCATCCGTATCCAGTTGAACTGCAGGTAACCCGGCGCGACAACGAGCATCGAAATGCCGAACACGACCGCCAGCGTTGCGCCGACCGTCATGATCCCAAACAGCCGGCGCTCCATCACAACGAAGCGTTCCAGGCCGAGTGCGTCTGTCGTCGTCACGTGATACACGAATAATCGGGGCAGGTAGAACAGCCCCGCGAACCAGGTCACGACGAAGACGATATGGAAAGCCTTCAGCCAAAGCATAAAGGCGTTATACCAGATCTTTTCTGCGCCGCTGTGTTAGAGATGTAAAAGGCGCGGCGCGGCCGGAGCGTATATCCAGGGATGTCAAGAATGTAAAACGGAACCCCCGGCGCACCTACCGCGCCGGTATGAGTCTCATCGGGATCGCCATCCGACCTGTAAACCCGACAAGTCGGGCTCCATCAGAACTTGCCGCGGATGCCAATCAGAATCTCACGCCCAGGGTCGTACTGCGTGAACGTCGCGTTAGAGAATTGGAAGTAAGTGCGCAGACGTGCATCGAACAAGTTGAGCGCGTCGGCGGTAATCTGCACCTCGTGCGACCAGCCGAACAGTTTCGACAGGTCCAGGCTCGATGAGAAGTCCCACTGGCGGTAGTCAGCGCTGAACAGCGCGGCATTGGTGATGCCGTTCTGATTCAGCCCGGAGATCTGCGATCCCTTGTTGTACACCGTCGAAATGCGGGCCATCACCGGCCCATGCTCGTAGTAAGCCGTGATGTTGTAAGTGTGCGGGGCGACCCCCGTGGCCACTGGCGGAGCCGCCCCCGTGCCGAACTGATCAACCAGTGTGTAGTTGGCCGTAAAACCGAGCCCGTTGAGGCCAAAACGACCCAGCAGGAAATCCAGCGGCTGGACCCAGTTGAACTCAAAGCCGTTCACAGTCAGCGCGCCGCTGGCATTCACCTGCTCCGTCAGCACGACAGTGGCCACATCGGGGCCACCGCGGAGGTTGATCGCATTCTGCTGGGTGGGAGACAGCGTAGCGTAAGTCACCCCATACTGCGCGAGGGCGCTGAAGGGCACAGTGGTGTTGCCGTTCGCGGTGAAACCGGTGAGCCGCTTCCTGAACACGGCCGCACCGACATAACCTTCCTGCCCGGTGTAGTACTCGAGCCCGAGATCGAAGTTCTCCGACAGAAACGGACTCAAAGCCGGGTTACCCACTGTTCCGACGTCTGCCGAGGGGCCGCTGAAGCTCAGACCAGGCAGCATCGCACTCGGATCGGGCCGCGTCATCGTCCTCGAGCCCGCGAATCTGACGATGGTGTTGTCGGATACGTTATAGGCCAGCTCGACCGAGGGAAGCACGTTGTGATACGTGTTTTGCGTGTAGACGAAATTCATGACGTTGGGATACCGCCCGCCGTCCTTCAGCGACGGCACATTGCGGGCGTCCGGAACCGTTTGGTAACCCCCGATCGTCTGGTCAGTGTGGACGTATCGCACGCCGCCGGTATAGCGCAGACGGTTGCCACCGAATTGGGTGTCACCTGTGAGCTCGACGTAGAAGCCGGTGTCCTTCTCCTCGACGAAGCCCGCACTGGCGCCGGTATTAGAGCCTGTTGAGACCGGCTCGGAATTGTGGAATCCGGTGTAGTTCGTAGCGCCTGCGAATGCAGGCCAGTTCACCGTGACGAAGCCTGCAGGCCCTGGCCTCAAGTAAGAGGGAACCGCAGCGTTGGGTGCCAAGGAACCCTGATAGGTGACCGCGGTTGTCTGGCCCGCAGTGTAACCCGTCCCGTAACCGGGGTAGGTCGGATAGGGAGGGCCGGGCATGCCGGTCTGCACCAGGCCGACGCAGGGCGGCTGTGAGTTCGGGGTCGGAACGTAAATACTCGGGTTATCCCCGCAGGTCGCGTTCTGCCACGCCTGGCTGTTGTCGTATCCCCTGATCTTGCGGAGGATATCGTCGTACGCCGCACCGAATTGCAGATTGACTTCCTTGCCCGTGCCCCAGGTGAAATTCGTGCGCACACCCTTGGTATCCGTATCGCGCTTTTCGTCCTGGATGTTGACACGCGAACCGGCGTTCCAGCCGAAGTTGGCCGGGTTGTTCAGGTCAACACTGCTCTGTATCACCGGGAGAGCGCCAGTGTTGCCGTAGTTGACGGTCAGGCCGGAGCCGAGCGCCGTCGTGGGATCCACCGAAGGCACTTCGCGATGAAAGGTGCTGTTGGCCTTGTTGGCCTGCAGATCCATCTTGAAGGCATCCGCGATCTGCCACGTGAGGCCGGGGTTGATACCGTAGAAGTTGACGGTCTCGGTGTACGGCCGGTACTCGAGGAAAAATTGTGAATTGGCGAAGGTTCCCCCGGTCGCGACGCATCCATTGCTGCAGTCGCTACGGTCGACGCTCATGTTCAAAGGGATGGCGGATCCATTGCGCACAATCCACGCCATGTCGATGCGCTGCTCGTTGTTCTTCTTGTGGCCGTACATCGAATCCACGTAGAAATGCAGGTCATCGTTGGGCCGATATTCCAGGCTGACGACCGCATTGGTGCGGTCACGGGCGCCAAACTCGTCAGACGCGCGACCGAGTCGCGGCAGCAACGCGTTGTCAATCTGCTGGGTGCTCAGTCCCGGGTTGTGAGCGAGCAGGAAGGCGTTGTCAATTGGCGTACCGGCAACAAGCCCGTTGCCGGCGTTCCCCGGCACGGTTGCCGGGATCGTCCAGTTCCCGCCGCCGGTGTTGTTGCATGTAGTATTGCCCGCACCGCACTGTGCCGGAGTCAAACCCGCGTTCGTCCAGCCAATGGTCTCGAATCCCCTCACGTCGATCCGGTTGGCAACGGCTGCGACTCCGACGAGAGCGCCGAAGCCGTTGTCCCAAGTATCGCTTGCAATGACGGCGCCACGCTCGCCCCAGTTCGCAGCCTTTTGATTCTTCGTACCGGTTGCGGTGTAGGTGAGGTGCGCACCCGGACTGTCGAAGGGCCGCGCACTGCGCATGTCAACGGTGCCGGCCGCGCCGCCTTCGATCATGTCGGCCGAGGAGGTCTTCTTGACCGTGAGTTGGGTGAACAGCTCGGTCGGGAACAGGTCAAGGTCCACTTCGCGGTTGGTATTCTGAGCGTCCGTGGTGCCTGTGGAAGCGACCGCAACCGGAGCCCCGTTCAACAGAACTTTGGTGAAGTTCGTGCCAAGGCCGCGGATCGAGATATCGGTGCCCTCGCCGGTGATATCGCGCGTAATGGTGATACCGGGAATGCGGTTGAAGGACTCGGCAATGTTGGTGTCAGGGAATTTGCCGATGTCCTCTGCGTTCACCTGATCGATGAAGCCGATGGCTTCGCGCTTCGCCTCGGTGGACTGCGTCAGGCTCTTGCGATATCCGGTGACTACGACTTCCTGCAGCTCGCTCGGCGAGGCGCTGGCGGCGCGCGCGGCACCAGCGTCAGTGGGCGCCTGCAGATCCTGGCCATGTGCCGCACTGACACCGATACACAAGCCGACGAGACCCATGGTTCCGTACACATGAGACTTTCTATCTTTCACGAGACCCCCTCGATCGGAACAATCAGCCGATTCCCTAACGCCCTTGTTCTGCGAAGCAACTGCCGGGCCATCGTGGGTCCCGGTAAGGCCAATTTATGATAGCGCTACCATTTTCGCAAGCATTATTTATTGCGGCCAATTGGGCCATTTCACCAGCGCGATCAGCCACCGGTCAGGCCAATTCCGGGCGGCAGCGGTCGTACCAGGAAAATTCGGGCGTGCGGGGGTGAGGGCTTCAGAAGCTACTCCCAGTGCGACGCGGGTACACCCGGGATGCGCGCTGTTTTCAACTTTTACATCTAAAACAACTCTGACAACTCCGTGAGCGAGCGTGTCAGCAGATCGCGTTGCGAGACATCCCGCGATGTTGTTAGAGCTGTAAAACTTGCCGGTGTTTGATCTTCCGCAGTGGAACTTCAGATCCCGCTGGAGCGTTTCGGACACGCCGTTACTGAACCGGAACAACTTCCCTACGACGGAGACCTCTTGATGATCCCCAATGAGTCCTTCATCGCTCCCTCCGCAGTGAGGCTGGCAGGCGCGCCCACAGCGAGTGGCCGAGCACGCTCAGTGGTTTTTGCCTTGCTCGGTGTGATTCTCCTCATCTGCTCTTCCATCATGCCGCTGCGGGCGCAAGCCGGGACGGCGCCCGCGGTACAGTGGAATGTACCGTGTGACCCTCCCTCCGGAGTTCTGCAAGATCACGGTCAGGTATGCGCGCTGCTGAGCGTGCCGCTCGACTACCGCAATCCCGCCGATAAGCAGATTACGGTAGCCGTCTCCATGATCAAGGCCGCTGATCCCAGTCAGCGGCGCGGAGTATTGCTCCTGAACTCAGGAGGACCCGGTGGCCCCGGGTTGGACATGCCCCGTGTCATGTACGCATTGTTGCAGAACACCCCGGCCCAGGCCGTCCTTGATAAGTATGACTTGATAGGGTTTGACCCGCGTTTCGTTGGACATAGCACGCCGGCGACCTGCGGACTGACCTCGCAACAGGCGGTCCAGGCCCTTGTCCCGTTGGAACAGAACCACTCCTTCGAGGCGACCGTGGCATACAGCCGGCAGGTCGCCAGTGGTTGCATCCAGCACATTGGGGCCGACACAGTGCCGTTCGCCACTACAGCCAACACGGCGCGTGACATGGATGCGATCCGCCAGGCTCTCGGCGAAGACACGATAAGCTACTTCGCCTGGTCTTATGGCTCCTATCTGGGTGCCGTGTATGCATCACTGTATCCTGACCGGACTGATCGCATCGTGATCGACAGCAACGTCGATCCGAACTGGCTCTGGCGCACGATGTTTCGCGAATGGGGCCCCGGTGGCACGACCCGGTTTGCGGATTTCGCCAACTGGGCGGCCGCAAACGATGCGACGTACCATTTTGGCAGCACCTCGGATCAGGTGACCGCCCATTACTTTCAGCTCTATCGCAATGCCGACGCCCATCCGTTTCCCTACCAGGATGCGCTTCCTGACGGCACCCTGGTCAACGGGCCGATGTTCCGTGAGCTGACATTCGGCGGGCTGGCAAATGACGCAGACTTTGCCGGAATCGCTGCCCTGTGGAACCTTGCAACAGAGGCGACTGGTAACGCAGCCGCGAGCCGCACCGTCACCACTGCAGCCGTGGCGGGCACGAATGCGACCAGCACGAGCGCCGTACCACCGACCAACCCCGGATCGCAGCCCGTTGCCGTACTTCCCCCGAAGCCGGCCGACAATCTGGCTGCCTCGGCGATCGCTGTCGTATGCGATGACATCGAGTGGTCTCACTCGGTAAGTCTGTATCAGAAGGAATACGAGTCCGACTCGGAGCAGTTTCCCCTCTTCGGGGCACTCGGCTCGAATATCTGGCCGTGTGCCTTCTGGCCCAATGCGCCGATCGAGCCGCCCGTGCAGATTACCTCGAGCGGGCCTCAAAACATTTTGATGTTGCAGAACCTGCGCGACCCGAATACGCCCTACTCGGGCGCGTTACAGATGCATCAAGCATTGGGAGAGCGCTCGCGCCTGGTCAGCGTCGACGGGGGCGGCCACGCTATCTATGGTTTCTCGACTAACACCTGCGTGACAGGCGCTGCTACGTCGTATCTGTCTGACGGAGTATTCCCGGATACGGATGTCTTCTGTCCGGCCGAGCCATCAGCCAGTGCCGCGCAGAACATTGCGCGAGGGCAGTCCCGAAGAGCGGTGCGGCGACTCATCTCCCCGCTGCCGCATGTTGGTCAATAGCGCGGATATTCTGATGGACTGCGGTCGGCACACCAGAGCCGCCGCAGTCCCCGCCACTCCCACGCGCAACCCGGCCAGGGGCCGCGGTCAACCCGCCTGGGCAGTCTTCCCCCCATCGATGACCATTTGAGCACCTGTCATGAAGGGATGCTCGTCCGAAGCCAACATCAGGGCGAACGCGGCGACTTCCTGCGCGGTCGCCATGCGGTGCAGGGGAATATGCGACTTGGCCCACTCTGCCGCCGCCAGTTGCCAGACTGTATCCGGGGCATTCTCCATCCCCGCAACGCGGCGGACCAATGCAGTGTCGGTGGTGCCCGGTATCAGCGTGTTGATGCGAATGTTCCTCGCGACATAGTCCAGGGCCGCCGATTGAACCAAGCCGACGAGGGCACGCTTGGTAGCGGTGTATGCGCAGCGCCCCGCCGTCGTTGCGATTGCATTCGAGGACGAGGTAACCACGATGTTGCCCCCGCCACCCGCGAGCATGTGTGGAATCTGGTATTTCATCGAAAGAAACACACCGCGGAGGTTCGTATTCACGATGTCATCCCACTCGGCGAGCGTGTACTCGTGCAAGGCCTTCTCCAGCGTGATCCCCGCATTGTTGAAAGCCACGTCCAAGCGCCCATAGCGCGCTACAGCCCGCTCCACAAACTCTCGCACATCCTTTTCAATACGTACATCGGCACGGATGTAGATCGCCTCGCCCCTGGCTGCCCTGATCTCGCTCTCGAGCGTTCGCCCGAGAGCTTCCCGACGGCCACAGAATGCGACCTTGCCTCCCTCTGCCGCGAACTGAATTGCGGCCGCGCGTCCGATGCCTGACGTCGCGCCCGTGATCAGCACGACCTTGCCGTCGAAACGCCGCCGTGCGGGAATGTAAACCGGAGCCGGCGCGACTGCCGATGATCCGATTAGCGCGCCAGCCGCCAGTCCAACGCCCAGCCCAGCCGCGCCCGCGGCGGTAGCACCGATGACCCGGCGGCGCGTGATGGAGGATTTTGTCGCGGACTGGGTCGTAATCGCGGACTTGGCGTCTTCGTACGATGACATGAAATCACCTCAGCAGATAAGCCAGGAATACTCCACCGCCCACGGTAGTGCGCTTTTGCGTTATCGGGCTGTCAGCGGCATCGCCGAGCAGACGTGCCGCGTACACCTGGCCGCTTAGCAGCCAGTGCGCCCGAATCTCATAGCGGCCGGACAAGAAGATCCGCACGGATGAGATCCCACCCTCAGGCGAAAAGCTCGGCAGCCCCGATGCGGCGCTTTGCCGTGCATCCACGGCAAAAAAGGTCCGCATATAGTTCTCGTTAGTCCACGTGGTTCCTACGCCCGTCCGTATATTCAATCGCGGCGTCAGGCTATGAAACCTCGCCACCTCGAGATCGACCACATTCCCGTGGCCAGCCCCACCGATATCTGTTGATATCTTGAGGGTGGCCTCCATCCGCAGACACCTTCGAGTGACGAACACATTCGCACGGGCCGTCTTGCTGACATTTCCGAGGCCGTTGAGTCGGGCGTCGTCAGCTTCGTAGCGGTGAAGCGGATCGGCATCCAGGGAAACACCGACGTCCCAGGCACGTTGGTGCCACAGATATACCCCGGCGCCCTGGCCGGATAGTAGGAACAATCGATTCCAGGTGACATCTGCCACCGGTACAGCTCTTACTTCTATCCTGTTGCTACCCGGATAGACGGGCAGGGTGTAGGCGCCTCCTCCCAGCACTGCGGAAAGATGTTCAGGCGCATCCGCAGCTTGCAGTTGCGCGTCGTCCGCAATAGCGGTATCGGTAAGCAGTGCTCCCCCGCTAAGTGCCAGAACGATCAGGGCGAGACAATGCTGAGTGGGGCGGCGCATCGGGGCTCCAGTGTTCGAACGTGCAGGAGCAGTTTGCGTAGCGTCGCGGGCGGCCCGCAGGATGCCGTTTGGCACCTGGACGGGGTGAAAAAAGTCATCTCGGCGGTTGCGGGCGCGGTCCTTATACTCGGGGAATGACCGTTCGCAGCTCTGCACTCCCTCGGACACCGGGTGCCTCTGTCCTCGGGCCGCTCAATCCGCCTGCATACCTGACGTGGCTGGCAGTCTCCCTTAGCCCACTCCTGGATTGGGGAGGCTCAGACGCGCTCACGGCGCGAGTGGCTGTCGGTCTGCTAGGACAATTCGGTTTTGCCGTGCTGTTTCTACTGCGGGCGATCGGGGAGGGGCGCGCGTCCGCGCCACATAAGCTCCGCCCGTTCATGGCGGCTCAAGCGCTCGCGTCGCTCCTCGCGGTGTGGGGCCTGCAGGACAAAATGCAGGCTGTGCTGCTGGTACTTGTCGCAGCTCAAATGCCGGCGGCGGCCGCGCCGCGCTGGAGCGCGGCAGTTCTGGGCATGGCCAACATTGTGCTTCTGGCCCTGTTCACTCAGTTCTATCCGCCAGTCAAAGCATTGCAGATGGAGATTGCCTATCTCGCGTTCCAACTCTTCGCAGCGCTGGTGACGGCCTATGCCTATCAAGCCTTCGAAGCACGCGCGGCCATGATGCGCATCAATGGCGAGTTGATGGCAACGCGCCAGCTACTCGGGGAGAGTGCTCGTACGGAGGAGCGGCTGCGGCTGTCTCGAGAGCTCCACGACGTCATGGGACACAAATTGACTGCGTTGAAGCTACAACTTGCTCTGCAGACCCGAGAGAACGCTGTTCCTCAGGACTCTCACCTGCATCACTGTGTGCGAATTACCGACGAGCTGCTCGTAGACGTGCGCGGCGTTGTATCCAGTCTGCGCGACTCGGACGGCATCGACCTCCATCAAGCGCTGCGGGCACTTGATCCTGGACTCCCCATTCCGCGGGTAATTTTCGATTTGGATTCCGAGGTGCGTGTACCCGACATTCGCCAGGCGGAGGCCATGCTGCGATGTGCACAAGAGGGCCTTACTAACGCGCTACGTCACAGTGGTGCGACCGAGGTGCGTGTAATCCTGACGGAATCGGCCGAGGCGTTGACTTTGACGGTCGAGGATGACGGCAATGCTTCGGCCATCGAGCCCGGAAATGGCCTCATCGGTTTAAAGGAACGGCTGCAACAGCTGGGAGGACAGCTCAAGATCGATATTCGGGCCCCCCGCGGTTTAGCACTCGTTGCAGTTCTTCCGCACGTCGCTGTGAGCGTTCGATGAGGATCGCGCTTGCGGACGACCAGGCGCTCGTCCTGCACGGTTTGCGAGCCTTGATAGAGACGCTCGGGGGTATTGAAGTTGTCATTGACGCACAGGACGGTGACGAATTGTTGATCGCGTTACGGCGACAGCCTGTTGATGTCGTCGTCTGCGACATTCGCATGCCCAAGCGATCGGGACTTGAAGTCGTGCAAGCGATGCGTGAGCTCGGCGATATGACGCCCGTTCTGTTGTTGACTACGTTTGACGATCCCGCATTGCTGCGCGCCGCCGTCAATGCCCAGGCACAGGGCTTTATGTTGAAGGACGCCGCGCCGGAAGTATTAAAACGGACGCTCCTGCGGCTGGCCCAAGGGGAAACGTTGTTGACACCCTTCTCCCTGCCAGCCGAGATTCCGGGAGACATCGTACTTTCGACGGCACGTCTGAGCCCGCGCGAGTTAGCCATCCTGCGCTGCGTCGCAGGAGGCTACTCCAATAAGGAGATCGGCAAGGCACTGGGCATTTCCGACGGTACCGTCAAAAACCATCTCTCAGAGATTCTGCGCAAGCTTGACGCCCGCGATCGGACTCACGCCGTGCTCAAGGCAATTGCCGCGCGCATGCTGTAGATCTAGCGACTGCTGTTGGCTTCCGGCTCCCCGCGGGTGGCGTGACAGTAGACGCAGCCACGGCCAGGTACGCCCAAGGGCGGGTCATTGGTGTGGTCTGTGTCGGCGTAGAGGGCGGCGCGGGCATCGAGGTCGGAGGACGCAATCGCCTCGAGTGACGGTCGATACGGCCAACTGGCATAGTTGTCCGCATAGGCTGCATTCGCATAGACGATCCTTGCCGCCGCGATCTGACCGGATTTCACCAACCCGTTGCCAAGATTCAACATCAGGCCCTCGAAGGCGTACGGCGCAACGTCGCCGCCGGGCCAGCACGCCTTCTTGCGGCCCACCGAGGTGTGCAGCTGCATGTAGGGCCCCATATCCGGATTCGAGCGATCGAGGTGGCCTGCGATGCAGGCGTCAATGGCTTGCCACAATGACTCGAGCGCCTTGCCATATTCAGCGCTGTCCTTGGGGTCTGAATTGTGCGCCGCCCAACGGTTGAAGTTGTTGAACTCGGGAAATTGATACACGGCAGAATCGAGAATCTGATCGCCACGCGCGATCTTGGCTGGATCCCGCGCGAGCTGCCCGACGTGAACAGTGGTGATTCCCAGGTAACCGGGCAGGTGATCGTCATTGATGTAGCCGATCGGGTGGGTTCGGTGGTAATCGAGGTCCAACGCCTTGCCAAACAACTTCGCCGCCGTTTGCATGTCGCGGGCGAGCGCCGGATCGTGAGGGCTGGGATCACGGGCCGCCTCGCCAAAATGCCAGAAATGAGTGGCACCCAGGAGTGCGAGCAGCGTGGGATTGTCAGGATCGTGCCGCAGGGCCGCTTCGAGCTGGGCCTGCACCATTGGAATGGCGCGATAATCATTGCCGTGATAAACGGCCCAGAATTTCTCGATCGCGGCGGTACTTCTCAAACTGTCACTTGGATCAACCCAGCTCATCGAGGAAACGGCGTCGTCGGCGGCGGCGCCTGTGACGAGTGTGTTTCCCAGGCCGATCGGGATCAGGGCCAGGCAAATTCGAACCAGAGATTTCATGCGGGTGCTCCATCGCTGCCAGGTACACGCGCATGCTGCCGCTCACGAGCGAGCAAACCCCAGGTGCCGTTTGGCATGAACGTGGGGTGAGAAAAGTCATGCCTGGGGGCTGTCCCGTGGCCGCTTTGAGCAATGAGGCCGGTTTACTGCATATGCTGCCCCCCGTTAATGGCGATGTTCGCCCCGGTGACAAACGCGGCTTCATCACTCGCCAGATATGCCACGAGCCCGGCCACCTCCTCGGGTTTGCCGAGCCTTCCCATCGGGATTTGCGGAATGATCTTGCTGTCCAGAATGTCCCGTGGAATCGCCGTGACCATTGCAGTGCCGATGTACCCCGGAGAAATGGTGTTGACGGTCACGCCCTTGCGCGCCACCTCGAGCGACAGCGCCTTGGTGAAACCATGCATACCTGCCTTGGCGGCCGAGTAGTTGGTCTGGCCGAACGCGCCCTTCTGGCCGTTGACGGATGAAATGTTGATCACTCGCCCCCAGCCCCGATCGGTCATGCCATCACAGACCTGCTTGGTCATGTTGAAGCAGGAATCCAGGTTGGTATGCATGACCGCTTCCCAATTGATCCGATCCATTTTGCGAAACGTCATATCCCGGGTTACGCCTGCGTTGTTGACCAGAACGTCCACCGGACCCACCTCATCGCCGATCTTGCTGATGCAGGCAACACAGCATTCCCAGTCACTGACATCGCAAGGATACGCATGAAAGTCGTAGCCATGCTCGCGCATTCGCCTCAGCCATTGCTCGGCCTTGTTATTGGTTGGCGAGTATGTTGTTACGACGACGTAGCCCAGGGCGGCGAGCTTCATACAGATCGCCTCGCCGAGTCCGCCCATTCCGCCGGTAACCAGTGCAATTCGTCGCTTGCTATCCACGTGAACTCTCCTAACGCTCAACTGCCAAAGCCACGCCCATACCACCGCCGACACACAGACTCGCAAGTCCTTTGTGTGCCTCACGACGGACCATCTCGTGCAGTAATGTGACCAGGATCCGACAGCCCGAAGCGCCGATCGGGTGACCGATGGCAATCGCTCCACCGTTGACGTTGATCCTGGCTGTGTTCCAACCCATCTGCCGATTGACACCGATCGCCTGCGCCGCGAAGGCCTCGTTGATTTCCATCAGGTCCAGCTCGTGGTAAGCCCACCCCGCTTTGCGCAGACAGACCTGGCTTGCAGGCACGGGGCCCATGCCCATTATCTTGGGATCGACGCCTACCGAGGAATACGCCGCAATCCTTGCGAGCGGTTGCAAGCCGACCTCTCTCGCCTTTGTGGCTGACATCAACATGACGGCGGCAGCACCATCGTTGATGCCGGAGGCGTTGCCGGCCGTGACGGTACCGTCTTTGCTGAAGGCTGGCCTCAGATCGGCCAGGGATTCAACCGTTACTCCGTGGCGTACGTACTCGTCCGTGTCGAAGTGCGTCGTTCCTTTCTTCGTTACGATCTCTACAGGGGTGATCTCTGCTTTGAACCGCCCCGCCTTCTGCGCGGCCTCTGCTTTCTGTTGGGAGGCGGCCGCGAACTCATCCTGATCACGCCGCGAAACATCATACTTCCTGGCGACATTCTCGGCCGTGACACCCATGTGATACTGGTTGTAGACGTCCCAGAGGCCATCAGCAATCATGCTGTCGACGAGCTTGGCGTCTCCCATCCGGAATCCATCACGGGATCCGCTGAGCACGTGAGCCGAGGCGCTCATGTTTTCTTGTCCGCCTGCGATCACGATCTCTGCATCGCCACAGCGTATGGCCTGTGCCGCCAGCTGCACAGCTTTGAGCCCACTGCCGCACACCTGGCCAATCGTGACGGCGGGCACCGCCTCCGGCAGTCCCGCGGCGATGACAGCCTGCCGCGCGGGGTTCTGACCGCAGCCAGCGGTCAGCACTTGGCCCAGAATGACCTCGGAGACCCATTCGGGTTTTACCCCGGTGTTGGCCAACAGTGCCTTGATCACACGTGCGCCGAGCTCGGAGGCGCTGAGCTTGGCGAGCGTGCCGCCAAATTTTCCCACTGGCGTGCGCAGTGCCGCCACAATAACCACGTCATTCATAGGATCCTCGTGTCTGATAGATCGTCCAGCTGCCCCCGCTCTTCCTGCGTATAGATTCTCGATCGGGTCAGGAAGCGCAGCCCGCCGGGGCCTTCCAGGGAAAACATGCCGCCGTGTCCGGGCGTAACGTCGATGATCAGGTGGGTATGCCGCCAATATCCGAATTGCGCCGCGCTCATGTAGAACGGCTGATCGCCGATTTTTCCAAGCAGGACATCCGATGTGCCCACCTGAAATTCATCCCGTGGGAAGCACATCGGCGAGCTGCCGTCGCAGCACCCGCCTGACTGGTGAAACAGCAGCGGCCCATGTTCGGCCTGCAGCTTGTGAATCAGTTGCAGGGCGGCCTGCGTTGCACTTACTCGAGTAGCCATCTTCATCACCGTGCCTCGATCTTGGCACCGCGCGGCCATGCCCGCGGTGCCGCCATCTGCTAAAAGAATCCAAGCGCCTTGGGCGAATAGCTGACGAGCAGGTTCTTCGTCTGTTGATAGTGATCGAGCATCATCTTGTGCGTCTCTCGACCGATGCCCGACTGCTTGTAGCCGCCAAACGCCGCGTGCGCAGGATAAGCGTGATAGCAGTTGGTCCAGACACGGCCCGCCTGAATCGCGCGGCCCATGCGGTAGCATGTGTTCATATCGCGAGACCAGACGCCGGCGCCCAGACCATAGAGCGTGTCATTGGCAAGCTCCAGCGCCTCGTCTTGATCTTTGAAGGTCGTGACCGACACCACGGGGCCGAAGATCTCCTCCTGGAAGACGCGCATCTTGTTGTGGCCCTGAAGCACAGTCGGCTGTACGTAGTACCCCTCCTCCAACCCACTGTTGATGTTTGCGCGCGCGCCGCCTGCGAGCACCTTGGCGCCTTCCTGGCGAGCGATATCCAGATACGACAGGATCTTTTGCAGCTGCTCACTGGAAGCCTGGGCGCCGATCATCGTGGTCGGCTCGAGCGGATCTCCTTGCTTGATACGCCCGACCCGCTCCAGAGCCCGGGTGATGAAACGTTCGTAAATGGATTCCTCGATGAGCGCGCGGGACGGACAGGTACAGACCTCGCCTTGATTGAGCGCAAACATGACAAAACCCTCAATGGCCTTGTCGAAGAAGGCATCATCTTTCGCGCACACGTCCGCGAAGAAGATGTTGGGGGATTTGCCACCCAGCTCGAGTGTCACCGGGATGATGTTCTCCGAGGCGTACTGCATGATCAGGCGACCGGTGGTCGTCTCGCCCGTGAAGGCTACTTTTGCCACGCGCTTGCTGGTAGCCAGGGGCTTGCCCGCCTCGACCCCGAAACCATTGACAATGTTGACCACGCCTGGCGGCAGCAAGTCACCGACGAGCTCCAACGCAGCGAGTATCGACAGGGGCGTCTGCTCAGCCGGCTTCATGACGACGCAGTTCCCCGCAGCCAGTGCTGGCGCAAGCTTCCAGGTGGCCATCAGGAGGGGGAAGTTCCAGGGGATGATCTGTGCGACGACTCCGAGCGGCTCGCGATAGTGATAGGCGACCGTGTCGGCATCGATCTCGGAAAGGGCTCCCTCCTGGGAGCGGACGCAACCGGCGAAGTAGCGAAAATGGTCGATCGCGAGCGGCAGATCGGCGGCCAGGGTCTCGCGGATCGGCTTACCGTTGTCCCACGTTTCCACCGTCGCCAGGTAGTCAAGGTTCGCCTCCAGGCGGTCCGCGATTTTATTGAGGACGGAGGCCCGCTCGGCCGCGGAGCTCCGGCCCCACTTCGACTTGGCGGCGTGCGCAGCGTCGAGTGCGAGCTCAACATCCTGCGCATCGGAGCGGGGAATCTCACACAAGGCATGGCCCGTCACGGGAGTGATATTCTCGAAATACCGCCCCTTGACCGGCGGGACCCACCGGCCGCCGATGTAGTTGGCATAGCGCTTCTTGAAGTTGACATGCACGCGCCCGTGCGTGCTCGGCTCGATCGTCGCGGTAGTCACGTTGGTTCCCCTTGAGACACTGTCAGAATCCGCGGCGAGTGTGCCGCAGGATGAATAGTGCAAGGGGCGTGCCACGCACCTACAGCATCGGACGGAGGTGAACAGCGGCTGTTCTCGCAGCAGGCTGGTCGCCCAAGCTGTTGCACCGACCGCCGGGTCGCTGCGTTATGACACAGGCGCTTAGGAACGGTGTTGCGAAACGGAACAGTTGTTCAGAGGTCAGCTCGTCAGGGACTGTCCAGGGTCAGTCCCTGCGAAGCGAAGAGCTCGCGCAGCTCGCCGCTGCTCGCCATCGCCTGGAGCGCTTCAGCAATCTTTCCGGCGAGATCGGTGTTCTCCGCCTTGACGGCCATTCCGACAACCCATCCCTCGCGCGGAATCCCGTTCAACATCAGTGGAGAGATGGCGTACGCGGCGCGATTCGGCATAACTCGCAAAGCCGCTTCCGCCTGCGCGCGCGTGACGAGAGCCGCCGCAACCTGGCCGCCACCTAGAAGTTGGAGCGCCTCCTGCGGCGTCGAGGTGATCTTTACTGTATCGCGCAGCGCGCCACCTGCAGCTCCGAGCAACGCGCTCGCGGCAGCCGTGCCCTGTTCCGCGGCAACCGCTTTTCCCACCAGGTCCGGAGCGTTCGGCGGTGCAGGCAGCACACGCACGTTACGCACAAGTACCAATGACTCCCGATAGTACGGCGCAAAAGTCAGCGCTTGATCATTGGCGGCGCTGAACCGGCGGTCCACCGGCACATGCATCATCACGTCCGCCGGTCCATAGTGAAGAACGTCGCCGCGCCAAACCATGTTGCGCAGGTCATCTGCCATGTTCTCGCCCGCAGTGAACGGCAGGAGCTTCGGTTTGAGATTCAAACGCTCAGCCAGGCGGCGTGCCAGGGCAACGTCGATGCCTTCGCAGCCGGCGGCGCCAACTTGCGAGAACGGCACGAAGTCCGTGTATACCGCGACCATGAGCACGCCGGCTTCGCGCTGGAACGCTGCTGCGTTGCACAACGGAACCATCGCCAACGCGAACCAAACAAGACGCCTCAGCTGGAACAAGGACATGCGCATGACGTGGCCCCCCCATTTCACCACGAACTACGAAGCGTCCCGCCTGGACTCGAGGTATGTCTTGATCGCCCACAACGCCTCCTGGCTCAGAATGCCTTCAAACGGAGGCATGTAGACGCGCCCGTCGCGTGTACGGCCGCCGCGCACGGTCTTGATGAAGTAGGCCTCGAAGTCCTTGATGCAGTTGGCGCGCGAGGCCTCCTGCATATCGAGGCACTCGACATCAAGCTTCCGCAGATCGGGCGCAATGCCTCCCGAGATGGCCTCGAGTCCATGGCAGCGCGCACAGTTCTGATTGAATCCCGAGGAGCCCACCCGGACCGCCTCCTGCTGGGCACTTCCCGTGCTGTACGGATTATCGGTGAGCCAGTCACTGCCGAGCTGAGGCAGTGTGTGCGTATCGACCGCTTGAGGCGTCACATTGCCGTGGGCCATCACAACGCAGGTGATGGCGGTGGCGCAGGCCGCCGCGAGCACGAGGGATAACGCTCTCAGCGGCTGCGAATATCGAAGGAAAGTAGGCATCGGATTCCCCTGGGTTGGTTTCAGAACCACCTGTGCAAGTTGGATGCCAAGCTGCACAGGCCGTTGTGTTAGCGCTCACTCGCGGAACGGATGCGCGCGGAGGGGTGTAGCCGTATGTACGTATATGGGTATCGGCCGCGCCCGATGTAGACTGACCGCGAGCATGGCCCTCCGCGCGCGCTGCGCGTGGTGCGGCCTGGCCGAAATTCGCGGGGGCGTTCTTAGGGGGAACGGCATGGCTCGCCTCGTTCAATCGGAACCGCAGCACGCAGTCCGCAATCCGACCGGAGAGCGGCCGGGCGTCGTGGCCACTTGGCACGAGCGAGCGCGTCAGCTCGGATTGAGTGAACAGTTCCTGCCGGATTTCGGCTCAGTCTCGCGCGCCGAGCTGACACGTCTCGCCGATCAACACCACTCCCTGTACACGCACGCGGTGCCGGTGATGGAAATGCTCCACGAGCAGATCCTCAACAGCCACAGCATGGTGGTCCTTACGGATTCCGGTGGCCTCATCCTCCACGCGCTGGGTGATTCCGACTTTCTGGAAAGAGCAGATCGTGTCGCGCTGCGCCCCGGGGTGACGTGGTCCGAAGGAAGAAAAGGTACCAACGCGATTGGGACCGCCCTCACCGAGGCGTGTCCAACGCTGGTGCATGGGAGTGAGCACTTTCTCACCGCCAACCGCTTTCTGACCTGTTCGTGCTCTCCCATCCTCGACCCGAACGGTCGAGTGATAGGCGCCCTGGATGTCTCCGGTGCGAAAGAGAGCTACCACGCACACACCATGGCGTTGGTACGCATGTCCACGCAGATGATCGAGAATCACTTGTTCGTCGACCGCTTCGGCCAGGCCGTGCGCATACACTTCCACCTGCGGCCCGAGTTTCTGGGCACGATCAGTGAGGGCATTGCCGCATTCGATGAGAGCGGGCGCTTCGTCGCAGCGAATCGGGCGGCTCAAACACAGCTCGGCTTGCCGCCGGCAGAGCTCCTTGCACATACCCTGCCCTCTCTGTTCGGAACGACGCTCGTTGGACTGATCGATCGATCCCGAACCGCCGACCCGGGCGTCCTGAGTCTATGTCTGCACAACGGTGTGAGGGTGAGCGCGCGCGCTCATTTGTGTGCTCCCGCGACGCCTCTGCGCGGCACCGGAACATCGATCGGCGAAGCTGATTCCGCGGACCCACGCGCCGCCCACCGGACTCAACAGCCCAAGGGCATGTACACATTGCGGGACTTGGATATGGGCGAGCCGGCCGTTGCCCGTGTTCTGGAGCGCGTGCGCAAAGTGCAGCGCCACGAAATTCCCATCATGATCCTCGGCGAGACCGGAACCGGCAAAGAGGTGCTCGCGCAGGCTATCCACAACGAGTCCCACCGCAGCGCGAAGCCATTCGTGGCCGTCGACTGCGCTTCAATTCCCGAGTCCCTGATCGAAGCGGAGCTCTTCGGCTACGAGGAAGGCGCATTCACCGGGGCGCGCCGCAAAGGCAGCCACGGCAAGATCCTCATGGCCAACGGGGGCACGCTGTTTCTCGATGAGATCGGCGACATGCCAATGCCATTGCAAACGCGGCTGCTGCGCGTTCTGCAGGAACGGACGGTAACCCCCTTGGGGAGTAATAAAGCCATTGCAGTCAACATTGCCGTCATGTGCGCAACGCACCGCAACGTACGCGAAATGATCCAGCGCGGTGGGTTTCGCGAGGACCTCTACTATCGCCTGAACGGACTCGTAGTACGTCTACCGCCGCTGCGCGATCGGTGCGACATTGCGCCTTTGGTGAAGCGAATTCTCGGCGGGGAGTGCGCCGTCACAGCGCCCTTGGCGATCTCGGATGAGGTGCTGACTCTGTTCCGCCAGTATCGCTGGCCAGGGAATGTGCGCCAACTCGCCAACGTTCTGCGCACGGCTGCTGTCATGGCCAGCGACGATGGCGACACCATCCAGCGCCATCATCTGCCAGATGACTTCATGGAGGATCTGCGCGGCGAGCAACTCCTGACAGCCGGTAGTCAGACCCACAATCAACCGACCACATCGGGGCAATCCGTATCTGCGACGCCGATGGAAGTTATAGATGCGGCATCGAGGGGACCTGTAGCTGCAAACACCGCGGATGCGGACGGTGGCAGCCTCAAGGATGTACAGACTGGCGCCATCCGATCAGCGCTGCAGCAATACGGCGGCAACGTCTCCGCCGCGGCGCGCGCCCTGGGTGTCTCGCGCAACACGATTTATCGGGCGTTGCGCACGATTGATTGTTCCGGAACAGAACAGCCGGCCGCGCGCGCCGTCACAACTGCGCAGAACCAGAACAGGGCGAGCTGACCACCGCCGCGTTTTCCCCTGGCATGCGGCTTGCAGCTTCGTTGCAGGCCGCGGATCGAAACGATCCGCACAAATCAACTCCAGCCAGAGGGGACAGATCCGATGAGCAAGCCACTCCAGTGCCTGCTGCTGCTAGCAGGAGTCTTTGCAGTCAGCGTTGGCATCGGGGCTCCCGCCGGCGTCACCGATGAAATGATCGAGCACGATGGCCAGAGCACCGGCGATGTGCTCACGGTCGGAATGGATCCCCGGGCGCAGCGTTACTC
>Ga0105247_10000646_pt1 | contig 27863 bp, 47 predicted proteins | sample KBSS24metaG_FD_81519 | JGI IMG/M metagenome (GOLD analysis project Ga0105247, IMG submission 81519) | Switchgrass rhizosphere microbial communities from Kellogg Biological Station, Michigan, USA - KBS S2-4 metaG | ecosystem: Host-associated > Plants > Roots > Rhizosphere > Soil | place...
ATTTGGAACAGGGTTTCCACGTTCAATCATCCCAGGGTTTGACTTACACGTTGATCCGTTAGGACGCGAGCAGCATAATAAAACAACTGCCGGACGGTCCGGCGGTCAGGAAACGGGAGCCAAAATCCGCTTGGCTCCCGTTGACGTTATTGAAAAAGCCGCCGGTGACAACTGGCCCGGCGGGTGCGGAAAAGGCGATCCCATTGCCCAAATCCTCATTGCTGCTGCCCGCACGCATTGCCCAGGCGGCATTGCTGCCGGTGGGCCAGGCACCGGCGGCGGTCGCCTTGATCACCAGAATATCCTGGGTATTGTTCAGATCGGTCAGCGCGGTGAGCGTTTTTGATCCCACGGTGAAGGAACGTTTGAAGCTGCCGGTCAGATAAACGTTGTTGCTGAGATCCACGGCAACAGATTGAAAGTTGACATATAAAGGCGCGGGCGTGTCCACCACCAGATCCCAAATCCAGGCCAGGGTGTTGCCGTTATATTTGGCTACCCAAGCGGTTTGTTGCGCGGCAATGCGGTAACGATCGCCGCCGCCAAAATCGGCGTGACTATTGAACGCGCCGCAAACAATGGGATTGCCGGCGCTGTCCAGCGTCATTCCGTTTAGCCGGCTATAGCCACCCTGCCCGCCGTTGGTGCCAATGGCACGGGCCAGGGCACCGATTAACGCGCCGCTGGAATCGAATTTTGCCAGGTAGCCGGACGTGCCGGATCCAATGTTGCTGAGGTTCATTCCGCCGATCTGGATCCCGGAAATGCTGTAGCCGGCCAGAAAAATGTTATCGCTATGAGCGCGATCCACGATCACAGCAGTGCCATATTCCGTGTCACCCCAATTGACAAAATTTTGCGCCCAGTTGCACGTCCCATCGGCGGCGTATTGCGCTAGAAACGCGTCGGTGCTGCCGGAAACGCTTTGGAGCGGGTGCGAGTCGCCAAATTCCATTGTGTTGGGGTAGCCGGCCACAAAGGATCCGGTGGCGGCAATGCTGCCGTCACTGGCGGCGGCAATGCTGGTAAAGGTGACTTGCTGCAAGCCGGCGGGGACCGGACCTTTAACCCATTGCTGAACTCCAGACGCGTTCAATTTGATCAGCGCGCCGCCGGGCAGGTTATTGCCGCCAATAAAAATGTTACCGGACGGATCCAGACAAATGCACTTTGTAGCCGGGCCGCCGCCGGTGCCAAACTGTTTGGCAAATAGCAGCGCGCCGGCGGGTGAATGTTTGGTGACAAAAACATCTTGCCCACCTACAGCGGTCAGGCTGGTGCCGCCAAAGTCCACCGTGCCAGAAAATGGTCCGGTGGTGTAAACGTTGCCGGCGCTGTCGCTGCAAGTAGCGACGCCGTAACATCCCGCGCCGGTGGTTCCTTTGGCCCAGGTGACGGATCCCGGGACGGTGACGCCCGGCCCGGTGGTGACGGGCAGCCAATCCCATTCTTTGTAGTTCCCGCCCGGCTTTTCCTGGTAAATGATCAGGCGATAGTAAAACGTGGGCGCGGGTGCCGTGTGATCGTCATAGGTGGCGGCGGCGGCAAGCTGGGCCGGGGTGGTGATCGTCCACGATTGGATTGTTGTCCAGCCGGCTTCCGGCGTCGGGGTATTGCTAACCACGGTGCTGGCCATTGTGTCCGGTTGCAACGGCCAATCGTTCTTGGTGGGTGATCGTTGCAGGAAAAGGAACGAATCACGCCCCGGCAAATGGTTGCCAATGTCGTCGGGAAACGTCCAGGTTAGCCGGGTGTAACTGCCGTTATAGGGTGCGATCGTGATTGCGTAGGCCATAAGGATCAGGGGGTTTCAATTTCGTCGGTGGGCAGGGTGTAGGTGAAAAACTGGACAATTTCCAAAACGCCAATGGTGGCGGACTGTCCGCCGGCGTGTAAAACATCGTCGGTGCTCACGTTGGCGCTGCTGCCTAGCAGGATCAGATCGATCAGGTCTTGAACGACGATCACGCCGGAATTGCCGGACAGTTTCAACTGATCATCGGGCGCGGCGTTGGAATCGATCCCATTGTTGATCAGGTCAAACAGGTCTTGCATGGTGAAAGACTTGGCTTGCCCGTGACAATGAACGCGCTGATTGTTGGTAACGGCCATAAGGTTAGGGTGTTCCGATTGTTAAAGTTGCGCACGGCGCTTCGATTCCAAAATGTTGACAAAATTCTTCCGGTGTGCGCACGAAAAGATTTTTGAACGCGTCCGTCAGGTCAAGTTGCAGCGCGGTGGTTTTGTGAAGTTCAAAAAGCGCGTCTTGAAAGGTTTCGGCGTCCACCTGGGGCATGAGCGCGATCGCGTCGTTCATCCAGGCCGGGAACAACGTTTGCAACATAAACAGCTTGTTGTAAAGCATTAGGGTTTTGGAATCGCGCTCTGAGGCCGCGCGGCCCTGGTGAAGATGCTCAATCCGAACGTCACGCATCACGCGGACGGATCCGCCGGCGAGCCAGGACTTGATCGACAAAAACGGCTCGTCGCTGCCGTAGCCTTTCAATCCTTCAAACCCGCGCAGCGCGTTGAACCAGTCGCGGGAAATAAAGTAAGCGGCGCCTATGGCGCACGGGACTTCGTAGCTGGCTGGCGCGGGGTAAGGTTCGGGAAGGGGATCATGTTCCATCATGCGGACGCCGGACCCGGTGAAGGATTGTTCGCGGAAAAAGAAAAATTCAGACCCGCCGATCGGCGCGTAGGTTTCCGCGCCGCTGCGCGAAATGTAGGTGCCGCAAAGCAACGTCTTGGGATCGGCGCTTTGCGCCGCTTCACAAAAAGCCTGATACCAGCCTTTGGTAAACCGCATATGCGCGTCGGTGAACAGCAACCAATCCGTTGCCGCGCGATTGGCAGCAATTTGACGGGACGCGGCGCACCCTTGGCGCTCCGTTTTCCTGATCACGGCCAGGTTCAGCCGGGGAAATTCTTTTTGCAGACAATCCCGGCACACGGCTTTCTTGCTCGCATCGTCCACCACGATGACGCGGACGGGCCAGGCTGGATCGGTGGTCCGCACGATCGATCGGATCGTGTCGCCCAGGGCGGGATCGTCCAGGCACGGGATGATTATGGAAAGTTGTTGGTTCACGGGTGAAGCGTTCGCCAAGCGTCCAGCCGGGCGCGATTGTAAAAGATTTTACTGCGTTCACCGGCGCTGGTGCCGGCTTCTTTCCAAAATCCAAGACCGCCGGAATCGCGCAACTGTTCCTTGTAGAGTTCAGTCACCAGTGATTTGCCCGGCTCGCCTTTAGGCCAGCCTGGCGACGGCGTGTTGCCGCCTGTCCAGGCGGTCCGCCGAAAGCGCCGCTTGCCGGCTTCCACGTTGTAAAGATCGGACGGGTTGGCTTTCGCGCCGCCTTTGCAAAACAGTCCCTTGATCCAGGCGAACAGATTATCCGGCACGGATTTGATTTCAGGATCGGTGCCCGTCCACTTGATGATCTGGTTTCCTTTGACGGCTTGCTCAAAGGCCGGGCCGCGCGCGGCGTTCCACGAATAAAAATCGTAGTGCCCCGGCTGCTTCACAAAGATATAAAAGCCAAACCGCGATTTGAACACCCGCACCCGGCACCCGTGGCGATACGGCAGCGCCGGGTTGGCGCGCGGCGTGCGGCGTTTCAAAAACTCCTGAAAGTTACGCGGACCTTTTCTGAATTGCGACGCGGCACCAAAACCGGATCCGTCGGCCATTTCCTGCTGATATTGTTCCCACAATTCAGGATTGGTTTCGGTGCGCGTGTAGTGCTTAGCTTTTGCTCGCCGCTTTGGCGCGCTGAAATTTGCCGGGTAACTTCTCAGTCGCCGGTAGCCGGCGGGCCGGGTAGGGTTGGCTTTCATTTTTTCTCGCTGTTCCAGCCAGGCAAGCCGGGCGGTGTTTAGCGCGCCCAGCTTGCCCCGGCTTTCTTTGGTGATCCGTAGTTCATTCAATTCCACGCGTTCAGCAACGGACAGCGGCCCGGTGCCGTGCCGTTCGCCGGCAATGGCCGTTTGCAGATCGGCGGGAATTTCCATAACGGCTAGGGCGTCGGCGGCGGCGTCACGGCGTCCGGCACCAGGTCATCGGCTTTCTTGATCCCGTCAATGACGACGCCGGATTGAGTCACCACGGCGGCAACCGCGTCCTGCAATTCCTGGCTGGGTGCCGTTTGGTTGGCGAGCGCGTCTTGCAGATCCTTGACGGTCTGCTGCAACGCCGCGGTTTCGCCGCGCACCTTGCCCAGTTCCTCATTGCCGGCGGCGAGTTGGGTTGCCACGTCTTGCAGTTGTTTTGCCAGTTCAGCTTGTGTTGCCATAATTTTCATTATTCGTTTTTGTAACCGCTTGAGTTCATCTAAAACGGCGCGGGTTACTTTGGCGCTGTCTTGGTGTTTCCAGCATTTCATTTTGGCTGGATCAAATCCAGCAAAGCCTTGGCTTTCGGATCGTCCAGGGCAATGCCTTTGCGTTTCAAGGCGGCGATCAGTTCGGCTTGCACCGTGTCCGCCGCCAGCGCCGTGATTTCATCCCAGTCCGCTTGTTGCGGACCTTGCGGCGACGGTTCGGACTTTTTCCAAAGGTAAAGCGCCAGCGGGATGCCGTATTGTTCGATCAGACTGATTGCGATTGCCCAGGTCATATTTTTTCCTTTCGTGGTTACTTGGCGGACGCGATCGCTTCGGTGACATTTGCCGCCGCGCCCAAAACGCCGGCGGTGGCGATCGCATTGGTGTTGGAACGGGCCAGCGCCACGGCGGCACCGTAGGCAAGCTGAAAGTCGCTGAACGCCTTGGCGACTTTGGGCACGCTGTTGGTTTTGATCGTGCCGGCGAGCACCAGGTCAAAGTAGGCGGCGACGGCGCTTTGCGTTGTCTTGCCCACGCTGGCCAGCGTCTTGACCGTCACCATTTGGGCGGTGGGCGCGCCGGCGCAACCGGACAACGCCGCCGCGAACGGCAGCGCCAGCGTTGCCGCCAGGGTGATAGAAAGCCAAATCAGGATCAATTTTTTGTGCATAGGTTTTAGGGTTTGGCGGCGTTGTCCGCCGCTGTTTTTACGATCGCGGTTTTGTCGCCCGTGATAATCGCCTGGGCGTTGGCGTTGACCTGATCGGCCAGGGCGGCGACGGTCCGCGCGTCCGCCGCCAGCAGGTTGCTAAGGAAGGTGCCCAACGCCTGGCAAAAGAAGCCGGCAACGGCCACCCACAGCAGAATTTTGTTAGGCGTGCCGGCCAATTGCGGAATGACGCCAATCCCGATCAGTGATGTTCCCAGGGCCGAAAAAGCCCCGCCAATGGTGCTCCGTATGTTTCCCATACAAGTGGATTCTCTGCTTTCAACGGCCTTTGGTCAAGTGTTCCATTCCCGGTTTTGGCCGGATGGTGGTGATCGCTACGGCAAAAGACTCCATCGCTTCCGCGTTGCATTTGAGCACCAGGCGCGATTGTTCGCGCGCGTCCAGGTGTTCTTTGTGCATGTCGTTGAAGGTGGCCAGCCATTGCGAGCGGGACAGGTCTTGTGACTTCATCCATTCGCCGCGCTGTTCGCTGCTGGCTTTCAAAAAGAGCCAAACCACCACCACCAGGACCGCCAGGGCCGGCACCTGGTTGCCGATTTTTTCAAGTAGTTCCATGCAACACTATAACCTGAACATGCCGCTGTCGGTAACAATAACGACGCGGTTTATGTCGGGATTGAAAATGCAGTTGTTCCAGAAAAAGTTGTTGGCGCTGGCCAGGATGGAAACCGCCGCCGCTTCGATGATCGTGCCGGTCAAGCTGAACCTGGCGGCGGACGCAACGGCGCTTTGAACGTGATCGATCACCTGGCTGCCGTCCAAACCGATCGCCAGGCAATCCCGGCACGCGTCATAGGCAATGGAGTTGATCCGGTATTGTCCGCCGTTGGAAAGGATCGTCACGGTGCCGGTAACAACGTCGGCGGACTTGAGCGAAAACCTTGCCGCGTAGGCGGCGCCGCCGCCCTGGCTGCCGTAAAGTTTGCCGTTGTGGAACAGCAGGAACGTGCTGGACATTTCCAGGTTGGCCGAAAGGGTGACGGTGGACGCGATCGCGCCCAGGCGCAATCCGTAGAGCGTGCGAAAGACGTTGTTGGGATTTTCCGCCACGGCGTAAACCGTGCCGGTCGCGGCGTCATAACCTAACGGCCCGGTGTGATTGTAGGATGGAATGATAATGTCCGGCAGGAACGCGCGGGCGGCGCAATCAAACACCTGGATCCTGGTGCTGGAAAGCGACTGATCCCAGCCATAGAGAACATTGTCAACGGCGGAATACATTGCCGGCGTTGGGATAGTTTCGGGGCTTCCCCAGGCGGCGTGTTCAATTAGCGCCCCGGTGGTCGCGTGCAAGCGATCGATGAAAGCGCCCGCGCCGGTCGCGCCGTCAATTTCAAAGCACCAGACGGAATTGTCCGTAGGATTATAGAACAGGCACCGGGCGACTTGCAGAAACGCCTTGGGCGTCGTCGGGTTTTGGCTGATTAGCAGCGTGCGGGCAATTAGCGACATGGAAACCGAGTCAAACACGTTGACCACAACATCACGCAACACGGTTTGGGCCGGGGACGTGTCCAGCGCGCACAAGACAAAGATCCGCTTGGTTTCCGGCACGTAGATCGACACGTATTGATCGGCGTCGGTGGCGGCGTCAATGGACACGCCGCCGAACGCCCCGGGCGAAATGATCAGTTCAAAATTGGCGAGCGGATCGCCGGTGGTTTCCACTTCAATAAAGTAGGTGGACGCGTCGGGGAAAGTGTAAACCAACTGGCACGCGCTGCCGCTGTAACTGGTGTCAACGCCGCTTTCCTGAAAGCTGGGCGCGGCCCCTTCCGTCGCCAGCACGGTGGTGCCGTCCGGCGCGAACAGGGTTAGCTGAATAAAATCATTCGTGCCGCAATTGAACGACACCGGAAACCCGGGGATCGGCACAAACGGAAAACGCGCCGGCGGTCCGACATTGGTTACGCTGCCGGTATGCGTCACGGTTTCAAAGTAGGGCGCGGGACACGGTAAACGATCCGGCGTGCCGGCGGGCTGCTGTGCGCCGTCGCATGGATTCAACGGCGGGATTTCATCCCCGCTTTCGTTGTCGTCATAGTGATACTTAAACTTCACGGTGAGGCTTTAGTTGGTGGTGACGACGCACCCGCGCCCGGTCAAGGTGGCCGCGCCCGCCAGCCCCGCCACGCTGTGCGCGGCCATTGTCCCGCCGTCCAGGTTAATGATTGCGCTAGTGACGGCGGCATTGGCCACGCAGCGCGCCAGCACCAGGTCCACGCTGGCCTGATCCCAGGCATTGCCGCTGAAAGCCAGGTTGAAATTGCCCGGCAGCCAGGATGATGACGGGGTGAAGCTGGACATGGCGGCATTATCGCGGATCGTCCACGCGCCGCCGTTGCTGGCCAGCGCCGGCAGCGCCAGCCCGGTCAAGCTGGGGTTGCTCTGAATGAACAAGCCGCCGTCCGCCGTAGTTTGCAGGGAAGTTAAAACAACGGTGGTGAGCGCCGGGCAATTGATCAGGAACAGCGTGCCGGCATCGGTCAACGACACCAGGGACGCCAGGGAAAGCGTGATCAGGTCGGGGCAATTTTCCAGATCGTAACCCTGATCGTGAGTGGTGGCGCTGATCGTTAGCGCGGTGATCCCGGGGATCCCGGTCGCGTTTTGGTAGCAAAAAAGTCCCAGCTTTTCCGGCAGCGCAACGCCGGACGGGGACCAGGTGATCAGCATGTCGCCCATAGGTTCAATTAGTCGCCACGGTCACGCCGCGCAAAATCAGGGTGTTTTTGTCCGCCGTCCCGGTGACGCTGGGCGCGCTGTTGGTGCCGCTGTCCAGAATGATATTGCCGGACACGTAACCGGCGTTGGCCACGGCCATAGCGAGCACCCCGTCAACGCTGGCCTGATCCAGCGCGTTGTCTTGAAAATTCAAACTTTTCCCGTTGGTGATGATGCACCCTGAAACGTCCAGGCTGGTAAGCACCGGACAAGCGGTGATTTGAACATTGTCTAAAAACGTCACGCCGGCCAGCCCGGTGATCGTGGCCAGCAGGTTGCAGGAAAAAAGCCCGAAGGTGCCGGCTACGGAAGTGAGCGCGCCAAAGGTCACGGTGGTCAGGGCGTCCAGGTGATCCACGCGGAAAAATCCGGCGTCGGTTATGTCGATCAGGTTCGGCCACGCCAATGTCACCACGTCCGGCGAGTGGGTTATATCGTAACCTTCGGGGTTGGTGGTGTCGCCAAAACTTATGTCCGTAATGCCGGCCAGGTTGCTTGCGTTGGAAAAGGCAAACTTGCCGATCAGGCCGGGAAAATCCAATTCCGGCGGTTCCCAGGTGATGCCAAAACCGGACGTGACAACGATCGTTGCTTCATCGCTGGCGTCGCTCAGGCAGGTTTCGCTGTCCATCCCCTGAACGACAACATAAAACGTGCCGGCCCCGGTGGTTATGTCCGCCGTGAGCGCGAACGGATTGGCAACGAAAAGATGATCGGTGTAAGGTCCGCCGGGCGTTGTGCCCCAGGAAATTTTGTAGCCGAAAAACGGCAGGCCCAGCCCGGGCGGAAACCAGTCAACCGTTGCGGTGCCGTCGCCGTTGTCCGTCAACGTCACGTTGGTAGGCGCGCCGGCATAACAGCCCACGTCAACGATCGCATCCAGGGCGCGCGTCGGGCAACCGTTGTTGAAGTGGACAGTCACCGCATAGTCATAGGTGGTGAGCGGTTCCACCGCGCCGGCAATGGTGGTGCCGTCATCGGTGAAGGTGGTTGCGGACGCCGGTAGCGTCGCAATGTCCACCGCGTCACGCGAAACCACCAGGCTGGTGATCGTGCCCTGGTTGGGGTAGCTGGGCCAGGTTAGGGTGACTTGGTAGCTGTTAGGCATTGGGCGCTTTCCAGCGCCCCTAAGTGAGCGCGATCCAGACTATGCTAAGGGCATAGGAGATTTGCACGGCGGCGTCCGTCCCGGTCAGGTAACAGCCAAACTTCTCGCCGCTGTTAATGATCAAGCCGGAAAATTCGCCAAACGACAAACCGCCGGTGCGGCTGATCGTTTGCGTGCTGATCGAAATATGCTGAAAATAAATGTTGGTGGCAAAACGCAAGTCGGTGGTGGTCACGTCGCCCGCGCCGGCGGATCGGGACGCGCCCAGCTTGCCCACGTAAACGCCCACCGTGTCCGCGTTCGGGTTGGTCATGCTGGTGGCCAGCCAAAGCCCTACAATCGCCGCGTTGGTCGGAAACGTGAACGTTGACCCGGCGGGCGGCGGGCCGGGGGTGGTGGTGGCAATCGGGAACGCGACGCCGGGCAATTTCTTGGTTTCGGTGATCAGCGTCGAGTTGTAGTTGTAACCAAACGCCGGCGGCTTTTCCAAAGCGGAGATAGGACCGGACGCGCCGCTGTAGGCGACGCCGGGGATCTTGGTTCCACAAAATTGGCCGGGCATTTGAAAGGGGTGCGGGGAAAACTTTGGCTAAAGTTTGCCCTGCTGAATTTTTTAGATCAGCAACTTGTAACCCTTCAACACGATGTTGATCGTATTGGTGTTCGCCGTGAGGTTCAGGAAGTCAAACAGCAGCGTTCCCAGGGCCGGGAAGGTGATCGGGCGTCGTTCCAGCAGCGCCCAATTGGCGTTGCCGCACAGCACCACCTGGGGGATCCGCACGTTGGACAATTGCCGGCCCGTCGCCTGATCGCTGATCAGGCAACTGAAATTGTTCGGTCGAAAGTCGGTGTCCGCATCCTCTGAACAATTGCCCAGGATAGCATGCAACTCGAATTGCGAGTCCGCCGCGAGAGTCAGGACCGTTTGCCCCTGGGCGGCGTTGGCCAGGGTGATAGTCGCCAGGTAATCAAACACGATCACCTTGTCAGTCTTATTGAGTGCCATTTGTTTTGAATGTTCAAATTGCGCTCGTTATTAAAAGGCCGCGCCGGCGAGCGAAAACCGGCGCGGCCCAACCAAACACTGATCCGTTTATTGCGCGGGCCGCGCAATGTAGCCGTCAAAGATCACGCCAATGTCCGTGTTCAACACGCGGGTGCCGGACTCGCTCACGGTGATCGTGGGCGCGGCGGTGTCGAATTGAATGTTGAGCGTGAAGTTTTGTTCCGGTTCCACCATTTGGGGCGGCGTCAATGTCCACACGTCTTGGCTGAAATAGCTTTGACGCGGGATGATCACCGGCGTTGCCCGGGCGGCGCTGATTTGCTCGATCTCGATCCCAAATCCCGGCGGCGCGGCCAGGAACGGGCGCTCGATCTGCTGATACATTTTCTGCCCGATCGTCCAGGTCAGGACGCCGCGCCGAAACAGATCGTTGACGGCGGTGGCCGCGTCACCGATTGCGCCGCTGCAAAACGTTGTGTCCGATTGCACTTGGGACAACTGCCGGACTTTGGGCAGGATGGAAACATGACACCGGATCTGGTTTACAATAAAGTAAACCTGGCCGAACGTGCCGGACTTGGGCATGTTGGTTTGTTCCAGCGTTTTCTGCAACAAGCTGTTGGGATCGGTGGATCCGGTCGCGTTGGTGAAAAGCTGAATGTTGGTGGTGCCGTTGACATACCTTACGTAATCGTAAAACTGCCAGCGGTGGATCTGCCATTGGGACCAGTCGGCGGATCCAACCTTTGCCTGCAACATCGAAAGCACCATTGCGTTGGGGTTTTGAGCCATATTATTTCAGAGTTGAATGTTAAACGTTGAATGTTTCCCCGGTGCTTACTGCAACGGTCTGAACTCGATCCCGTCCAGAATCACGCCCACCTTTAACGGGTGGCTGGTGTCGTCGGTCACGCCGGTGCCCAGGACCGGCACCAGGCCGGACGGAAAGCTGATCGTCATGGAAAACTGTTGTTCCGCTTCGATCATGATATTGGGATCCACCTGATAGATCCCGTCTTTGTTGCGGGTTTGCGTCGCATACGGCGCTGGCCCGACAAACACGGTGATCGGCGTCCCGGCAGTCAGGTTCAAAACGCCGGCGCTGTAAACCTGTTCGCTGCCGTGAAACGGCGGCGCATACAGGAACGGCTTGACGATTTGGGCAAACGGGCGCTGGTTGATCTGGAAGTCCATTTCGCCGGCCTGGACAAAACCCATCAGGAAGTCACTGAACAGCGTTGACGCGTCGGTGCCGTCATAGGCGTTCAGGTTCCAGGTGTCGATCTTGATCGCGGTGGCAATGGACTTGAGCAGGAAATGCACCTGCCCGAAACTGCCGGCTTTCGGCATGTTGGTTTGTTCCAGCGTGATCCCGCCCTGGCCCAGCGCGCTTCCAAAAAAGGTCAGCGTCGCCTGGCCCGCTTCGGGATAGGTGATGAAGGAATAAAACCGCCGGCGCGTGCTCTGCCAATTGCTGTAGTCCGCGCTGCCGTATTTGCCTTGCAGGATTTGCAAGGAACGTTGGGAATTGTTTGAGGGCATTTTAGTTTGCTGTTAAATGGTGATGCCGGGGCGTTGCCGCCCCGGCGTTGTTGTTAATTGCCCCAAGCACTACCAGCAAAGGCTGGTTCGCTGGAATAGATGCTCCCGAACGTGTCCACAGCGGAATACCCCGGGGGCAATCCTCCGACGGGGGCGACGTTGGACAGATACTCGCTGGCGGCGGCAACCGTGCCGGATCCGCCCATGGCGATCGCCAGGCCGGACTGGATCGCGGCAATCACGCCGCCCAGGATCATGCCTTTGGCCAGGTTGGGCGAATACTTCTTGACCAGCATGGCACCCGCCACCGGGATGCCCACTTGGTAAAGTATTCGTCCGTAGGTGTTGTTGACGAGCGGCAGCGTGAAGCCGCCTACCGTCGCCGTGCTGAATTTGTTCAGCAGGTAGCCGGTGAGAAAACCGGATCCCACGGCACCGGCGGCGATCGTCAAGGTCGGTTTGTCCATCAAAGACTTGAAGCCGGACTTGAAGGATCCCAGCGAGACACCGCCGGATCGCCGGCTGCGGCGTCGGTGACGGCGGCGAGACGAAACAAAGGTTGTGCGACGGGCCAGCGTCATTGTGGGCGCGGACCGTCGCCGGCGTCGCCGTCTGACTGTTCGCACGGCGCGAACGGCGGACCGTCGCGCGCGGCGTCGCCGGACACGGCGGCGGGGGTTCAACATAACAGACCGGCGGGACCGTCGCCGGCGGATTGTCCGGCGTGTTCGGCGTGATCGTCTCATAACATTTTTGCGGAGTTTGCGGCTGCGAGCGCGGCGTGATCGCCGGCGCGGGTTTAGTAACAGCAGACTTTTCATGTTTTGTTGCGCGGCACACACCGCGCGTTTCAAGGTGACATTCGATCACCGCGGATTAGGTGTCAACAACTTATTTTGAACAAGCTGGAAATGTTAGACGTGTCTAACTTTGTTTAGCGTAACGAAAATTGATTGCCGGGACTGTGCCGGGCCGTAAACGGGAAAGAAATGATCAACGATGAAGCGCCGGGCCAAACACCTGCCAGCCCAGCAGGGCGAGCAGGATCCAAACGACAAGATCACCCATCGCCCAGGCGCGCAAGTTGGCGCGGCTGTTGTAGCCGCCGAAAAACAAGGCGATCAACATGATCACCCAAAAGAAAAGTCCGGTGCTCATAAATCAATTGTAAACCAATTGTAAACGCTGCAAGGCGTTTGGGTTGTTGGACTCGATCAGGTGCGCCGCCATTGCGTTCTGCGCGCCGCCGCGCATCCTCATAATTTTTGCCGCCGCCGCTTTCCACAGGTCGGGATCGACTTTGCGGTTCCATTGTTCGGGGCGCAAACCCATTGCGCGCAATTCGCTGGCGTAAATAGTAAAATCCATAAGTCAGTAACGCGATTCAACTTCTTTGCGTGTGTAGTATTCCGGGTAAGAATCAAGGTTATCAAAGCCGTGATAATCACCAATCATGCGCCACGCTTGAGCGCGATCGATTGGATTGTTGCTCAAGAAAAGGGTGATCAGATCGTCAACGTTAATCCCCATCGTGCTGGCAACTTCGTCCAACGAGTCAGCGAACCAGGCGGGGTGTTCGGGGTGGAATTTGTTGTCCGAAAGGATCCCGTTTATGTAGGTGCAAGGTTCCAACAAGAAGCGGCGCACTTCCCATTTGCGCGTCCCGTTTTCATCCGGCGGCACCAGCAATTCAGCTTCCGGCGGATAAACGCCAGTCCGATCCGTGAACACAAAATAGCCGCCGTGATCGATCGGATTGCGATCGCCCAGGTTTGCTACAAGCTGCCAATCGGGTTGGTTGGTGGGCATATCAACGGTTTTGGATCCCGTAAAAAATCGCCAATCCGATCACCGCAAAGAAAACGACATTTTTCAGATCCGTTTTCAAATTGGGGATCGACAATTCCTTGCCCACCTGGGCGACGCTGGTTGTAACCGTGTTGCCCAGGATGAAACCCCAGCCGGTATCCTCGGACGGCGGGCCGGGATCCTTGTAGCCGCGCGCGACGGTGGTTTCACGATAAACGCGATCGTTGTCCACCGCCTTGTCAAAGCCGGGCACCAGGTCAACTTTCTGCGCCTGTTTCAGCAGGTTGGTTATGTCCGCGTTAGTTTGCTTGTTGAACCAGTGATAGCTGTCCGGGTTGAATTGGATATTGGACTTTTCGATGAAAGTCCCGTCCAACAGCGGCACCGGATCCACCATGTCACCCGGGCCGGCCCCGAACAGATCGTAGTTTTGTCCGGCAATCGGCACCGCGCTGTTGTCGCCTGGCAGCGGTCCGCGTGACGCGCCGCTGTTCAGATAATCCGCCAGGGACGGATCATCGCCAAAGCAGGACATGCCGGAAAAGCCGCGCATGTTGGATCGTGATCGCTGCCGCCTTTGATTTGGAATTTGTTTCATTTCAGCTTTTCAGCTTTTCAGCTTTTCAGTGTTTGAGCAATAGGATCAGCAGCACCGCGCCGCCGATCAGGTAAAGCGGCGGGATGCCTTGCAGCGCCGGCGGCATAGCGAGCGCCACGCTGTTGCCGGCCAATTGATCACCGGACGGGCCGGCCTGGCCGGGCGACGTTTGCCGGATCCCGCTGTCGGTAAAAAGCTGAGTCGCCGGCGGCATCGTGTCAATCCGCGTTGGTGAACTCCGCAACGTGGGCAAGCCGCTGCTGCCACCCGTTAAGATTGTCGGCGGATTGCTGGCGCTGGTGGGTGCCAGGACTACGCCGCCGCCAACGTTGGTGTTGCCGGCGGCGATAATGTTGGCCGGCGTGCTGGACGGCACCAGGATCGCCACGTTGCCGCCCTGCATCGCGTTGATCAGCGCGGTGTTGTTGTTCACCGCCGGCTGTTGGCCAGGCAGGCCCAGCGGCAGGGTGCCCACGTTGGGGGGCGGCGGATCGCCGGGGATCGCCGCGTTGCTGGTGGTCACGGGTGCGCCGTTGCTGTAGGCGCTGATGGTGCTGGCCGCGCTGGGGGCCAGGCCGGACGCCGCCAGCTTTTGCGAATACTGTTGCAGCAAATCCAGGTTGTAATTGATCGCCGTTTGCGCGGTGGCGATCGCTTTGGCGGCGCTGGCGCGCTGGGCGTCGGTGGTCGCGGCGTTGTATTTGTTGATCGCGGCGGCGCGCGTCGCCTGCCAGTTGGCCAGGTTCTCGGCGCGGTGCGCTTCCTCCGCCAGCCAGGTCTTTTGTTGGTTGGTCAATTTCGCGGCTGCGGCGGCGGCGTCCGCGTCGCGTTGCCGCTGCAAAAGCGCCTGCTGTTCTAAAGGCAGCGTTGCCAGGAATCCGGCGGGCGTTGCGTCAATGCTGTCGCCAAAACCCATCACAAAGCCGTTCATAATCGGACGGCGGATCGTGATGATCGGCAGCGCGGTGACGTTGGACGTTCGCACCAGGCCCACCGGCAGCGCGCGGCGCGGGCCTTGCTGGGGTAAAAGTCTATGGGTTGCCATTTTGTTTTTAACGTTTCAACAGTTTTGCCACGGCAAACAGCGTGATGCCGCCCACGATCCAAAACGCGACGATGCCGGCCATTGTCCCGGCGGCGAGTTGTCCCTTGCTGGGCAATTCATTGGCGACGGCACCCTTGACCGATCCGGTGACGCTGCCGGCGACGCTGCCGATCACGTCCTGAAACCAGGACGTTGTCGGCGGATCATCGCCCACACCTTGAACAAATTTTCTCATTTTGCGGGCGGTTGTGCGGGGCCAGGAATCGCCGCCGCAATATCGTCCACGTGAACGCAATTTTTCAGATCCGCGATCGGATCACTGGAAAGGGTTTGCGCAATATGTCCGTTGCAATCGCTGCTGGTGCCTTGCGCACCGTAAAGGATGCCGGCTCTTGGCTGTCCGCCGTAAGGATCCAGGTAAACAATCCGATCCCCGTTTTTGGCTTCCCGTCCGTTTCGGTAATGCATAATTAACCTTTTTTCTGATTCATGAACCAGTAAACCGCCACCGCGCCGATTGCGCCCACCAGGATCCAAAAGCACGGGTTGGTGAACGTTTGACCGCCGAACGAAACCGGCGTGAGATCGATCGCGGCGCGCGTCGGTGGAAAGCCGCCGTTGGTGCCGGTGGTGCTGGTGGGATCTTCACCGACACCGGCAAAGTTAGGATTTGCTTGGCGCATAGTCAGAAGTTTTGTTTGAGCCAGAGGAAGGATCTAACGTTTGCGGCCAAGCAAAAAGTAAGCGCCCACCGCCACGGCGAGCAGCGCGCCGACACCGATCCCGGCGGTCTTGGAAACCGAAACGCCGGCGGCTGGTTTAGGCAATGAGCCAGCCGATCCCGGCACCGCGCCGGGCAGCGCGATCCCGGTGTATTTGGTCACGGCACCCGGCAAAACGTTTTTGGCCAGGTTGCCGAAAATATCCGTAAACGTGCTGCCAATGCTTGACCAGGGTGACGCGCTGGTGGTGCCGGTGGCTTTCGTCGCGGCGCTGGTGCCGGACGCCGGCGGCGTGATCGGCGGGGTGGAAATTGGCGAAACAATTGTGTCGCTGCCGCCGCCGGTTTGCTGTGAAGTCCAGCCGTATTTGATTGGGCTGCCCCAATCGTCCAGCAATTCGTTGCCGCTGGAATCCAACATTGTGGGCGGCGCTTCGGGATCGGCAAAGCTATCGCTGTCGTCACCGAAACCGCGAACGCGTGAACTCCGCAAACCGAGCCAAAAAGATGATGCAATCATAGCAGGGGTTTGGGGGCAGCCGCCCCCAATAAGTTTAGTTATTGTTGTCCGACATGTTCAACCTATACGCCCGCGCTTGCCGCTTGACAAGCGTCAATTTCAGCGCCTTAGCAGCAGGAACACCGCCACGGCAGCGCCGGCGAGCAGCGTTGTGTTGGACACGCCGGCAACAATCGGCGTGCCGCTGGAAAGCGATTGCAGCAGGGACGGCGTGTTTTGCACCGCGCTGTTGTAAGGGTAAGCGCCGGGGATTTGCCCGGGAATGTTCGGTTGCTGCGGCAAAGGTGCCGGCGGTCCGTAAACGGCAACGGCCCCGGCTGTCCCGGTCGGCGGGTATTGGGTGGGCAACACGGGTTGTTTTGGTGCCGGCGCTGGTGCAGGGCCAAGCACGTTTTTGATTTCCGTTGTGGCGAGAGTGGTGGCCAGTTGCGTCAAGGTGTTGCCGAAACCAGACGAGAAAAAATCGGCAAAGGATCCAAAATCAAAATACTGGCCCAGCCCGTTGACCGTCCGCGTTCCGGTGACGCGCCGGCGCGGCGCGCGATAATAAGAAAGTTGCGACATAGCTAACCTATAAGTTGCGCCTGGGGGATTGGCAAGCTGCCATATTGGGCCGCGTTGACCATTTGCTCTACCGCCGGCGAATAGAAAAAGCCAACCGGGGACCAGTCCGCCAAATAACGGTTGGCCGCGTCCTGCTGCCGATCGCGCATGCAAACCAGGTTGGCGGTGGGCTTCCCGTGCGTCGTGTTGTAAAGCGTTTGCAGGTTTCCGCCGTAGCCGTAGGGCATTACTTTTCCGCCAACGATCATTTGCGAGTGCAACACGTCGCACGGCGCGCCGTTGTGCGTCGGGTAGTAAAAGAACAGATCGCGGTGATCAAAGTCCGGCTGATAAAAATAAGGAATGACGATCGCCGGCCTGGGCATGCGCCGGTAACTGTTCAAGCCCTGGACGGACGCGGCGGACAGTTTGGCGCTGTAAGCGTTCCAGGCGTCGCGCTGCCGGGCAAGCAATTGTAAGCCCTGGGGTGACAATTGCGGGTTGGGCTTGATCGCCTTGCAAACCTTGATCCCGTTCAACACGTCGCGGACCTGGCCCTGGGCCTGGTTGATCGTCGCCTGAATGTTCATCGAATTGACGGCGCTGGCGGTGGTGGTGGCGACGGTGGCGATCAGGGTGATCCACAAAGCCGCCCCAAACGTGATGATCGAAAGCACCGCCGAAAGCGCCTGAATGGCTACGGCGGTTTCATCCATTTGCGGCGCTTGGATTTCGGACGGCGGCAGCAGGACCGGAAATTTTTGGCCGGCGGCGTCGGTGACGAAATGCAGATCCGTCCGCAAATTATAGATCCGATATTGGATCGCGCGATCATGGTTCAGCGCGTAACCCCAGGGCAGCCCGCGCGAAACTGTTTTGTTCGGCTGTTGCGCGTTATAGCCGGTCGGGGTGCAAAGCCCGTAATACAACAGCACCACTTCCATGTTGGGCATGGCCAGGATTTCCAGGTTAGTCAGCGGCGGACGCATGATCCAGTTCAGGCCCAGGAACAGATCCAGATCGTCCTGGTAGCAGGGCGCTTTGTCCGCGAGTCCGCGCGTGTAAAGGTTGAAGTAGCCGGACGCGTCGCTGAAATTGGCGAACACGCTGTAGGCGGTCTTATAGCCGCCCTGGGCATTGTCCGGCACAATCCGCCCGTCAGGAAAGGTCAGGGCGATTTCGCCCGGCTCTTTGGGCAGGGGTAACGGCATTTCATGCCTTGGAAAAAAGTTTTTGCAGCAGCGTGCGCTTGCCTTTGGGCGCTGGCGTCAATGTTGCCGGCACCGGCATTGCCGGCGGCGCGTCCACCGTCAAAGACACGGGCGACGCTTCCCGAAAAGGCACCGGGGCAGCCTGGCGCTGCCGCCGGCGGGGCGGGGTGGCCAGCCGCGCGGCCAGGCCGGCGCTGGGGTAGTTCCATAACTGCCACGGCAACGACACCGGGTAGCCGAAAACAACGGCCAGGTGACGGGCGCGGCGCAAGTGTTGGCGGTAGGTCATACGGCAACTAATTTTTCCTGGTAGGTGGGTTGGGCGACTTCCTTGGCGCACGGATCAATGTCCTGCCAGCCGTTTTCAACATAGACGGACGAAATAACGTGATTGAACAGATCGGACCCGTTCAGCTTGACAGCAACAACTTTGGTTGGGACGCCCACCGATCCGAGCATGCTGTTTAGCAGCAGGACATGATCGTCGCAATCGCCGGTCGGTTTGCCGCCGGCCTGGATCTGCGCGATCAGGTTCACTGGACTGATCACGTATTCGCTGCCCACCGGATCCCGCGTATAGATCAGATACTCCATCACGAAATCCGTCACCTTGCCGACGTGAAACGAAATGTCATTGTTCCGGCTTGAGCACAAGACTTCATTGACCGTGAACTCGCGGATCAGCGGGTCGCGCGCGAATTGATCGGTCAACCCTTGAAGGATCGACACGATCGAGTAAGCGTCCGGGTAAGCCTCATTGAGCGCAATCCGTATCTTGGCACCGGGACGCATGACGCCGCCCTTGTAAACCGGCACCGGCGAGCGCGTGACGCTGGGGGCGGGCGCATCCTGATCGGCGCGCAACACGGCGCGATAGGTGGCGGGGTTGTGAATAAATGCCTGGCTCATTGTGCCGGCTCCAATTCTGGATCCGCTTCCGGTTCAGGATCCGGTGACGTAAATAGCAGACGCAACTTTTCAAACCAGGCTTTAACGTTCTGATCGGCCTGAATTTCCGGCGGATCGTTGAACAGGACTTTGCACCAATCCGGTTTTTCAAGAATGTTTACCAGTTGTTCATATTGCAGATCGTCCAGGTGTTCGGCCACCATGTCATGATACAGCGCCGGATCCCCGTCTTTGCGCGCCGCGCTCACCAGCATCGGCAGCGCGATCGCCACCGCCGAAAGTTGCGGCGCGGGTGCTGCCGGCGGCAACTGTTGCGGGACTTGCTGGGGCATCGCGCCACCGGCCTTTGCCAACAGCGCCGCGCCAGCGGGTGCCAGGGCTTTTAGTAAAGAGGTAAACATGTCGTCTTTTTCCGCCGTATCAGCATTGGAGAATAATTCCTTTAGTTTAAGGAGTTTGTCAACATCATCAAACAGCCCCGGGCCACGCGCCGCCGGTGCCTCAGCGTTTTTGAGTAGCAAAGGCATGATCGAATCCACTAGCGTCGCCTGGCTGGAAAAATTTGAACCTATATGGCGCTGTCCACCGCCTTCAAACATCTTCCCCATCATCAGCATCAGATTTTTGCTGTTCTCAGCCTGCATTTGCAGCATCATTTGAAACATGCGATCGGACTTGTCCGATCCCTGTTGCATCATTTGCACGATCAAAGCGGTGGTGTCGGTGTCACCCTTGCGCGGCGTGCCGCCGTTGGCCAGATCCGCGATCTGACGGGCGTCTGACTCGCGTTGCTGGCGCGACTTGAAGGATCGATCAATCTCGAAATTTTTCCGGCCAAACATTTTGTTGGCGGACGTGACAAACTGGGCAATGTAGTCACCGCCGCCGAACTCGTTCTTGATATACTCGATCGAAAATACGCTGGCTTCCATTTCGCACACGTAAGGCCGCGCGCCTAACTCCCCAAGACGATACACCCGCACCTTGCCCTTTTTGTCCGCAAGCTGCGCACAAATTTCCGCCAGTTCTTCATACTCCTTGTTTTCGTTTTCCGTTTGCAGTGCGGACTTGATCGAAGTGCTGGGCATTTCGTCCACTAACGGCGCTTCCACGCCGTTCTGTTCATCCACGGCTTGATCGTTCATTTCACTGATCGCGCGCGGTGGACGCCCGCGCCCGCGCCGGACTACTTGAATAGGTTCGCTCATAATCTTTTCTTTTTGGTTTGTTGGTAAACTACCGCTAAAAACAAAATAAACCAGACACACGCGGCCAAAAACTTTCGCCACGCACTCCCCGGCATCCAATCTATATCAGGCAACAAATTGGATCCCTTTCACTTTCCCGAAAGCGCGACTGTCCAGCAGCAGATCCAGATCATCACGCTTGAACAGCGGGCCATCCTGGGATCGGATTTCGCCGGCCAGCAATAGCATCGTAGTGCCGTAAAACGGGTGAACAAAATCCTGGGTTTCGATTTCACCTTTGTCGCCGTTCCTGCCGTTGCAAGCGGATATTGTATAAGTGATCGACTTCAACCGGATCGGCCAGCGGATCGGCCAAACCCGATTGATCGCGTAGGTGCCGGCAAGTAACTGATCCGCCCGGTAAATCACCAGCCGCGCGGACATTAGCGATTGAATGAACATTTGACACGTAAACTCTACCGGGCGCGGGTGCGCCGGCTGCCGCACGCTGGCAAAGTCCAAAACGGGAAATCCGGCCAGCGCGGTTTCAAAGCGCCGGACGTGATACTGTTGTTGAAGCTGGCCGGTCACGATTAAATCTTTTTGTCAATCTGATCAGCGGCGCGTTCCAGAATCCGCGCGATTGCCGTCCAAGGACGGCCCGCGCCTTTGTCCTGCCAGGACGATTCCAAGTCGCCGGCGCTTTCGTGATAGGCTTCCGCCGCGTCTCGCAACACTTGCGAAACTTCATCCGGCGCGTCCACGTCAAGATCCAGATCCTTTGCCATAAGTTTTTAATCCTCGGTTTCGGTTTCCTCTGCTTCCGGCCCGTCCGTTTCGGCCAGGCCCAGATCTTCATAAAGCGGCTCGCTGATAATTCCCTGGACGTTCGCGGGATCCAGCCCGTCCGCGATCACCTGTTCCAGCGCGTCCTGAGCGGTGTGCGCTTGCACTTCAACGTCTTTCTCCCAGGGCGAATCCACCGGACCGCCGGCGGCGAATATGATCCACGTAATCATTGGCGCAATTACGCCGCAAATCCTGCCAATGTCAACAGGCAATTTGCCGCCCCAGGCGCGCCACCGCGCGGACCACCACCCGGGCGACGCGCCGGCACCGGAAACAAAGCGCCGCCCGGCTCATTGCAAGCGGGGCGGCGGTGGAACGGCAGCGGTCGGATTATGAATTTCGCAAGTTTAGCCGTTTCAGTCAATGCAGAATTTAAGCATTGGCCCGGGCGTCGCGCGCGTCGCGCTTGAGAAAGACTTCAAACATATTCGTGTCTTTCTTGCCTTTCTTGCTGGGTTTGGTGCCCGTCTTTTTGATGATGACGCGCATCCCGATCTTGTTGTCCTGTTCCTTGGCGGTCTTGCCGAGTGCGCCGGCAATCACGGCGGTAATCGGGAAACAAAACCGCAGCTTGTCCGTCCAGCGGGTCAACTGCAACACGCGGTTTTTATATTCCGCGATCGGACTGTCCATGATCCCGGTAATGATGCCAAACAAAACGCCACCGATCGGCATTTCGCGCGGCTTAACGATTGGCGGCAACGACGCCTGTTCAAAGCCGGCGAACTCGCTGGCGTCCAGGGTGTCAGCGGGCACCACAATGCCGCCGGCGGCGGGTTGCAATTGATAATCGCGCGACGTTGGGACCAGCGCGCTTGTTTCGGTTGGGGTTGGTTTTTGTTTTCGTGCCATAACTAACTGTTCTTTCTGTTGTGGGCCGTTAGGCCCGGTTCGCTCTACTCTGCCCACGTCCGGCCAAAACCGGCGGGGCAAATTGATTAAAGAGTATTTCACACGCATAGCGCAAGATAAAAAAGATGTTTCGTGTCAATTCGTGTAATCCGTGTCTAAAACGGATCGGGCGGCTCGCCACCCTTTTGCGCGTTGTGCTTGCTGCAAAGCAATTGCAGGTTGCCGGCGGCAAGTTGCCGGCGATAGAACGACATGCGCCAAGACCAATCCATTTTTCGATGGTGCGTGCTGTCGCACGGGATGATCACGTCAAATTGCAGATCCTTCCGCGTCCGGCATTGCTTACACCTGTTGCCCAGCAGCACCAGGATCCGATCACGCCAGCGCCGCGCCCAGGCTTTTTGTCGTTTAGCCATTGGCGCGCCTTTCAATTTGCAAGCGCATGGAACAATAGCCGCACACGTTGCAGCGCACTTCGGGTTTGGGCATGTTAAAACACGGCATCATTTCCGCCGCTTCCAACATGCCGCGTTGCCAGCCGTCGCGCTCGATCTGTTTAGCCAGTTTCATTACGGCTTCCGTTACCGGATAAAGCCTGGAATCAATTTTTTCGCTCATAATTCTAATGGTTCAAAAAACAGTTTCCCGTCCCGCTTGACCGCCGCCTTTTTGTCATAGCCGGCCAGCGCCCGCTTTTCTACCGGGTGCCAAACCGACAACACCCGGGAATCCTTGGTGATCGGTTCATCGAAATAGGCGATCGATTCCCGCAAGCCAAACGGTTGCTCAAATTCCGCCCGGCCCGTGAGAAAAAAGTTTTTCGCGTACTCGCCGCGTCGCGGAATCCCTTTGGCTTTGTATTTGCGTTTGCCGGCGACTTCCAGCCCGTAGAATTTCGGCCCCAGGACTTCCGCCCAGGTCGCGCGCGCTTCCAGCTTCATTTGTCCCAACTCGTTGCCGATCGGAAACGGCGGCTTGCCTTTGCAAAAGAAAAACAAACTATCGGTGTCGCAATAGATCAAATCCTTTCCCGGCACCCGGCGCAAAAAGTTTTGCAGCGCCAGGCGCGCGTAACTGGTGACATAGGCCGCGTGCATGTAATTGGCGTGCGGCGGCAGCGGCATTTGAATTTCCGCCAACAGCTTCCGTCCGTAGCGCGTTCCCTCTTTCTTCAAGCGCGGCTCGCCGTTTTCGTCCAACACCGGACTGTCCAGCGCGTCCCGCACGATCCATTTGTCCAGCGTCAAGCTGCGCGTCACCAGACCGGACATGCCCAGTTGCCCGTAAAGGTTATTCAAAAGCAATTTGAGAAACAGCGCCGTCCCGGGATCCGCGTCCGGCATCCCCGGCAAGACCATGCGCCGGCGCTGGTAGAACAAATTTACAAACTTGCGATAGTAAGGCCACGCGCGATCGCTGCCCTGCTGCCAATGGACTTCGATTAGCCGCGCGCCATACTCGATCGCGTTCCTGATTTCATGCGTTGTCCAGGTGCCTTTTAACTTTCCCCAAGGATAAGTGATCGATCCGTCGTCGCGTTGAACGGGAAGCGGCGCTATATGACAGCGGGGAACGTCCAGGGTGACGCTGGCGACGCCCCAGCGCCAAAGTGCCGCGCCTGGCTGCGCGTCATCGCCCTGGGACTCACAAGGGAAGGGGTTAGTCATGCAGCTAGGGTAAAGCGAGTTTATGTCCGTATAGAGAATGTCACCGACGCCGCCCTTTTGGAACAGTTCCACCCGTCCGCCGAAATACGCTTCCCGTGTGTCCTGATCGGACCAATGCCAATTGCTTCCGCCAATCGCGTGCCAGATCCGCACGCATAGGCTGCCCAGCGTCGCCGGCAACTGACATTCAAATTCAGCGGCCAGGCGCGCCGCCGTCTGAATGGCTTTCCGCACAATCGCGCAATCGTTGTCCACGTAGCCGCGCGATCGCACGTCCATGTCCCCTTTCTTGATCCCAACGGCATCGCCCACCTGGGCCAGCGCCATCGGCCACAAATTGAACGAGTCCAAAAAGGTGACGTTGCGCCAGCGCGCGCTGATCAGCCGGTTGCCCACCAGGGAAAGATCCAGCGCGTCCAACGGCACCGCGCCGCGTTCCGGTTCGCGAATCCAGGACGGAAACAGATTGCCTAGATCATACCTGGTGTTATGGAAATAACACCGGCTTTCGCCCTGGCCGGCCAGCCAGTTGTAAAAAGGTTCCATGTCCATAAGATGTTGAACAAACCCGCGCCGCTTCACCGTTCGCTTGACCTTAGGCCGAAAATAAAACCGTTCGCCGTTCGCCCCGATCGCCGCCACCTGAGTGACTTTCTTTTCAAAGCCCGATCGCCCGGTCCGTTTCAATTCCGGCGAGTTGTCCTCCGTGTCCGCCGCGATGAAGTCAGTCACGGCACATTGCCCAGCAAGCCATAACTTCACAATCCAGACAATGCGGGCACGGATGCTGCAAATTGGTATCCAAACTGATCCCGTGCGGACAAAATTTTTCCTGCTTTTTAACCCGTTTCTTTTTCGCTCGTTTTTTCATTAGTCGCTCGATCTTGTGATTATGTAATTGGGAATCGCGTCAAACCGGACTAGCTGGGCTTCCTTCAACTTCCAACCTTTGCCTTGCTTCCAGGCCATTCCCTTGGAATCCCGCCAACGCTTGCGCGGCTGCCCACGGTTCACCGGCAGCCGGGAAATAAATTGCGCGCTGCCCGTTGTCACCAGGCCCAGCCCTTTCAACTGTTCGGCAAACGCCGCGTAAAGTTTCTGCTGAACGAAAGGCTTGTAGAATCCTAACGCCTGGAAAGTCTGAATGTCCGCCTGTTTGAAGTTCGCATTGAATTGCACCGCGATCACCTTGCCGGACGGCAGCCGGACCACCGCCGCGCAATCCACCTGAAATTCGCGCCGGCTGGCGTAACGGTCCGCCGCCGCCTTGAGCGCGCCGGCCACCTTGGGGACCACCTGGGCGTTGAAGTCGATCCCGGGCGGCAACGGTTTCCTGGCCGGCTTGCGCTTTGCCGGTGCCTTGCGCCCTGGCTGCCGTTTTGCCGGCGCTTTCTTGCGCCTGGCTGGCGCTGGCCGGGCCTGGATCGTTACCAGCTTGTGCGCCACCTTCCGGCCCGCATAAAAGTATTTTGTCACCGCTTTGGACTTGAACGCCGTAACGTCCGCGCTGCCAATCGTCACCGATTTGGGCGGCACCGATTTGACCGCCAGCCCGATCTTGTGCAACCGCGCCTTTTCCTTGTAGTCCCGATAAGGCACCAGCCGGCCCTTGGGGTGCGCTTTGGTGGCCCTTGTCTTTCGGAAAATGAAAACCTTGCGCCGGTCGCCGCGCGTCACCCGGTCGCCGGCGCGCGCCGTTACAATTGTCCGCTTGCCGACGCGCCGGCGCTGATCGTTGGCCAGGACAAACACCAGCAGCGGATCCTTTTTGCGCGGCTTCACCTTGCCGCGGATTTTCTGGAATTGGGATTGCCGGCGGTCCAGTTCGCGCTGCGCCGCTGCCGCGCGCACCTGGCGATCGTGCTCTGTCAAACGCGTGCGCGACGGTGCCGTTTTTTTCACCTTTTGAACACGCCGGGACGATCGCCGCTTTGCCGCCATAAGTCCGCTGCCGTAAGGCCAGCGAATTGCCGGCCAGTTCCGGGTTGAGTAAAGGCACGCTCATTGATTGCGTCAACTAGAAAGCAAAAATTTCGCGCGGCATGATCTCCGGGCCGGTTCCTTCACGCGTCACCAGCACCAGCCAGACATTTAATTTCAAACCGCACCCGCCGCAAATCATCCAGCCGCGTTTGCCCGGCATGTCAAAAACCTGATACTCCGTGCCCAGCGGCTGGCGTTCGTCCAACACCGGATAGCCGCACGGGCAAAGCGATCGCCGGCTAAAGATCGCCTGCTGGCTCATTTGCGCCCCCGCCAGGTGGACGCCGTGTGAACGATGCCGCACGCGAACAGCGTGCAACAAGCCAGGATCAAAACAATTCCGATCATTGTCATTGTCATAAAGTTATTCGTCGGCGTCGTTAGCGCCGCAATGGTGGCACCAGGTTTGCCCCTTGGGAATCCGGTGCCCGCACTTGCCGCACGGCACACCCCAGCGCGCCAGCGCCCCCAGCTTCCCGTTGCGCCGGACCGCCGCCGTCTTGCGCGCGGACCGGGCGAGCCCGCCCACGCGTCCCATTGCCCGCATTAGTTCAGCAATCGCCCGCCGCCGGCGCGCCGGTGTCAATCTAGCTTTCATGAGTCAGGATCCATTTTTGCAACTCCAACAGGACAAGGATCTGATCCTGGCAGCCGGACGCGCAATCAAAGCGCCCAGCTTTCTTGTGCCGTTGTTCATGTTCCGTCAGGGCTTGTGTCATGCTTTCGATTTTCCGCATGATCTGTTTTTCGGTTTTCATTTGGGTAAAATCGCCGGGGCAAACGGTTGAATGATCGCGGACGTTTCATCCTTCATAATCCAGGCCAGCGCCGGCACCGGATTGTCGCAAATCGTCGCCGCCAGTTTGATCATCGCGGTGACGTGATCGATCGCCTGGCAATCCACGTTGGCAACCGTGCCGTCCGCGAATTGCACTTGCCCTTTGTAGCGCCGCATCGGGACTGCCGGCGGCGTACCTGTTGTTCCAATTAAGTCTTTAGCCATGTTGATCGTTTTCCTTTCCTAAGTAGTGCGGCGGTCGCCGCGTTTTTGTTGTGTTGTTTGTAGGCTTGCGCGCCCACCGGCGTGACGGTCAGGGATTTGATTTTCAAACCCTGGCCGACAAATTCCGCCCAAAACAGCGCAAACGCCGCGCCCGGATCATCCGCCAGGATGCAGCGGGACAATTGCGCTTCACCGTGCCGGGCCGTTGGCCGCGTCGCCAAATTTATCAAATAACAGTTCATGTTTCCATCTTTCCAATCCGCGCGCGAAATTGCGCCGGTTCCCACTCTGACTTGTAGTTTTGTTTCGATTTCACTTCGATCACAACGTCCGTTTCCACAAGCGGCACGTTGCCCAGCCGGTTCCGTAGTTCCTCCAAAATCAGCTTTCGCAAATCGTGCTCGCTTAACTCAATTACAATTGTCATAACCTGGACGCGCTATTCAGTATTCCGATCTTGATCACGCCCAGGTGTTCAAACACCCGCGCAAATTCCGCGTGCCGGCGCGGACCGCCACGCGTTAGAAACGTTACTACGCTGCCCTTGGTAACGCCCTTTAACACGCCGCCGTCCGGCAACAGATAGTTAGTTCGCGGCACCAGGAAGCATTGCGGGTGATACAGCAGCGGCTTAAACCATTGCTCAGACGTGGCCGCAAACGTGATGCAAAGGGCTTCCGTGACATGATCGTGATTGAACTCGCAAAACAATTTCCGCATCCAAAGCGGGTTTCCTTCCCGGCTGAATGGATGATTGAGCCACACGCGCCCGGCCCAGGGCTTTTCTAAACCGCGCTCGCTGTAGATCCGCCGGGCCTGGATCGTCGCGTTCGCTTTCTCGCTGGACGCCGGATCCAAGTCGATCTCGCCCAGCAGCCTTTGCGCCGCCAGCACGATCGCCGGCGGCGTGTAGTATTCCGTTTTGCCGCTGGTTTGGTTGATCAGTTGCGCGCTAGTCATGCCGCGCCCCCTTCCGGTCCGGCGGCGTGTTCGGTCAACTTTTGCTCGTATTCCGCGATCAGGTTGTAGGCAAAGGCATTGATCCGAATCAAAGCAAAACTTTCGCCCCAGGTCCGTATGTCGATCAATAGCCGCCGGCCTGGCGTGCTGCTGTCCGCCTGGCCGGCTTTCAGATCCTCCCGCGTCACCGCGCCCAGCGCCACCAGCGTGCGGCAAAGTTCCCTCCATTGATCCAACTCTTTAAGCGCCGTGCGGGCGTCGTCGGTGCTCATATAAATAGTCCAACGATACCGGCTAACCAGCCCGCCGCCGCGCCCCGTCCCGGCATATTCCTGGCGACAGCTCGCAACCGCCACTTGCATTTCTTTAGTGCTCACGCCGCGCCCCCTTCCGATCCGGCACCAACACCAGGTAGCCGCCTAGAAGCGCCAACGGCGCGAGCACCAGCACCCACAGCAGCGCGCGCATCGTCCACCGTGAACCAGGCGCGCGCCGCCGCGCCCTGCCGTTTCGTTTGCCAACGGACGCGCGGCGCGCCAAAGCTGCCGGACGGCAGCAACTTGATCGTGTA
>Ga0105247_10000651_pt1 | contig 27528 bp, 27 predicted proteins | sample KBSS24metaG_FD_81519 | JGI IMG/M metagenome (GOLD analysis project Ga0105247, IMG submission 81519) | Switchgrass rhizosphere microbial communities from Kellogg Biological Station, Michigan, USA - KBS S2-4 metaG | ecosystem: Host-associated > Plants > Roots > Rhizosphere > Soil | place...
ACGCGCATCCCCCCTGCGTTGGTGGAAATATTTCCACCGATGGTGGCCGTGCCCCGCGCACCCAGGTCAAGGGGGAACATCAGGTTGAACCGCTCCGCCTCCTCCTGGGCCCGCTGCAGCGTCACTCCTGCCTCCACTCTCATGGTGCGGCCAGCAACATCCACCGACTCGATCCGATTCAAGGCCTCGAGCGAGAGAATGATCTCGTCCTCACCCACGGCGCCGCCATAAACCAGACCCGTCAGACCGCCGTGTGGCACGACCGGCTGACGGCGTGCATGACAAAGATGCAGGACGGCCGACACCTGCGTGGTATCGGCGGGCCGAACCAACACCTGCGCCAGCACCGGTCCAACATGCTGATCGTAGACGCGGGCAGCCAGCCGTTCGCCCGTAACGAGACCCTGCTCGCCCAGGAGCGCTCGCAGGTCGGCCAGCAGCTCTGCATCCGGCACGTCTCAACTCTCCGAGCGTTTCACGGCGGGGCGCTCAGCCAACGACTTGTGCACCTGTGCGGTGATCCGCATCGCCGTTTCCAAGGCCATCAGGCCGGCCTCGCCGCTGACGACCGGGGGCCGGCCGGTGCGGATGCAGGTGAGAAATGACTCGATCTCGGATCTGAGCGCATCGCCCTGTTCCAAGGACTGCTCCTCGATACTCACGGGCAGCGGGCCGGGCACATCACCGGGACTGCGCTTGCGGATCAGCGTCATGATCTTCTGCTGCAGGTCCAACGAAAGGTACACGCCGGCATCTTCAAACACGCGCATCTTGCGCTCGGTCTTGAAACTGACCCGGCTGGCAGTGGCATTCACTACGCACCCGTTCGTGAAACGGATACGCGCGTTGCAGATGTCGATTTCGTCCGAAAACACGGGTGTCCCGACAGCATCGATGGTCTCGATGGGGGCGCCCACGATAGTCTGAACGATGTCGATGTCATGAATCATGAGATCCAGAACGACGTTTACGTCGGTGCCACGCTCGCGGTACGGCGCCAGGCGATGGCATTCGACAAACCGCGGTGAGTTCAGATAGGGCTCGGCGGCCAGGATAGCCGCATTGAAGCGCTCGAGATGGCCCACCTGCAGAATACGCTTCTGCCGCGCTGCCAGCGCAATCAGCTCGCGCGCTTCCGCCGCGGTCTCCGTAATGGGCTTTTCGACGAGCACGTGCGCGCCGGCGTTCAGAAAATCCCGCGCGATCTCGAAATGGGCGGGTGTTTGCGTAACCACGCTTACAGCGTCTGCTATACCGAGCAATTCCCGGTAGTCCGCGACCGCGCGAACCGCGAGCTCAGCGCCGACCTGCTCGCGCGCCTCCTGTCTCGCGTCGGCGACGGCTACGAGCTCGCAATCCGAAGCTTGTGCGTATTTTTGCGCATGAAATCGGCCGAGATAGCCGACACCTATAACCGCTGCTCTGATTTTCTTCATCACAAAGGTATTATGCCACCCGGCCGCGCATCGGCCGCCGCCAAGGAGTTCGACCCTGCTGGATCTGCTGGCCCGTGCCCGCCGCTCATTGACCGCCCGGTCCCCTGTGAGCCGCGAGCTGTTCATCTTTGGGAGTGCGCTGCTCATCGGCCTCATCGCCGTGCCGCTCGCCACTTGGTTCGTAGGCAACCGGATCCTCGGTCCCTACACGCATGGAACCAATACTCACGCGGGACCCATGGCCTTGCTCGGTGATTTTTTTGTCGGGCTCGGTCACGGTGAGATCAGTTATTGGGTGGTGGCGCTCGGCCCCACCGTCATCATCCTGTTCGCGCGGGTCGCGTGGGCTCTCATCAAGCCGCGCAGCCCCGTTAAGTCCAATCCCCGCATCGAGCCTACAGTCGCCAAAGACAGACTGTGACGTCCGTCACGACCCTTACGACACGTCCAAGGCCGGGCACCCGCTATCTGCAGATCCAAGCGCAAGCGCGCCTGAGAACCGTGGTCCGAAGCCGAAGGGGGCCGAGGAAGCCCTTTAAGTCGGCCAGTACACCCATATTGTCGTCGCTAGCAGCAGTAGCGACACAGCGTGGGCCCGCAGGCGCCAGGCGCGGGAACGCAGGTCCCCGTAGAAGCTGAAGGCGCTGGCGGCGGCAAGCGCCACGAAAATTGCTATTGCCTGCAGGAGCGCTGCATGCTCCGGAGCGAAGCGTTCGGCTTCTTGTGGCAGGAACAGGATGACTATCCAGGTACCCAGCAGGCCGATGGCCAGTGATACCGTCGAGCCCATCACGATTCCCAGCAATAAGGTCAGAGGACGCATGCCATTTTCGACCGACGTAAAGGTTCCCGCACTTGCTGAGCCGAACCACACGCTCTAGCCTTACTCCAAAGTGTAATGCCTTCCGCAACCGCGAGCGTCATGAATGATGCCTAAACCTTCTCGCCGTACAGCCGGGTGGATAGCCGCCTCGATGCTGGCAACCCTGGCCGTACTGTCGCTGGCCGAATCAGGCTCCGCCCGCGCGCCAGCGCCGGTTTCCGTACTGCCCCCGGGCGCCATCGCGCCCACCGACTCCCAAAAGGCCACGGCCCGTAAGGTCGGCCGCATCCTCGAGGAAGCGCATTACAGCCGCGCTCCCATCGACAAGAAGATGTCGGAGCAGGTTTTCAACCGTTACCTGGATTTCCTCGACGGCCAGCGCAGTTATTTCCTGGCCACCGACATCGCCGAATTCCAGGCGTACAAGTTCAAGTTCGACGACATGATCCGTACCGGCGACGTCGAGCCCGCGTACGCGATCTTCGCACGCTTCCAACAGCGCAACCGGGAGCGCATCCAACACGCAATTGCGCTGCTGAAGACCGAGCCGGACTGGACGCTGAACGAGACATTCGAGTTCGAACGGCAGAAGGCCGCATGGCCTGCGAGTGAGGCCGAGGTCAACGAGCTGTGGCGCAAGCGCGTGAAGAACGACGTCCTGTCGCTGCTGCTCACAGGAAAACAATGGCCGGAGGTGACGGACATCCTGCGCAAACGCTACGAGCGCGTGTTGAAGCGGGTGGACCAGATCACGCCGGAGGACGTGTTCGAGAATCTGATGAACGCCTACGCGCGCTCCTTCGACCCGCACTCGAGCTACTTCTCGCCGCGCAACTCCGAGGAATACCGCATCCAGATGAGCCTCAACTACGAGGGCATCGGGGCATCGCTGCAACTCATCGATGACTACGTGACCATCATGAACGTCATCGAGGGCGGCCCGGCCGCGGTCGCGGCCACACTCAACACCAACGACCGCATTACCGGAGTTGGCCAGGGCCATGAGGGCGACTTCAAGGACGTGATCGGCTGGCGCCTGGATGATGTCGTGCAACTGATTCGCGGCAAGGCAGGCACCACGGTGCGGCTGCAGGTTCTGCCGGCAGGGGCTGCGCCCGGCGCACAGGAAAAGGTGCTCGAGTTCGTACGTAACAAGGTCACGCTCGAAGCCCAGGCTGCTCACAAGGAAGTCAAGAACATCACGCGCGACGGCCGCACTCTCAAGGTTGGCGTCATTACCGTCCCCGGGTTCTACCAGGACATCGCGGCACAGAACGCGGGCGATCAGAATTACCGCAGCACGACCCGTGATGTGCAGCGCCTGTTGAATGAGCTGAAAGCCGACAACGTCCAGGGCATCGTGCTCGATCTGCGGGGCGACGGCGGTGGCTATCTGCCGGAGGCGACTGCCCTCACCGGCCTGTTCATCGACCATGGCCCCGTCGTGCAGCTCAAGGACACCTCCGGGCGCCTCGAGGTGCTCGATGATCCCCAACCCTCGGCTGCCTACACCGGCCCGCTGGCGGTCCTCGTAGACCGTTTCAGCGCCTCGGCATCCGAGATCTTCGCGGGCGCCATCCAGGATTACCACCGCGGCGTCATCCTGGGCCAGCGCACCTTCGGTAAAGGGACCGTGCAGAATCTCGTCCCCCTGGATCGCTGGTCACAGAAGCCCGTCAGCGGCCAGCTGACGGTGACGATCGGCAAGTTCTACCGGGTCACTGGCGAAAGCACTCAGCATCGCGGCGTCGAGCCTGATGTCCCTCTGCCCTCACCGATCGATATGAAGGAAGTCGGCGAGAGCGCGCTCGAAGCCGCGCTCCCGTGGGATCGGATCGCGGGCGTGCCATTTCAGGCAAGTGCCCCTTCGCTGCCCGCTCTGCCCGTTGCGACTCTGACGTCGGACGAGGATGTGCGCGCCCAGAAGGATCCCGACTATCGCTGGCTGTTGTCTGACATTGCAGCCATCGACACGGTGCGCGAGCAGCACAGCATTTCCCTCAACCTCAAGGCGCGGCGTGAAGAGCGTGCCCGTCAGGAAAAAGATCGGCTGGAACGTGAGAACAGCCGCCGTGCCGCGAAAAACCTGCCGCCCTTCAAGACCGTCGAGGAGATCGACAAGGACAAGGGAGTGTTGCCGGACGTGGTGCTGACACAGGCCGCTGAAATCATGGCTGACATGGTGAGCGGTACGCGGGCAACACCGGCCGGGCAGCAGCAGAAGACGGCGAAGAACACTCAGGAGCGACGGTGAGCGGGCGCGCGAGGTCCGCGCACTGAAGAGCCCGGCTGTCCGGATGCGCTAACGAAGAAGTATCCGGTACAGGTCCCAGGTATCTTCGGCGAGCACGTTGGGCATCCGCGCCGACGTGGCGCCGGCCGGCTCGTTGGCCAGCACATCGCCTTCCGAGAAGGCGAGTGAGTCTGTCATTGGTGCCGTATCGGTTGGACCGCGATAGCGCGCAACCTGTTTGAGCCGCTCCGAGCGGCTGGTGATCTCCTGCGCAATGTTGGCACGACCCTGGATCAGGGTTTGCGCATTCTCAATCTCGCGCATGAGTACTTCGCACTCCGATTGCGAGCCATAGTCATCGGTGACCTCGCGCCGCTGTGTAGCCTCGCGCGCCAGAGTGACCAGGCGAGTTTTGATGAGCCGCAGGCAGAGCACCTCGGCATACGCGATCGACGCAAGGTTGATGGCCCGCCGCGATTCCAACGACAGTCCCGGGAACTCGGGCATCGGTTCCTTGTCGAGATCTTCAGCAGCGGCGCGTGCGTCAGCCAGAGTTGCATTGGCGGCTACCGAGCCGGCCACTGCGCTGGCGAGCCGTTGTTCGACTGCACGACGCTTGAAGTAGTGCCAGAATCGTGTGAGCCGCTCGCGGTCGGCTTCGAGCTCGGCGACCCGGCTCGCCTCTTCGGCCGCGAGTGACTCGGCGCTGCGCAGACGCTTCTCCACGATCTGACGCTGCGAGAACTGGCGGCGGTTGTGCTCGGCGAGATGTTGCCGCCGTTCCCGCTCGTCCTGTTTGCGCACGAGGTCCGCTACGAACTGCTCAATGAGCTCGCGGCCCGACTGCCATAACCGCCGCAGTTGATAAAACACCAGCGCGGGATAACCTGTGTCGGTCATGCCCAGCCGCGCTTCGAGCGCATTCAGCATTTCCTGCACGCGCTGCGTCGCGCCTTCCTGCTGCTTGATGCGGTCCTTCAGCCGGTACACCTCGTCCTGCAGCTCGCCGTAAGCCTTTTTGAGCTCGGCGCGGTTGCGAAACAGGGTGAGGACGCGATCCTCCTCTTGGGGAGGCGCCTCCTGGCGGAAGTTGAGCTTGAGAAATCCTAGTTGTCGCAACGCCTTCATGAGATGCAGCGCAGCCAGCCGCGCTCATCTCACTGCGAGGCTCACTTTGCGGTGGCGAGCCTGGTGGCGGACGAGAAGCGATGGCCTCGCTCTACGCAATATTCCAGCCACTTGTTTAGCATCACGTTGCGGGCCCAGCGCTGATCCAGTTCACGCTCCGCATGGGTACGCAGTGCTTTCAAAACGGGTTGCGCATGAGTTCCGGCCCACTCCTGGGCTTCGGCCAGATGGGCGTCGTGGTACACCCTCACCCGCATGTCCGGGAACTGCATCTCGCCCTGCGCACCGGGCAGCAGATACGTCAAATTCACCGTGCTGGTGTAAGGCGAGCGCTCCGTCATCGTGAGAAGGAGATCACAGTCGTTCTCGACCACCGAACGATGTCGGCCATCGAGTGCCACCAGGTCGCCGGCAAGCCAACCGAGGCGAATGTAGTTGCTCTCGTACAGGCCCATGAGCGCGACGAAGCTGCGCGGCCGCGCGCGCCAGGTGACGGGTGTCAGCGTGTCGTTCAGCATTCTGTTGACTATAACTCAGACAGAGGTTCGCGCAAGTCACGCGGGGCGTGTTTTTCACAATAGCCACGGCCGTGGAATTACAGGCATGAATCGTGCCACGGTACGCGTATTTCAAGGCCGCAGACGGCGTTCGATGCCCGACGTGTTTAGAATGCGGCTTGCAATCTCTTCGATGGAACATTCCGTCGTGTCGAGACATGGTATTGCATAGCGCGTAAATAGCGCTTCGGCGGCCCGGAGCTCGTACTGCACCTGCTGGCGGGACGCATACCGGCTGTCGGGACGCCGCTCGTTGCGTATTTGTTGCAGCCGTTCGGGTTTGATGGACAACGCGAACAGCTTGCGCCGATGGGGCTCCAGGCGCCGCGGCAGGCGGCCGGCTTCGAGATCCTCTTCGGTGAGGGGATAGTTGGCAGCGAACACTCCATACTGGAGGGCCATATACAGACACGTGGGAGTCTTGCCGGAGCGTGACACGCCCACGAGAATCACATCGGCGTGCGCATAGTCGCCACCGGTACCGTCATCATTGGAGAGTGCGTAATTCGTAGCGTTGATACGTGCGGTGTAGGCGGCAATATCCGCCATGCCATGCGCGCGGCCAGCGCGGTGTGTGGAGCGCGTGTTGAGCTCGCGCTCCAGCGGCCCCACGAAGGCGGCAAAAAAATCGAGGAACAGACCATTCGCGGTCATGACAATGTCGCGCAGATCATCCTGCACCAGGGTGCTGAAAATGATCGGGCGCATGCCCTCTTCCTCTGCAGCGCGATTGATGCGCCTGACAGCCTCGTGCGCCTTGTCAACGCTTGCCACAAATGGCAAAGTCACTGGTCGAAATTCCAAGCCTTCGAACTGCGTCATGAGACTGTGGCCCATGGTTTCCGCAGTCACACCCGTCTGGTCCGAAACGAAGAAAACGGTTCGGCGATTCACAGCGCGAGACCTGCACGGTTGCTCAGTGGTCCCAGTGTTACCACCGCTGTGTTGCCGGAGCAAGCATTGTCGTACGCAGTCGAGTTGACCGAGGAGTGCCTTTGAACACGTATGTGATCCCTTTCGAGCGTCTTGGCATGCACGATGTGGAGACCGTCGGCGGCAAAAACGCCTCCTTGGGGGAAATGATCGGCTCCCTCGCCAACCTGGGCGTGCATGTGCCGGGTGGGTTCGCCACCACAGCCCAGGCGTATCGGGACTTCCTGAAGCAAGGCGGCCTCGATGAGCGCATCCGCCAGGAGCTGGCCACGCTGAATGTGGATGATGTCAGCGCTCTGGCCGCGACCGGTGCCCGTATCCGGGGCTGGATCATGTCAACGCCGTTTCCACCTGAGCTGCAGAAGGCCGTCACCGACGAGTTACGTCGGATGAGCAACGGGAAGGAGATTTCGGTTGCCGTCCGCTCGTCCGCCACGGCCGAAGACTTGCCCGAGGCATCGTTCGCCGGCCAGCAGGAAACATTCCTCAATGTCCGCGGCGAAGCGCACGTGCTCAAGGCAATGCACGAAGTGTTTGCCTCGTTGTTCAACGACCGCGCGATCTCGTACCGCGTGCATCAGAATTTCGATCACAACGCAGTGGCTTTGTCCGCCGGCGTTCAGCACATGGTTCGCAGCGACCTGGGTGCAAGCGGTGTCATGTTTACACTGGACACCGACTCCGGCTTTCGCGACGTCGTGTTCATAACAGCCTCGTACGGGCTGGGTGAAACGGTCGTACAGGGTGCTGTCAATCCTGACGAGTTCTACGTTTACAAGAAGTCGCTGCGCGCTGGCAAATATCCCATTCTGCGCCGCAATCTCGGTGGCAAGGCCATCAAGATGGTGTATGCGCCCGCGGGCTCCGCGGAGCGCGTCCAGACTGTCGAGGTATCGCAGGCCGACCGCATGCGCTTCTGCCTGAACGATGCAGACATTCTGACACTGTCGCGCCAGGCATTGACCATCGAGGAGCATTACAAAACCCCGATGGACATCGAGTGGGGCAAGGATGGCTCGACCGGCGAGATCTTCATCCTGCAGGCCCGCCCGGAGACCGTGCAAAGCCGGGCCGGGCGCACCATTCAACGCTTCTCGCTGAAATCGCGATCCAAGGTGTTGGCTACGGGCCGCAGCATCGGCCAACGTATTGGCGCAGGCCCCGCGCGGGTGATCAAGGACATTTCCGAGATGGCCCGCGTGCAAACCGGGGATGTGCTCGTGGCCGATATGACAGATCCCGATTGGGAGCCGGTCATGAAGCGCGCTTCGGCGATCGTGACGAACCGCGGTGGACGGACTTGTCACGCGGCGATTATTGCGCGCGAGTTGGGTATACCGGCGGTCGTCGGCTGCGGCGATGCGACGCAGCGTATTCGCGAGGCTCAGGAAGTGACGGTGTCGTGTGCCGAGGGCGATACCGGGTATGTCTACGTCGGGATGCTGGAGTTCGAGCGCAAGCAGATCGAGCTCGACTCGCTGCCCAAGATCGACGTGAAGATCATGATGAACGTCGGCAATCCGGACCGTGCGTTTGATTTTGCCGGCATACCGCATCGCGGCGTCGGGCTCGCGCGGCTCGAATTCATCATCAACCGCATGATCGGCGTACATCCGCGCGCCCTGCTCGAATTCGACCGCCTGGATGGAGAGCTGCAGGACCAGATCCGTACGCAGATGGCCGGCTATGCCGATCCGGTTGGTTTCTATGTTGACAAGCTGGCGGAAGGGATCTCGCAGATTGCGGCCGCGTTTGCGCCTGAGCCGGTGATTGTCCGGTTGTCCGACTTCAAGTCGAACGAGTATGCAAACCTGATCGGCGGCTCGCTCTATGAGCCGGACGAAGAAAACCCGATGCTGGGCTTCCGCGGTGCGGCGCGCTACGTAGATGAAACCTTCAGGCCGTGCTTCGAGCTCGAGTGCCGGGCGCTGAAGAAAGTCCGCGAGGAGATGGGGCTCACGAACGTGCAGGTGATGGTGCCCTTCGTCAGAACGGTCAAGGAGGCCAGGCAGGTCACGGAACTGTTGGCGCAGAACGGCCTCAAGAGCGGGGTGAACGATCTGAAGGTCATCATGATGTGCGAGCTGCCGACCAACGCCCTGCTCGCCGACGAATATCTGAATCATTTCGATGGCATGTCGATCGGGTCGAACGACATGACGCAGCTCACCCTCGGGTTGGATCGCGATTCGTCCATCGTGGCGAAGGCATTCGACGAGCGTGACGAGGCGGTGAAATTGCTGCTGTCGATGGCAATCTCGGCCTGCAAGCGGCGCAAGAAGTATGTCGGTATCTGTGGGCAGGGACCTTCGGATCACCCGGAGCTGGCGCGTTGGCTGCTGGAGCAGGGCATCGAGAGCATGTCGCTCAACCCCGATACTGTGGTTGAGACTTGGATGTTCCTGGCACAGCAGAAGGTAACGGGATAGAAGATCAGGCGCCGTCAGCGGGCCTGCTCCGCTGAGAGATTTCTGACCTTCGCCTCGGACGCTGCACGATCGTTGTCATCGAACGGCTCGACCTCGACATGCTCGATGGTCGAGGGATCGAGGCACCTGACGTTGACGCTGTAGCCGTCAGGGTTCGACCTCGGAACGTAGAAAGACTTCACCCCGCACCGGCTGCAGAACAAATGCCGCGCGATGCCGGTGTTGAATTTGTATTCGGTCAGCTCGTCCGCGCCCTGCAGCAGACGAAACCTCGAGCGCGGCACGATCAGGTGAAGGTAGCCGCTCATCTTGCAGATCGAGCAATTGCAATCACTCGCGACGATTTTTGCGGGTGCCTGCACCTCGAAGGCAACGGCGCCGCAATGGCAGCCACCGCTGTGCGTCACGTACACGTCGGTCATTTGATGCTCTCGCCCCGAAGGAACGGACACTGCTCCAGATCGACGTTCCCACCCGACAGGATGATCCCCACGCGCTGCCCGCTGCCCCCCAACTTACCTGCGAGCAGCGCAGCTACAGCAACCGCGGACGACGGCTCGATGAGGAGCTTGAGGTCCTGCAACACGATGCGCATTGCGTTGACTATTTCCTGCTCTGTGACGGTCACGACCTCGTCGACATAACGCCGCAGCAGCGCAAAGTTCAACACGCCAATGGAACCACGAAGGCCGTCCGCGATCGTCGCCGGTGTGACAACCGATTGGCGGACGCCCGAACGGAATGAGCGATAAGCGTCATCGGCCTTCACTGGCTCCGCGGCAATCACCCGACATCGAGGTGTCATTGCCTTCGCAGCCAACGCGGTACCCCCGATCAGTCCACCACCTCCGACGGGAGTGCAGATGACATCGAGGTCAGGCTCTTCAGTGAGAAGCTCGAGAGCCGCGGTCCCCTGCCCCGCTATCACGCGCGCATCGTCAAACGGATGCACCAGGTGCGCGTCAACTCGTTGCATCAGCTCGCTAAGAGCAGCCTCACGGGCAGGCAATCCAGGCTCGCAGAAAATGACCGTTCCGCCTGCCTGCTCAATGTTCGCGATTTTCGGTCGTGCCGAATCGCGTGGTACGACGACGTAAGCGTCGAGCCCGCAAACCTTCGCGGCAAGCGCCACGGCAGTCCCATGATTGCCCGATGAATGTGTCGCGACTGCGGAGACATTGCCCGCCATTGCGAGCGGCAGTATCGCGTTCAGCGCGCCGCGATATTTGAACGCGCCCCCGTGCTGGAGGTTTTCGCACTTGAAGACGACTCGCCGATCCGTCCGCTTGTCGAGACTGGCGGAGCTCATCACGGGCGTCCGTGCGAGTCGCGAACCGATGCGATCCGCCGCCGCTGCGACGTCGGCGAAAGTGGGGACGGCGTCAGGTTGCATTGTTGCCGGCGTACGCGGGCGCGAACAATCGCGCACGGTAGTGTCTCAATTCGCGAATGGATTCATGAATATCGGCCTGTGCCAGATGCGTCCCCTGCTTTACGAAGCCTTCCACGACCCCCGGCGCCCAGCGCCGCGCGAGCTCCTTCAGCGTACTCACGTCAAGGTTGCGGTAGTGAAAAAAGCGCTCGAGCGTCGGCATATGGCGCGCCAGGAATCGCCGGTCCTGGCAGATGCTGTTACCGCACATCGGTGACGCCCCACTTTTGACCAGCGGCGCGAGAAACTCGAGGGTGCGAGCCTCGGCCTCCGTTTCGGTGATCGTACTGGCGCGAACGCGCGCAGCGAGCCCCGACGAGCCGTGCTGCTTCTGGTTCCACTCATCCATTCGCGCCAGCACGTCCTCGGGCTGATGAATTGCGAACACCGGGCCGTCGGCGAGGATGACCAGCTGCTTGTCCGTCACGACGGTCGCGATTTCGATGATGGAATCGGTGTCGGGCTTGAGGCCCGTCATTTCCAGGTCGATCCAGATCAGATTGTCACTGCTCGGCATTGCGCATGTGCCATTTGAATTCACGGGTTGAGCTGGAGTTTACCAGAGGCTACCCTGAGACGGCGTATGCCTGACACCTTCGATGCTTTGGTCATTGCGACCTTTGGACGCCACCTGCTGGTGCGCGATGCGGCCGGACGACAGCTGAAGGCTCGGCCGTTCGGCCGCGGCCTTGTCATCGTTGCCGGCGACAAGGTCCTCTGCAGGGATGATGCGCGCAATAACGAGACCCACGTACTGGAGCTGCGGCCGCGACGCAACGCGCTGTACCGATCAAACCAGCGGGGTGGAGCGGAGCCCGTCGTAGCCAACCTGTCGCAACTGCTCGTCGTGCTGGCACCGATGCCCGTGCCGGACTTGTTCGTTCTCGATCGTTACCTGGCAGCCGCAACTTCGGGCGGCATCTCGGCGACGCTCGTGTTGAACAAGATGGAGCTGGGGATTGACGAGGAGCTGCAGACGCAGCTCGCTGTCTACCAGGGCGCCGGTTATGACTGGCTCGCCTGCTCGACACGCAGCGGCGAAGGGATGGACGCTGTCCTCGCAGCGTGCGCGGGAGCGACGACCGCGCTGGTTGGTCAGTCGGGCGTGGGCAAGTCGTCGCTCATCCGGCGGCTCGTCCCGCAGGCGGATGTTGAGGTTGGCGATCTCGTGCGTGAGGAGGAAGGCCGGCATACAACGACGGCCTCCCACCTGTTTGATCTGCCGGGCGGCGGCAGCCTGATCGATTCGCCCGGGGTGCGCGATTTCGCGCCGGCAATCGACCGGCTTGACAGCGGGCACCTTGGATTCATCGAAGTTGCGAGGCTCTCATCACAATGCCGCTTCGCGGACTGCCGGCATATGCGCGAGCCGGGCTGCGCCGTGATGGCTGCCGTCGCTGCAGGGACGATGCACGCGCGGCGCTATGAGAGCTATCGGCGGCTACGCCGGCTGTTCGAGGAGCTGACGGAGGCGCGGGGACCGCAGAAGCGCAACCGCTGAGAATACTGCGCGGCCCCGCCCGCACCGTGCTCGCCGATCGCCGGCGGCGCGCTCACGCGCCTCCCGAGATTCCCTCCGCCCCCTGTCCGCCCCCACTCACTCCGCCCTGGCGTAGGGACCGACAAATGTGCCGACAAAACCGCCGGCAACATCCGTGCTGAGTATGGAACCATCGTCGTTTTCCAACAGCGGCTTCCATCCGGCCCCGTCCTCGTCGAAGTAGAACGAGTATGCGCGCGCGTTGGCCGCAATCTTGAGCTTGATGCGCGCACTGTCGCCGAGCGAAGCGCGAGCAACCGTCTCGGTCTGCTTGCCCCCGCGCTTCTCCAGCAACAACTCGAGCGGCGCTGCGCGGCGCTCGCTCGCCACCGGTTGCGCACCGGGGGCTGTGTAACCAGGATCGCTGGCAAGTACGCGCCGGCGGATGGCCAGAAAGTACCAGTAGTTTTCGTTCTGAAATGCGGCCAGCCCGACGGCAATGCCCTTCTCCGCCGGCACTTCCAACTCTGTGCTGGCATCGAACGCTAGATGTTGTTGACGCCGTGCGAGAAACGACATGTTTTGCAGACTTTCCAGCGGGGTGCGTAACGCGTGGATCGTGAGCCAACCCGGGCGGTACGACAGGTCGGCCCACGGCTGCTTCGGCACACGTACATTCAGCCACTGCTGCTGAAGAACGGTGGAGTCGAATTCGTCGCGCCAGGTGAAGTTCCCCGTGGTGGGGGCAAGTGTCGGCGCGGCACCCGCCGCCGGCCCTGCAGCCACATACGGGATTTCCTTACCCGCGGGCAGGATTGACGGCCAGCCGTTGCGCCACGTGACCGGCAACACGAACGTCTCCCTACCCGTGTTGTAATGGACCTGCTCGTAGGGACGAGACGCGAGAAAGACAGCCCACCAACTACCATCGCCTGCTTCCACCAGGTCGGCGTGCCCGGCGTTGGCGATTGGATTGGCACGCTCGGCCGGCAGATCCCGTTGAGTCAGGATCGGGTTGCCGGTGAACGGTTTGTACGGCCCCCAAGGCGAGCGGGAGCGCAACACGACTTCCGAATGTTGCGTGCTGGTACCTCCCTCCGCGCACATCAGAATGTACCAGCCATCGTGACGATACAGGTGCGGCCCCTCGATCCATACCGGATGCTTCGAGAAGTCGGCTCCGCCGTTGATCAGCACCTTGCGCGGCCCAACGAGCTTGCGGGTGGCGAGGTCGAGCTCCTGGATCCAGATTGCGCGGTGGCCCGCGTACTTCGGCGGGCCCACGGGTGGACCATTGTTCAGCAGGTAGACTTTGCCGTCCGTATCGAAGAACAGCGAGGGATCGATGCCATCGATTTGCGGCAGCCAGATGGGATTCGACCAGGGACCGGCGGGGTCCTTCGCGACCGAGATAAAATTTCCACCTGCGTCCACGGAGGTGCAGACGACATAAAATAACCCGTCGTGAAACCTGATCGTCGGCGCGAACATCCCCCGGGACACGCCGAGGCCGTCGAAACCAACTTCCCCGGGGCGGTCGATGACATTGCCAATCTGACGCCAATGAACGAGGTCCTCGCTGCGGAACACCGGGATGCCAGGGAAATAGGTGAACGTGGAGTTGACCAGGTAGAAGGTGTTGCCGACCCGCGTGATGCTCGGGTCCGGATAAAAGCCTGCCAGTACGGGGTTGCGGTAGCTCCCCGCCGGCAATGGCTGGTCGAACACGTGGTCGTGTCCCGTGTATTCGAACCAGTTGAAGTACGCGAGCGGGGCTACGGCAACGGTGGTCGTTGGTTTCGCAAAGCCCGTGGGCGCGGGGCCGGCGGCTGCAGGCGCCGCGGCCGACGCGAGCGCCGTGGCTCTCACGGGGACTGCTGGCGCCACGGCCAGTGCGAGCGCCGTGGGGACTATTGGCGCCGCAGCTGCAAGGGCGGCGACCCTTGCTAAAGCTGTTAAGGCGAGCCGCACGGCCTCAGCGCCCGCCTGCGCAATGGAGCACGCGAGGGCGGCGCACGACATGAACAGGCGTCCCAAAACTCACGCCACCGATTGGCGGCCCGCGAGCGCATGCGCCAGCGTGCCGCCATCAACATATTCCAATTCGCCACCGATGGGCACGCCGTGGGCGATGCGGCTGGCACGGATGCCACGCTTGGTAGCAAGCTCGCCGAGGAAATGGGCCGTCGCCTCGCCTTCGACTGTTGGGTTTGTCGCGAGGATCAGCTCCCGTACGGCGCCTTCATTGAGGATGGCCTCGAGCTCGCGGACCCCCAGTTGTTCCGGGCCGATACCGTCGAGTGGCGACAAGTGACCCATCAGCACGAAATATCGTCCGCGATAGCTGCCCGACTGCTCGATCGCGACCACATCAGCCGGCGACTCAACCACACACAGCAGTGCGGAGTCGCGATGAGGCGCCGAGCATGTCGAGCAGAGCGGCTCTTCCGTGAGCATGCGGCAGCGCCCGCACCGCACAACCGATTCCAACGCAACATTCAACGCGTTCGCCAGTGCACGTGCGCCCGATCTGCCTTCCTGTAACAAATGGAAAGCCATGCGCTGCGCCGTCTTCGGCCCGACGCCCGGCAAGGAGCGCAGTGCATCGATGAGTTGAGTCAAATGCGGGGAGTGTTTCATGTCAGGCTTCGAACGCGGGTCGCGCGCTGAAAGCGGCGCACGCCCCCGGGCACACGGTCAGAATGGCAGCTTGAGCCCCGGCGGCAACTGCATACCCGCCGTCACGGAGGCCATCTTCTCCGAAATCTGTGCCTCCACCTTGTGAACCGCATCGTTCACGGCGGCGGCAATCAGGTCTTCGAGCATTTCGCGGTCTTCCCCTGCCACGGCGGGCTCGATCTGCACGCGCTTTACCTCGTGCTTGCCGGTCATGATGACCTTCACCATGCCGCCGCCCGATTCGCCGCTGACCTCGATGGTCGCGATCTCGGCCTGGACCTTCTGCATGTTGGCCTGCATGGCCTGGGCCTGCTTCATCATGTTGCCGAAATTGCCACGCATGTTCTGAGCGCTCCTGCGGTCGAAATAAAACTACTTTACGGGACGAACAGTATCGGGCAACAGCGTCGCGCCGAAGCGCTCGCGTAACCCTTGGACGCCGGGGTCCGACTCGAACGCGCGCCGTGCGGCGTCGAGATCCTCCATCGAGACCCGTTGCTCCGCCTGCGCGGGCGTTTCCTCCGCGGTGGCGCCTACTTCAAACTCCAGGCGCACAGGCTGCCCAAAGTATCGGGAGAGCGCCTGCGTTAGCTTGTCTTCCTGAGCGGGTGTCCGCATGTTCTTGTTGCGGGCATCTAGCGCCAGACGCACGACGCTCCCTTGGCGGCCCAGCAACACGCAATTGCTCGCAAGCTGCCGCGCTGCGCCACCCAATTCCAAGCGGGCAACGATCGCGGCCCATGGCTCGGAACCCTCCGAGCCGGCAGCGGCACCTGCAACGGCATGTGCGCTGCCGAAGTCCGCGTTGTCTGAGGGACCCGCGCCGCGGGTGCCGGTTCCCGGGATAACAGTCCTCACCGTGCTTGCCCGCTGGGCTCCAGTTCCCGATCCCTCGGGGTTGGTGCCCCCTGGACCGGAGGATCGTGAGCCGACCGCCCCCGCTGTGACCGCCCCTACCTTGGCGGACCGGCCGCCCAGGGCCTCTGGGTTGATTGGTCCCGCGCTCGCACCCGCGCTAGTCGAGCCGCCGCCGGTGCCCGCCTTGGCGGCACTTCCACTTGGGGCACCCCCGACCGCGCCGCCGCCCATCGCACTGGCGTTGGCGGGCCCCGCGCTGGTCGCTCCTGCGCTGGCGACCCCCGCGCTGGTGGCCCCTGCGTTGGCGGCCCCTGCGCTGGTAGCTCCTCCGTTGGCGGCGCCCCCGACCGCATCCCTCGCGGTAGCCGAGCCCAATGAGGCAGTCCCTGAGCCGCCGCCTGCGTTACCGGTACTCGATAGGCCACCCCGAGGCGCCGCCCCTCCTCCGGGAGCCGCTCGCGCGGCATTGCCGCCCGCCGCGGCGGCCCTCGCTGCAGCCGCCCCAGACATGGCTGGGCCGCCCGAAACCGTGACCCCGCCGCCAGACCCAAGGCCGGCGCCCGCACTACCAGCGCCCGAGCCAATACCGCTGCCACCCGTGCCCGCCGCGCCGCCGGAGCCAAGGCCCGTGCCCGCAGCACCAGCGCCCGAGCCAATAGCGCCGCCACTCATGCCCGCCCCGCCGCTGGAGCCGAGGCCCGTACCCACTCCAGCAGCGCCAGAGCCAATACCACCACTGGCTCTCGTACCTGCCCCGCCGCTGACACCGCGGCCCGCTGCCGCAGCGCGCGCAGCCGCGGCGCCACCGCCCGCACCCGACGAGCCAGTGGCGAGAGAAGTCCCGCGCACTTGCTCCGCCTCGCCCAACGGGCGAAACGCAATCATCCGCAACAGCGTCATCTCGAAGCCGGCGCGCGGCTCAGGGGCTAGCCCTAAGTCACGGCGACCGATGATGGCCGTCTGATAGTAAAGCTGCACGTCCTCCGGCGGGATCGCTTTCGCGAGGCGCTCGAGGACCTCCGGTGCATACAGCTCATCACCTTCGAAATCGTTCACCGCCTGTTTCATGGCGATTCGGACGAAAAGCGACGCGAGCTCATCGAGCACCTGCGCATAGTCAGGTGCGAACTCCTCGAGCGACCGCGCGCAACTCAGGAGCTCTGGCACGTTCATCGCACCCAACAGGTCCGCAAGGCGTACCACGTGATCGCGCGCAATCGTGCCAAGCATGGCGCGCGCTTCTTCCTCGCCGGCTTTCCCGCCGCCGAAGGCGATCAACTGATCCAGCAGCGACAACCCGTCCCGCATGCTTCCATCGGCCGCCTGTGCAACGAGCCGTAATCCGGCCGCCTCGAACTCAACTCCCTCCTTCTCGAGAATTTCCCGCATGCGCTCGCTGATCTGCGCAACCGGCAGGCGCTTGAGATTGAATTGCAAACAGCGGGACAACACGGTGACCGGCAACTTTTGCGGGTCCGTCGTCGCAAGGAGAAATTTCACATGCGGCGGCGGTTCCTCGAACGTCTTCAACAAGGCGTTGAAGGAGTGTGTCGAGAGCATGTGCACTTCGTCGATGAGGTAGACCTTGTAGCGCCCCCTCGTGGGCGCGTACTGCACGTTGTCGAGCAGCTCGCGTGTGTCGTCCACCTTGGTGCGCGATGCCGCGTCGACCTCGATGAGATCTACGAACCGCCCTGAGTCGATTTCGCGGCAAGCTCCACACACGCCGCACGGATTGGCGGTCACGCCAGTTTCGCAGTTCAGGCACTTCGCAAAGATGCGCGCGATCGTCGTCTTGCCGACACCGCGTGTACCGGTGAACAGGAACGCGTGATGCACCCGGCCGGACTCGAGCGCATTCATCAGCGCACGCCGGACATGCTCCTGCCCAACCAGCTCGGCGAATGTTTTAGGGCGCCAGGTTCGCGCCAGTGCGGTATATGCCATCGCTACCTAGTTCGTGCCTTACGTCAGCCCTCTTCCCGGCGCTTCCTCGCGGTTCTTCCCGGCGCGCCTCTTCCCGGCGCGCCTCGCGCCGCCACTCTTCGGGGGTCGCGAAGCGATCCCCCCGGGACAGTTGCGCGCAGCGCATGAGGAGGTGGCCCGCACCAGCCGAAACTCCGGCACCCGACATCATCGCTGCCGCTGCTGCCTTCCGGCCCTGACGGGATTCACGACTGGTCGTCGCGGAGAAGCCGATGCGAGCCACCATAGACAATGCGGCCACCGCAACCAAACCCAAGACATGGCGGAGAGAGTGGGATTACTCGGCGCTGCGCGCCTCGCCCCTTCGGGGCCGCCCTTCGGGCGTTATCCCACTCCTCTTCGTCACATACCGATCAGCCGCCACCGGGAGCCAAGCGCTCAATAACAATTCTATGGCGGAGAGAGTGGGATTCGAACCCACGAACACCCGTGAAGATGTTACTGGAATTCCAGTCCAGCGCCTTCGACCGCTCGGCCATCTCTCCGATCAAGCACTTGCGAGGATTTTCTCGAAAGCTTCCAGCTCACACCCAGCCGGCCGCGCCGTTCTCGCAAGGGCGCGCATGATACACCGTCATGCCTGCGGAGGCGTCTGCTTTGGCACATTGAAAGGGGGCGGCTCATCGAGGCAACGATCGTTCCTCTTGCGGGGCGGCGGTGCCGGTGTATTCAGCGCCGGAATGTGCAAAGCATTGGCGGTGTCAGGCGTGTCCAGTCCGGGCGGAATCTTCAGGGGGGCAATGCTGGCCGACCTCATATAGGGCTTTACGTCGTTGCACGAACCACCCACGTTGCGCAGGTGCTTGCACCCGGTGAGACCCGTCAGGGCAACCACAACTCCGATCAGCACGAGGCGATACTGCATCTATTACCTTTAACGGTAGAACAAGAATTCAACTCAATACGCCAGCGGTGCTCAGCGCAGCCAGCACCGCGGGCTGGTGCCGCGCGGACAGCTCAGTCAGCGGCAATCGTATACCGCCCTCTATCATTCCCATCCGCGCCAACGCCCATTTTGTGGGGATCGGATTCGCCTCGAGAAACAGGTCACGATGTAACGCCGCAATCGGCTCATCGAGACGCTCTGCTGCCGCGGCGTCAGCCTTCATCGCAGCGGCAACCATATCCGACACGGCCCGCGGTGCAACGTTGGCGGTGACCGAGATGAGCCCCTTCGCGCCCGCCAATATCGAGCGGCGAGCGCTGGCGTCATCGCCACTCAAAATTGCAAAATCCGGAGGGCAGACCGCGACCAGCTCGCGCACTCGCTCCAAGTCAGGGACGGCCTCTTTGACTGCGACAATCCCAGGAAGTTGCGAGAGCCGTTGGACCGTGGCCGGAAGCATGTCGACCGCCGTCCGTGCAGGCACGTTGTACAAGATCACAGGCGCACGCGTCGCGCGCGACACAGCCAAAAAATGCTGGTAGAGGCCTTCCTGGGTCGGGCGGTTATAGGCTGGGGTCACGACCAGCACGCCATCGATAGGTAACTCGGACAACCGCCGCGCCCTATCGACAGTCGTGGCAGTACTGCTCGTACCGGCACCCGCAATGATTTGCACGCGCTTCCTGGCGTGGGCACAGGCACGCTTGGTGAGCTCCCACAACTCGGATTCGCTCAAGGTAGCGGATTCGCCCGTCGTTCCACCCACGACAATGCCGCTGGTGCCACTCGCCACGTGAAAATCGACGAGCCGCTCCCAAGCGCCGAAATCCACCGCACCATCCGGCCGCATCGGCGTGATTATGGCGACCAGACTGCCTGAAAACATTGATCTTCCCACATGTTCGCGGAGCGCATGTTACGAGCCGGCGCTGCGCCTAAGCAAGCGGTACGAGCTGCCGCGAGGGGACTGTAGCTGATACACTTGTCCGATTGCAGAAAGTCGTCCCGGGCCATACAGGGGCACTTCTGCGCGCGCCGGACGCGCCGGACAAAAGGGCGCGACTTTGGCGCGCTAAATCATTGCAGACGACGGATTGAACGACACGCAGATGAAGCAGCACCTAGCCGTTTCGGCGATCGGTGGCGACCGCACGGGGATGGTTCACGAGCTGACGCGCGTGATCAGCGAGTGCGGTGGCAACATAAGTGAAAGCCGTATGGCGAGCCTCGGAACCGAGTTCGCAATGCTGCTGCTCGTATCCGGCAACTGGCACGCACTCGCAAAGCTGGAAACCGAGCTCAAGCGGCTCGCCGAAACCAGCAGCCTCAGCATTCACCTGAAGCGTACCGAGCCGCGTGCCGCGCGCACGGACATGCTCCCATACTCAATCGATGTGGTCTGCCTCGATCAGACCGGCATCGTTTCGGGACTCTCGGGCTTCTTTTCGAGCCGGGGCATCGATATCGCGGAAGTCTCGACCCGCAGCTACCCGGCCGCGCACACGGGCGCGCCGATGTTTTCAGTGCAGATGATCGTCAACGTACCGAGCCGTATACACGTCGCACACTTGCGCGAAGAGTTCATGGAGTTCTGCGACTCGCTCAACCTGGATGCAATACTCGAACCGGTAAAATCCTAACGCATGGCTATCCCGAAAATTGGCAGCAAGATAAAGGATTTCTCGCTGCCCTCGAGCGGCGGAGGCACCTGGTCGTCCAAGAATGCCGCGGGCCGCAAGCTGGTGATCTACTTCTATCCGAAGGACATGACCTCCGGCTGCACGCGCGAGAGCCAGGATTTTCGCGACCTCTACGGCGCGTTCCGCAAAGCGGGCGTGGACATCGTGGGTGTTTCGCGCGACAGCGTGAAATCACACGACAAGTTCACCGAGAAGGAGAAGCTGCCCTTCCCGCTACTCTCCGATGAGGAGGAGAGACTCTGCAAACTGTTCGATGTCATTCACGAGAAGAGTCTCTACGGCAGGAAGTACCTCGGCGTCGAGCGCAGCACGTTTTTGTTGGATGGCACTGGCATCCTGCGGCGCGAGTGGCGCAAGGTGAAAGTACCGGGCCACGCGGAGGAAGTTCTTGAAGCAGCGAAGTCTCTCTGATCCAGGTCCGGCGAAAGCTCTCACTACATCGGCCGGCGAGGCACGGGACCTGAAGACCAGGGCCCGCGATGGGCGCCGGTTGTTCGTGCTCGACACGAACGTGCTCATGCACGATCCGACATCGATATTCCGGTTCGAAGAGCACGACGTTTACTTGCCGATGGTCGTGCTTGAGGAATTGGACGCGCACAAGAAAGGACTCTCGGAAGCGTCCCGCAACGTACGTCAGGTGAGTCGTTTCCTCGACGACATGATCCGCGACGCGACCAAAGAACACATCGATCGTGGACTGCAGCTGCCGAGCGGGTATTCCGGCAATCACGGCAAGAAACCTTCCACGGGACGGCTGTTCTTCCAGACGCGCCAGCTCTCGAGCGCGCTGCCGGAGAGCCTGCCAGGCCAAGCCAACGACAACGTCATACTCGCGCAGACGCTCGCGCTGCAAAACGAGAAACAGGATGCGCGCGTCATCCTGGTTTCGAAAGACATCAATCTGCGGATCAAAGCCGCTGTCCTCGGCGTACATGCGGAGGACTACTACAGCGACAAAACGCTGGAGGACACAGACGTCCTCTACAGCGGGATGACAGCCCTACCCGCCGACTTTTGGGAACAGCACAGCAAGGACATGCGCTCCTGGAAGGAAGGCGATCGTACCTTCTACGAGCTCTCAGGCCCCGCGGTCCAGCACTGGCTGCCCAACCAGGGTGTCTATGAGGACACGCCGGAAGGCATCGAGGGGATCGTCCGCAAAATCTCCGATACGAAAGCAACGCTCGAGCTGCTGCGCGACTACCGCAGCGAGCGCCACAACGTCTGGGGCATCACGGCACGCAATCGCGAGCAGAACTTCGCGCTCAATCTCCTCATGGATCCCGAGATCGACTTCGTGACCATTCTGGGACCCGCGGGTACGGGCAAGACTCTGCTCACGCTGGCTGCGGGCCTGATGCAGACCCTGGAGACCAATCGCTTCGTCGAGATCATCATGACGCGCGTGACCATCCCTCTGGGCGAAGACATCGGCTTTCTGCCGGGCACCGAAGAGGAGAAAATGGAGCCCTGGATGGGTGCGCTCATGGATAACCTGGAAGTGCTGACCGGCAGCCAGGAAGGCGGCAACTGGGGGCGCGCCGCAACCAACGACCTGCTGCGCAACCGGATCAAGATCCGCTCCCTGAACTTCATGCGCGGACGCACTTTTCTCAACCGTTTCATCATCCTGGACGAGGCGCAGAACCTCACCCCGAAGCAGATGAAAGCGCTGATCACGCGTGCCGGTCCCGGCACGAAGGTGGCTTGCCTCGGCAACATCGCCCAGATCGACACACCCTATCTTACTGAAATGACATCGGGCCTGACTTATGCTGTGAATCGCTTCCGCGGCTGGGCGCACTCGGGTCACATCACCCTGGTCCGGGGCGAGCGGTCACGGCTGGCGGACTTCGCCTCTGACATCATGTAAGTAAGTGTAAGTTCAAGGAAACTCTGACCGTCCCCGGGCGGTCGAAGCCGAATGATGCGTCCCCTCCTGCTCTGTCTCCTGGCCGCCCTGACGACGATCACTACGGTGGCGGCGGCGCAGGAGACCATGCCCCTGCCCAACGCGCCGGATCTCCCGGACATCGGCAGCCCCGCCGCGGCGGTGCTGAACGGTACGGACGAGTATCAGCTCGGTGCGATGGTGATCCACCAGCTTCGTGATCAGAACGCGATCATCGAGGACCCGGAGATCACCGAGTACCTGAACTCGCTGAGCTCGAGACTCGCAACCCAGGCACCGGATGGGGCTCCCCACTTCCAGCTCTTTGCCGTCCGCGACAATGCCATCAATGCATTTGCGCTCCCCGGCGGATTTATTTGTATCAATGCCGGGCTGATCATCCAGACCCACAGCGAGTCGGAGCTGGCCGGTGTCATGGCGCACGAAATGGCGCACGTGACTCAACATCACATCGCGCGTCAGATCCGGGCTCAGAGCCAACAGAGTCTCACCACCGCCGCTGCCATGTTGGCCGCAATCCTGCTGGGCACGCTGGGGGGTGGTGGTGGTCAGGCAATCGAAGGCGGTATTGCCGCCGCGCAGGGCCTCGCCGTGCAACAGCAGATCAACTTCACGCGCGACAACGAGGCAGAGGCGGACCGCGTTGGAATCGCTTTTCTGGCGGGTGCCGGCTTCGACACCCGCGCCATGGCCAATTTCTTCGAGACCATTGGCCGCTCCGAAGGTCTTGCGGGAACCTACATCCCCGCAATGCTCCAGGACCACCCGGTCACATCGGTTCGTATCGCCGAGGCCCGGGCGCGCGCCGCCCAGTTCGGCCCGCAGAAGGTCAAGGAGTCGCTGAGCTACCAGCTCATCCGCGAGCGGGTACGTGTTGTGACCTGGCCCGGTGACCAGGATGTCGAGAAGTACTACGCCGTTCGGCTGACCAAGAACAGCAACGACCTGGGCAACCGCTATGGCGAAGCGCTGGCACTGATGGCCGACAACCGCCCCGTGGATGCCGAGAAGATTCTCGACAAACTGACAGAACAGCACGACAGCCTGACGCTGCTGCATGCGGCGCTCGGCCAAGCGCAGGTGAAGGCAGGCCAGACGAATGACGGGGTCGCCTCCTTGCACCATGCCGTGCAGCTCTTCCCGCGTAATGTTCCCGTCACGATTCGCTATGCGGAAGCACTCATGAAGGCGGGCCGGGCCGCCGAAGCGCACACCGTACTGCTGGACTTGTTCAACAACGTACCGCCGACCCCCGAACAGCTGCGCCTGACCGCTCTCGCGGCGAATGCCGCGGGCGATCCGGGCGATGCCTATGCTTACATGGCTGAGTATCAGATTGCCGGTGGCGACCTGCCCATGGCCGCCCAGCAGCTGCAACTGGCGCTCGCGACTCCCAACCTGTCGCAGGTCCAACGCGCACGCTTCCAGGCGAGAATGGATGAAGTGCGCGAATATCTGCAGAACTCGCGCCTGCGCAGAGTCAGCAACACGCAGTGACGCAGCTGCGCTGCACACAGCGCTGCTGCTGTCTCTTGCCGGCCCTCTCTCAAAGGGAGCAGAACCGGGTAACTCGATGTAGCCGCCCTGCGGCCGCGCGCGGGCCGGCTGCAGGACCTAACAACACTGGTACAATCACCCATCAGCGGCTCGAGCGCGCCGCGACCATCGCAGGTCTCTGGTCGAACAATGCAAAAGACAGCTTGTGCCTCGCTACTCGCCATCGCGTGCCTGACCCAAATCGGGTGTGCGTCCCTGCCAGCCGGCGCCAAGCGCGATCCACGCGACCCGTGGGAACGCATGAATCGCACGACCTTCAAGGTCAACACTGCGCTCGATCATGCAATCGCAAGGCCGGTCGCGCGGACCTATCAGAAGATCACGCCCCGCCCGATACGCACCGGCGTGTCCAACTTCATGGACAACCTGTTCTATCCCGTCACCATGGGCAATGACCTGCTGCAGCTGAAATTCAAGCCATTTGCACAGGACACGGGCCGCTTCCTGATGAACACGCTGGTCGGCATCGGCGGCCTGTTCGATCCGGCCACCCAGGCCGGACTGCCGAAGAACGAGGAAGACCTGGGACAGACGTTCGGCTACTGGGGAGTCAAGCCGGGTCCGTATTTCGTGATACCGATACTGGGACCGTCGGATGTGCGCGATGGGCTCGCGAAATTCGGCGACGCCTATATGAATCCGCTCACCTACGTCCACAGTGACTATAACTACATCCGTTACAGCCTCATCGGTGTGGAGCTGATCGACGTACGCTACCGGCTACTCCCGCAGGACAAGATCCTCGAGGAAGCCTACGACCCGTACACGTTGCTGAAGAATGCGTACCTGCAGAGGCGCGAATACCAGGTCACCGACGGCAAGATGTCGGACAAGGCCCGCGAGCAGCAGGAACAGCAACAATACGACGAAGAGAAGAAGATTCTCGAGGAGTCGGGAGCAGACGAGTCCTCGGCGCAGCCCCAGACGCCGCCACAGCCAAAGTAAAGGCCGACAGGGGGGCCCTCTCAGGCCCCTCCTTGCCTACACACCTTTTTCCAGCAATTCGTGCACGTCGCTGATGCGAGCAAGCGCCTGCACCTGTTCGGGCAGGCTTGCAAAGTGCATCGAGCGGCCGGCGCGCTTGGCGATCGCCAACCAGTCGAGCAGCACCGTCATGCCAGCGCTGTCCGACGACGTGATCCCGCTGCAATCGACCTGGAGCTCACGCGAGTTGGCGGCATTGAAAGCAGACAGCCCTGACTCACGGGCAGCCTTGGCCGTCGCAAACGTGAGCGAGCCTCGAACTGCGAAAATTCCGGGGGAGCTTTCCTGCAGCTCGACCGCGGTGGCGGCAACCATTACGACTTGCTGCCCGTCGCCTTGGTCGTCTTGCTGATATCGCTCGGCTTCTCGCCCCGCTCGAGCCGGGCGATGACCGAATCGATACCCTGCTGTGCAATCTGGGACCCGAAGTCTTCGCGGTAGCTCTTCACGTAGCTGATTCCGTCGATGTTGACGTCGTACGCCTTCCAACCTTCCGGCGTCTTGTGCAACACGTAGTTGACCGCGATACGGTCACCGCTATCGCGCTTGATCTCTGTGCGGACGGTCGCATGGTCGGCACCCGGCTCGACCTTGGACGGAAACACCTTCAACTTGTCCGCGGTGAAATCCACCAGGGCGCTGCCGTAGTTCTGCAGCAGCGAGTGATAGAACGCATCGACGAAGCGCTTCTTCTGGTCGGCTGTGGCTGTCCGCCAGTACTGCGCGAGAACCAGGCGTGCCGCGTACTCGGTATCGAAATGCGGCAGCAGGTACTTGTCCACCAGGACCGAGATCTTGCTGGGGTCCTTGTGATAGGCATCCCGATTCGCATCGAGATCCTTGAGTATTCCCTGGGCAGAGGCCTGCACGATGTCGCTCGGCTGCTGGTCCGCGGCGGCAGCCGATGCTTGTGCGGGCTGCGCGCCCTGCGCTCCTGCGAACTGCGCATAAAGCGAGGCGGACGCAATCCAGGCGCCGGCCACCAGTATGGTTGCAACTCTCATTTTTTGGTTCCTTGCTGACTGTTAGTGTCGGTCTGACTGTTGGTACTGGTCTGACCATTGCCCTGGGCGCCGCCGCCCTTGTCCGCGAAACCTGCGAACAGCTTGTTGATCAGGCTCTCCAGGACAATGGCCGATTGCGTCTGATCAACGCGGCCGCCGTCCTTGAAGTAGGTGTCCGAGCCACCCGGGCTGAAGCCGATGTACTTGCCACCGAGCAGGCCCTGCGTCTGAATGCTGGCGAAGCTGTCATCGGGAATCTCGTTGTACTGCTTGTCAACGCGCAGGCCGACCACCGCCTTGAAGCTTTTGGGGTCGAAGCGAATGGTGTCCACCTCACCAATCCGCACCCCCGCCATGGTAACGGGCGAACCCACCTTGAGGTCCCCGATGTTGTCGAACTCGGCGATGATGTGATAGGTGTGTTTGGCACTGCCCAGCTTGAGTCCGCTCGAGGGTAGCTGCGTCGTCAGGAAAAAGAGCGCAGCGAAGCCCAGCAGCACGAACAACCCCGTCCCGATTTCCAGTGTCCGATTGGCACGCATGTGGAATCTCTATAGAAAAATGGCGGTCAACACGTAATCGAGCAGAAGCGTCAACACGGACGATGCGACCACGGTCCGCGTCGTCGCAAGTCCCACGCCCGCCGCGGTCGGCTCGGCGTTGTAACCCTCATGCACGGCTATCAGGCTGCAGGTGGCGCCGAATACGACGCTTTTGACGATCCCTTCAGTAATGTCACTCATTCCGACAGAACCCTGCATCTGGGACCAGAACGCACCCTTGTCCACGCCCATCAACTGCACGCCGATGAGCTGGGCGCCAAACAATCCGATGAGGCTGAAGGTGGCTGCGAGCAACGGCATTGCGAGCAATCCACCCAGGAAGCGCGGCGCCGCAACATACCGCAACGGATCGACCGCCATGATCTCCATCGCGGTCAGCTGATCAGTGGCACGCATCAAGCCTATCTCGGAGGTCAAGGCAGTACCGGCGCGCCCCGCGAACAACAGCGCCGTGACTACCGGTCCCAATTCCTTCAACAAGCCGAGCGCCGCAGCCGTGCCCAACGCTTCTTCGGACCCGAATCGTTGCAGCAGCTCGAAGCCCTGCAGGCCCAGCACCATGCCGACAAACAGTCCCGACAACATGATGATGATGAGTGACCGGGCACCCGCGTTGTAGATCTGCGCAATGATGAGTCCCGGACGTCCCAGCGCCGGCACACACTGGGCGAGAATCTTGAACAGGAAGAGGAATACCGCCCCCATGCGGCGGGTGCCCTCGAGCAGCAGGCCATTACCGTTGCGACCGTTACTCACGGCTCATCGTCCGTCAGCAGTTGCTGGGCCAGATCAGGTGCCGGGTAATGAAAGGCCACCGGGCCGTCCGCGGCCCCCGTCATGAATTGGCGGACCACCTCTGAATCGCTCTTGGCGAGCTCCGAGGGCGTACCCGAGGCAACCACGCGGCCACCGGACAACAGGTAACTGTCATCCGCGATCGCGGCC
>Ga0105247_10000654_pt1 | contig 27489 bp, 18 predicted proteins | sample KBSS24metaG_FD_81519 | JGI IMG/M metagenome (GOLD analysis project Ga0105247, IMG submission 81519) | Switchgrass rhizosphere microbial communities from Kellogg Biological Station, Michigan, USA - KBS S2-4 metaG | ecosystem: Host-associated > Plants > Roots > Rhizosphere > Soil | place...
AGGGAAACGAACGCTACCTGTGGCGCAGCACGGCGGATCGTCGAATCCGGGACGTCCTGTCAAGGGGGCGCGGTCACTGCGCCGCGATCGCCGCGCGCCGCCCGCGGAGGACGAACTTCTGCACCTTCCCCGTCGCGGTCTTCGGGAGCTCGCCCACGAAGTGGAACGCGCGCGGGCACTTGAAGTGCGCGAGGTGCGCGCGCACGAACTCGCGGAGCTCGGCGTCGGTCGCGGAGGCGCCGCTCTTCAGGACGACGAACGCGTGCGGCGCCTCGCCCCATCTCTCGTCGGGGAGGCCGACCACCGCCGCCTCCTGCACCGCCGCGTGGCGGAGGAGGACGCCTTCGACCTCGACCGACGAGATGTTCTCGCCGCCGCTGATGATGACGTCCTTGATCCGATCGCGCACCTCGACGTAGCCGTCGGGGTGCACCACCGCGGCGTCACCGGAGTGGAAGAACCCGCCGCGGAGCGCGATGGCGGTCGCGTCGGGGTCCTCGTAGTAGCCCTTCATCACGACGTTGCCGCGGACGACGATCTCCCCGGTCGTCTGCCCGTCGCGCGGCACCTCGCGCCCCTCCTCGTCGACGACGAGGAGCTCGCCCGACGTGATCAGCTCGACGCCCTGCCGCGCCTTGACGACGGCGCGCGCCTCGTTCGAGAGCGCGGCGTGCTCGGGGCGGATCTCGCAGACGGTGATGAACGGCGCGGTCTCGGTGAGGCCGTAGACGTGCGTGACCTCCCAGCCGAGCTCGCCCTCGATCCGCGCGATCGTCGCCGCGGCGGGCGGCGCGCCGGCGGTGAGGACGCGCACGCCGCGGGGCGCGCCGCGGCGCATGTCCTCGGGCGCGTTGGCGATCCCGATGAGCACCGTCGGCGCGGCGCAGAGCATCGTGATCCTCTCCGCCGCGAGCTCGGCGAAGATCCGCGCCGGCTCGACGCGGCGGAGGCACACGTGCGTCCCGCCGATCGCCGTCACCGTCCACGTGAACGTCCACCCGTTGGCGTGGAACATCGGGAGCGTCCACAGGTACCTCTCGCCCGGAGCCATGTGCACGTGGACGAGCGTCCCCACCGTGTTCATGTACGCGTTCCGGTGCGTGATCATCACGCCCTTGGGGCGCGCGGTGGTCCCGCTCGTGTAGTTGATCGTCAGGAGGTCCGTCTCCTCGACGTGCGCGCGGGCGAACGCGACCGCGCTTCCCTCCGGCGCCGCGGCGGCGATCTCGGCCTCGTAGTCGAGCCAGCCGTCGCGCGACCCCTCGAGCGCCACGAACGACGCGACGCCCGGGATCCGATCGCGGACCGAGTCGATCGCGTCCAGGTGCTCCGGCGCGGCGCAGACGACCTTGGCGCCGCTGTGGCCGATGATGTACGCGAAGTCGTCGGCGACGAGGCGGTAGTTGATCGGGACGAGCACCGCGCCGATCTGCGGGACGGCGTAGAACGACTCGAGCTGCGCGTGCGTGTTGGCGGAGACGTACGCGACCCTGTCGCCCGGCCCCACGCCGAGGCGCTGGAGCACGCTCGAGAAGCGATCGCAGCGGTCGAAGAACTCCTCGTAGGTCAGGCGGAGGTCGCCGTCGACCACCGCCTCGCGATCGCCGTACAGGCGTCGCGCGCGGCGCATGATCTCGAGCGGCGTGAGCGCGATCTCCATGTCTTGCCTCCCCGGCTCGCGCCGTTCAACGAATGACGTACACCGCGCCGGCCGATTGAGCCGACGTGTCCGACGGATTGGCGCCGACCCCCGGGGAGGCGCTGTACTCGCCGGTGGCTCCCACGACGAGCGAGTCGCCGTCGCTCGCGACCCACGAGCCGAAGTACGCGTATCCCGTGGGCCCTTTTCGGGTGTTCGACGCCTTCACGTAGGCGTGCTGGCTCCACGCGCCGGCGTCGAGGCCGAACACGTACGCCGCGCCGGCGTACGCCGCGGACGCGTCGCTCTGATTCCCATTGATGCCGGTGGCGGCGCTGCTCTCGGAGTCCGCGCCCACGGCGAGGGTGTTGCTCGCGCCCAGGGCCACGGACACCCCGAAGCCGGCGCCCGCGAGCGTATTCGAGGCTTTGACGTATCCCTCTGGCGACCACGCGGCGCCGCTGCGCTGGAAGACGTACGCCGCGCCCGCCCCGGGCGCGGACGTGCTCGCGGGATCACCGACGACGCCGCTCGACTCCCCTGGGCTGCCGACCGCCAGCGTGTCGCCGCGGACCGACACGCTCTTGCCGAAATCGGCGTCGGCGCGCGTGTTCGACGGCTTGACGTACGCTTGCAGAGGCCACGTGCCGTCGCCTCGCGTGAAGACGTAGACCGCGCCCGAATTTTTGGCGGTGTTGTCCACCGCCGGGGCAGCGCTGACCCCCGTGGCGCCGCTCGCGTCGACGTGGGCGCCGACGGCGAGCGTGTCCTTATCGATCGCGATCGACGCGCCGAACGAAGACGCCGGCGTCCCCGCCACCGCCTGGTCCAGCGGCCAATCGCCGGCGCCGCGCCGGAAGACGAAGGCTCGACTGTTGTCCGGATCGCCCACGGCCAGCGTGTCCCCGGCGAGCGCCACCGCCGTCCCGAACGACAGAGAGCCCTGGGTGAGCTTCTTCGATTGCGTCCATCGGCCCGCGGTGCGCGTGAAAATGTAGACGCCGTCGTTGTACGAGCCGACCGCGAGCGTGTCGCCGGAGAGGCCCAGCGACGCGCCGAACGCCGCGCCCGCCGCGGTGTCCGATGCCTTGATGTATGCCGTCTGCGCCCACGCGCCCGCCGTCCGCGTGAAGACGTAGACGGCGCCCGCGCCCGGCATGGACTGGTCCGCCTCGTTGGCGGCGTCGACGCCGGTCGCGGCGCTCGGGTCTTTTCGCGCGCCGACGGCGAGCGTGTCGCCGTCGAGCACGATCGCGTCGCCGAAGCGCGCGTCGAAGCGCGGCGTCGACGCCTTGATGTACGTGTACTCGACGTCCTGGCGGACGAGGATGGACGTCTGCTCGGTGTCCGCGCCCGGCGCCGCGACGCTGACGACGATCGGCGTCGTGCCGCCGGGCGACAGCGTGATCGCCCGAGAAGGCGCGCCGCTCTGCGCAACCTGACCATCGACGGTGATCTGCGCGTCGTCGCGCGCCGCCGTCGGGGTGACGGTGAACGGCACCAGGGCGAGCGCGCCGGCGTTCACCGAGTACGTGTGCAACGACGGGGAGAACGCGGGCGACAGCGTCCCGGCGGAGGTCGTGAGCGCGGTGAGGTCGGCCGGTCCGTCGAGGGTCGCGTCACCCCCGGCGTCCGGAATCGCGTCGATCCCCGCGTCGGCCGGGCTCGAGCCCGCGTCGACGGCGACGTCCTCCGGTCGATAGTCGGGCAGCGTCGCCGGGTCGATCTCGTTCGGCCCGCACGCGCCGGTGTCGGGCTGGCAGCTCTGATGCGGATCGGCGCACGTCGATTGGGGATCGCCGTTCGTGACCGTCACCTGCCCACGGCACAAATACGAAATGACCAGCCGCAGCTCGGCGACGCGCGTCGTGGGTATTTGGAGCTCGGCTTCCCGGAGGACGATCGTCGCGGCCCCTTTGCGCGCCGTCACGCGGATGCGCGCCTTCTGGTCGGGGTGCTTCCCGGCCGCGATCAACAACGTCGTGGGGAGCGTCGCCTGATCGGGGAGACGGAAGTCCTTCGCGAACAGCACCCCGCCCCAGATCCCCGGCTCCGCCTCCTGACGCACGTCGATGTGCAGGACGTCGAAATCGGCCGGCACCCGCATGTTGGTCGCGACGATCACCATCAGGCCGCCGCCCTGCGTCCGCCCGGCGCACGCGACCAGCGCCGCCATGACGAGCGATGCCAGGAGCCACGCGAACCGGCCTCGCGGCCGCCGACGACGCGCCCCGCCCAAGCCGCGCGCTCGTGCACCGATACCGACGACCATGTGCACCCCCACTACTCGAGCTGTCGTGAAGTCGCTGACTCGCTCCGTTCGATTCAACCCGAAGTCTCCGCGAAATCGGCGCCCCTCTCGCGCGGACGGCCGGCGCTATTTGTTCTGCGGGAAGCCGAGGTCGACGCCGCGGAAGCGCGGGTCGGGCCAGCGGCTCGTGACCACCTTGGTGCGCGTGTAGAAGCGCACGCCGTCCATCCCGTAGATGTGGAGATCGCCGAAGAGCGACGCCTTCCACCCGCCGAACGAGTAGTACGACATCGGCACGGGGATAGGCACGTTGATCCCGACCATCCCGACCTCGACCTCGTGCTGGAACTTCCGCGCGGCGCCGCCGTCGTTGGTGAAGAGCGCGACGCCGTTGGCGTACGGGTTCGAGTTCACCATCGCGATCGCCTGGTCGTACGTGGCGACCCGCGTCACGCCCAGGACCGGGCCGAAGATCTCGTCCTTGTAGATCGACATCTCGCGCGTCACCTCGTCGAAGAGGCTCGGGCCGAGGAAGAAGCCGTTCGCGTGCCCCGGGACGGCGAGGCTCCGCCCGTCGGCGACGAGCTTCGCGCCCGCGGCGACCCCCGCGTCGACGTACCCGGCGACCTTGTCGCGGTGCGCCTTCGTGATGAGCGGCCCCATCTCCGACGACGGGTCGGTCCCCGGGCCGGTCTTGAGCTTGCCGATCCGCTCGACGATCTTCGGGACGAGCTTGTCGGCGGCGGCGCCCACCGCGACGATCATCGAGATCGCCATGCACCGCTCGCCCGCCGATCCGTAGCCGGCGCCGACCGCCGCGTCGGCGGCGAGGTCCATGTCGGCGTCGGGGAGGACGATCATGTGGTTCTTCGCGCCGCCGAGCGCCTGCACGCGCTTGCCGTGGCGCGTCCCGGTCTCGTACACGTAGCGCGCGATCGGCGTCGAGCCGACGAACGAGATCGCGCCCACGTCCGGGTGCTCGAGCAGCCGATCGACCGCCGCCTTATCGCCGTGCACCACGTTCAGGACGCCGGGCGGGAGGCCCGCGTCGCGGAGGAGCTCGGCGCAGAAGTTCGAGGCCGACGGATCGCGCTCGCTCGGCTTCAGGACGAACGTGTTCCCGCACGCGATCGCGATCGGGTACATCCACATCGGCACCATCGCGGGGAAGTTGAACGGGGTGATCCCCGCGACCACGCCGATCGGCTGGCGCAGCGAGTACGTGTCGACCTCGGTGGAGACGTTCTCGGAGAGCTCGCCCTTCTGGAGCTGCGCGATCCCGCACGCGAACTCGATCACCTCGAGGCCGCGGCTCACCTCGCCCAGCGCGTCGGACGGCACCTTCCCGTGCTCGCGCGTCAGGTGCGCGGCGATCTCCGCCTTGTGGCGCTCGACGAGCTCGCGGAACGCGAAGAGGACGCGCGTCCGCTTGCTGAGCGACGAGCTCCGCCACTCCACCGACGCCGCCTTCGCCGACGCGACCGCCTCGTCGACCACCGCGGGCGGCGCGAGCTGCACCCGCGCGCTCACCTCGCCGGTGGCGGGGTTGTAGACGTCGCCGTGGCGCTCGGCCGCGCGCTCGGACAGTCTGCCGTCGATCCAGTGGCGGATGGTCGTGGGGGTCGTGCTCATCGTAGTACCTGGCTACCACGACCCCCCGCGCGTCGCTCGGGGGTTTCACGCCGCGCGCTGTGGCGGCCCTCCGAGGGCCCTCTTGCACCCCTCCGCGTAAGAAACGGCATCGAGCCGGCTCCCCCACACCAGCGTCGGCGATCAAGGCGCGAGGGCCAAACGCGAACGAAATCACGTCGCCGGTCACCAGAACCCGCGGAAGGACGGTGAAGAGATCCGACGAGGGTGACGGTGCAGGCGCGACGCGGTCGTCGACTCGTGCGATCCGGCGCGGCCGAAGTTCCTCTCCACCGAGCCGGGCGTCGGATATCGGCTCAAGACCGAACGATTCGAACCGCCACGCCGAAGCACGCGCGCACGACGTAGGATCGCGCGGCGCTACGAGCTCTCGCCGCGGGCGCGGCGGAGCTCCTCTTCGAGCTCGCGAACGCGAGCCTCGGCCTCGGCGCGGGCGCGCGCTTCTTCGGCGCGGGCGCGCGCTTCTTCGGCGCGGGCGCGCGTCGAGGCTTCGAGCTCCGTCTCGAGGAAACGTCCGGCGTCGTCCACGAGCCGCAGGCCGACGGGTTGAACGTCGACCGGGCACACCGTCCACTGGAGACCGAGCGCCAGGCACGGCGATCGGTCGCCGATGACGACTCGCTCGATCAGGTCGCCGCTAACTCGATCCCACGCGCGGAGTCGTTGCCCCTCCCGTGCCTCGGGGTCGAAGCGGACGACCTCCTTCGCGCCGAGCTCGTGATAGCGCGCGAGCTTCTCCGCCCACGGCACGCCGTCGCCCTCGTTCGGGCTGACGATCTCCACCGCGACGTCCGGCGCACCGCCGTTCTCCCACGTCTTCCACGAGCCGAACGACGTTTGCGGCACGCCGAGACGTACGAAGACGTCCGGCGCGAGCTTGCGCTTGTTGTCCGTCGCGTTCCAGTAGATGAACTGGTCCGAACCGACGGTGTGGGCCGGACCGAGCCCGAACCGGAGGATCTGGAAGAGGAAGGTACGCAGGATCAGGTGTGCGAAGCCTTCAGGCACCTCTTCGGCCTCCGGAAAATCGATCGGCGAGGGGGCGCGCACGTACCGCACCGCCGGGAGCGGCCTCGACGTCAGCGGGAAACGAAGCTGCGCCATCGTGGACATCAGCGTATCACCGCGCGATCTCTGGTTCCATGGTGGCGCGGCTCGCGGCGCAGGCCGACGCGGGCGATGAGCAGTCTCCGCAGTTGGTCTCGTTCGAGGCTCCACCCTCGAGCACGTCAGTCGTCGCTGTGCCGCGGATCGCGCCCGAGCGTCCCGAGGAACTCGATGACCTTCGCCTGATCGGACGCCGAGAGCACGAGGAACGCGTTGCGCGCCGCGAGCGCCTCGCCGTCGTGCTGCGCGATCGCGTCGTGCAGCGTGGCGGCGCGGCCGTCGTGGAGGTACGGCGCCGTGGCCGCGACGCCCCAGAGCGGCGACGTGAGCCACAGGTTCGGCGCGAACGCGCCGAACGTCGGGTGCTGATCGGCGAGCGACGCGCCCATGTCGTGGCGCTTCAGATCGGAGAACGCCTCGACGGTGACGGTGCCGTTCTTGTTCTTCGTGAGCCGCGGGATGCGCCCGTCGACGGTGAGGTCGACCTTGAACGGCGCGCCGCCGGAGAGGTCCGGCGCCTCGAGGTGGATCGGGCTGTTTAGCGTCAGGCTCGTCACGTGGCAGCTGGTGCACGCGATCTTGTTGAAGAGCTTCTCGCCGGCCTCGGCGCGCTCGCGCGCCGACTCGCTCGCCGGCTTCACGCGGACGGGCACCTGGAGGAGCGTCGCGTAGAGCGCCATCTCGGTGAGCTGCGCCTCGGTGATCTCGTCGCGCACGCCGTCCTTGTCCGGATCGGTGCAGTCGGGGCCGTCGCCGACGGTCTCGTGGATCGGCGTCGGACCGCAGTTCTTCGCGATGAGCGCCTGCGACGCCATCCCGAGGTGGACCTGGAAGCCGCCCTCCACGAAGCGCCGCGCGTTCGCGACGCGCCCCTTCCACCCGAGCGGCTTCACCACCAGATCGGTGTCGACGCCCTGGAGCGCGGTGAAGTCGACGGTGCCGTCGGCGTGCGCCGTGACGCTCCCGAAGCCGACCCCCTTCGACGAGAGCTTCGCGGTCACGTCGCGCTGCGAGCTCGCGGCCCCGTTCTTCGCGGCGGCGAGCTGCGCCTTGAGATCGGCGGTCATCTCGATGCCGAGCTGCTGCAGCGCGCCGACGCCGATGACCTGGCGGGGCTGGCGCGGGAGCGCCGTCGAGAGGTTCACGCCGTCGCCGTCCTGGAGCAGGTTGTGCGCGACGTCCCCGGCGCCGTCGGCGCCGCCGACGGCGTGGCACTCGCTGCACGTCGTCGCGTCGGGGCCGCCGAACTTCCCGCTGTGGATCTTCTTCTCGTTCGGACGCGGGTTCGGGCCGCCCAGCGGCGGGAGGAGCGCGTTCCCGAGCCCCTCGTCGACCGTGAACGTGTGATCGCCGAACATGAAATCGCCGAAGTGGAAGAGGCGCGCGGCGGCGACCTTGTTCGCGTCGATGTCCGCCTGCGGAATGCGCGTCGACTCGAACGTCGTGTCCGGCCCCTTGAGCGTCACCGTGAACGTCCCGTCGGACTGGTCGCGGGTGCGGAAGACGACGTGGTACTTCGGGCTCCCGGTCTCCGGGAGCGTGATCGCGAAATGCACCGACGAGCGCGTGCTCGTCAGCTTCTTGATGATGTTGAACTCGCTGTCGACGAGCCACGCCGTCACGCCGCCGTAGTTCACCGCCACCGTGAGATCGATCGCGTCGCCCGCGGTGCCGCCGAACTTCACCGCGTCGAGCGGCGCGACCCTGCTCCTGTAGTGGATCGGGTCGCTGGTCTCTCCGAACTCGAGCTCGCCGACGATCTTGATGCGATCGGCGTTGAGGCACGACGTCCTGCCGGAGCACGCCGAGTCGGGCGCGAGGTCGGCGGGCTCGAGCGCGTCGCTCGAGTCGTCGCTCGCGTCGTCCGGGTCCGCGCCGGAGCACGCGGGCGCCAGCGCCCCCGCGGTCAAGACCGCGACCAGGGTCCATCGGGGAATCGAAGCGAGCGAGGCGACACGTCGGAGGCTCGTGAGTGCCATGGGCTCCTCGTGAGACCGCTGGCCGCGTGCGGCGCGGGCAGCGTGCGTTCGTGCGTTGGGCGGCAAGCGAAGACCTTGGTCGGCGACACAAGGAGCTTCGGTGTGGGTCTACGGTGGCGCAAAGCGCTTCTTCCCCCACCTTGTCACCTTTGATGCGCGTAATCGCGCCAAATACGCCATAAACGTGAACGCGAACCGCGCCTTCGATCGACCCTCACCGTGCTCGTCCCCCTTCCGCGCCGGACGCAGCGCGCCGCGATGACGCGACGCGCCGCCGCGCGCCCGCGGCTCTCGGCGATCCTCGGGGCTCTCGGCGATCCTCGGGGCTCTCGGCGATCCTCGGGGCGGGCTAGCGCGCGCGAGCGCGGCTCGCGAGCGCGGATTTCCGACGACCCGTCGGGTCGAGCTCTTTTACATTCCTCAATGTAAATATTCCGCCGCCGAGTGGTCGCTGCGATCGCCGTCTCCGCTCCCCCACGCGCTGTCACAAGCCGTCCCGAAGCACTCTATCGACATATCAGGACTACCGCGGCCGCCCGTGCGGCCCACGAGGGGGATGGATGGTCTTCCGTCGGATGGCGGCCGCTGCGGCGGCGGTGCTGGTTCTCGTCCACCTCACGGCGTACTCGGCGTCGGGCTGGATCGCGCGCGCGCTCCTCGCCCGCCGCACGCTCGACGGCGAGCGGCAGACGCCGGAGCAGTGGACGGCGTTGCTGCACGACATCGTGCTCCGGAGCGGCGTCGTCCTGGGGCTGGTCCTCGCGGCGGTCCTCGCGCTGGTCGCGAACGGGCGTACGCGCGGGGCGCTCGCGGCCCTGTACCGCGCCGAAGACTCCCCGCGCCGCCTCGGCGTGTTCCGCGCGATCTTCTTCTTTTATATCCTCTTCGCCTTCGATCCCGAGCAGACGCTCCTCTTCGCGCGGCTCCCCCCGGCGCTCATCCGCGGCCTGTCCGATCCGCTCCCCCTGTGGCGGCTCATCGTCCCCGCGCCGGCGCTCTCCGCGGTGCTCGTGAAGGTCTTTCTGGCCTCGACGTTCTTCGCCGCGATCGGGCTCTTCACCCGCGTATCGGCGCTGGGCGTGGCCGGGCTCGGGTTCTACCTGCTCGGCCTCCCGCAGATCTTCGGGAAGGTGAATCACAGTCATCACCTCCTGTGGTTCGCGCTGATCCTCGGGCTCGCCCCTTCGGGCGACGGCTTCGGCGTCGACGCGTGGGTGCGCGCGCGGCTCCGCGCGCCGGCGCCGCCGGCGAGGGCGCGCGCCTACGCGCTCCCCCTCCGCGTCATCTGGATCTTGATCGGCGTCATCTACTTCTGGCCCGGGTTCTGGAAGCTCGTGCAGCACGGGCCGTCGTGGGTATTGCCGGAGAACTTCCGCGGGCACCTGTATCTGCGCTGGTTCGAGGACGAAGGGTTCTCGCCGCTCTTCCGGATCGACCGGTATCCTCTTTTGTGTACGCTCGGGTCGTGCTTCACGATCTTCTTCGAGATGTCGTGGATCTTCCTGATCCCGTTCCGCCGGACGCGCTGGCTCGCGATCGCGATGGGGCTCGCCTTCCACAACATGACCGCCGCGATCCTGAACATCTCGTTCACGTCGCTCCAGACGTGCTACGCGGTGTTCGTCGACTGGGACGCGGTGCTCGGCTGGCTCGAGCGCCGCGCCGGACCCCGCTCGTCCGGTGCGCTCCGTCGCGCGGCCAGGGCGCTCGACGCGCGCGCCGGCGCGCTGGTGCGGAGCGTCGCCGCCGCGCCGTGGGCGGCCGCGGCGGCGCGCGCGGCGTGGCGCAGCAGGCCGAGCGGCGCGGCGTCGCTCCGCGCCGTGCAGCTCGCCGGCGCGCTGCTCTTCGTGGGCAACATGGCGTACGGCGCCATGCACCAGACCGACGCCTGGCCGTTCACCTGTTATCCGACGTTCTCGACGAACATCAAGCACGAGCACCGCACGCTCTACGCGCGGATCCGGAGCCCGGTCCGCGGCGACCGCGCCGTCGCGTCGGCGCGCGCGATGCGAGCGCTCCGCTCCGAGCGCTACGCGGCGCTCCTCTACGGCGTGGTGCGCGAGCGCGAGCCCGGCCGCCGCCAGGAGCGCCTCGAGGCGCTGTCGACGGTCCTCTACGAGATCGACGACAGCATCCGCCCCGGCGAGACGATCGACATCCACGAGGCGGTCTTCTCCACGGATCCGGACGACGCGCGCCGCCCGCGCGGCGACGCGCTGGTGTATTCGGCGCAGATCGGCCGCGGCGCGCGATAGCCCGCCGCGGACGCAAAAATCGGCGCTTCACCCGGCTCGATATCGGCGGGTCGGCGGAGGCCGGGGTCGATCATTCCCCGTCTGGATGCGCAGCCAAGTCGTCGGCGATCTTCTTGGCGAGCTTTTCGGCTTGGTCCTCGGTCACGACCTGCGCCTCGCGACCGACGTTTCCCTCGAGGATGGCAAGGGCGTCATTCGCCGCCTCGCGCACGCTGGCGGGACTGTCCTTCGGCGGCATCCCCACGAGCAGGAAGACGTTGGTGTCGAGCTCGTGCGGCTTCAGCGTCAGCAGCTTGCCCGTCCAGGTCGTCGCTTTGTCCCGGATCGTGCGAGGCTCGATCATGTCGAGGGAAACGGGTTGCGCGACGTTCCACGTGCCGTTCTTCCACGCGTTGTCGAACGAGAGATCATAGTGCGGCGCGCGAAGGACGTGCCGCTGAAGGCGCCTCAGCACACCCGGGTTCGCGAGCCTCGTCGCCGCGAAGTCCCGCCAGACGTCGCCGTCGTCGCGCGAAGCGCGCTCTTCTCGCCCGAGCGCCGAGCCCGCGTAAGTCGAAAAGAGCTCGGAGACGGTACGCTCGGCGTCGGCCGTGACACCCGAGATGATCGGAGAGAACTGCACGGACGAGTCGTCGGGCAGCATGACGGAGTGGAGGAGCGCAGCGAGCTCGGTCACCGGTTGCAAGGCTTGCTGCCCGTTGGCCTCGGCGCTCCACTCTGCGCACCGGCGCTCGAACGCACGCGCGACGCGACGGAGAAGGACGAGATCGGCGCCAGGAAACGCCGCCGTGACCCTTGCCCACTGCGGCAGGAAGCGAGCAGCCGCAAGCGGTCGCTTCGCACAAAGCACGACGACGCCGATGTTGAGAAACTCCTCGGTCCGCGCGTCGTGGACGTAGCGAACCGCAACCGCCTCGAACGGCAGCCTCAACCTTGCATCCATGCTTCCACCTGCGGCAGCCACTGACCTACAGCATCCCGCCGCCGCCGAAGGATGTCGAGGATCTGTTGCAGCTTTCCTTGGGCCATGCCCGTTTGCCAGCTCGCCGGCGTGGCGGTGGCGAGCTCGTCGAGACGAGCGTCGTCGAGCGCAGCGAGCGCCCCGCGAAAATCGGTGAGACCCGGCGCCGCACGACGACGAACGCACGCAGCCAGCGCGTGCTTGTCGAGCAGCGAGACGACCGGATCGGTAACGGGGTCGGACGCGCCGACGAGCGGCCAAATGAACGCGAAGGCGTCACCATGGTCGAACACGATCGGCTGCGTGCGACCCAGGAACAGGTTCGGGTTCTGGGCTCTCCGATCGATGTTGTGGATGAACGCGTCGAATGCGATGAGGTTCGCCGCTGCCGACCGAAGGGTTGCGTCCACCAGGTCAGCGCTGACCATCGGGATGCCCTGAATGAAGGCACTTCCGAATACGGACCCGATGGACCTCGCCGCTCCTGCGCGGATCCCGTGATCCTGGATACCGTCCGCGAACTCCTTCACCACGACGAGCTCGTAGGCCACCGGCGTCATCACGCCGAGCTCCGCAGCGAGGCTCGCGCCGAGCCACTCGAGCAGCGATGGGAGCGGGTGCATGATCCCGTTCTCCATCAAACCGGGTAGCTTGGCGACGCAGTCGACCAACTCGCCGTCGTCGTCCCGCGCGCCGATGAGCAGTGCGCGATTCCGGCCCGCGCGCATCGCACGATGGAAGACCTCCGCTTCGATTCGCTTCGGAGGTGCGATCGGGGATCGTGCGGTCACGTGTGTGGCTCGCTGATAACCCCCGCACGATATGCACGCCGAGAGACGAACACAATAACAGCGCCCGAAACGACACCGCCCGGTGCCCCGAGCATCGGCGCCACTCGACGGCGCGGGCCGCACCGCCGCGCTTGGGAGCCGTCCCGACGCTCGCCGGCCCCGCCCTCCGCCCCTACTACCCAGTGGCACGCGAGGGACGGAGGAGATCCGACGCCCACGCGCCGCCGAGGTTCGCCGTTCGACCGCCCGCGCTGGACGGAGCAGGGAGCGTCAAACCGCCCGCGCAAGGAGGCATGGCCGAGCTCGACGTGCGTCGAGCGCGTATCCCCCGGCGCGCGACGGGTCCGAGTCTTTTCGATTCAACACGGGGGGAGCTGCACGAAGACGCAGCTCCCGAATCCGGCGGCGCGGCACTCCTGCGAGCACAACGAGGAGGAGGTCTCGAGGATGCACTGGTTCGTCGGTCCGTTGCACCAGTAGTAGCCGGGCGTCGGACCGGACGACTCGATCGCTTCGTGCTCCGCGCCGCGCGGCGCCTCCTGCGTGGCCGGCGCCCCTTCGACGGTGGCGTCCGAAGCGCTGCTGGCACAGCCCATCGTAGCGACGAGGAGGCCGACGACGCTCGAGAACAAGGCGATTCGGTGCATGGTGGCTCCTTCGTTTGGAGTTCGTTTCGCGTTGGAATCGAGTGCAACGCGTCGACTCATGTATATCACCCCGTCGAAGGACGTCGACGTCGGACTTCGGCCGCCCGCCCTCGTCGCCGGCGAGCGGGCACTAGCTCGGGGCGCCGAACGATGCTCGCGCGGGGCGCTACTCGCGGCCGACCGCGATCGACGGCAGCGAGCTCGGACGGAGGGCGGCGCCGGCGCGGGGCGCGAGCGACGCGAGCCGCGCGGCGAGGCGGCGAACGAACGAGAAGGCGAACGGGGCGTCGAGCGGTCGCAGGTAGAGGATGAGCGCCGCCGACATGCTGAAACAGAACGACACGAGCCCCTGCATCAACGCGATCGAGACGTGGAGCGCGAGGCCGCCGGCGAGGAGGTAGCGCCACGTGCGCCGCGACGCGATGAGGCCGGCCATCAGGAGGAGCTCGAAGACGATCACGCTCCACGTCAGGAGGGCGACGGTCGAGTGCGTCAGGAGCGGCGTGACGAACGGGCGCTGCCACTCCGCGACGCCGAACTGCGGATGCAAGAACCAGTAGTACGTCGCCGTCCCGTCCGCCCACTCGCGCGTCGCGTACTTGCCGACCGACGCGTGGAAGTAGATCCCGGCGACCTGGACGCGAATGAGCCACCACGTCGACGTCGCGATCATCTTCGCGAGATCGGCGCCCGCGCCCTCGGAGAGCACGAGCGCCGCGTCCCAGTGCCATCTCCGGCGATCGGTGAGCGCGATCGGGAGGAGCAGGATCGCGAGGACCTGGTGGACCTGATCGCCGCCGTCGAGCACGGTCGCGCCGACCTGGAAGCTCCACGCGAGCCAGACGTGGAGGAGCGCGGTGACCCGCGGGCGCCACCCCGAGGCGACGACGAGGAGGCCGAGGACGGCGAGGAGCCGCCCGAGCTCGAGGTGGGCGTGCCCGACGACGCAGAAGAGCCCGGCCGACGCGGCGCCCTTGCAGATCGGCGGCTCGGGGAGCCCGGCGACCTTCACGAAGAGGAGGCTCGTCGGGTTGAACAGCATCGTCACGAGCATCCCCGACGCGAGGACCGTCCGCGCGAGGCCGACGACGTTCGTCCAGGGGTTCGCCCGCTCGAGCGCCCTGGACAGCTCCTCTCCTGCGCGCGTCAGCACGTGAGCTCCACGACGACCGTCTTCGACGGCATGACCGGCTTCTCCGGCAGGCTCGACCAAGCCCACGGGACCGGCGGCGTCCACGCGACGCCGAACGTCCCGCAGTAGCGGCGCGTCGTCGCCTCGTTCTTGATCCGGAGGGTCGCCGGCTGGGCGTCGAAGCAGCGGCCGGGCTCGTCGTCGCACGGGACGAGCACGCTCTTCGGGATCGACGTCGAGAGGAGCCCCACCTCGATCGACTCGACGCGCCCGCGGCGCGAGAGGCCGTGCCAGTTCGCCGCGGAGCCGTTCGGTCCGAGATCGGCGCGGACCCACGCCCCTCCGTCGGTCTTCTTCCACATGGAGAGGCGCTCTTCGCGCGCGTCGCGCGTGAAGAACTTCCACCCCTGAGGCAGATAGAGGACGGGGTGGACCTCGGACTCGAACGGGAGGCGCACGGCGTTCTCGTCTCCCATGCTGCCGTGGATCGAATACGCCGAGACGAGGCAGAGGACCGCGGCCCAGAGCGGCGTCACGATCGCGAGCGCGCGATATCCGCGCCGCGGCGGGCCGCCGGCGCGCTTTGCCTCCTTCGTCTCTCGAGCGTCATCGACCGTGCACATCGCGGCTCTCCTCTCGTCCTCGTCGTCGCGCCGCTCCACGAATGGGCCGGCGCGATCATGAGACGGCGTTTTTCATTCGTGTGATTCTTCGATATCGTGCGCGCCCGTCCGACGTCGCGATTCGCTACTTCTTCTTGTGTTTGGCGAACCGGAGCGTGACGTCGCGGACCCACATCTCGTTGACGATCAGCTCGCCCGCTTGCCCCTGCGCCGCCGGATCGGCGCCCGGGATGACGACGAGCGCGCCCTTCACGGCCGCCGCGTAGACGCTGTAGAACGCGGCGACGTTGACGACCACGCCGACCACGGCGATCAGGACGACGCCGCCGGCGAGGTAGGCGACCAGCGCGGTCTTCGTGGCGGCCGACGTATCGGAGAACGTGCCGCCCTGCGAGTCGCCCGCTCCGGCTCCGGCGCCGCTGCCCGAGCCGCTCCCCGCTCCGCCGCCGGTGTTGGTCGGATGGAGGCTGCCGCCGAGCGACGACGGCGACGACGACGACGACGCAGCGGTCGACATGAACGGCGCCACCTGGATCCCGTTCGGATCGTTCAAGCTGCCCGCGCCCGCCTTCACGACGTACTTCTTGAGATCGGGGTCGACCGACATCCGCGCGCCGAGCTCGCGGCTCGAGAAGACCGCGGTGAGCGTGCGCACGAGCCGCGCGAGCGCCGCCGAGACGCGCTGCGCGTCGCCGCTCTCGAGGTCGGCCTTGAGCTGCTTCGGATACTCGGGGAAGCTCGTGTTGACCTGCGTGACCGCCAGCTCGACGATCTTCTCGTACTGGGCGTCGCTCGGGATCTCCTGGTTCGCGCTGCTCTCGACGGCGGCGCGGAGCTCGTCCGGCGTCGGGACGCGGCCGATCTTCACGTCCAGCCGCGCCGGGTCGCCCGGCTGGTACTTGAGCGCGTTGATCTGATCTTGAATCAGCTCGGCGGTGATGGGCGCGCTCTTCATCGCCTCGCGCGCCGCCGCGAGCCGCTCGCCGAGCGACTGCTTGGCCCCCATCGCGCTCGCCAGCGGGCCCACGCCGAGCGTCCCGCGCATCATGTCCTCGCCGGACTTTTCGTTGTCCTCCTGCGCCGGCTCGGAGCTGCTACAGCCCACGAGCGTCCCCTGCGCGCACGCGCACCCCACGAGCGCCAGGGCCAGGACGAGCCTGGAGCGCCTTCGAATACCCATTTGTGACCTCCTCCGAGTAAGCAATCCCCCCCAATGCAACGGCCGCGCCCTCGCGCGGCGCGCGCGGCGATCGAAGATCTCCGACGAACGGCGCGCGCGGCGGTGCGCGCGGCACCTCGGAATGGACGTGCAAATATCCAGGTGTCGCGGACGAGTGACACCGGTATGGCGGACGGCTCGCCGTCGCTCCCGGCCGGCAAATCCCAGCGGATCATCGCTTTCGTCGCGGCGGACCCTTTCCTCGTGAATCGCTTTTCACTTTGCTCGTCGAACCCACGCTTCGTGCGCCCTCGTCGCGCCTCGTCTCGCGCGCCGCGGGCGGCGCGGAACGCGGCGTGCACCGGGATCGCGCGTGTGGTTGCGAAGCGCGCTGATCGCCGTCCTCTTCACGACCGCCCTCGGGGGCGAGCGGCCGGGGGCGTCCCCGCCGCGCGAGCAGCTCGCGTGGGTGGTGCGCGCGATCAACACGCGATCGACGACGCTCCTCGACCTCGGCGCCCACTTCACGACGGAGTTCTTCACGACGACGTCCGCGCAGGGGCTCGTCGCCTCGTTCTCCGCGATCCGGGAGGCCGGCGGACCGCTCGCCGTCGACCGGATCGACGACGAGACGGCCACGTCGCTCGTGGCGGTCGCGCGCGGCGCGAACGAGCGGCGAGTCCGGATCGCGCTGTCGATCGACGACGGCGACGACCACCGCATCGCGTCGCTCCACGTCGCTCAGGCCGCCGAGCTCGACCCGACGCTCCGCGCCCCCGCGGCCGTCCTGGCCGCGGCCGAGGCGATCGCCCCGGGGGGCGTCGTCGCCGTCGGCGCGTACGACCTCGACGGGCCGGCGTGCAGGCCGATGTTCGGCGCGAACACCGACCGCCCGATGGCGATCGCCTCCTTGTTCAAGCTCTACGTGCTCCTCGCGTTGGCCGAAGAGGTCGCGGAGGGCAGGTGCGCCTGGGACCGCGAGGTCGCGCTCCGCGACGAGGCGATGAGCCTCTCGCCGCTCGCCGCCCGCCCCGAGGGCGAGCGGATCACCGTCGCCGAGCTCGCGCGAGAGATGATCGGGCGGAGCGACAACTCGGCCGCCGATCACCTGATCGCGCTCGTCGGGCGAGCGCGGATCGAAGCGGAGATCGCTCGACGTCAGAGGGCGCCGGGCGAGAACCTCCCGCTCCTCACGACGTGGGAGGCGCTCTGGCTCACCGCGGCGGCTCCGCCCGCGACGCAGCGGAGCTACCGCGAGGGCTCGGTCGCCGCGCGGCGCGCGATCCTCGCGCAGATCCCCCACGGGAAGGACGTTCGCGCGCGGGTCGAGGCGGCGATCACCGCCTCGAGAGCGGCGGAGCTCATGTCGTTCGGCTGGTTCGCCTCGGCCGACGATCTCTGCGACCTCGCGATCGCGCTGCGCCGCCTCTCCGATCCGACCGCCCTCGCGATCCTCCGCGAGAGCCCGGGGCCGGCCGACGTCCGCGACGAGTTCGCCTCCGGATACAAGGCCGGCGCGGCGCGCGGCCTCCTCGGCGTGGCGTGGGATCTCGAGCGCCGGCGCGACGGCCGAGGCTTCTTCGTCGCCCTCGTCGTGAACGATGAGGGCGTCGCGTTCGATCGGAACGAGGCCTTCTATCTCCTCGGCGCCGCCCGCGCGCTCGTCGCCCGCTGGCCGTAGGGAGACCTGGCCGTAGGAGACTTCGGACGACGCTGGTGGATCGCTCGACCACGCCGTCCGCGCGCCGGCACGCGGCGTGTAAGGAGCGTGGCGCATGATCCCTAAAACCGCCATCGCGAGGAGCCTTCGACGCGCGAGCCTCGGCGCGGCGATCGTCGCGCTCGCGACCGTCGCGGGCTGCAACGTCGGCCGGAGCGGCGACCGCGTGGACGTCCAGCCCGTCGCCCCGCCGAAGGGCCTCTACGAAGATCTCGGGCCGGCCGACAAGGCCTCCGAGCTCCGCGCGTTGATCGCGCTCCCGCTGCGCGACGCGGCCGGGCTGACCGCCACGATCGACGCGCTCTACGACCCGACGTCGAGCTCGTTCCGGCGCTACCTCACGCCCGCCGAGCTCCTCGCGGCGCACGCGCCGAAGGAGGCGGACGTCGCCGTCGTCAGCGCGTGGCTCGCGGGGCACGGCTTCGAGGTCCCGTTCGTCGCGACGAACCGCGTGCTCATCGAGTTCACCGGGACGATCGCGGCGTTCGAGGCGGCGTTCGACACCGAGGTCCACATCTTCCTGCGGTCGGCCGACGCGACGACCAGCCGCGACACGCTCTTCGCCCCCGGCCGCCCGCTGACCGTCCCGGCGGCGATCGCCTCGCAGATCGACGGCGTCCTCACGATCGACCCGGTGGCGGAGACGGACCCGATCGCCGCCGACGTGCCGAAGGACCCCGGGCCGCTCCCGGCCGACGGCCCCGCCCTCGCTCCCTCCGCGATCCGAGAGCGCTACGGCTTCGCCCCGATCCCGAGCCGCGGCGAGGGGCAGGCGATCGGCGTCGTCGCCGGCTTCTCGTTCAAGCCGACGGACGCGCGGGCGTTCTGGCGGACCTTCGGGATCGACCGGAGCGATCCCGAGATCGTGCGCGTGGCCGAGCCCGCGTCGTCGCGGAACGTCGAGACCGCGCTCGACGTCGAGTGGGCGGGGGCGCTCGCGCCGGGCGCGCGCCTCGTCGTCTACGAGGCGCCCGACGTCAAGGACACGGCGCTCGTCTTCGCGCTGAACGAAGCCGTCGGCCGGGCCGAGGTCTCCGTCGTCACGGACTCGTTCAGCCGGCGCGAGACGAGCGTCTCCCGCGCGCTCGCCGAGCAGTACGAGATCACGGCGCAGATGGCGGCGGCGCTCGGGATCACGCTCGTGGCGGCGTCGGGGGACTCGAACGCCGTCGACGTCCCCGCGAGCTGCCCGCACGTGACCGCGGTCGGCGGCACGGCGCTCGCGCCGGACGGCGCCGAGACGGTCTGGGACAAGGCCGGCGCGGGGCCGTCGAGGTACTTCGAGGCGCCCGCGTGGGCGGCCTCGCTCGCCGAGCGGCGAACCATCCCGGACGTGTCGCTCAACGCGGACACGCATTACTGGATGGTGAGCCTCGGCGCGTGGGACCGGCGCGGCGGGACCTCGTTCGCGAGCCCGATCTTCGCCGCCCTCGTCGCGGTGATGAACGCGGAGCGGGCCGCGGGCCACAGACCTCCCGTCGGGTTCCTCAACGCGACCCTCTACGACGACTCGAAGGTCCAGCGTGCGTTTCGTGACGTCGTCGAGGGCGAGTCGGATCAGCAGGTCGCCAAGGCGGGCTGGGACAGCGCGAGCGGCTGGGGCTCCCCGCACGCCGCGAACCTGCTCGCGGCGGTCCCCTGATCGGGGACACCGGCCATTGCGTCGTGCGCCGCGGCGCGCCGGACGGGCCGGCGCGCCGCTCCGGCCACGTGACCCACGTCACGAGGCTCGGCGCTCACTGGGGCGGCGTCTGCGCGCTCCGGCCTTCGCCGTCGCTCATCGGCCGCTGGACGTGGGAGCGTCTACCAGAGGCTCGCGGTTTGCGCGGTGGCGCCGTTCCCTCGGTTGCTGCCGGTGGAGGGGCCGCCTCCGGTCCGAATCCCCGTGCGCACGTGGAGCACGCGGACGGTCTCTCGCGGGACGCGCAGCTTCGTGCGCGGGGGCGGCAGGTCCGATACGTCGACCGTGCTTGAACTCTTTTTCATGATGTGACCTCTCTCTCTCTCGGTGATATGCGGTTTCACGAACGCTGCTCGGCGCGGCCCCCGCGTGCCCGGGCCACGGGTCAGCGGCAGCCGAGCGCTCGCCGTCGCTCCTGCGCGCGGCGGGCGCTCGACGACCGCGGCGCACCTGCCCATCGATCGACGACGACCCGATAGGCCGCGCACGCCCCGGAGACGTCGCTCGATTCGAGCGCGCGACCCAGCTCGAGGTTGGCCCACGTGTGATGCCAGGGGAACTGCACGGCGTCGCACGAGCTCGCCGCGCGCCGGAGATAGGGGATCGCCTCCTGGACTCGCCCCGCCGTCCAGAACACCATCCCGATCGCCTCGTCATCGGACGTGGATCGGACGCGATCGGAGGGGAGCGGCTGATACTCCAGGAGCACGGCCAGGGCCTCCTCTGCGTCCTCCTTCGTCACCACGGCGTCCGCGTACGCGGTGATCCAGCGCCGCCCGGCGATCGCGCCCCAGAGCGCCGAGGGCCGGGGCCGCGCGCGGTCGCGTTCGAGCCACGCCGCGCGCGCGGCGACGAACTCGCGACGGGGGAGCGCGCCTCCGCGATAGAGGGCGATGAGCGCGTCGATGCTCCGGTCGCCTTCCATGTTGGGCGACCAGGCCGCGAGCTTCGAGAGGATCGCGTGCGCCTGCGCCGCCGACGCGGCGTCGAACCCGACCTCCCGATGGAACAGGGTGCGTGCTTCGAAGAGGTCGGCGTGGGACTCTTCGTCCGTCACTCCGTCGAGCGCGCGCTCCCACGCGTCGAGCTGGCGGCGCGCTTCTTCGAAGTCGCCCGAGAGGATCGCCAGATCGGCGTTCGTCCTCGCGCGCCTTTGGGGGACCTGCTCGATCGGCGACCACTCGTACGAGCGCTCGTACGCCGCGCGCACCTCCGCCATGGGCTGGCCGACCGCGTAGCCCGCGGTGCCGAGCTGCTCGAGCCAGATGGCGTTGTCCGGCTCGAGCTCGACGAGGCGCGACGCGTAGCCGAACGCGGCGCCGGCCGCGCCCGCGTGCTCCTCGAGGTGGAAGAGGTCGTTCAGGCACGACGTCGGCGCCGGCGAGAGCCGCACGCAGGCTTCGGCGTCGCGACGGCCGGCCGCCGTGGCGCCGGAGAACAGCCGGCTCTGACCTTCGAGCCACGCTATATGGGCCGACCTCGGATCGAGCATCTCCGCGGCGCGGCACGCCTCGAGCGCGTCGGCGTAGCTCCCGGCGAGCACGCGGAATCGGCATAGCTGCACCAGGTAGTCCGCGTCGGGGTGCCGCTCGGTGAGCGCGGTGAGGCGCCGCACGACCTCGTGCACGTCCTGCGGAGCGGCGACCCACGGCTCGATCGCTTGCAGGAGCGCGCGATCGTGCTCGCCGAGCGCGTCGCGGAGCTGCTTCGCCTTGATCACGTCGACGCGCTCCACCTCGTCGACCCACGGCGTCGCCAGCACCTTCCGCAGGTGCGCCGCCGCGAACGACGGATCGAGCGTCGTCGCCCGCTCCAGGCTCGCCCTCGCCGCGCCGGCCGCCGCGTTGCGCGTCGCTTCGACGCCCGCGCGGTACGCCGCGACGGCCTCCGCGTTCGACGACATCGTCGATCCGTAGTCGGGCGCCGCCGGCTCGATCGGCGCGGACGCGATCGGCGCGGACGCGACCGTCGCGCCCCTCGCCGGCGGCTTCGACCGGGGCAAAAGGAGCCCGCCCGCGACCGCGGCCGCCGCCGCGGCCACCACGAGCCCGCGCCGCCATCGCGACGGACGCCGCGCCGTCGTCGACGCGGTCCACCCTTTGAGGAGCGCGGCGGAGACGGCGCCCATCGACGCGTAGCGCTCCTCGGGCTTCTTCGCGAGCGCGCGGAAGATCACGCGGTCGATCTCGGGCGGCACCTCGGGCCGCGAGCGGCTCGGCGGCTCGGGGACGCGCGTCAGGATCTGATGGACGAGGTGGAGCATCCCGCCGCGCTGCACCCACGGGAGCGTCCCCGTGAGGAGCTCGTACGCGAAGACGCCCCACGCGAACTGATCGCTCCTCGCCGTGGCTTCTTCGCCGCGCATCTGCTCCGGCGCCATGTACGCCGGCGTCCCCGAGATGTGCGCCGTCGCCTCGTCGCGGGCCGCCCGAGCCTTCTCGAACATGCGCTCGGCGATGCCGAAATCGAGCACTTTGACGGCCTGGTCCGCCTCGCGGAGCATGACGTTCTCGGGCTTGATGTCGCGGTGGACGATCCCCTTATCGTGCGCGGCCGAGAGCGCGCGGGCGATCTGATCGAGCCACGCGATCTTGCGCGCGATGGGGACGAACGGGTCGCGGACGACGTCTCGGAAGCTCCGCCCGTCGATCAGCTCCATCACGAGGTACGGGAGCCCGCCGCGCGTATCGACGTCGAAGATCGAGACGGCGTTGGGGTGGTCGATGGTCGCCGCCAGGCGGGCCTCGTGTAAAATCCGCTCCGCGGCGACGGCGGTCACGCCGGTCTCGGACTCGCGGCGGGCGACGTGGAGCACCTTGAGCGCGACGCTCCGCTCGATCTCGGTGTCCGCCGCGCGGAACACCTCGCTCACGCCGCCCGCGCCGAGGAGCCCCTGGATACGGTAGCGGCCGAACGCTCCCCCGACGGCCGGCATGACGAGGTCGACCGAGGGCGCGACGGGCTGCGGCGACGGGGCGCCTTCGAGATCGGCGAGCGTGACGCCGTCGAGCGTGTGGTGGCGGCCGTCGCCGTCGGGCCGCAGGAGGGCCGCGCTCATCGGCCGCCGCGGGGTCACCTCGCGCGGCGGGGCGCCGAGGGGGGTCGTCCTCGACGGAGACGGCTTCGTCTCGGGCGGCACCTGCGCGAGCCACGCCCGCAGCGCTCGCGCCATCTCGCCGGCGGTCTGAAACCGCGCCGCGGGGTCCTTCTGGAGCCCCTTCCGGAGGATCGCGTCGAGCGCCGGATCGACGCCCTCGACGCCGGCGCTCCGCAGCGGGCGCGGCTCCTCGCGCCGCACCGCCCGGAGGATGTCGGCGGGGGTCGCCGCGGCGAACGGCGGCCGCCCCGAGATCGCCGCGTACAACGTGGCCGCGAGCGAATAGAGGTCGACGCGGGCGTCGATCCGCCGCGCGAGCGCCTGCTCCGGCGGCATGAACGAGAGCGCCTCGATGACCATCCCGGTGACCGTGAGCGGCATCCCGGTGGCCTCGCTGAGGAGCTTCGACGAGCCGAAATCGAGCATCTTGGCGTGATCGGCGGCGCCCTCCTGCTCGGCGAGGAAGATGTTCGCGGGCTTGATGGCGCGATGAAGGATCTCCTTGTCGTGCGCCGCCTCGAGCGCGGAGAGCGCCTGCAACGCGAACCGCACCGCGCGCCGGGGCGTGACGCGGCGTCTCCTCTTCAGGAGATCGTGGAGCGTCTCTCCGTGGAGCAGCTCCATGACGATGCACGGCGGGTGCCCCGGGTCGGCGATGAAGTCGAAGACCTCGACGACGTGGGGGTGCTGCAGCATCTTCGCGGCGCGCAGCTCGCGCTTGCGCAGCCGGTCGATCTCTTCGCGCGCGAGATCGACGTGGAGCACCTTGATCGCGAGAGGACGCTTCGCGCTCGAGGAGCACGACGCGTCGAGCCCTTCGTAGACCGATCCGACGGAGCCGACCCCGATCCGCCGGATCAAATGGAAGCCGCCGAGCTGCGTCCCCGAGAGGTCGACCGACCTTCGCGTCGGCGCGTGGCCGGTTCGCGCGTCGTGCGCCTCCCCTGGCTTCGGCGACGCGTCGCGCGCGCCTCGCGTGCTCGTCTCGGCGGAGCCCGGGCGCCCAGCGGAGCCCGCGCGCCCAGAGGCGCCGCGCAGCGCGTCGAGCGCCGCCTTCCCGTCCTCGACGCGCGCCGCCGGATCGCGCGCGAGCATGCGCCCGATGGCCTCGCGGAGGCGCGCCGGCACGCACGCCCACGCCTCGCCCGCGAAGAGCGCCGCCGCGTCCTCGCGCGTCGCGCCGATCGCGAGCACCCCCGCGCCGCAAAACGGCCTCTCCCGCCGGACCAGCTCGTAGAGGATCACCCCCAGGGCGAAGACGTCGATCCTCGGGTGGAGCGACTCGCCCATGTATCGCTCCGGCGCCATGTACCCCGGCGTGCCGGACAAGCGGGCGGCGCTCGGCCGCTCGTCGCGTGGGTCGCGTGGGTCGCGTGGGTCGCGTGGGTCGCGTGGGTCGTCGCTCGCCGGACGCGACGCGCGCCGCGCCAACCCGAAGTCGAGCAGCTTCACGTCGCCCTGGGCCGTCAGCATGACGTTCTCGGGCTTGAGGTCGCGATGGACCACGCCGTGGGCGTGCAGCTCGGCCAGCCCCTCGGCGATCTGCGTGCCCACCGCGGCGACCTCGCTCGGCGTCGCGACGCGCTCTTGCATCCGGCGGCGAAGCGTGACGCCGCGCACGTATTCCATGGATACGAACGCGACCCCGTCGTGCGCCCCGACGTCGTACACGCGCGCGATCCGCTCGTGCTCGAACCCCGCCGCGAGCTGCGCTTCACGCAACAGGCGCGCTCGATCGTCTTCGTCGACCGCGTCGAGCACCTTCAGCGCGACGTCGCGACCGAGCAGCGTGTCCCGCGCGGCGTAGACCGTCCCCATACCGCCGCGTCCCAGCGCCTCTCGAACGACATATCGGCCGGAGTCCCCCCAGCCCGCCCCCGCGCAAACGAGGACGGGCGGCCCCTTCGGCGGCGCGAACGCCAACGCTCGAACGAACGCGTCGAGCTCGCTGTCCTCGGACACCGAGGATTCGTCGCGACCCGACGACCGCGCGCCGTCGTCATCGAACGGCCGCGGAATCGACCGAGGGAGGTCTTTTCTCGTTTTCATGGCTAGCGCGATGGATCGCGATGGAAGACGTGGAGGTCGACGGCCATCACCCCGCGGCCCTCTCGAGGGCGCCGCGGCTCGCGCGGATATCCTGCGACGCGACCCGCGTGCTCGCGGGTGAAGCCGCATGACCAGCGCGTTCAGGGAGGTAGACCCGGCGGCATCGCGATGTGAGGCCCGTCGCGTCGATATTTCTTCGGCTGTGCTGTCCATCCGTCACTGGACCAGCCTTCTCGATGGGCTCCTTTACGCGAATTTGCGTCGCATCGATGGGGCGTCCCTCCTCCGACGAACCTTCGACGTTGACGTTCTACAATGCCCGACCTGCCACAGGTGCGTCCGTATCGCGGGCCTCTCGAACTCGCCACGCTCTGGGCGCTGGGCGTGCCCGACGCCCACGGTGCGCGGGCCCGCGACCCAACTCAACTGGAAGCTGACACGCTGTCGCGCGTTGCGATCGCTCGTGTCGCGTTCGGCGCCTGGGGCAGTCCCGTCGCTCTTGGCTGTGTCAACGCTTACGATGTGGCGGAGAACAGCGCCGCCGCGGTGGCCGTTTGGCAAGCGACCGCTGGCCATCGATGAGTGTCGCCGGGCTTCAGAAAGTACTGCGCAGTCATCTCGAGAGTGCTTTTGACAATTATCCTGGTGACGGGAGCGGGCGCTCAGCAGTCGCAGTCGCGCAGAGCAAAGCGATTAGAGCAGCGCATGCAACAGCGGGGATTTGGATGAGCTGGACGTTTTCGACCGATCCACGAAGTAGGGGCGCTCCCGATCTTCCCCTGCAACCGTCCTTCCACCGAGCCCACTGCCGCGTGAGCCGTGCTCTCACCCAAATACTGCGTTACGCAAATGTTTACATTGATCATGGTGCCGAATTTTCTTCTGGAAATTGGCGTAAGGTCTTTGTATATAGATGGACAAGGGGTTGGTCCATTTATCTAAACCATAAATGCATAGGAGAAAAAAATGAACGCTGTTCGCACGCGCATGCTTCCTGAATCTATCGTGTGTTTTGGGTTCGCTACGTTTTTGACCTTCAGCGCGCACGCTCAATCGGCCCCTGTTATAGAAAAGCCGACTAGCGTCACATTTTCCAGGAGCATTATGTCTGGACAGGCGGTCGATAGGGTTCAACAATATTATTCTTGGGGGTGGCAAACCTTGCCTGCACACATAAAGGCCACTCCTGATCAAGGCGGCACGCGCGGCTTCGCAAGCTACATCTCTGCTACCGACCAACCAGCTGGCACCCACACCCAATGGCTGACTTTTAGTTTTCGATCCAATAATCTTTTCGCCGCCAACCCAGGAGCCCATTTTGCTGTAATTGGCAAAGCGGAGGGCACGTCTTGGTACAACCGTGGCCGAGGATTCATTGTTGGCGGATTGACAGGCACAAGTCAGCCATGTGCTGCGGGAATCAGAAGTCAACCTGAAACATGGTGGAGCGATCAGAATACGCTTTCTGCCGGTGCCTACGTTTGGGGCGGAGCCTATTGCGGGACCGCGCTGACAGAGAACGTTTGGTACGATGTCGTTATGCACGTCAGTGACAGTAACTGGTTCGCCTACACAATCTCCCAAAATGGAGTCACCGTGGGGGGCGGTTTTTCGTTGCCCGACAATCAGAATCCAGAGGGATGGATCATCAATTCGAAGCTCACTGGCTATTCAATCGGGTTGGTTTTTGCTAGTAACTTCAGCGCGCCTTGGACGCTGGAATTTACGAACATTTATGGCGGTTGGTTTTGATATGATTTGCTCCTGGCGCTATGCCGAAGAGGCCTACAAAGTTTGACGATTCGGGAAGGGTCCCCAAAGAGGATCCCTTCGGTGAGCCGAGTACGAAGAGCCTGGACCACACGAAAAAAATGGGACGCGCGCTCCGGGGCGATTTACATACCGAACGCATGGAGTGGATGGACGCGGTGACACGGGAGCGCGTGCTGTTCTTCGCGCCGCTCTCTGACTGTCCGTCGCGTCCATCACGCAATCCTGCATCCGGGCGGTGTACCGCTCCGCGGTGCGATGGCGACTGGGATAGCGAACAGCAACGGGGCTGGGGTCGAATTGGTACCAGCAGGATGTCGACGTTAAGTGTCGTCGTGCGACAAATTCCCGAAGCCGTCGACTTTCTACCGCGCGAGCGCCGTCGGCTGCCAGCGAGGCCGGCGACGAGCTCCGACGAGATCGATGCCCTCGACGACGAGCGCCGGCTCCGCGGCCTCGATCGTCACCGACGAGAGGCGTCCGTCCTTCGAGAAGGTCGGATGAAAGCGGCCCTTCTCCAGCCGCTTCGTCCACATCGCGAACCCGTTGCGGTCCCAGTAGACGATGCGAACGCGGTCGCATCGTTTGGAGAAGAAGATGAACAGGTGGCCGCTCAGCGGGTCGTGCCGGAGCTCGTCGCGAACGAGCGCCATGAGGCTGTCGGGGCCCTTGCGCCCGTCGACGGGCTGCGTCGCCACGAACAGCCGCACGCTCGGCGGTAAACTCAGCACGCGCGCGACCGCGAAAGGACGTCGAGAAGACGAGCGAGCGCCACCGCGTCGAACGACTCCGGCACGCGAACGACCTCGCCGGTCGTGAGCGCGATCTCGAACGGCGGCGTGTCGGCCGTCGCCGAAGGTGGCGCGGAACGATGGACGATCAGCTCCCGGAATCGGGTAGGCTCGGCGTCGCCGAGCCGGTGGCGCCACGCGTAGAGGCGCTGCGGATCGAGATCGTGCGCCGCGGCGAACGCGGCGA
>Ga0105247_10000657_pt1 | contig 27446 bp, 20 predicted proteins | sample KBSS24metaG_FD_81519 | JGI IMG/M metagenome (GOLD analysis project Ga0105247, IMG submission 81519) | Switchgrass rhizosphere microbial communities from Kellogg Biological Station, Michigan, USA - KBS S2-4 metaG | ecosystem: Host-associated > Plants > Roots > Rhizosphere > Soil | place...
CTCGCGATCTTCGCCGTCGTCCTCATCGCGTGGGCGCGCCTCGGCGCGACGCGCGCCGCGTCCGTCGCGGTGGCTCCGGAGGCGGGGGGGGACGCGGCGCTGACCACCCTCGACGCGCCGCCGTCCGCGGCGCCGAGGCCCGACGCGGACGCCGCGGCCGCGACGTCCCTCTCCGGGGCCGCACCTGTCGCCTCGTCGCCCTCCGCAGCGAGCGCCGCCGACTCCGCGCAGTCGACCCTCGCCCCCGTGGCCACGAAGCGATCGGCGCCGTCCACCGGCGCGCCGCCGGCCCGGTCCGCCGCTCCGGGTGGGCCGCCGCGCGGCCGGCCGCGCGCTTTCGACGCCGGGAGCTGGCTCGACGAGCGCTGAGCGCACGGCGATGAGCTATGCTCGCCGCCGATGCGTTCGGTGGGGACCGTCGGCGGCGTCGCGCTCGCGGCGGCATTCGTCCTGCTGGGCGCGCCGGCCCGCGCCGACGACGCGTCGCGCGCGCGGGCCGATGCGGTGTTTCGCGAGGGGCGCGCCGCCGCGGAGGCGAAGGACTTCGCGACCGCCTGCGCCAGGTTCGCGGAGAGCCAGCGGCTCGACGCGTCGAGCGGCACGCTCCTGAACCTCGGCGACTGCTCCGAGCACCTGGGGAAGTGGGTCGCGGCGCGAGACTACTTCCGCGAGGCGATCCTCCGGCTCGATCCGTCGGACCCGCGCGAAGCGATCGCGAAGCAGCGGCTGCGCGCGCTCGAAGTCCGCGCGCCGCGGCTCACCGTCTCGCTCGCCGAGGGGACGCCGCCCGGCGACGTCGCGTGCGACGGCCGCGCGTTCGCGAAGGCCGCGCTCGGCGAAGCGGCGGTCGTCGACCCGGGCGTCCACACGTGCACGTTCGTCGCGCCGGGCTTCACCGAAATGCGCAAGTCGGTCACGCTCCGCGAGGGCGGCGCCGAGCGGATCGTGCTCGGCGTCGGGCCGGCGAAGCCCGCGGCGCCGCCGGCCCGAGCGCCCTCGCCGGACGCGGCGCGGCCGCCGAGCGACGGCGGCGGACGCACCGCGGGGCTCGCGATCGCCGGCGTCGGGTTCGCGGGGCTCGCGCTGGCCGGCGTCTCCGGCCTCGTGATCGTGAACGAGAAGAGCCGCGCGGACCGGGGCTGTCACGACAAGGCGGGCTGCGACGCCGACGCGCTGTCGGCCATCTCGGCGAACAAGACGTGGCTCCCGATCAACACCGTCGCGTGGATCGTGGGCGCCGTCGGCGTCGGCGCCGGCGCGTATCTGATCCTCTCGCACAAGGACCGGCCGAACGTCGCGGCCTTCGGCGCGAGGCCGCTCCCGGGCGGCGCGGCGGCGACCGCGACGGTGAGCTTCCAATGATCGCGCGGCGCGCGGCGCTCGGCCTCGTCGCGGCGCTCGCCGGCTCGGGGTGCGCGTTCCTCGGTTACGGCTTGAGCGACTACGGCGGCGCGGGCGACGACGGCGGCGCGAGCGACGGCGCCGCCGGGGACCGCGACGTGACGGTCGGCCCCGACGGCGAAGCGGTCGACGGGTCGTCGGACGACGGGCCGGCGTCCACCGACGGCGGGCTCACGGACGCGCGCGGCGGCGACGCCGACGCCTCCGCGCCGTGCCAAGCGGGCGTGACGTTCCGGCGCGTGTTCGTCACGGGCGAGTCGTACGGCGCGGCGGAGGTCGGCAGCCTCGCCGAGGCCGACACGCTGTGCGCGAGCGCTGCAATTCTGGCCAACCTGACCAACGGCAGCACGACCACCTATCAGGCGTGGCTGAGCACCGAAGACGCCGGAGCTGCCGCTCGCCTCGGGTCCTATGCGTTCCCCTACGCCCTCGTCGACCAGACGACGATCGTCGCGTGCTCGTCGGCCGACTTGCGGAGCGGACACCTGTGGCACCCGATCGATCAGACGCAGACCGGCGCGGCCTACGTGCGACCCACGACCTGCGGGACCGGCCCCTCCGTGATCGGCGTGTGGACCGGGACGGCGCCCAACGGCGACCCCGACGGGCGCGCGTGCCGCGCGTGGACGTCCAACGCGCCGGACGTGAGCGGCGTCATGGGCGATCCGCACCGAAGCGACACGGGCTGGACGTCCGCGTGCGCCGGCCTGGTCTGCGCCGGTCAGGGCGCGCTCTACTGCATCGAAGTGCCCGTCAAGTAGCCCGCGCCAGAGACCTATCGCGGAAAGACGGCTCGCCGCCCGGCTACACGCACCTCGCGCCGAGGCGACGTGTGCAGGCGCCCACGCAAAGCCACGAGCGAGCTCGAAGGCTGGTCGCGAAGACGAGCTTCGATCGCGACCGGCTCCGCCAATCCGCTCCCGAGCGACACGACGGGGGCTCGTACCGAATCCGCGAGACGCTGGCGCTCGTCGGACCGGCTCGGCCCCGTCTTCTGTCCGTGTCGCCGTCAGGGAGCCCAGCGGCCGAACACGAGGTGCATCGCCCAGTTGAGGATGCCCACGCCCAGCGACCCGAGCAGCGCCGCTCCGAAGCTGTCGATCTCCACGCCCTCGATGGCCATATCGGCGATCATGAAGACGATCGCGTTCACGATGAAGACGCCGATGCCCAGCGTCAAGAAGGCGAACGGCAGCGTCAGCGGCGCGAAGAAGTACCACGCGATCGCGTTCAAGACGGCCACGACGAAGGCGAACGCCACCGCCGACCCGTAGTCCCGCACGCGTATTCCCGGGACGACGTTCGATACGAGGATGACGCTCAAGGCGGTGAGGAGGAGGTGGGCAATTGCGAGTAGCAACATGATTCTTCTCTGATGCTCGACCCGCGGATCGCCGTCACGACCGCTCGTCGTCGAACGGCGCGATGAGGCGCGATCGCGCCTGGACGGCGCGCGCTACGGTCGTGGAGCTCGAGTCGCGCCGGAGCACCCGAACCTCATCGAACCTCGAGGAGCGACTACCCGTTTCAATTCCTTTTCGCCGGCGCCGAACTCCGCCGCCCTGCGCCGCGGACCGGCACGAGCTCCGCGTTACGACTCCCCTCCGGCGACGCGCGCCCCGAGGACGGAAGGAGGCGGGTCGTCGGCGTCGCGCCCGGCGTCGTCGGGATCCCCGCCGCGCGCCGCGTCATGGTCCTCGACCGGCTTCACCGCGGCGTTCGCCGCGAACGCGACCACGAGGAGGCCGGCCATGATGAGCATCGTCACGTTGTACGCCTGGTACCGCGGCACGCCGCGGTCGATCTGGAACTGGCGCACGTAGTTGACGAGCACCGGGCCGAGCACGCCGGCCGCGGACCACGCCGTGAGCAGGCGCCCGTGCACGGCGCTCACGTGCTTCGCCCCGAAGACGTCGGCGAGGTACGCCGGGATGGTCGCGAAGCCGCCGCCGTACATCGTGAGGATCGCGCCGAGACAGCCGACGAAGAGCGCCACGCCGCCGAGCTGCCCGGCGACCGGCACGAAGAGGTAGAGGAGCGGGCCGAGCGTGAAGAAGCACGCGAACGTGCGCCGCCGCCCGATCGCGTCGGAGAGCGACGCCCACACGAACCGTCCCGCCATGTTGAAGAGGCTGAGGAGGCCGACGAACCCGGCCGCCTCGCTCGCCGAGACGCGCCCGCGGAACACCTCCTGGATCATCGCCGACGCCTGCCCGAGGACGCCGATCCCGGCGGTCACGTTCAAGCAGAGGACGACCCACAAGAGCCAGAACTGGCGAGTCCGTATCGCGCGCGCCGGGTCGACGCTCGCGCGCGCGACGAGCCTTCCGGGCCTGGGCGGCGGCTCGACCCACCCCGCCGGGCGCCACCCGGGCGCGGGGAGGCGGTACCCGAACGCGCCGGCCGTCATCACCACGAGATAGAGCGCGCCGAGCGCGATCCACGTCTCCGCCACGCCGGTCGACGCCGCCGACGCGAAGCGCTTCATCAGCGCGACGGAGAGCGGCGACGCGATGAGCGCGCCGCCGCCGAACCCCATGATCGCGAGCCCGGTCGCCATGCCGCGCCGGTCGGGGAACCACGCGATGAGCGTCGACACCGGCGTGATGTAGCCGATCCCGAGGCCGCACCCGCCGATCACGCCGTATCCGAAGCAGACGATCCCGAGGTGGTGCATGCGGAGGCCGAGCGCCGCGACGAAGAACCCCGCGCTCCAGAGGAGCGCCGCGGCGAGGCCGGCCTTCCGCGGCCCCGCCGCCTGGACCCACCGGCCGAAGAGCGCGGCCGACACGCCGAGCATGGCGATCGCGACGCTGAAGATCCAGCCGACGTCGGCGAGCTTCCAGTCGCGGGAGGCCGGCTGCGCGACGCCGAGCGCGCGCGTGAGCGGCAGGTTGAAGACGCTGAAGGCGTACGCCTGCCCGATGCACAGGTGCGTGGCGAGCGCGCACGGCGGTATCCACCAACGAGGATATCGGAGCGGCGCGATCGTCCGCTCTTTGCTCAACACGCTGAACATACGAGCTTCCCCCTACGCGCTACGCGCGCGGCCGTCCCCGCTCGGAGCCCGGAAAGATTGGAGCCGCTGGAGGGGATTGCGTCAATGACCACTCCAATGACCACTCGGCGGCGCGCGTCACTCCACGGTGACGGTTCGCGCGTGCGCCGCTGCCTGAGACGCGTCACGTGCGCCCGAGCGCGAGCGGCGTGCAGCGCGCCCCCGTGAATGCGGCCCGTGTGCGCACGAGCGCGAGCGGCGCGGCGCGCGACGCTCTGCGTAAAAAGCGTGCCTCGTGCGCATGAAGCGCGAGCGGCGCGGCGCGCAGCGTCGGTGCTACTTCAGCGCGTAACTCTCCAGGTAGTCGAGCCCGCTCCTGACGGCGGAGGAGGCGTGCACGATGTAGACGCGCGCGCTCATGGCCCACCCCACACGTACGGCGTGAAAGAGCAGCGCATGGAGGAAGCTCTGCGTGGTGATACCGATTCCGGTGAAGTCGAGGACGACGGGACGTCCCAGGGAGAGCTGGGCGCGGAGCCGCTCGCCGAGCGCGCTCCCGTCGGCGATATCCACCACGCGCTCGCGAACGGCGAAGACCTCGGCGTCCGCAGGCGGTGCGTCGTACGATAGCCAGCTGCGCGTGGTCGACCCGGGCGTTCGCTCGGAGGCGCGCTGACGGATGACATCGAGGAGAGCATTTCGATCCTGGATCTCCAGCGGGAGCTCGAAGACCGCCAGCGTGCCCGGAAACCCACTCCTGGGAGGCGGCAAGAACTCCATCTCGTGTGTCCCGGCCTCCTCATCGCTCGTGAGGAGCAGCGCCGCGCCTCGCGTCGCGAGGAGGAAGCGTCCCGCGGTGAGCTTGGCCATCTCCGACGTGAAGAAGAGGCCGAGGCCCGCGTTGTCGAGGCTGCCGGTCTGCCCCTCCGGGAAGGTGCCCGAGAAGTGCGGACGGATGGCTTTCTCGAGAGCCACTTGCGCATCCGGGATGTCGTGGAAGCGCCGGAGGCTCGTGAGAATGCCCACCCCCGTGTCGGCGACCGTCACCTGAACAGTGGCCCTCGTGTAGCCGCCCCTTGCTGCGTCCACGCGCTGAGCGCCGACGACGGCTCCGTGCCAGTCACCGCTATGCTGGAGAACGTTCCTCAGCAACTCGTCGATGACATAGGCGAGCGCACCGCGAGACTCCGATTCTTCCTCGCTTGGTACTGCGAGGCGAGCGATCCGTTCGGCGACGCTCGCGGCCGACGACCCCGGCGAGACGCGCTGGATGGCTACCGTCCTCTCGATTTGCGAGGCACCGAACTCCTTCCCCTGACGCGCAGCCTCGAACCCAACGGCGTGAGCGAAGCGCCCGGCTGACGACTTTCCGCGCGTATAGACGTCGCACCGCTCGTGGTCAGGACGCTCGCGCCTCGCGAGCGCGCACAGCGCCACGAGCGCCCACATCTCCACGACCTCGAGGTGGTCCAGGTTCTTGTGGAACACTGGCGTGGTCGTGACGGCAGAGAGAAACGGCGCTGGGTCGGCGAGCACGATTCGGCCAGGAAGCGAAAGGTCGGGCGGCTCGGCCATCAAGCGGACAGGGTAACATCCCCATTACGAGGTCGTCTCCGGCCACGGTAAGATCGAAAAGGGCGCGTCGTTCCAGGTGCCGCCCGGTACGCGCGTGATCTTCCTCGCGCCGCCCGGCGCGACGATCAGCGATCGCCTCGGCCAGATCGCCGACACCAAGGGCGATCTCTCGCGCGTCCCGACGCTCACGATGGAGGGGGGCGCTGAGCCCGACCTGCGCATCTATCCGGGCGCCGGTCTCAACATCCAGGGGACGCCGATCCAGGTGACCGATTCGAAGGGGAAGCTCTTGAGCGAGGTGATTCGCGAGAACCACCTCGAAGGGAAGGACGTCGTCGTCTCCACGTGCTTCCAGAGCGACGAGGGGCCGTGGCGCGGCATCGTGATCAAGCGGCCCGAGGACTACCGCTGAGCGCAGTCGGGCGGCGCCGCCGGACCCGAGGCCGGCGCGCTCGCGGGGACCGATACCGGCTCTACGAGGGGAGCGCTCTCATCCGTCCCGGCGCCCGCCCTCGAGGGGCCGGGCACGAGTCTCAGCCACGCTCATGACTCTGCTGGTATCCAGGCGTGACGGCGATACGCGCGCACCACTCCAGCCTCGGCGTCGAGCTGAAATAGATGGATCCATTCGTTGTCGATGAGCTGTCGAATCTTCTCGTGCTTCACGAGGACGGCCTCGATCGCGGCACACGGCGCTTCGATGAACACGTGGAGGCGAAGCGGCGTGTGGATCCAGCGTTCGCCGTCGTGAAGCGACTGCAGCGGCAGACCGATTCGCAGGTCGCCGCCGTTGCCTTCGAAGACGCCGAGGTGACCACCCACGACGTTGTGCAGCACCTTGTCACCGCTGCCGTAGCGCGTGTTGTCGACGGTGGAGGCGTAGTACTGCAGGTTGATCCAGTGCGCGACGACCATCGGGGCGGTCATGATGAGCTCGAGGACCGCGAAGCCCTGATCCTGCTCGAATCGATAGTCGTGGAGAAACACGCGCCCTGCCAGATCGAGGTGACGACAGTGCGCGCGGGGCGCCACGATGAAGGCGGCGTTCCCCGCCAGGCCCCACTCGGGACGCACCTGCGACCAGTCACGGGCGCGGGCGTCGAACGTCGCGGCCAGCGCGGCGTCGGAGCGCGCGGTGACGCCGAGACGCGGGGCACGCTCGCGGCGCGCGCGTGCTCCCGCCGCGTCCAACCACTGGCGGAGAGTCGCGACGTCGTCCGCGTGCGACGTCGGCAGCTCGTCGAGATCGTAGAGCGTGACACTGTCGGTCGTCGTGTCGTGCAGCCCCGCGAGGAAATGGGTGGTCGGCGGGATATCGATCCCGAGCGCCGAGAGGCCCGCGCGCACCGGAGGATCGTTCAGGAGTTGAGCCGCGGCTCGCGCGTTCACCTCACCCGTCTGACCGCAGCAAGCCCCGCAGTCGAGTCCCGCGGCGTACGGATTGTTGCGCGTTTGGCTGCCGTGTCCGATCAGCGCGACGAGCCGTGCGAAGTCGCGCGTCAGGCTCATCGCACGGAGCATTCCCTCGGCCAGCGCGCGTCGCTCTTCGATTCCGAGAGCGCCGCCGCCGGCAAGCTCGGTCAGCCTCGGCTTCCTTTGCGCGTCCTCGCTCGGCGTGAGACCCGCCCGCTCGGGTGAGCGCGGGCCCGCCCGAAGGAGCGTTTCGGCGATGAGGTTGCCGCCGGAGAGGAAGCCGAGCGACTCGACGAACGCGAAGCTCGACACCGCGCCGGTCGTGAACCTCTTCCACGCGTTGTGGACGTCGAGTCGTGCCGCACGTCGCCGCTCGAGATCGGCGGAGGCGCCGTCGGTGACGCGCAGCCGTGGCGCGAGGAGGCCGGGCAGCTGCGGGCGCACGCTCGCGGACCCGAGCGGCCGGTACTCGACGGGCATGCCGAAAAAACCCGCGAAGCCGATCGTCTGCACGCGGGAGCTCTGGGCCTCGAGGGCGCGGCGGAGGACCTCGGAGCGGACGTCGATGCAGAACACGGCTTGTACGGAGACGGGGCCCGCGCCCTCTTTGGCGCGGAGTCCAGCGGGCATGGCGCGACAGATCTCCCGCTGCCAGGCGATCTCGATCGCCCGCTGGAGCAGCCAATCGTCGGCCTGCGAAGCGCGCGCGGCGAGGTCGACGGAGCTCCACGCCGCCATCGCCGTTCGCCAGCGGGCGGCGACGTCGCTCCCGCCCGCGCGGAGGAGCATCCACTCCCAGGCGAGGCGGATGGCGAGAAGATCGAAGAGGTGATCGTCCGTGCCGCCGGAGAACCTCGCCGTCCACCGTCGGTACGCGCACCAGGCCGCCCATCCATGGAGGTCGAGGAGCAGCCCGGTGAGATACGCCGAGCGCTCGCCCTCCGGGACGTCCAGGTCTCGAAGCGCCAGTCGCGCCATTTCCCCCGAGCTGCGCGGCAAGAGCCGGACGGTGTCTCGATAACCGCGGGAGCCCAGGAGCAGCAGCGGGCTCTTGTCGTCGAGCGCCTGCCGACGCCAGCTCGCGTAGAGCCCACCTTCGCGGTTCGGACCGAGCCTCGCCGGATCGTCGTCGAAATACGAGGCACAGAACTGACTCGACTGGTGCGTGACGAACTCCCGAAACGACATCTCGTGGTCGAGGTCGCGCGTCGCGTCGGCGACATCCATCACGCGGGCGCGCGGCGCGGGGGGCGGCTCCTCGCGATCCATGAGCGCATGAAGGTCGGCCACGCGGACGGCGGCTCCACTCTGGGCGATCGCTGCCTCGAGGTGCTCGTCGCGGAGGCGTCCCGCTCTCCACTCCTCTCTGAACCATGTGCGCGGCATGAGGAGCCGGGCGCCCGAGAGCGCCGTGAGCCTCGACGAAACCGCAGAGAGCGGCGCGTCGACCATCTCCCAAAACGGGTTGACGGCGATGAAGCGGTCGAGCGGCCAGCTCGGCGCGATGAGCGCGCACGCCCGCTCCATGACGGCGCGGATGTCGGCGTCCGTGTCCGAGCTGCCGGTCGCGTTGGTGGACGTCATCACCGCGCCTCCACGGCCTTGGCGAGGAGCACCGCCCTCGAAACCGCCTCGGGTCGCTTTCGACGCGGCGGCCAGAGCCTGAAGGTCAGGCGCGTGAACAGCTCGTCGAGGAAGAGGCCCGCGAAGAGCCGCGGCTGGAGCGCGCGCGCCAGCCGCCCGTCGGGCCGACACTCGAGGGTCGTCTGCAGGACGAAGAGCAGAGTGAAGCCCGCCAAGACGACGACCCAGGTCGAGGGCGCGGTGGTCGGCTCGCGGAAGCGCAGCAGATGACCCGCGACGGCGTGCCCGCCGAAGTAGAGCGCGCCGACACCGACGCTGCGCAGGACGGTGCCGAAGAGCGGTCGAAGGTCGCCTCCCACGCCGCGAATGACCAACGGCGAGAGCGACAATCCGAGGACGATCGAGAGGAGCGCGAGCGTCGGGCTCGGCCGTCCACCGCCGACGACTGCGCATCCTCCCACGACGGCGGCAACGACGCCGGCGACGACGACGACCGAACCCCCGAGGAAGCGAGCGAGCGACGGCGGCTCCCGCGAAGGGGCGATCGCCCGAACGCGCCAGACGTCGACCACGCTTCCGGAGCCGAGGAAGGCGTGGGCCTTGTAGAGCGAGTGGGCGATCAGGTGAAGAAACGCGAGGTGCCAGAGGCCGAGGCCGCACTCGACGAGCATGAAACCCATCTGCGCGCAGGTCGACCACGCGAGCGCGACCTTGATGCTCACGCGCGTCGTCATCACGAGCGAAGCGAGGACCGCCGTGATCGTTCCTATGATCACGAGGAGCGCCTGCGCCGTCGGGGCGTGCGCCATGAACGGCGCGAGGCGGATCATCACGAAGCCGCCGATGTTCACGACGCCGGCGTGGAGCAACGCGGAGACCGGGGTCGGAGCCTCCATCACCTGAATGAGCCATCCGTGGAACGGGAGCTGCGCTGATTTGAGCGAGGCCGCGAGCACGAGCAAGGTCGCCGCGACCTGCGCGCGGGGCTCCATCGCCCCGCGCGTCCGTGCCCATGCATCGATGGCGTCGAGATCGAGCCTTCCGACGGACGTCCAGATCAGGACGACGGCGCCGAGCATGCAGGCGTCGGCGAGGCGACTGACAAGGAACTTCTTGTGCGCGGCCACGAGCGCCTGCGGACGACTGCGATAGAACGTGAGGAGTTGGTGGAGCGCGAGGCTCGTCCCCATCCACGCGAGCGCGATGAGCAGGAGGTTGTTCGCGAGGACGAGGAGCGTGACCGACGCCAGCGTGGCGAGGAACGCGCGGGCATAGCGCGCCTGACCCGCGTCGCCATGGAGGTAGGTCCGCGAATAGCGAACGATGACGACCGCAAGGAGGGTGACCAGGGAGAGCATCACATGCGTGACCACGTCGGCACGGACGACGAGCGCGAGGCTCGTCGCCGCCCGAGGGACCGCGGCCGACACCGCGTTGCCGACGGAGATCGAGATGCCCGCCGTGACGAGCGCGAGCGCGAGCCCCAGGTACGCGACGATGCTCGCTGCCCGAAGCGGCCTGGCGGCGGACACGAGCCACGCGCCGAGAGCGAAACACGACGGGATGCAGAGGGAGAACAGTTGGGGTGCGAGCGGCGTCGCCCACGCTACGGCGTTCATTCCCTCGAGCCTGCCCGAGGAGAGCGTTCTTGAAAAAGACATAAATGTGCTCGTAACGTTCGCTTCGAGAGAACGTACGATGACCCCAACGCGCCTCAATTTTCATCATCTGCACTACTTCTGGGCCGTCGCGAAGGACGGCAACCTGACGCGCGCGGCCGCGCGGCTTCGGGTATCGCAGTCCGCGCTGTCGGCGCAGATTCGCCAACTCGAGGCGCAGCTCGGAGAGCCCCTCTTTCGACGCGAGGCGCGGCGGCTCGCGCTGACGGAGGCGGGGCGCATCGTGCTCGACCACGCCGAAGACATCTTCGCGCGGGCTGACGAGCTCGTCGCGACCGTGGAGTCGGGCAGACGGCGCGACGAGGCGCTTCGGGTCGGGGCCGTCGCGACACTGTCACGTAATTTCCAGGAGTCCTTCCTCAAACCGCTCTTGGACGAGCCGAACGCGAGGCTTCGTCTGGTCTCCGGGGCGACCGTCGATCTGCTGGAGAGACTCGAGAACCACGAGCTCGATCTCGTCCTCGCGAATCGTCCGGTCCGCCGTGAGCCAGGCCGAGGCTGGCGGAGTCGTCGCGTCGCAAGGCAGGACGTCAGCATCGTCGGCCGCAAACGCGCGCGGGGCTTCCGATTCCCCGACGACCTGGGCGGCGTGCCGATGATCCTTCCTGGTCCCGATAGTGAGATCCGCACCGAGTTCGACGCGCTGTGCGAGCAGCTCGGAGTGAAGGTCTCGGTCATGGCCGAGGTCGACGACATGGCGACGATGCGGCTGCTGGCACGCGACAGCCACGCCGTCGCTCTCGTCCCTTCCGTCGTCGTCCGGGACGAGCTCCGGACCGGCGCGCTTTCGGAGTTATGCGTCGTCCCGGGCCTGCTCGAGAGCTTCTATGCGATCACGGTCGACCGCCAGTTCCAGCATCCGTTGATCAAGCCCCTCTTGGAGCGGGACGAGGTCGACGTGCTGGCGATGGGGCTCCGCGCGCGTTCGAAGAGGTGACGCACACTCCGGCGTGATGCCGAGACGGGAGCGGCTTCGGTGCATCAATCGATTTTGTGATTTTGCGCAACGGTGAGGTTCATGACGTATCGACCAAACGAATAGCAATATACGCTCAGCTCAACCGGATACGCCGCGCCGGCGCGTCGAGGGGCGAAGACGCGCGCGACGCGGAAGAAGGTGACGGCCACGGCGTAACCGCGACCACTTCGTAGCTCGTCGCCTGCACGGAGGAGCTTGTCCGAAAGACGGACAGGCTCCTCTCTATTTAAATTTAAGGCCCATATTTACGGATGAAGCGCGTCCGCGAAGGACGAGCTTCATTCGACCGATGGGCGATCGCTTGCGCTCCTCGCACGTCTCCTCACGCGGAGAAGCTCGGCGGGTGTCGCTCGACGTGGCCAAAATAGAAAACGCCCTCTGCCCCGCCGCGAGAGCGTTATCCTAACGAAATGACAATGGGGGCTAGCCCGGCGGGAGATGAGCGCACCGCCGGCGCAGACGCGACGCGGCTCGAGGATCGAATTCGGGACTTCTCGGTCCAGACACGGAACGTCCTGCGCGGGCCCACCGTGCAGATGCTCCTCCTCTTCGCGTGGATCGCGACGATCTACCTCGTCGGGTTGCGGCTCACGACCGGCGCCGAGGAGGCGTTCGCGACGGCCGGCAAGCTCGCGCGCGATAAGACGAAGGCGATCGTCTACCTCGTCCTCGTCGTGTGCGCGCTGCCGAAGATCCTCCTCTTCGTCGCGGCGCTCATCGTCCACAAGAGCATGAAGCAGCGGCGCTTCTGGGTCATGAGCGCGCTCGAGCGCGCTCGGAGCGCCGCGTCGCTGGCGCCACCGGGCGCGGAGCCGGCGACCATCGCACCGGCGACGGCGAAGGACGAAGCCGCGGGCGGCGCGGCGGCGGGTGACACGCCGCCGTGGGCCGCGAAGCTGGCCGCGACGCGGCAGGAAACCGACGAGCGCGTGAACCTCCTCTGGGAGTTCGAGAGCGAGCAGTTCACCGATCGCGGCGGCGCGCTCGACCGGCTCCTCCAGCACGCGGGGATCTACGGCTTCATGAGCTCCGTCACGCTGCTCGTCTGCGCGATGATCCTCACGACCGCGTTCCTCGGCTCGCTCCACGGCGCCGAGCCGGTCGGGTTCATCCGCGCGGCGCAGATGCTCGCCGCCGCGGTCGGCGCGGCCACCGCGCTGTCGTTCGCGCGCGATTACGGGCGGATCGTCGTGCGCGCGGCGCAGCGCGACATCAGCGCGCAGATGCTCGCGTGGTCGACGAAGCACCTCCTCTTGACGAACGTCTTCGCGGCCGTCGCGGTGGGGCTCGCCGGGACGCAGAGCACGAGCCTCAGCTCCGCCGCGCTCATCGGCGCCACGGTCGGCATCCTCGGCGAGCGCGCGACCCAGGCCCTCACGGAGCGCGCCGCGAAGACGCTGGCCATCCCGGCGAGGAGCGAGACCGCCGTCCCGCTCGGTGAGCTCGACGGCTTCGTCGAGGAGGACGTCCTGCGCCTGGGCGAGGAGGGGATCGACTCGCTCCACGCCCTCGCGTTCTATTCGACGCCGAAGCTCTATCTCGTCACCAAGTACAGCCTTCAGCGTATTTGCGATTGGCAGGATCAGGCGCTCCTCTTCGCGCGGGTGGGGCTCCTCACGGCGCGCGCCTTCCGCGATCAGCTCGGGGTGCGCGGGGCCGGCGCCGCGCAGCGAATCGCGGCGTGCACGCTCGCCAACGCGCCGGCTCCGAACGCCGACGCGTCCGCCGCGGCGGAGTGGCAGGACCTGCGGAAGGTCCTGGGCTTCGCCACCGACGTGCAGCTCCGGTGCGTCCTCGAGCGCCTGGCGGGCGACCGCGACATCGCCCGCCTCTCGAGCCACCGCGACGCGCTCCCCTTCGACATGAAGTCGAAGACGTGACGCGCTCGTGGCGGCGCGCGCGGCCCCTCAATCTTCGATGAGCGCCGCCGCCCGCTCGCGGGCGAGCTGCGCCACGACCGACGCCGTGAACGGGGGGCGCGGCGTCCACGGGCGGCCGACGCGCTCGAGGAGGCGTCCGCTCCGCGGATCCATCGGGAGGTTCGCCTCGCACGGGTAATAGCGATTGTGCCGGTCGATGAGGTCGTTGATGCGCCGCAGGTCGAGGCGCTCGGGATCGGCGCCGTCGAGCACCTCGCGCACGAGGCGCGCCTCGATGTCCTCGATCTCGCGCAGCCTCCGCACGTAGGCGGGCGGGCCGGCCGCGGCGCGGACCCGGTCCTCGAGCGTCACGGTGAAGTTTCGGGCGGGCGCGGCGGTCTCGTCGAGCGCCGACGGCGGAGCTTCCTTCGACATCGCCACCGATCGTAGTGCCTTTACGACGGTTGACCAGACGAAGGGCGTGCGGCGCGGCCGGCGCCGAGAGGCGGGCCGGTCGTGCTCGCCGCGCCCGGGCGGCGCGCGCGGCGCCGCCGGCCGCGGTCGGCCCGCGGCGAGCGGACTCCGCGGGGTTTACCGGAGCGCCGAGATCCCGTTGAAGAAGATGCCGCGGATCGCGTCGTGGCCGAGCGAGTTCGGGTGGACGCAATCGTCGTGGTACCAGGTCGTACCCGTGGGGGTGGCGACGCGGTGCTCGATGAACGGGTCGTGCATGTCGAGGAGCGTGACGCCCGGATATTTCTTCGCCTCGTTGGCCATCGCGTCGTTCCACGCGGCGAGCGGCGCGGCGGTCGCGTGGTTGTCGGGCCAGAGGCCGAACGCGCCGGGGCACGTCTGGCTCTCGGGCGCGTAATAGAAGTGCCCGGTGCCGCCGCTCGGATCGTAGATGTTCGTGATCAGGACGTCGACCTTCACGCCGGCGCCGAAGCGGTCCGCCCTCGTGAGCTCGGCCATCGCGGCGCCGAAGCCCGCGATGAAGGCGTCGATGTCCGCCTGCTGCTTCGCCGGCGTGCCGAGGAGGACGTCCGCGAGGCCGGCGGTCACGTCGTTGCCGCCGATCGTGCCGACCACCAGCACCGGACCGGCGAGCGTCGCCGGGAGCGCCTTCGTCTGGTTCACGAAGATGTGCGCGGTCGTGTCGGGCGGATCGGGCATGGTCGCGACCGCGCCCCCCTTCGACCCCTTCACCACGCCGGTGTTCGGGTCGAGGCCCCAGCACGTCGCGAGGTCGTATCCTTTGTATTCGGGATAGAGCGAGTCGTCGTTCTTCACGAGGAGCGTCCGATAGAACGGCTGCTCGTCGGTGCCCGAGCCCGTGCCGATGTCGGAGATCGAGTCGCCGAGGACGACCAGGGTCGCGTGCTTCTTGGAAGGGCACGCCGTCGGCGGCGCGATCACGCCGGGCCCCGCGTCGGGCGCGGAGTCGGCGGCGGCCTTCGCGTCCGTCGCGCCGCCGTCCGAGCTCGCGCCCGCGTCGGCCGGCGTCGCGTCGTTCGAGCTGCTGCACGCGGCGAGCGCGGCGAGGAGCCCGATACCCAACCAAGCAAGGGAGCGCGCGGTGTTCATGGCCGTCGAATGTATCCGGCCCCGCCACGGATTGGGGTGCGGTTTGGCCATGACGCGCTGGTCTTTATCGACGCGCCTCGTTCGCGCAGCGCGTCGCGTGCGTCACGGCTTATCCGCCGTCCTTCACCTTGGTGTGCGCGGCGCGGCCCGAGTAGATGCGCTTCTCGTATTTGTGCTGGGGATCTTCGACGCCCCAGACGACGTCGCCGCCCAGCTTGCACGCCTGATCCTTCAGCGTGCGGAGGCAGTCGTCTTCGGCGACGCCGTCGTCGCATCGCGCGGAGACCGGGCCGAGGTTGTCGGTCGCGCGATCGGGGGCTTCGCGGAAGATCTGGACGTCGCACCCCTCGGCGCGCGCCGGGTAGCGCGGGTCGAGCGGACGATCGCCGCCGCAGCCCGCCGCGAGCGACGCCAGGGGCGCGACGATCGCCGCGACGCGCGCCGCGCGGATCACGGCGACACCGCCTTCGAGCCGGCGGCCTTCGCGGCCGCCGCGCGCGCCGCGGCCTCGAGCAGCGGGAAGCCGAGCGCCTCGCGCTGCGCGAGGTACGCCTCGGCGACGCCCTTGGCGATGCCGCGCACGCGGCCGATGAAGCGCGCGCGCTCCGTCACGCCGATCGCCCCGCGCGCGTCGAGCACGTTGAACTGGTGCGCCGCCTTGCAGACGAAGTCGTACGACGGCAAGACGAGCTTCTTCAGCGGGTCGTCCGAGAGCGCGAGGAGCCGCTTCGCCTCCGACTCGTAGTGATCGAACGACGCGAAGTGCGCCTTCGTGTCGGCCTGCTCGAAGTTGTACGTGCTCCACTCCCACTCGGCGCGCTTCGTGATCTCGCCGTACGCGATGCCCGGCGCCCACATCACGTCGTAGATGGTCTCGGTGTCCTGGAGGTACATCGCGATGCGCTCGAGGCCGTAGGTGAGCTCGCCCGAGATGGGGCGGCAGTCGATGCCGCCGGCCTGCTGGAAATACGTGAACTGGCTGATCTCGAGGCCGTCGAGCCACACCTGCCAGCCGAGGCCCCACGCGCCGAGCGTCGGCGACTCCCAGTCGTCCTCGATGAAGCGGACGTCGTGGTCCTCGGCCTTCGTGCCGAGCGCGCGGAGCGACTCGAGGTACTGGTCCTGGATGTCGAGCGGCGACGGCTTCAGGATCACCTGGAACTGGTGGAACTGCTGCAGCCGGTTCGGGTTGTCGCCGTAGCGCCCATCGGACGGCCTCCGCGACGGCTCGACGTACGCGACGTTCCACGGCTCGGGGCCGAGCGCCCGGAGGAACGTGGCCGGGTTGTACGTCCCCGCGCCGACCTCCGAATTGTAGGGCTGCACGAGGAGACAGCCGCGCTTCGTCCAGAACTCCTGGAGCCCGAGGATCATGTCCTGGAAGTACATGGCCGTGAGGTATCACGGTCCCCCGGGTGACGCAGCGCGCGAAATGGCCTTAGCGCGACGCGTTACTCGAAGCTATCGTGGGAGGGATGTGCGGACTGGGCTTCGTCGCCGAGACATCCCGGCGCGCGCACCACGGCGTGGTGCGGGACGGGATCGAGATCCTCCAGCGCCTCGCCCACCGAGGCGCGGCCGGGAGCGATCCGGACACGGGCGACGGCGCCGGGATCCTCGTCGACATCCCGGACGTCGTCCTCCGCGCGTCCCTGCCCTTCACGCTCCCCCCGCGCGGCGAGTACGCGGCGGGGATGGTGTTCCTCTCGCGCGACGCGGACCTCCGTGCGCGGGGAGAGCGCGCGATCGAAGAGGCGGCGGCGCATTTCGGGCACGCGGTGCTCGGGTGGCGGAGCGTCCCCGTCGACGCGAGCGCGATCGGCGCGGTCGCGCGGAGCACGCGCCCGTTCGTCCGTCAGGTGTTCCTGGCGAACGGGGCGGGCGGCTCCGCCCCGGACCGAGGCCCCGAGTTCGAGCGCTCGCTCTACCGAGTACGGCAGCGCGCCACGGCCGTCGCGCGGCGCGAGGGCGGCGGCCTCTACGTCGCGAGCCTGTCGTGCCGGACCATCGTCTACAAGGGGCTCCTCCTCCCGGAGCAGATCGATCGCTTCTACATCGACCTGCGCGACCCGACGTTCGCGAGCCGCTTCGCGCTCGTCCACTCGCGGTTCAGCACGAACACGTTCCCGGCGTGGGAGCGGGCGCACCCGTTCCACAGGCTCGCGCACAACGGCGAGATCAACACGCTCCGCGGGAACGAGCGGTGGATGGGCGCGCGCGAGGCGGCGCTCCGGGGCGCGGGCGCGTCGCGCCACGCCGATCTCGCCGCGGCGCTCGCGGAGGCCGGCGCGCCGATCATCGCGCCGGGCGGGAGCGACTCGTCGGCGCTCGACGACGTCGTCGACTTCTTGCTCGCGGGCGGTCGGTCGCTCGCGCACGTGATGATGATGCTCGTGCCCGAGGCGTGGGCCGAGCACCCGGAGATGGCCGAGGAGCGGCGCGCGTTCTACGAGTACCACGCGGCGCTCGTCGAGCCGTGGGACGGCCCCGCGGCGCTCCTCTTCACCGACGGCGACGCGATCGGGGCAATGCTCGATCGCAACGGCCTGCGCCCGCTCAAGTACGTCGTGACGCGCTCCGGCCGCGTGATCGCGGCGAGCGAGCTCGGCGTGCTCGACGTCGACGACGCCGACGTGGTGACGAAGGGGCGCGTGCAGCCGGGGAAGATGCTCCTCGTCGACCTGGTGGGCGGCCGCGTGATCGACGACGACGCGATCAAGACCGAGGTCGCGACGCAGAGGCCCTACGCGCGGTGGCTCGCCGAGAACAAGGTCGACCTCGCGGCGCTGCCCGACGTGCCGGCGATCTACTCGCTCTCGCGCGACCTCCGCGAGCGGATGCTTGGCGCGTTCGGGTACACGCGCGAGGACCTGCGCGTGATCCTCGCGCCGATGGCGGCGAAGGGCGAAGAGCCGACGGGGAGCATGGGGAACGACGCGGCGCTCGCCGTCCTGAGCGATCGCCCGCTGCCGCTCTTTCGGTATTTCAAGCAGCAGTTCGCGCAGGTGACGAACCCGCCGATCGATCCGATCCGCGAGGCGCTCGTGATGTCGCTCGCGACGTGCGTCGGCGGCGAGGGGAGCATCCTCGACGAGACGGAGGAGCAGTGCCGGGTGCTCGAGCTGCCGCACCCCGTCGTGACGACGCGCGACCTCGCGCGCCTGCGCGGCCCGCGGGGAACGAGCATCAAAGGGTTCGAGGCGCGCACGCTCGACGCGCTCTTCTCGGTCGACGGGGACGGCGAGGGCGCCCTCGCGAGCGCGCTCGCCGATCTCTCGGCGCGCGCCGAGGAGGCGGTCGACGGCGGGGCGCGCGTCCTCGTCGTGAGCGACCGCGCGATCGACGCGCGGCGCGCCGCCATCCCGAGCCTCCTCGCCGTCTCGGCGGTGCACCACCACCTGCTCCGCGCGGGCAAGCGGACGCGCGCCGGGCTGATCGTCGAGTCGGGCGAGGCGCGCGAGGTGCACGACGTCGCGCTCCTCCTCGGGTACGGCGCGAGCGCCGTGAGCCCGTACCTGGCGCTCGAGGTGGTCGGCGAGATGGCGACGTCGGCGCGCTGGGAGCTCGGCGTCGAGGCGGCGGCCGCGGCCAAGAACTACGTGCAGGCGCTCAAGAAGGGGCTCCTCAAGGTGCTGTCCAAGATGGGGATCAGCACCGCCTCGAGCTACCGCGGGGCGCAGGTGTTCGAGGCGATCGGCGTGTCGCGGGGGGTGATCGACGCGTACTTCTGCGGCACGAGGTCGGCGATCTCCGGCGTCGGCCTCGCCGAGATCGCGGACGACGCGCGGCGGCGGCACGCGCGCGGCTTCGCCGGCGATCCGCCGTCGCCCGACGAGCTCGACGCCGGCGGCGCGTACGCGTGGCGCGCCGAGGGCGAGGCGCACCTGTGGACGCCGCCCGCGGTCGCCGCGCTCCAGCGGGCGGTGCGCCTCGACGACGCGCGGTCGTACGCCGAGTACGCCGCGCGCATCAACGATCAGCGCGCGCGCCCGTGCACGCTCCGCGGCCTCTTGGACTTCGTCCCGCACCGGTCCAACATCCCGCTCGAGGACGTCGAGCCCGCCGCGTCGATCGTGCGCCGCTTCGCGACCGGCGCGATGTCGTTCGGGAGCATCAGCAAGGAGGCGCACGAGAACCTCGCGCTGGCGATGAACCGCATCGGCGGCAAGAGCAACTCCGGCGAGGGGGGCGAGGACGAGGAGCGCTTCGTCCCGGAGCGCGGCGAGGGGTCGCGGCGGAGCGCGATCAAGCAGGTCGCGTCGGCCCGGTTCGGCGTGAGCGCGCACTACCTCGTGAACGCCGACGAGATCCAGATCAAGATCGCGCAGGGGGCGAAGCCGGGCGAGGGCGGGCAGCTCCCGGGGCACAAGGTCGACGCGGCGATCGCGAAGGTGCGCCACGCGACGCCGGGGGTGACGCTCATCTCGCCGCCGCCGCACCACGACATCTACTCGATCGAGGACCTCGCCGAGCTCGTCTTCGACCTCCGCGCCGTGAACGGGAAGGCGCGCGTCAGCGTGAAGCTCGTCGCCGAGAGCGGCGTCGGGACGGTCGCCGCGGGGGTCGCGAAGGCGGGCGCCGACGCGATCGTCATCAGCGGGTACGACGGCGGCACCGGCGCCTCGCCGCTGTCGTCCATCCAGCACGCCGGCGTCCCGTGGGAGATCGGCCTCGCGGAGACGCAGCGGGTCCTCGTCGAGAGCGGGCTCCGCGCGCGCGTGCGCCTCCAGACGGACGGGCAGCTCAAGACCGGGCGCGACGTCGCGTTCGCCGCGCTCCTCGGCGCCGAGGAGTTCGGCTTCGCCACCGCGCCGCTCGTCGCGTCGGGCTGCATCATGATGCGCAAGTGTCACCTGAACACGTGCCCGGTCGGCGTCGCGACGCAGGACCCGGTGCTCCGCGCGCGCTTCCGCGGGCAGCCCGAGCACGTCGTCAACTACTTCTTCTTCGTCGCCGAGGAGCTCCGCGCGATCATGGCGCGCCTCGGCTTCCGCTCGGTGGACGACATGATCGGCCGCGCCGATCACCTCGCGCCGCGCGAAGACCTCGAGGGGCGCGCGCGGCTCCTCGACTTCACCTCCGTCCTCTCGCTCCCGCGCCCCGGCGCTCACGGCCCGCGCCACGGGACGGCGCACCGCCCGCACCCCCGCGCGCGCACCGTCGACGACGACGTGCTGTTCGAGCTCGGCGGCGCGATCGCCCGCGGCGAGCCGATCGCGCGCAAGGTGACGCTCCACAACTCGGACCGCGCCGCCTTCGCCGGGATCGCCGGCGAGATCGCGCGGCACCACGGCAGCCGCGGCCTCCCCGCGGACACGGTGGTCCTCCACGCGCGCGGCACCGCCGGACAGAGCTTCGGCGCGTTCGCGGCGCCGGGGATGACGATCGCGCTCGAGGGGGCGGCGAACGACTACGTGGGCAAGGGCCTGTCGGGCGGCGTGCTCGCGATCTTCCCGTCGCGCCGCGCGCGCTTCTCCGCCGAGGCGAGCGCGATCGTCGGGAACACCGTCCTCTACGGCGCGACGAGCGGCCGCGCGTTCTTCGCCGGGAGCGCCGGCGAGCGCTTCGCGGTGCGAAACAGCGGCGCGACCGCGGTCGTCGAGGGGGTCGGCGATCACGGGTGCGAGTACATGACCGGCGGCGTGGTCGTGGTGCTCGGCGCGACGGGGCGGAACTTCGCCGCGGGGATGAGCGGCGGGATCGCCTACGTCCTCGACGACGGCGCGTTCGCCTCGCGGTGCAACACGTCGCTCGTCGACGTCGAGCCGCTCGACCGCGACGACGCCGCGGAGCTCCGCGCGCTCCTCGACGAGCACGTCGCGCGCACCGGGAGCTCGCAGGGCTCGCGCCTCCTCGCGTCGTTCGCCGCGTCGTCGCTCCGCTTCGTGAAGGTCGTCCCGCGCGAGTACAAGCGCGCGATCGGCGCCGCCCGCCGCGGCCTCGAGGTGCACGTTGGCTGACGCGGACGACCGCCGCGAGCCCCCGCGCGATCCGCCCGCGCGCGATCCGTCGCCGCCGCGAGAGGACGGCGCGCGCGCCGCCGCCGGTGCGCCCCCCTTCCTCGCGATCGAGCGCGCGAAGAAGCGCGAGCGGCCCGTCGAAGAGCGCGTGCGCGATCACCGCGAGGTCTCGCTCCCCCTCGCGCCCGACGAGCTCCGCGAGCAGGCGTCCCGGTGCATGGACTGCGGGATCCCGTTCTGCCACCAGGGGTGCCCGCTCGGGAACGTCATCCCGGAGTGGAACGACCTCGTCCGCCGCGGGCGCCTCGACGAGGCGGCGGTGCTCCTCGCCTCGACGAACAACTTCCCCGAGATCACGGGCCGCGTCTGCCCCGCGCCGTGCGAAGGGTCGTGCGTCGTCGCGCTCGACGGCGAGGCGGTGACGATCAAGGAGATCGAGCGATCGATCGCCGACCACGCGCTCGGCGCGGGCCTTTTGCCGCGCCCCGCCGCGCGCCCGTCCGGCAAGAGCGTCGCGATCGTCGGCTCGGGCCCCGCCGGGCTCGCGTGCGCGCAGGAGCTCGCGCGGCGCGGGCACGCCGTGACGGTGCTCGAGAGGGACGACCGCGTGGGCGGGCTGCTTCGCTACGGCATCCCCGATTTCAAGCTGGATCGGCGCGTCCTCGACGCGCGCCTCGGGCAGATGAGCGCCGAGGGCGTCCGCTTCACGTGCGGCGCGCACGTCGCCGATCGCGCGTCGATCGACGCGCTCCTCGCCGCGCACGACGCGGTGGTCCTGGCGATCGGCGCGCGCGCCCCGCGGGACCTCACCGTCCCGGGGCGCGATCTCGACGGCGTCCATTTCGCGATGGAGCTCCTCTTCGGACAGAACCGGAGGAACGCGGGCGACGAGGCGCCCTCGATCTCGGTGGCGGGCGAGCGCGTCGTCGTGATCGGCGGCGGCGACACCGGCGCGGACTGCGTCGGCACGTCGCACCGGCAAGGGGCCGCGTCGGTCTTGCAGCTCGAGGTCATGCCGCTCCCCCCGACGACGCGGCCGCGCGACAACCCGTGGCCTTCGTGGCCGCTCGTCCTGCGGACGTCGTCGTCGCACGAAGAGGGCGGGACGCGCGACTGGGCGATCCTCACCAAGGCGCTCCGCGGCGCCCGCGGGCGCGTGACGTCGCTCGACGCCGTGCGCGTCGCGTTCGAGGGCGGGGCGATGCGCGAGGTCGCGGGGTCCGGCGTGTCGTTCGCGTGCGACCGCGTCCTCCTGGCGATGGGGTTCACCGGGCCCGAGGCGCCGCTCGTCCTCGCGCTCGCCCTCGCGCGCGACCCGCGCGGAAACATCCGGACCGACGCGCGCGGCGCGACGTCCGTGCCGCGCGTCTTCGCGGCGGGCGACGCCGTCCGCGGACAGTCGCTCGTCGTGTGGGCCATCGCCGACGGCCGCCGCGTCGCGCGCGGCGTGCACGAGGCGCTCGCGAGCAGCCAAGCGGCGACGCGCGGCGCCTAGTCGCTCGACCGGGCCGCGCCGAGGCCGCGGCTCGCGCCGCCCCGGCCATCGCGGAGAGACCTCGTGTAACCTCCACGGCGTGTCCGGCCACCACGAGGCTCCGCCCGATCTCCACGCCGTCGCCGCCGCGAGCGTCCGGCGATACGCGGCCGAGCGCCGCGAGGACGCGATCGGGTGGGACGTCGTCGCGTGCGCCGTCGACGCCACGCGCGGGTGGCCCGAAGGGTCGATGATCTCCGGGTTCGCCATCGGCAGCCTCGCGCACGGCGGGTTCGTCGAGGCGGTGAGCGACGTCGACGTCGCGCTCGTCCTCGACGAGCTCTCGCCGGCGGTCGCCGATCGAATGGCGCGCGTCCAGGCCGCGGTACGCGAGCGGATCGCGGCGCCGGCCGCTTCGCGCCTGTCGATCTTCTGGTCGACGTGGGACGATCTCGCGAGCGGCGCGGCGCGCGGGCGATTCCCGCTCGCCGATCGCGTCGACCTCGCCCTGGCGGGGCGCCCGCTCTTCGGCCCCGACCGGCGCGGCGAGGTCCTACTGCCCGCCGGCGACGCGCGGACCGCCGCCCTCGTGATCGAGGCGGCGACGTTCGCCGTCGAGAAGCTCGGCGCGAAGGAGCGAGGCGCCGCGCTCCGCGATCCGGCGCGCCTCGCGGCGGCCGGCGCGCGCGACGCGTCGAAGGCCGTCCTCTTCCCGGCGCGGTTCCTGTACACGCTCGACACGGGGCGCGTCGCGACGAACGACGCGAGCGCCGAGCACTACCTCGCCCGCGGGGGCGCGGCGACCGCGCTCGTCGCGGCGGCGATCCGCTGGCGAACGTCCGGCCTGGGCGACGAAGCGGCGGCCGCCGCGCTCCTCGCGGCCGAGCTCGGGCCCCTGTACGCGGAGCTCTCCCGCGACTACGACGCGGTGCTCCGCGCCGCGGGGCGCGACGACCTCGCCGCCGCGCTCGCCCGCTTTACCGCGGGGCTCGCCCGCTGACCGCGCGCGGCGCGGCTACTCGTAGCGGAGCGCGTCGATCGGGTCGAGCTGCGACGCCTTGCGCGCCGGGTAGAGGCCGAAGACCACGCCGACGAACGCGCTGAACGCCACCGACACCGTGATGACGTCGGGCTGGATGAGCATCGGCCAGTGGAACCGGGCCGCGAGCCAGGTGGCGACGCCGACGCCGATGCCGACGCCGAGGAGGCCGCCCGCGACCGACAGCGAGAGCGCCTCGATGAGGAACTGGAGGAGGATGTTCATCGGCTTCGCGCCGATGGCCATGCGCACGCCGATCTCGCGGGTCCGCTCGGTGACGCTCACGAGCATGATGTTCATGATGCCGATGCCGCCGACGAGCAGCGACACCGCGGCGACGCTCGCGAGGAGCGTCGTCATCGTGTCGGTCCCCTGCGCCTGCGCGCCGGCGATCTCGCTGAGGTTCCGGATCGAGAAGTCGTCGTCGCCGTTCGGCGGGATGTGGTGGCGATCGCGGAGGAGCGAGGTGATGTCGGCGAGCGCGCGCGACGTCGACTCGGACGACGTCGCCTCGACGAAGATCTGCCCGGAGAGGTACTTGCTCAGCCCGCCCTGGATCTTCTGGCCGAACGTCGTCACCGGGATGAACGCGGCGTCGTCGTAGTCCTGGCCGGTGGCCGACTGCCCTTTTCGCTCGGCGACGCCGACGACCTGGAACGGCGTCGTCCCGATCCGCACCACGTGGCCCACCGGGTCGGAGTTCGCGCCGAACAGCTTCTCCGCCACCGTCTGGCCGAGCACCACCACCTTCGTCCCGGTCTCGACGTCGGAGTCGGTGAGCGCCGTGCCGAGCGCGATGGGCCAGTTGCGGATCTCGAAGTATTCGGGGCTCGTGCCGGTGACGCTCGTCGTCCAGTTGGACTCTTCGCCGACGATCGCCTGGTTCGATCGCATCGCCGGCGCCGCCGCCTTCACGGTGGGGATCTCTTCGCGGATGGCCGCGAGGTCGTCCCACGTCAGCGTCGGCTGCGAGCCGAAGCCGCCCGACACGCCGCCCGCGCTGCTCGAGCCGGGGAGGATGATGAGGAGGTTCGTCCCCATCGCGGCGAACGCCGCCTCGACCTGCGCCTTCGCGCCGGCGCCGATCGCCATCATCGCGATGACCGCGCCGACGCCGATGATGATCCCGAGCGTGGTCAAGAACGACCGCATCCGATTGCGCCAGATCGCCCGGAGCGCCACGCGGAAGGTCTGGAGCGGGTTCACGCGGAGGGGTCGCCTCTCTGGCTCGTCGGGCTCGTCGAGCTGGCCGCCCCGGGCTCGCGCTGCGACGCGAGCGGCGGGACGATCGCCGGCTTTTGCTCGCGCCGATCGTCGGAGAGGATCAGCCCGTCCCGCACGACGACCACGCGCGTCGCGTACTCGGCGATGTCGGGCTCGTGCGTGACCAGGACGACGGTGATCCCGGAGCGCCCGAGCTCCTGGAAGATCGACATCACCTCGACGCTGGTGCGCGAGTCGAGGTTCCCCGTCGGCTCGTCGGCGAGGATCACCTTCGGCTGACCGACGATCGCCCGCGCGATCGCGACGCGCTGCTGCTGCCCGCCGGAGAGCTGGTTCGGCGTGTGGTCGATCCGCTTGCCGAGGCCCACCTTCTCGAGCGCCGCGGTCGCGCGGCGGTGCCGCTCCTTCGCCGAGACGCCCTGGTACACGAGCGGGAGCTCCACGTTCTCGAGCGCGCTCGTCCGCGAGAGCAGGTTGAAGTTCTGGAAGACGAAGCCGAGCACGTGGTTTCGCACCTCGGCGAGCTCGTTCCGGTCCATCCGCTGCACCTCGCGCCCGGCGAGGCGATAGCGGCCCTCGGTCGGGCGATCGAGGCAGCCGAGGATGTTCATCAGCGTCGATTTGCCCGATCCCGACGAGCCCATCACCGCCACGAACTCGCCGCTCTCCACGGTGAGCGACACGCCCGCGAGGGCGCGCACCTCCACGTCGCCGGTCTGATAGACCTTCGTCACGTCCTCGAGCCGGATGAGCGGATCGGCCATCGTCAGAACATGCGGCGGACGGCGCCGCCGCCGGGCGGCGCGGTGGTCGGCGCCTGCACCTTGCCCGCGACCGTCGCGTCGACGATGAGCGCCTCGCCCTCCTTGACGTCGCCGTCGACGAGCTCGCTGTTCGTCCCGTCGCTCAGCCCGATGTGGACCAAGACCGCGACCGGCGCGTTGTTTCGGAGCACCCAGATGGTCTTCGGATCTTGCGACGTGTCGCGCCCGCCGCCGCCGCCGCGACGCGTGGGGGCGAAGGCGATGGGCGGCGGCGCGGGCGTCTCCTTAGCGTCGCTGCTCGACGGCGACGCCGAGCCCGACGCGAGCGCGCGGCTCGAAGCGCCGCGCGGCGGACGGGCGCGCTCCGCGCTCGCGCTCGGCGCGACCTCCGGCGGCGGCTTGAAGCGGAGCGCCGCGTTCGGGATCGCGAGCGCGTCGTCCTTCTCGGCGTACGACACCGTCGCGTTCGCGGTCATCCCGGGGCGGAGCTTCAGCTCGGAGTTGTCGACGTCGATCACCGCGTCGTACGTGACGACGTTCTGGAGCGTCTGCGCGGCGTTCCGGATCGCCGAGATCTTGCCGCGGAACCGCTGGCCGGGGAACGCGTCGACGGTGAAATACGCCGGCATGCCCTGCTGGAGGCGGCCGACGTCGCCCTCCGCCACGTTCGTGTTGACCTGCATCTTGCGCAGGTCCTCGGCGATCGTGAAGAGCACCGGCGCTTGCAGCGACGCGGCCACGGTCTGACCGACGTCGACGCTGCGCGAGATGACCACGCCGTCGATCGGCGAGTAGATGTTCGTGTACGACAGGTTCACGTTCGCCTGGTTCAGCGACGCGTTGGCCTGCGCGACGCCGGCCTTCGCGACGTCGATCCCGGCGCGCGCCACCGCGGCGGCGGTCTCCGCCGTCTGCAGGTCGGAGAGCGACGCGAGGTTGTCGGCGTTGAGGCGCTTCGCGCGCTCGTACTGCCGATCCGCGTCGAGCGCCGTGGCCTCGGCCTTCACCACGCCGGCCTTCGCCGACGCGTAGTTCGCCTGGGCCTGCGCGACCGCGGCTTGAAAGAGCTCCGGATCGAGCTTCGCGACCAGCTCGCCCTTCTTCACCTGCGAGTTGAAATCTTTGTACAGACGGGAGATCCGCCCCGACACCTGGCTCCCGACCTGCACGGTGACGTTGGCCTGCAGCGTGCCGCTCGCGGTGATCCTCCCGACGATCTTCCTTCTCTCGAGCGCGACGGTCTTGAACTGCACGTCGGGCGCCTGGTGCGCGCGGCTGTATCGGAAGTAGGCGAAGCCGGAGCCGGCGAGCCCGACGAGGACGACGGACCAGAGGACCCGGTTCACCGAGCGCTTCATTCGACGTATCCCGGGGTCGTCATCGAGCTCTCCGTCATAAGTCGTGGCAGCCGAGGGGGTCAACTTGCGCGGTCGCGAATCGCGGGCGGCGCGGTGTTCAGCCGCTCGACGGCGAATCGCCGGCGATCGGACGGAGGCGCACGGCGGCGAGGACGGTGAGGCCGATCCACGCCGTCGCGCTCGAGGAGGCGACGATCGGGACGGCGATCGCCCCGCCGACGCGATCGACCATCAGCGCCCCCCCGATCGCGCTCATGGACTGCACGAGCGTCAGCGCGAGGTCGTCGAGCGACGCGAGCCGCCCGAGCACCGCGTCGACCCCGCCCTTCTGGATGACGCTGCTCGACACGACCCAGTTCGCGCCGCTGCCGAGCCCCCACGCGAAGACGAGGACGCCGAGGGCGAGCGGCGCCCGCGCGACCGAGAAGAGGAGCACCGCGCCGAGGCCCACGACGAAGGACAGATCGAGGAGGCGCGCGAACGAGACGCCGCCGCGACCGAGGCGCAGGAACAGGATCGGCCCGACGCCGGTGCCGATGCCGCGCACCGCCTGGA
>Ga0105247_10000660_pt1 | contig 27331 bp, 25 predicted proteins | sample KBSS24metaG_FD_81519 | JGI IMG/M metagenome (GOLD analysis project Ga0105247, IMG submission 81519) | Switchgrass rhizosphere microbial communities from Kellogg Biological Station, Michigan, USA - KBS S2-4 metaG | ecosystem: Host-associated > Plants > Roots > Rhizosphere > Soil | place...
ATGGTTTTTCTTCAGCAGAAGCACCATTTTGTTGTTCAAATTTTAATTGATATTGTTTCGAGAAAAGCTGCTCAGGCTGCTTATATTGTTTCTGTAATTTTTGCCATGCTTCACGCCCTGCCTCACCTTGTATTGTTGTAATCACAATATGGTCCACAGCGCGACCTAACTCATTATCAAATTGCTCTTCTTGCTCAAGATGATGCTTTTTCTGCAATGCCTCAATACGTTCTAAAGCCTTACCTTGAGGATTATAAGTTTCTTCTTCAGAGAACCAGTAAGCATAAACTTCAGCAATTTCTTGCAACTGTTGAACTGAATAATAATTAATATATGACGGTTTTTCGGCAGTCAATTTTGCAATGAACACAGCCTTATACGTTTTGTCATAGGCACGTGTTGCATCATAAGTTTGGTTAGCCAACAGCGCCAGACTCGAATCTAAATCTTGTACATCGCTATGTGAACCCACTGGATGCTCAGAAACATCACTCTGCCCAAGTTTTTCACTAAAGCCTTTTACAAAGTTTTCAAATAAAGAACCTTTGCTTGCTTCAGCAACTGATTTAGCTTGTTTAAGCTGCTGTTGGTCAATTGAAGTGGCTTTACCATAATTTAAAATTTGCATGTCCGCTTTAATATTAAAGCGATGATTAAACTCGGCTGGTGTATAGGCAACATCATAATCTGCGTTAACTAAACGGCCTTTTTCATCAAGTCCAACATCAATCGTAATTGGATTTCTTTGTTTTGGTAAAGCTTGCTCGATCTCTACTTTATGTTTTAACCATAAAACTTTAAATGCATCATCATTCACAAACTGGTTCTGATCATAAGCTGCAAAAGTTTGTTTTAAAGCAGCTTGACGAGCTTTCATCTGAGTTTTTTCGATATTTACAGCGCTCTGATCAAGCACATTAATACCGTAAATTTGACAGTAATTAATATCACCTAAGGCAACTGGTTTCTTAAGAGACTGTAATTCAACACACTGCTCTTCTGTAAGTGTAGCGACCTCTTCATCTTGTGCAGTTGGTTCAGCATCTGCTACAGCAACGTCTTCGGCTTGAGCTGAATCAGAGGCTGCTTCTGCTCTTGCCACATCTTGAGCTGCGCTTGCTTGGTCTTCATCACCTTCTTCAGAAGCCAATGTGTTGCCAAAATGAGCATTAATAAGCGAATAAAGTTGCTGACTGACAGCCGCTGCATCTTCAGAAGAAACTTTCTGTCCCTCAGCACCAGTCGCCTTTTTCTTAGCTTCAGAAGCAGCAAGTTCAGTTGCTATAGATTCGGCAACCTTTTGGTCATCAAACCCTAAAACACTTTTTTGCAAATATTTTTCATTGACTTGACCATAGAGTTCCGATTGCAGCAATAACTCTTCGACCGTATCTTTTAATCGAATTTTCTCTACAATTCCTGCTTTACGGTCCGCATCGGTAATGGGTAAACGCTGTAAATTTTGCGGTTCAGCCAAACGATAAGATACCGCGCTAGAAGCTTTGGCATATTCAATAAACTTCTTCATATCGACGTTTGTAAACAAATCTTTATACTTTGAAAAATCGACATACGCCAAGTTATTTTGATTGTCTTTATTTACCAGATAAGGCATTAATCCGAAATAATTAACGTAAAATTTATAGTCTTTCAGATCAAGTACCATTGGCAATTTTGCCTGTACCAGCAAGGTCGGTTTCTCATATCTTGCAGTGAGATTTAAAGACCCCATTTTTTGACGGTAATGAACTGAACCATCGTAACTAAATTGGAGATCATTTAATAAATTAATTAATACGGCATTTACTTTTTCTGAACGTGATTCGTCAGATACACCCGAAACAGATTGCTCATTTGCAATTGCGGCATAAAGCGCCTGCTTCTGTTTTTTATTCAAATTAGTCTTTTGTTCACGTAAATATTGATCTACTTTTTTTTGCACTCCAGCATCAAGCTGAGCCGTTTTCTCTACAGTACTGATTTTCTTGGGCTGATTTGGATCAACATTAACTTTAAAATGTCCACGGTAATCATAGCTTGGGTATTCATACATCGCATTCATACCCTGAATGACTTTTTGATCTAAGTTGGCAGATGCCACTGATGGACGTAGGTTATGCTGCGCACATGCGGTCAAACCCAAACTAAATAAACATAAACTGAGATATTTTAAATGCATAACCTTTTTTAAAACCTTATAGCTTTATCTTTTTAACAAAACTTGCTAAAAATATAAAAATTAGTTGTTTTTTCACATAAAAGTATAAGTCCTGAATGTAGCAGAAATTATAATTTCAGGTGTATTTATTTTCGACAAAATTCGCTTTTCTGACATTTCTTTCGGGTGCGATTAACATTGTATTTTTATCATGCGAGTGAATAATCAAATCATCGATACAGATAATCCCACAATGATTCAAAATTAGGATTAAAGCCATGCCAGCATATAAAGCTCCGCTACACGATATTCGTTTCTTAATGAATGAAGTATTAGATTACCCTGCTCACTATAAAACTTTATCAAATGGTGAAAGTGCAGATCCAGATACAGTTGATATGATTCTTGAAGGTGCGGCAGATTATTGTGAAAACGTATTGTCGCCACTTAACCAATCTGGTGATGAAGAAGGTTGCCATTTTGACAACGGCGAAGTAACTACACCTAAGGGCTTTAAAGAAGCTTATGACCAGTTCGTAATGGGTGGTTGGCAAGGTCTTTCTTATCCAGAAGAATTTGGTGGTCAAGGCCTACCAATGTCATTAAATCTGATTAAATCGGAAATGATGGGTACTGCAAACTGGTCATTTACCATGTACCCTGGCTTAAGTTCAGGTTGTATGAACACCATTTTGCAATTCGGTACCGATGAGCAAAAACAAACATATATGCCTAAACTTGTTGAAGGAACTTGGAGCGGCACAATGTGCTTAACCGAACCTCAATGTGGTACGGACTTAGGACAAGTTAAAACTAAAGCTGAACCTCAAACAGATGGCACTTATAAAATCTCTGGTACAAAAATCTTTATTTCTGCCGGTGAACATGACTTAACTGAAAATATCATTCACATCGTACTTGCACGTCTTCCAGATGCTCCTGCTGGTACTCGTGGTATTTCATTATTTATCGTACCTAAATTCATCCCTACTGCTGATAGTGGTATCGGTGAACGTAATGCGGTGACCTGTGGTTCAATCGAACACAAAATGGGCATCCGTGCTTCTGCTACTGCAGTGCTGAACTTTGATAATGCAACTGGTTATTTAATTGGTGAAGTGAACAAAGGCCTACATGCAATGTTTACCTTCATGAATACAGCACGTATTGGTACTGCTGTTCAAGGTATTGCACATGCCGAGTTATCTTATCAAGGTGCTTTACCTTATGCGAAAGACCGTATGTCTATGCGGGCGCTTTCAGGCAAGAAAGATCCAGATAAAGTTGCTGATGCAATCATTCATCATGCTGACGTACGCCGCCTATTGTTGACTCAAAAAGCAATTGCGGAAGGTGGTCGTTCAATGATCTATCATGCTGCAAAACTTGCAGACAAAATGACAGATGCATTAATACGTGGCGATCAAGCTGCTTATGAAGACTATGATGACAAACTTGGTTTCTATACACCAATTTTGAAAGGTTTCTTAACTGAACTTGGTTTAGAAGCTGCAAACAATGGTATGCAAGTTTACGGCGGTCATGGCTACATCAAAGAATGGGGCATGGAACAAATCGCTCGTGATGCTCGTATCTCAACACTATACGAAGGTACAACAGGCATTCAAGCCCTTGACTTAATTGGTCGTAAAGTATTGCTTAGCTCAAAAGGCAAAGTGGTTCGTGACTATACTGCTGAAATCTTAAAATTCTGTGCTGCGCACGCACGTAACAAATATTTGCGTCGTTTTGCTTGGGATTTAACTAAGCTTTGTGCTCAGTGGAACACTTTAACTGTTCGTATCATGCTTGCCGCACGTAAAGACCGCGACATCGTATCTTCTGCTTCTGCAGACTTTTTGATGTTCTCTGGTTATGTGATGATGGCTTACTTCTGGGCACAACAAGCAGTCATTGCTTCTGAGAAACTTGAAGCAGGTGATGGTGCAGAAACGCCTGAATTCTATAAAGCAAAAATCAAAGTTGCAGACTTCTACTTTGACCGTATGTTACCTCGCACCCAAGGTCATGCAGAGTCAATGGTAACAAGCTCGCGTACATTAACATCATTACCAGTTGAACACTTCAGCTTCGACTATTAATGATTTTTAAATAATGAAATGAAAAGAGCGCAATTCATATTGCGCTCTTTTTTATTCAAATAAATATTTATTCTTTAGTTAAAACATAAGCTTTATTTGGAACAAAATAGTTTTGCTCTAAAAATTCACGATTTTTACCATAATCGCTATAAAACAGTTTTTCCAGATTCATAACCAATCTTTTGTTTGAATCAAAATTAAAATAGAAATTAACTTTAGATAAAGGACAGTGAATGGTTAACTCATGCTCTTTTGCATCTACTTTCCAATTTAAAGTAGGACATAACTGATTTACAGCGGCACTTTTAGCCCCATCTTTACTCCCCACACGTCCAAAATGGATAACATTCCAATAAGCCGATCCATTCGGTAATAAATTTAAAATGTATTCTGCTTCCCCAGACTCGCAATCGGCAAAAGCATCCTCACATGAAATTCGGGTATGATATCGCCCTACATATTGCAATGAGAGTGCGCTTAATTTTTTGGTTTGATCTAAGTTTTCTTCAGGTAAGAAAGTACGCCCTGCCACATAATCTAATGTTTTTGTAGATGTACTATTTTTTATTAGATTTTCTTCATGCGTAGAATTAGAGCTCGCACTAGAGTGATCTTTTGAATTGGCATGGTTTATGTCGCAAGCACTCAGTGTCAGGCACATCACGGCCCCTACAACCAAATACTTAACTAAAAACCTAGACCGCTTCAAAGACATATACATTATTCACAGATAACAGCAATAGCCATGTTTATATTCATTTCAGGCACTAGCCAATCGCTGCCATAAACCGTTAAGCCCTGAAAAGGTGCATTTTAGTTGATGTTGGTTTCCTTCATCCCAATCCTTTACATATTTTAACCATTTTACTTTTCAGCGGACTTTAAACGCTTTATTTCGCCTCCATATTTTTATTAAGCAAGAGCGAAATAGTTTCTTGTAATTATTTATCTTTAAGGAGAATTAGATGGCCAGTTCTGGTTTATATCGCTCGAACCGACATAGCATGATCGCCGGTGTAATGGGTGGTATTGCTGAACGTTTTGGTTGGAACGTGACTTTATTACGCATCATTTTTGTTGTTATCTCAGTTATGAGTGCGGCCTTTCCAGGAATTTTAGTTTATTTAGTTTTATGGTTAGTCATTCCGAAAAAACAGCCAGAGCATATTGAAGGCTATCGTCCCTCCGTTCGAACTGTACACGAAGAACAAACACGTTAATTAATTTTGGTCGCTACGGTTGCATCCCCTAATCAACCGTAGCTTTTTTTTGCCTATTCTTTTTAGCTTATATTTTACGGTTCAACTGTTGTTGTAACGCAGCAATCATATCTGCACGGCTGATCATTCCTATTAACTTACGTTCTTCAACCACAGGAATATAGTTAAACGACTTTTCAACAAAGTAAGGAATAAGGTCTTGGATCGGCTGAGTTGGTAATACAGTTACTACTCTACGGCTCATAATCTGTTTTACATAGTGCTGCCAAGAGTTTCTTGGATCTGCCGCTCCTTTAAACCATTCAACAACTTCATATAAAGCCAATGTGCCAACTAAATGATTTTCTGCATTTACTACAGGCAAGCTCATTAAATTACCCTGCTTGAATTTATCAAGTGCCTGATGAATATCATCATCTTCATGCAGTTTAATCACATCACGGCTCATAATATCCTGACAGGTATATTGGCTAATCATGCGTTCATTAGCATGTTCTTGAGCATCTAAAATTATTTTTTCTAAGTCGTATTGGCTAATATCGAGCAATTCAGTGTGATGGTCTAAAGCATATTCAATATCTTTAGGTTGAATTGATACTTTTTGAGTAGGCGTTGGGTCTTTACTACGCTCATTAAGATGAGCAGTAACTGGATAATGCCGTCCAATTAATCGATTAAAAAAGATCGCAAACCCCAGTAAAAGGAATGAGTTGAGTAAAACCGGATAAAAGATGAAATAAAAGCCTAATTTATGAATTGCTGCACCACCCAACACAGCCGTAATCGCGACTGCCCCACTGGGTGGATGTAAAGAGTCAGTAGTCAGCATCAAAAATATGGCAAAGCCCACTGCCACACTAAAAGCAGTGGTTAGATCAGGAATCCATTGTGCGCAAGCGACGCCGATAATTCCAGCAAGAGTATTGCCGACAAGCACATTCCATGGTTGAGCCAATGGGCTGGTTGGCACAGCAAATAAGAGAACTGATGAAGCGCCCATCGGTGCAATGTACCAAGCATTAATTCCACCTAGAACATACCAGCTAATTAAGGAAGAAATTGCTAAACCACACAGTGCTCCAATACCGCAAAGCAACCGTTCTTTTAAAGGCAAAACTTTAAAATTTGGTTTTAAAATCTGTAACCATTCTCGCTGTATAACACTCACAGTACACCTTTGTGGATATGCCGTCATTTATAACGGGCAAAAGTATACGCCCAAAGCCACATAAAGTGCATTTAAATTATATCTTTCAATAATAAGAAAACTTATTAAAAATACTCTTTATTATTTTAATATCTTAATATTCCATCAATTTTTCATTTAAGTAACGCCAGTAACGTTTAGGCAAGTATTGCACATGTAGTTTTATATTTTGGCGTTCAGTAATATTAACGCTCGTAAAATAATCTTTCCAAAGCTGGTCATATAAACCTTCCTGCTCATCTAACTCAAGCTGAAAGCTTTGGCTCATTCCATTTTTTAAATTACGGTCAACTTTCGTGGCTTCGAGTGAAACTTCATGTATTTCTCGTAAATCATAATAAATTCCGAACTTACGTTTCTCATCATAAATCAGCCATCGTTGATCTTGATAACGTCTTTTAAAGTGAGGCTGAATCAGCGGTAAAACATTAAAATCAGGTCGAACCAGACTTAGAAAAAGCTCATCTTTGGTTTTCTTAAAACGAATAAAAGCTTCCATTCGATGCTTCTCTCGCCCGACCTTTTTCGTCCACTGCGCAATCGCCAAAACACTAGGATTTGAATAATCTTTTTCTACCGATGAATGACTACTAAACACATAAATACAGTAGTTAAATAAATGTTGATAGGCATCTAAAGATTCAGATAAATAAGCAAAATAAAATTGTTTTAACGAAGAGGATGAAAGCTTTTTTTGTAGTGCCGACCAAACACGTTCGGCATGTTGCTCGTTATTTGAAACCTCAATTTTATCGGCAAATAAGCCATGTTGAGCCGCATCATTCAAACAGAGTTTGACCTGTAATTCTTTAAATTGAAATGCACGAAAAATACAGCTCAGTAGTCCAACCATTGAACCATCAAAATAGTAAGCGACCTCATCATTAAACACGGCTAAAACCCAAGACTTAACTGCGGCGAAAGCTGCTTCACATATTTCGATGAACCCTGCGTTAAAATCTGCTGCCGAATAAAACTTGAAGATAGTTCTTTTTGGAACTTTGGACTATCTTCACAGCGAATAAAGAATTTAGCCCGCTGGTAGGCCACACCGAGTTTCTTAAGTAAATCGATATGGATTTTACCGAAACGACGAGCTTGCACAATTTTCTTAGCCGATTTCACTCCAATGCCGGGCACACGCAAAATCATTTGATAATCAGCATTGTTTAAATCTACCGGAAACTGCTCAGGATGCCTTAAAGCCCAACTTAATTTTGGGTCTACATCAAGATCTAAGTTTGGGTGTTTTTCATTGACGATTTCATTGACCTGAAAACCGTAAAAACGCATCAGCCAATCGCTTTGATAGAGTCGGTTTTCCCGCAGTAATGGCGGTGCAGACCCTACTGCTGGCAAGTAATTATTTTCGGTATTAATTGGGATATAGCCAGAGAAATAGACACGTTTGAGTTTAAATTCTTTATAGTGCTTGTCTGCCATAAACAAGACATCTTGGTCTGACTCTTGATGAGCACCCACCACCATTTGAGTGGTCTGCCCTGCTGGCACATATTTCGGCACATGCTTAATGATTTGTCGCTCATCTTTAAGCTGAATGAGCCTGTCACGGACCAAACCTAAATCTTTTTGCACTTCCTGATGTGATTTTTCTGGTGCAAAAGTTTTTAGGCCAATTTCGGTAGGCATCTCTAAATTAATACTCATACGGTCAGCATATAAACCTGCTTCATGAATAAGTTCAGGCGATGCCCCAGGAATTGTTTTTAGATGAATATAACCATTAAAGTTTTCTTCGAGGCGCAACTTTTTTACGACTTGGAGCATCCGTTCCATCGTATGATCTGCTGATTTAAAAATACCTGAGCTTAAAAACAAGCCTTCAATATAATTACGGCGGTAAAAATTAATGGTTAAGTCCACCACCTCTTGCACCGTAAATGCTGCACGCTGAACGTCATTAGAACGGCGTGAAACGCAATAGGCGCAGTCAAAAATACAAACATTGCTAAATAGAATTTTTAAGAGCGAAACACAGCGGCCATCTTCGGTATAGCTATGGCAAATTCCTGAATGACTGGCATCCCCCAGCCCTTTGTCTTTATTTTTACGGTCACTACCACTTGATGAACACGACACATCATATTTAGCAGCATCAGCAAGAATCTGTAATTTTTCTCGAATGCGATCAGACATATCAAACGACTCATTTATGGCATCGTTTAAAAAATATCATTTTGAATGTTTAAATTTAACCTAGAGAAATACGCTATGCGTCATGAGGTGACGTATAGAATTTTAACGTTCCAACTTACTTCCATAAATGAGTAAATGCATCATTTATCATTCATTCCGAACGATGATGCATTTACTAAAAATAAGTTCTTTTTAATAATTTAAAAGAATTATTGTTTTGGGTTACCATAAATAAGTTTATTTTCAGTGGCATCAAATACAACTGGAAACCATTCATAGTACGCCATTCTGATCCTTTCTACTCGCATATGCCCTACTACATATGTATGTCGACCTACAAGATCAACAGAAACTCTTTCAGGCTTTCCAATAATCAGCGGTGAATTATGGTCAATTACAAGCTCGGTTTTCCCTTCTTTAACTTTAACAATTAATCCACCATGTGTAGATGAATTAAATGCTTTTCCATTTCTTACCTGCCAAGAACCTTGTTTACCATTAACTTTAAGCAATAAACCTTCACTCATCTGGTAATGAGAATCTGCACCAAGCTGCCGTTTTATTGTATTTTTACATTTAGCATCACACTTATTCGTAATTGTCACAATCTCGGATGAATTGATATTAGAGTCAGAATAAAGTGCTATAGGCGTACTACTACAAGAGCAAAGTAGGAATACAGAAGCAAAACAAAAAAATTTAAACATTCTTTTAATTTCCAAATAAATTTAGGCTTATGATAAATCAAGTTTTTTAATTATCTAGTTGTTTAATTACCCTATTATGAACAGCAACTTCTTTATTACCCCTTATAATTTTTTTATAAGCTGGATTATATTAATTAAACATTTTGATTTGATCGCATTTTTAAATACATTAACTTTTATTCATGCTATACATAGTGATAAGAATCAAACTCATATTGATTTATATGAAAAAATATAATTTTAACATTTTCATTCAAAATTTAGATCCCAATCAAGGCCAAATTTTATATAGCCTTTTAAAAGTCCCACTCTACTTATTTATACCGGCTTGGCTTCTATGGATCTTTATCATGATGCTATATGAAGGGTTCACTTTAGAAATTCTAAAAACTGCTGCGAATATGCCATTGATACTCTTTATGGTTGTAATGACTTATTACATACTCGCATTTATACCTGCTTATCTATTTCAACTTTTCTTGCAAAAGTATAATTTCATAAATTTTTTCTCAATTATTACTAGTGCGGTCATACTTACTACGTTAATTCTTAGTTTAATGTGTTTAGAATTCGCACCAATAGAAATGATCATTTTCTTTAGTTATTTTTCTATAATTTTCGCTATTACATATTGGGTTTTACTACTCAAAAGTATAAAAAAAGCAGAAGAATCTCAAAACCAAAATTTCTCTTAGATCCGTTAGAACGTCTTTATTACAGGGTGCAAAAATGCCTTTTAATTTTTTAAAAATCTTCACTCAAAATTTAGATCTAGATAAAGATCAAATTTGGCATTGTCTAATCATGACACCAATATATTTATACATAGTTACTTTATTCATATTTTTAACTTCTTCAATCCTCCATAAAGATTTTTCTTTTGAGAATCTACTAAATACCCCTGTCGGACTGCTGGCTATTGCAGCCATTTATTACATATTAGTTTTTATACCCGCCTATTTTTTACAACTATTCTTATTGAAATTCAATTTCATTAATTTCTTCTCTATTCTAGCCAGTGCAATTATTCTCACCTTTTTAATACCCAATATCTTAATAATTTTTTTTCGAGACTCATGGGAACTAATGCCATTAGAGGGCTTATTTTTCTTCAGTTGTTTTTCTTTAATTTTCGCTATCACTTATTGGATTTTACTACTCAAAACTTTAAAAAAAGCAGCTAAACAATCAAATCTGAAATTCCCAAACTAGCCTTTGCCACTCCTCTACAAAATCCTTATACTTAGGGGCAATTTTTCTCATAAATTCGTGGATGCTACATGAGTCGCGCCATCTCGCACATTGATACATTTCAGGGCTTAATTCTTGCCCTACAAAACTATTGGGCCGAACAAGGCTGCGTCGTACTACAACCTTACGACATGGAAATGGGCGCTGGAACATTCCACACCGCAACATTCTTACGTGCTTTAGGGCCTGAAACTTGGAATGCTGCATACGTTCAACCTTCACGTCGTCCAAAAGATGGCCGCTATGGTGAAAACCCGAACCGTTTGCAACACTACTACCAGTTCCAAGTGGTGCTAAAACCAAATCCAGACAACATCCAGCAGCTCTATCTTGATTCTTTAAAAGCAATCGGGATTGATACGCTTACTCACGACATCCGTTTCGTAGAAGACAACTGGGAATCTCCAACTCTTGGTGCTTGGGGTTTAGGTTGGGAAGTTTGGCTTAACGGTATGGAAGTAACTCAGTTCACTTACTTCCAGCAAGTCGGTGGCGTTGAGTGTTACCCAGTAACAGGTGAAATCACTTACGGCTTAGAACGTCTTGCGATGTACCTTCAAGGTGTAGATTCGGTTTATGACCTTGTTTGGACGAAAGGCCAATTCGGTACCGTGACTTACGGCGACGTATTCCATCAAAATGAAGTTGAACAATCGACTTATAACTTTGAATACGCTCCTGTTGAAAAACTATTTGAACTGTTTGATTTTTACGAATCAGAAGCAAACCGTTTAATCGAAGCAAAACTTTCTCTTCCTGCTTATGAGCAAGTGGTTAAAGCATCTCATACCTTTAACTTGCTTGATGCACGTGGCGCAATTTCTGTGACTGAGCGTCAACGTTACATTTTACGTGTACGTACTTTAGCGCGTGCTATTGCACAAAGTTATGTACAAGCACGTGCAGAGCTTGGCTTCCCAATGGCAGAACCACACTTACGTGATGAAGTATTGGCACAGCTAAAAGCACAAGCTGAAAGTGAAGCAGCAAAGGCGGAGAAAAACTAATGAGCAAACATACTGTTTTATTCGAACTTGGCTGTGAAGAACTTCCACCAAAAAGCTTAAAAACTTTACGTGATGCATTACAGGCAGAAACGGTAAAAGGTTTAAAAGATGCGGGCTTAAACTTTGCATCTATTGAAGCTTATGCAGCACCACGTCGTTTAGCGCTTAAAATTGTTGATATCGATGCTGCTCAAGCTGATACACAAAAACGTTTTGATGGTCCTGCTGTTCAAGCGGCTTACGATGCTGAGGGTAAACCAACTAAAGCACTTGAAGGCTTTATGCGTGGTCAAGGTATTACAGTTGATCAGCTTTCTACATTCCAAGCAGGTAAAGTTGAAAAAGTTTGCTATTTAAAAGATGTGAAAGGTCAAAGCCTTGATGCTTTGCTTCCACAGATTTTACAAACTGCGTTAGACAATTTACCAATTGCTAAGCGTATGCGTTCTGCTGCAAGCCGTACCGAATTTGTACGTCCAGTGAAATGGGTTCTCTTACTTAAAGATGACCAAATTGTTGATGCGACTATTCAAGATCACAAAGCTGGTAATGTGACTTATGGTCACCGTTTCCATGCACCTGAAGCTGTGACATTAACGCATGCAAATGACTATTTAGCTGCTTTAGAAAAAGCTTACGTTGTTGCGAACTTTGAAAAACGTCAAGCAACCATTCAAGAACAAGTTAAAAAGTTAGCTGATGAAGTTAACGCGACTGCGATTGTTCCAGCTGACTTACTTGATGAAGTAACAAGTTTGGTTGAATGGCCAGTTGCTCTTCGTGCAAACTTTGAAGAGCGCTTTCTTGCTGTTCCTCAAGAAGCACTTATTACGACGATGCAAGACAACCAGAAGTATTTCTGTTTGATCAATGCGGAAGGTAAATTGCAGCCTTACTTTATTACTGTTTCAAATATTGAGTCTAAAGACCCGATTCAAATTATTGAAGGTAATGAAAAAGTTGTTCGTCCTCGTTTGTCTGATGCTGAATTCTTCTTTTTACAAGATCAAAAGCAACCGCTTGCATCTCGTAAAGAAAAACTAGCAAATATGGTATTCCAAGCACAACTCGGTACGCTTTGGGACAAATCAACACGTATTGCAAAACTTGCAGTTGCGTTGTCTTCAATCACTGGTGCAAATGCAGCAGATGCTGAAAAAGCAGCCTTACTTGCTAAATGCGACTTAACGTCTGAGCTTGTTGGTGAGTTCCCAGAACTTCAAGGTATTGCTGGTACTTACTACGCACGCATTGAAGGTGAAAACACTGAAGTTTCAGAAGCTTTAGGTGAGCAATATTTACCAAAATTTGCTGGTGATGTTTTACCAAAAACCAAAACTGGTACAACGATTGCTCTTGCTGACCGTTTAGATACCCTAGTTGGTATTTTCGGTATTGGACAAGCGCCTACAGGTTCTAAAGACCCGTTTGCACTTCGCCGTTCAGCAATTGGTATCTTACGTTTAATCATTGAAAACGAGTTAGATGTAACGATTGAAGAGCTAGTGAATCTTGCGCTTCAAGGCTATGGCGATATCGTTAAAGATCACGACAAAACTCGTGCTGATGCTGTTGCATTCTTGGAAGGTCGTTATCGTGCTAAGTATGAAGACCAAGGCGTTGCGGTTGATGTACTGCAAGCCGTTCAAGCACTTGCACCAAAATCTCCACTTGATTTTGACAAGCGTGTAAATGCGGTAAACCATTTCCGTGCTCTGCCGGAAGCTGCTGCACTTGCTGCTGCAAACAAACGTGTTGCTAACATTCTTGCAAAAGAAGCAGCGCCAGAAGGTTCTGTGGTTGAAGCGAACTTAATTGAAGATGCTGAAAAAGCATTATTTGCTGAGCTTCAAGCAGTTACTCCAGTAGTTGAGCCATTACTCGCGGCAAAAGACTACACGGCTGCTCTTTCTAAGCTTGCAGCACTTCGCGCGCCGATTGATGCCTTCTTTGATGGCGTAATGGTAATGGCAGATGATGCTGACCTAAAAGCAAACCGTTTACGTTTATTAGCTCAGTTGCGTAACTTGTTTACTGCTATTGCTGATGTAAGTGTATTGCAGGGTTAATTAGCTCATTATTAAATAAAGGGATCTTTTATAGATCCCTTTATTATTTTTATCTTTCCAAATTAAATATATTTTTTAATTTCTTCTAAACTTTTCGATGGCTCAAACCACATAAAATCATAATCAGCCACATCGCGAATATAAAACGGATCATTTTTCATGATCTCTTCGGCTTCTTGAATCGAAGAGCTTAGAACTAAAATTACCCCACCTACTCTATTTTCGCGACGTCCCGATGCCAAGAACTTCTTCTGCTCATAGTAATGATCTAAAAATGCAATATGCTCTTTGAGTACAGCATCAACTTCGGCTAATGGTTTTTTATAGGTCAAGGTAACAACAATCATCTCATTCTCTTAAAGCAAGTAGCATATGACATAGAAAGGTTAAATACAGATAGCTTATTCGATGGTACGCTGGTTCCCGTAATTCATCCACACCAAACTCCCCACAATAATTACTCCACCTAGTAGCACATTAATTGGTTCAATTACCTAATTTGTTTACGACGTTTATTGGTGTAAGTATTTTTCACAGATAAGTGTTTATAATAATTTGATATTTTCAAAAAATATCGTTATAAATTAGCAGCTTTTATTAATTAAGATTATATAAATGAAGAAGAATATTTTATTACTTGTTATTTCTATCTTATCCATTGGACAAATAGCTTGTTCTATAAATCCTCATCGGATCACTTTACCTGACACTACCAATCCACCTGCTATAGAAAAGATTAATTTAGTTGGAATGTCTCGAAATGAATTTCTAAATAAATTCCATCCGCCCGTAGTAAGTAGACTCATTGGTGATAAAAGAATAGATACGATCACTTATTATAAAATTAACAATAAACCAAAATCATATGGAATGGCTTTATATCACGGGTTAATAGCGAATACAATCGTGTCAACACTACATAATGTAATGCCGAGTGAATTATCGCTAGATTCCGTGGACGAAACGGTATCAATCCCAGACTCAGCACTTAACAAAGAGAAAGTAGTAATTGAGATTACATATGATTCCTCTAGTCATATTGAAAAAGTCGAAAGAGCAAAATAATTTAATTTTAAATCTTTATTTTTGAATATGACTAAACTTTTTTATGGTGAAATAATTAAAGTAAATTCTAAAAACTATTGAGACATGCTGATTTAAATAATTATTTTTTAATGAAATTAATACTCCCATTTTTAAATCAGCGCTCAATAACTACCACATTATTATCTACTCCGCTTAGTATAAGAATTATTTTTTCCAATTCATCCACACCAAACTCCCCACAATAATTACTCCGCCTAACAGCACAATCATTGATGGTTTCTCATTTAAGAAAAGAACTGCCAAGCTCATGGCGACAATGGGTGAACAATATAAAAAATTCGATGCAATCGTTAACGGCATATTTTTAAGTACATAACCCCACAGTACATAAGCCATCGCACTTGGAAAAATACCCAATAAGACAACCGACATATTGGCTTGCCAAGTGGCAGGGAGAATTTCATTAGATAAATTGGTGCTATAAAACAGTAAAGGAAGGGTTCCGAACCAAATGATGTAACACATCATGCTCAAGGCATCATAATTTAAAGCAAATTTTTTATATAAATTAAAATACAGACCCCAAGCAATTGCGGCCAAAACAATCAATAAACTATAAGGACTTGGCGTACCAAAACCATGATCCCCGCTGACCACCAATACGGCGCCGCAAAGTCCCAGTAAAATACATAGCCATTGTTTAAAACTGATTTGTTCCTTAAAAAGCAAAGCTGAAATAATAAAGGTGAATAGCGGAATAGATTGACTCAAAATACTAGAGGCGACTGCACTTACATATTGCTGCCCTGTATTTATAAGCAAATGATGCAGAGTTACAGAGAAAAATCCTAATACTGCAAGCGCAGGAATATCTTTCCACTTTAAAGGCTGAATGCCTTTTTTCATGACCAAAAGCAGTAAAAAAAACGATGCAATCAAAAAGCGAAGCAAGGCAATATGCTGCGGTGTATATGAATGCAAAGCACTATGTACGCCAATAGGGGAATAACCCCAACAAAAGACGGTCACAGCAATACACAAATAGAGCTTAAATGCGGGAGGCTGGGTTTCGGCAGCAAGAGAAATTGCCATGTTAAATATGCACTAGTGAAATGGAACTCTTTCATCATATGCGCATGGATAGTTGAATAAAATTAACTTATATTGAGTCAAATATTCATTAAAAGTGAACGATAAAACATGGATATCGCTCAGTTAAAAATGTTTCAGACCGTGGTTGAATGCGGAACAATGGCTAAGGCATCACTGCAACTGCATTGTGTACCATCCAACATTACGACACGGATTAAACAACTCGAAGAAGAGCTAGGATCACCGCTGTTTTATCGGGAAGGAAAAAGTTTAAAACTTTCGCCTTCTGGAGAAATCTTTCTTAATTATTGCCATAAAATTTTAGCGCTCTGTGATGAAGCAAAACGTAGTGTTCACCCTGATGCACCTCCCTCTGGTCCATTAAAAATTGGGGCTATTGAATCTTCTGCTACGACTCGCCTACCTAATTTACTTGCGAAATATCATCAACGTTTTCCAGAGGTTTCCATTCAAATTATTACAGGCACATGGAAACAACTATTAGTCGATATTTCTCAGCACAAACTTGATGGTGCGATTGTCGCAGGCAATATTGAGTTTCCTATGCTCAATAAACTCAGCATTTACCAAGAAGACATGGTCTTAATTGCATCTCACTCTTTGGGAGAAATCCACAACCAAGAAGACCTGATTGGTAAAGAAATCTTTATGTGGACTGAAGGCTGTCCTTACCGAGCAGCTCTCGAAGAATGGCTTAAGCTCAAAAATATCTCACTTCCAATTACCAGCATTACCAGTTACGCCACCATTATTGGTTGCGTCAGTGCAGGCTCTGGTGTGTCTTTGGTACCGAAGAGTATTTATGAACAATATAAAAATTTAACCAATATTCGAGGCTATAAATTTGAACACCTTGCCTTTATGCAGAATCAATTTTTCTGGCACAAAAATGTGAGTAACCATAAAGCCAGAGATATGTTTTTAGATTTAATTAAATCTGAATTTTGTTTATGAGTCCTTGGGAGAATTACTTTATTGCGATCAAGTGATGATTTATCGTAATCAAATCGTATGGGTTTTATCTCATTGCAGTACAAGCTTTATTTTTAACAGTAATATCACCACTCATCTTTTGATTCTCATTGGGGAGCTTGATCCAAAATGAAAAATATACGAGTTTTATGTATTGCGACTTCTATCTTGGCTTCATCAACCTTATTTGCAGAAACAACGCAACCACAACAAGTGGGTGAAACAACCTCTAAAGCACAACCTTATGGTGATAACCCAAGTTTAGGTCGTGTATTGTTGTATAAAACCGGAAAAAGCATACAAAATTTAGGAGACTCTATCCAAGGAGCTTCCGACAAAACATCAAATAAAATTAGTGAAAAGTGGAAAAACACCAAAGAATTTACGGCTGAAAAAGCAGAAGTCGTTCAGCAAAAAGCAGATACAGCCAAAGCTTTTACAGAAAATAAAATAGATCAGGCGAAGCAAAATATTACCAGTAGCCGAAATGGTGAAAGTATTCCGATAGAGCAAGGTGAGTTAAGTAAATCGAGCACAACAACTAACTAATCTGCTTGGAGAGCGCGGTAACTTCGCGCTTTTGTAAATCCAGATATTCACTTAGAACTAATGATCATTAACTATAAAGAGCTAGGAATCTGCCTTATGAATAGTCAAAAACTTCTCTTTTCAACACTATGCTGCTTAGCATTAACTGCATGTGCAACTTCTGCACCTCCTTCATCGTCTTATTCTCAGGCACAAGTTTTAGAGCAAGATACGAATATTGAAGCTTATCCATCGACTACAGGTAATGTAGCCAAACTCATTAAACAAGATAAGCAAGCTTGTATGATTGAGTTTACGGGATATTTAGGAGGGGGGCACGTTACTGAACACTGGGTATTTAATGATAAAGGTCTAATTTCAGCCACATCATTCACCCAACAATATCCTGATGAGTCAGGCATATTAAATCAGGCAACAAACTCTACAACCAAAAGCTCAACGACTTTTAATATTCAAGATCCAGAAATTCAAAATAATTTCAAAAAACTCCAAAACAACTTTAATCCAGCTAATTTAGCAAAGTGTAATTAATTCTTGTCCATAAAAAGCCCGTTGCAGAAGCTACCTTTTGCAACGGGTTATAGCCATTTTAAAATTTCTTGGACCTATTTTAAAAAATTATAAATAAGCTATTTAGTTAGCGATCAAACCATTGGTTGCTGCGAGTAAATCAATTCGTGGGAAAACTAAGCCCGTTCTTGAGTCAGTAATTGGTTTACCTGTGGTTTTTAAACGGTTAATGGTCTGGTCTATACTTTCAGTCGGACTCACACTATTTGCTCGCAATAAAGCAATTGCACCAGCAACATGAGGAGTCGCTTGAGATGTACCTCCCATGGTGTAACCACCTGCAGTAATCATAGCCCCCGGTGCTAATAAAGTTACAAGGCTCCCACCATTACTAAAGCACGCAACTTTGTCTGCTGCTGTTGTCGGGTCAGAACATTTCACCGGATTACCCCATGACACGCCACCAATATTACTATCATAAACAGCGCCAACTCTTACTGCACCAGCAACACAAGCAGGAGATGAAATTCCATCTGAAAATGCATCATTACCTGAAGCTACCACCGGAACCACACCAGCAGCTCGTGCATTAGCAAATGCCGTTCCATAACTACTATCACTACACTCCGAGGTATATTTAACACCTGGTACGCCAAGGCTTAAGTTAACCGCTTTAATATTATAGGTTTGTGCATTATTTACGGCCCAGTTTATGCCAGCAAGAATATCACTATCGTAAGCTGTGCTTACCCATTTACCTTGGGACCTCACTTTTCTAAAGACATCGATACCAATAATTTTAGTTTTAGTTGCGACTTTAGAAACAATGCCTGAAACATTACTACCATGCCCATCATCGTCTAAAGTGCCATCATCTGGTGCACTATCAAATGAATAAACAACCCGACATGTATTTGATGGTGTATTTACTGCCGTACAACCAAAATCAGAATGAAGATAATTCACGCCTGTATCAATCACTGCCACACTAGAGCCTTCACCCGTAAAACCATTGGTGTTTGCTTGTGGTTGATTAATTAAAGGTAAACTTTCATTGGTCGTGGTTTGATTAATACGGTTTGAATAGACTGCTTTAACATTTGGGTCATTTAATAAAGAGACCAGTGCTTCACGGTTACTAATCCGATAAAAAGCTAAAGGTAAATTATTGTAGTCCCGAAGTACTTGAACACCACCAGCACGATTAAACCTTGCCTGTAAATTCTTCTTATTTGTTGCAATATAACTTCGCCGTTCTAAACCGGAAGGCACGCTCACCGAAGGAATATTATATTCAACAATTAGATCATTCGAATCATTATTAACCAGAGCATCTAAATCAATTTTGCCCTGAAATACTTTTTGTTTTGCTGCTTGATTTAACCGCTGTTTGGCATCTTTAGAGTCTAAAGGTACGGCGGATGCAGTTGTACTTAATATCGTACATAGACCTAATAGAAATAACGTTTTACTTTGCATTATTTTTCTCCGTAGTTTTTCAACTAACAACTTGCTTATTTCGCTTTTATTTCATTTGCTGGATCTTTTTCCGGATCAATTGGTTGAATAGAAAGATCACTTTTTGTGTCATAAAAAGGAACAGTATCAGCTGATACCGATTGAGAATGATTTGAATGTTGAGATAGATTTTTAGGTTGAGTAGGCTCCTTAAGTTTAGAAAGAGAAGATGATGTATCTGGTTGTGATGAATTCGACTCATGCAAAGCAGAATTGAACACATCAGATGCACCGCTTGTGGGCTTAAAATAGAAAACAACGGCGACTAAGCCGACCAGAACAAGAAGAGAAGCAATAATTTTCATCGTTTAAGATCTCTGTTTTTTTGTTTATAGACATCTATTTTTATTTTTAACTATTACGAGTAAAGAAGAATTTATTGTCATAAATTTCATGTGAAATTTCTATTTTATAAAATATATCTCTAATAGATCTTTCATTCTTACCCATACCCAAAATAATCAAAAATACTCTCTGCCTTTACCTTTATATTTCTGGCAGAAATTGGATCAAAAAAGTGCTAAAACGCACCTTATTCTCATAATAAGCAATAAGCATGCCGTTTTCTCTAATAAATAATGGGATTAAAATCACAATTAGAGATATAAAAACAAAGCAAAAGAAAAGGTACTTTAAAAAAATTAAAGGTAAAAATGAGGCCAGCTTAATTAGAATAACTAACGAATAAACATTCTTTTTCACTTTATTATTAATTTTTATTAATCTTCACAATTTATCCCTACTCTGTTTACTAACCGTAACACTGTTGTAACGTTTTGATGAAGTGAGTTCCCAAGCTTGTATTCCCTTAGCTATGATTCGTTTGCGTTTATGAAATACCTCACTAAAAGGGTATATTCTTTGAAGGATATCGCAATGAAAATGATGAAAACAGCTATCGTTACTGCAAGTGTTCTTGCTTCTGCTTCTATTTTTGCACAAAGTGCGGGCGTTAATGCAGATGCTTCTGCTCAAGTAAATGTACAACCGGGTGGTCTTGTTAGTGGCGTAGCCAATACAGTCAAAAATACTGCACACACTGTAGGTAGCACAGCAAAGCATGCTGGTCATGTCGCTGCTGACACTACAGTTAAAGCAACTAAAAAAACAACTGGTAAAGTGACTGAACTTTCTTCTAAAGCAGCAAATGGTACTAAACACTTAGCAACTGAAGCTGCAACAGGTACCAAACACTTTGCTACCGAAGCTGCGACAGGAACTAAAAATGTAGCGACTAAAGCTGCAAATGGTACTAAACATTTTGCTACCGAAGCAGTAACAGGTACTAAAAATGTAGCGACTAAAGCTGCAAATGGCACTAAAAACCTAGCAGTTGAAGCACAAGCAGGTACAAAAGCAAGTGTGGATGCTGTAAAAACTAAATTTGCTGAAAAACAAGCTGACCAAAAAGAATTCACTGCCGAAAAACAAGCTGACGCTCAAGCCCATGTAGATGCTGTGAAAACTCGCGTAGCTCAAAATCAAGCTGAGCAAAAAGAATTTGTTGCAGACACTAAAGCAGATGCTCAAGCACAGTTAAATGCTGCTCAACCAGCGCATGCAATTAATGCTCAAACAGGCGTAAATGTTGGTGTTAACGTTGCTCCTGTTGGAATTAATGCAAGTGTAAATGCAGATGCGCAAGCATCTACTCAAAAAGCAGAAAAGAAATCTTGGATTAAAGGTCTTTTCGGTACTAACTAATTAAATTATGCATAAAAAAGGGCGATTAATCGCCCTTTTTTATTTCGTATAGATCAAACCATTGAATCAGTTTCGGTCAAAACCAACCCGGCACGTAATCCAACCTTCACATTTGGGTTCGGAAATAAAATCCAGACTTGATCTTGCTTTACAACATAATTGCCAGAAGGTTGTGTCGCAATGATTTCACCTTTGGTAAAAGTCGAAAAATTTGGAGCTTCAGCAGATAAATTCATCTGAAAATCTTCATCTTTTTTAATTAAAGAATCCGATACTTTAAACACTCGTATTTTTGATTTATTACGCGCTGGCAATACTTGCTCCGAAACGACATTACGGATAACTTCATCAATTGCTGCAAACTGACTTAAGTCATTTTGTCCAAATGGCAAAGCCTTGCCCAACTCTAAAGTTGCACTCGCTGCTTTAAAATTCTCACTCGTAAAATGCGTAAATGTTTTACCGACCGCATTGTGATAAACCAAAGCATCTAAATCGGCCGCGTTAAGACTTTCTTTTAAATCGGCATCATAAGCATGCGTTTGATATGGAAACAACGCAAAAGTAGGTAATAAAGAAGCTCGAATAGCGGTGTGCAAATCATAGTGATAACGCTTTGCCTGACTCGAACTTTCTTGAAAGAAAGTCGTGACAACATGCTCTAAAACCTCAGCCCGCTTCGATTCTTCTGTCACAGGCAGCGTTTTATATCCACCACAGAACATTCGGTTTACATCGTCATGCACATAACGCTTGCCTTGACGCATTGCATATGGATTACCCAATACAAACAGTAACCTCACAGCAAGCTTTAAACGTCCAGCAAACAAATCTGTGCAAAGATGAGACAACAATTCAATTGGTGCTGTTTCATTACCATGTACTCCAGCTGACAGTACGACAGCTTTGTCGTACTGTGTATGTGGTGTACATTCAAGAAGTCCTTCACCTAACCAACGCCAAGAAAAACTGTCTTGTTTTCCTTCAAGTGCTGTAGGTTGCTCACCTTGTAAGGTTAATGCTAGAAAATCTTGCATGTCACCTCCTCATTATTTTTGGAAAGGATAAACCGAACCCAAACCTAAAATTTTGGTCAGTTCATCAAGTGCCATACGGCTTTCCATGAGTAAATGCGGATCAGCCAAATCTTCTTGTGCTAAACGATCACGATAGTGTTTATCTACCCATTGGTTGAGTGTGCCAAACAATTGATCATTCATTAATACTTTTGGATTTACAGCATTTAACTCAGTTTCGTTTAAAGCTACGCGTAAACGTAAACATGCCGGACCTCCACCATTACGCATACTTTCACGTAAGTCATATACCTGAATAGCATCAATTGGTGTGCCCATCTGAACCATATCGTTCAAATAACCCCAAACTGCCTTATTCTGGCGTGACTCTTCTGGCACAACAATGGTCATTCCACCATCTGGACGAGTCAAAATCTGACTATTAAATAAATATGTTGCTACGGCATCATCAACAGTAACGCGGTTTTCAGGAACTTCAATCGAGATAAAGTCTTCACCGATGCTTGCCATTTTCTGACGAATTTCAGCAAAAGCTTGATCTTGATTTAAGAATGCATGTTGATGATGGAATAAAACCTGTTGGTTACTTACCGCGATAACATCATTATGAAATACGCCCTGATCAATTACATCCGGATTTTGTTGAACAAAAACGGTATGCGCATCATCTAAACGATGCAAACGTGCAATTGCTTCACTTGCTTCACGCGTCTGACGAGCTGGATAGCGTTTTGGTCCCGGTAAACCATTATTTAAATGTTGTTGACCATAAACAAATACTTGAACACCGCGCTTAGCATAATCACCACCTAAACGATTGTGATTCGCTGCACCCTCATCACCAAACAAAGCCACTTGTGGCAATGCTTCATGGTGTACAAAATGACGTTCATTTTTAAAGATTGCTTGTAAAACTTGGCTTGTTGTTTCGGCTTCAATTGAACGGTGAAACTTATTGTTCAGGTTCGCTGCGGTAAAATGCACACGTTCATCTTGACTATCTGCCGAAGGTGAAACAGTTGCCGCATTTGCAGTCCACATTGGCGAAGCTGAACTTAGCGATGATAATAGTTCAGGTGAATGACGCATTGCTTGAGCAACTACGCTAATGTCATCTCCAGTAAAACCTAAACGGCGTAACATTGGAACATGTGGGCGCTCATGCGGAACAAGCACACCTTGTTTCATGCCCAAATCAGCCAAGGCTTTCATCTTTAGCAAACCCTGTTTAGCTGCTAATTTTGGATTCGAGGCGTTATTACGGTTTTTTGTCGATGCTTCATTACCAAACGACAAGCCCGCGTAGTGATGTGTTGGTCCCACCAAACCATCAAAATTTACTTCATATCCTTTCATTTTTCTTTCCCTAGTGTTTAAGGCAACACAATCCCTGGAGATAATTTTTCTGGTAAAGTTAAGCTGTCACTTTCAAGTGAAGCCATTGGCCAAGCACAATAATCAGCTGCATAAAAAGCACTTGCACGATGGTTACCAGATGCCCCTACACCACCAAATGGTGCAGCACTTGAAGCACCCGTTAATGGCTTGTTCCAGTTCACAATACCTGCACGCGCTTCAATAAGTACTTGATCAAACAATTCACGTTTTGGTGAAACCAGACCAACAGACAAGCCAAAGCGAGTTGCATTCGCAATTTTTAATGCTTCATCAAAGTTGTCATAGCGTTGAATCGTGGTAAGTGGACCAAAATATTCTTCATCTGGAATATTTGTTACGCCTGTTACATCAACAATGCCTGGGGTAAGTAGCGAACTGTCTTCTTGTGGACGTGTCATTGGCAACAAGCTTTTTGCGCCAAGCTCAAGCAATTTTTGCTGAGCAAGCATCATGTTTGTTGCGGCAACTGACGAGATAACGCCCCCCATAAATGGTTGTTGTTCGTCGTTCCAACGTCCAACTTTTAGGTTTTTAGCAACCTCAACAAAACGTTGAATAAATGCATCACCTTCTGCGCCATTTTTTACCAAGATGCGGCGTGCACATGTACAACGCTGACCTGCTGAAACAAAGGCAGATTGAATAGTAAGATTAACCACAGCATCGACATCAATAATTTCATCAATAATTAATGCATTATTGCCGCCCATTTCGAGCGCAAGGATTTTCTCAGGAGCACCCGCCATTTGCTTATGTAAGTGATAACCAGTGTTTGCACTTCCAGTAAATAATAAACCATCAATTTCATATGAAGCAGCCAGCGCTTCACCAGTGGTACGGCCACCTTGCACCAAGTTCATTACACCATTTGGTAAACCAGCTTGCTGCCAAAGTTTTACAGTTTCTTCAGCAGTCCAAGGCGTTAATTCACTTGGCTTAAATACCACGGTATTGCCTGCAAGTAATGCAGGAACAATATGTCCATTTGGTAAATGGCCCGGAAAGTTATATGGACCGAAAACTGCAAGCACACCATGCGGACGGTGGCGTAAAGATGCTACGCCATCGGCCATTTCAGTTGAGCTTTCACCTGTGCGCTGGTGATAGGCACGAATTGAAATTGCAACTTTACCAATCATTGACTGAACTTCAGTTAATGTTTCCCAAAATGGCTTACTGGTTTCTTGGCTAATAACTTCTGCTAAATGCTTTTTATTTTCTTCAAGCAAGGCTGCAAATTTTTCAACAATCGCTACACGCTCTGCAAAAGGTAAACGTGCCCATGCTGGGAATGCAATACGCGCTGCCTGACAAGCTTGTTCTACATCAGCAGCAGTTGCTTCAGCACCTGACCATACCGTTTGGTTATCAACCGGATTTGTTTTTTCAAATGTTGTGCCGCTGCCTTGTAACCAGACACCGTTTATAAATAAAGAGTTTGACATCAGGATACTTCCATTGGATTTAGTGATAACACACGAACAAGGTGACCTTCTTGTACGCCGAGTTTTTCAGCTTGTTCATGCGTTAAATTTATTGTGTTATCAACAAGATCAAGCTTCAACAACATTGCCTTATAGTCATGATAATTATCATTAGCAATGAGATATTGCGTCTTACCGACCGCAGCTTCACTTGTAATTTTGACGTTTAATAACTGACTTTCTTTGACTGCTCTTAATTCATCAATATTGGCTTCAATGGTTGGGCCAGCATCAAAAATATCGACATATCCTTGATAGCGTAAACCTTCCGACTCAAGCACATGATAAGCAGGCAAAGTTTGTGGATGCATTTTTCCAATCACCTCTTGCGCATCTTTTGGCAAGAGATCTACATAGACTGGGAACCGTGGCATAAGCTCTGCAATAAATACTTTCTGCCCAATTCCACTCAAATAGTCTGCTGTTGAGAAATCCATATTAAAGAAATGATGACCAATCGCATCCCAAAACGGAGAGCATCCATTTTCGTCTGAGAAACCACGCATTTCAGCAATTAATTTTTTCTCGAAATATTGCTTAAAGGCAGCGATAAACATAAAACGGATTTTTGATAAGAATTTACCGTTTTGGTTTTCGCGACGCTCTGGATCTAAAAATAATGTACAGAGTTCGCTGCTACCTGTTCTGTCATTACTTAAAAATAATGTAGGTAAAGACTTATAAACGTTTAATGCTTTTGAAGCGTGTACTTGAGTACCAACATGGAAGTTGTACCAAGGTTCAATCAAACCTACAGCAACTTCAATTGCGCTTAAACCAATAACACGTTGAGCTTCTGTATCTTCTAGAACAAACAGATAGCCTTGTTCACTTTTATGGACATTGCCATTTAAAGTATTGCGAGTACGTGAAATTCGAGCCGAAAGTGTATCCATATTTTGTGGCAAGGAAGTCAGGCCTACACCCGACTTACCCGCTAATTTATAAATATCTTCAAGGTCTCGAAACTCGGCATGACGGACGATCATCATGGCTAGCTTTCCTTTTTTTTATTTAGCCAATTTTGCTAATGCTCTTTTTAAACGAGCAATCCCTTCATCAATATCTTTTTCAGGAATAATGAGAGACGGAGTAAAACGAACAACGTCTGGACCTGCAATTAAAGCAAGTAACCCTTCCTCACCAGCCCAAGTCGTAATATCTTTCGCTTTTCCTGCATACTCAGCTTTTAATACACAACCAATGAGCAAACCTTGACCACGAATTTCTTCAAAAATCGGATGTTCAGCGTTTAAAGTATTCAAGGCATCAAGGAAATATTGATGACGATGTTTCACGCCCTCAAGTACTTCAGGCGTATTAATAAATTCAAATACTGCACCCGCAACCGCACTTGCTAACGGGTTACCACCGTAAGTCGTACCATGTGTACCGACTGAAAAATGTGGGGCAAATTTATCTGTTGTTAACATTGCACCAACTGGGAAACCACCGCCTAGTGCTTTTGCAGTTGTTAACACATCTGGAATAACACCAGAGTTCATGTAGGCATAAAGTGCGCCTGTACGGCCTACACCCGTTTGTACTTCATCAAAAATAAGTAAAGCACCGAACTCATCACACAGTGCACGCAAACCTTTTAAAAATTCGATGTCAGCAGGAATAACACCGCCTTCACCTTGAATCGGTTCAACAATGACTGCACATGTTTGCTCATTAATCACCGCTTTTGCAGCTTCTAAATCATTAAAGGCAACGTGGTTAATTCCATTTGGAAGTGGTGCAAAATCTTGTGAATATTTAGGTTGACCACCCGCTGAAACGGTAAATAAAGTACGGCCATGGAAAGCATTATTAAATGCCACAATGCCACTTTTGCCAGCAACACCGCTATCTAAACCAACTTTACGAGCTAATTTGAGTGCAGCTTCATTGGCTTCCGCACCTGAGTTACAGAAGAAAACCTTGTCTGCAAATGTATTTTCGGTGAGTTGTTTTGCAAGACGTAGAACAGGTTCATTTGTATAACCATTTCCAACATGCCAAAGTTTTGTTGCTTGTTCTGTTAAAGCATTTACTGCCACTGGATGCGCATGACCTAATGCGTTTACTGCAATCCCGCCTGCAAAATCAATATATTCTTTATTTTCTTGATCCCAG
>Ga0105247_10000662_pt1 | contig 27269 bp, 22 predicted proteins | sample KBSS24metaG_FD_81519 | JGI IMG/M metagenome (GOLD analysis project Ga0105247, IMG submission 81519) | Switchgrass rhizosphere microbial communities from Kellogg Biological Station, Michigan, USA - KBS S2-4 metaG | ecosystem: Host-associated > Plants > Roots > Rhizosphere > Soil | place...
AAAAATCACTGATGTTAAATGCGCTTATTCCGGAGACGGAGTATTCGTAAAAATTATGACCAAGCAGGATATCGTAGGTTGGGGTGAAGCCGTAGATGCTATTGGCGGAACTTATTACTTGGTTCAACGAATGGGGAGACAATTAGTGGGGCGGAGTCCTTTAAACCCCAATGCCATTTTCACGCAATTCCGCTCAAATCCTTTTGGAGGCGTGCAATCAGGTATGATGGTAGCTGTGATGAGCGCTTTTGATGCTGCTTTGTGGGATTTATGCGGAAAAGCATTAGGTGTGCCCATTTACCAATTATTAGGTGGCAAGTATCGTGATAAAGTAAGAGTGTATTGCGATACACAGTTATACTCTGTCCGCAATCCCAAACCTGAAGAATATGCAAAAGTAGCCAGGGCTGCAGTTGATAAAGGATATACGGCGGTCAAATTTGACCTTGACGAAGCTGGCGACCCGAATAAATATGATAGAGTGAACTGGACTGCCAGCCTTGCTGAAGTAGAAAGAATGTATAATTCCATTGCTGCTGTTCGGCAAGAAATCGGTCCGCATATCGATATTTGTTGTGACATGCATGCACGTTATGATGCACCGACAGGAAAAAAGGTGGCAAAGGTAATGGAGCCTCTGAACCTTATGTGGCTGGAGGAGCCTGTTCCCGCTGACAATATTGATGAATATAAATTCATTGCCCATGAAACCTCTACTCCGATTTGCGGAGGGGAGAATTTTTATCTTACTTATGGATTTGTTCGTTTGTTATCAGAAGGCGCAGTCGATTTAATTATGCCTGATCTTCAAAAGTGCGGTGGTCTTGGTGAAGGACAACGCATAGCCAACCTTGCAAATACATTTCTAACTCCGTTTTCACCGCATATGGTTGGTTCATTCCTGGGTTGCATGGCTTCTGCACATGTTTGCGCAGCAGTTCCTAATTTTCATATCCTCGAATGGCAACAGGAATTTGACACAGCGCCAAGGTGGAAAGAAATCGTGAAGTATAAAGGCAGTGATAAACCCTTTATCGAAAAGGGATTTTTGACTGTATTGAATGAACCGGGAATTGGCGTTGATATTAACGAAGAAGGTTTGAAGAAGTATGCACAACGTGATGTTCCTTTCTTTGCTTAAATAAATTCAGAGCCCTCATCAAGGGCTCTTTTCTTTTATTCGGAAGTTTCACTTTTCAAAAACTCTTTTCTGAATACATAGTGATAAACCGGTGCAGAATTGGCTGATGAATATGCAGGAAAGGCATTTACCAGTTTCCAGCCATTTCTTCCCATATAATTCAATGCATCAACAAGTGTATTGAATTTTACCAACTTTCCACTTTCATCTTTTAACCTGTTATCTTTCCACAAACTTCTTACTTCACCATAGTCAACATCAATAGTTACCCTGTTACTTAAAAGGCGTGGAGTAGCTACTACTTCACAATATTGTTCCACTTTAGCTGTGTCCTGCGCATTGCTTTTAAATCCTATTAAAATGCAGGCGATGATTATTATTTTTTTCATTTGTATTTATTTTAGTCTAAAATAAGAAAAGCCTGCTGTGCCTTTTCTTATCAATATTGTAAAATCAATAGGACAATTAGCAATTTACCTGTTTTTATAGGCTGCCTTTGCAAATCTTTCTCCCATGATGCGTTGGGAACGGGAATCGAAATGAATAGTATCTGACTTGGGAGTAAGGTCACCTGTTTTGATCACATACATATTTTTCATTGCCACAGATAGTTCGTGCAGATCTTTATTTACCGAATCAGCAAAGGGATTAGCGGTTCTATTTAGAAATGAAGAAAGCTCGCCGGCATATACAGGAAGTTCAGGATTTTCCAAATCATTTCTAAGTTTAATGAAAAAGTTTTCCAATTTCTTTTTATAGTTTTTGTAGTTAGCAGTAGTTGCATTGGTTTCACCCTGGTGCCATAATATTCCTTTTATAATTCCATGCTGCATCGCAATTTTTGCTTTTTGCAACAGGTTGCTGTATAACTTAACGTTGCGATAATTAGAATCTTCGAGCCATTGCTCAATAGAACTACCGCCAATAGCGCAGGGCACTAAGCCAATCGTTATATTTTTCCCATATAACGATGACAGTTTTTTTCCAAATGAAAGTCCGCAATCCAAGCCGGTCCTTGTTGGCTCATAATAGTGCAGTGGTTCTTTAGCATATACCCATTCATTGTTTTTATCCATGGTTAAAACATTTGGAGAATAAACAGTATCCTGAGGTTGAACAAATCCCCGCCCCGCCATATTGGATTGTCCTGCTAAAATGTAGATATAAAAGTTTTGCTTGGTTGGAAGTACTGTTGGTTTTTCTACTATTAAAGGAAAATGATTCGATTGATCTTCCTGTATTTTTTTAGGGCCAACACAAGCCGTAAAAAGAAAAGTAAATAAAAAAAGCTTTTTAATCATCCAATGAAGATAACGCAAGTATCATTTATCTTCAAAGGCATTTGCAGAACCATCTGACTCTTGCTCATCTATCGTTTTTCTATTTCGATTATTTCTTTTTTCACCATCCTTATTATTGATATCGGCTACTTTTTTTTGAGGGCTTGTTTTTGGATTGATCACTTCATCACTTGCAGGACCTGTTGGATAGCCATTAAACTCCTGGTCTATTTTGTTGTCAGGATTATTTTTTATTTCTTCTTTTTTCCGGATAGGTTCATTTTTTTTCATAGCATCTTTTAGAAATACTATAAATAATTATTGTGCCAAAATGAATGCATTCTTACTGAATAAGGAATGTTGTTAATGAATGAAGTAAATAAGGTAGAAGAACAAAAAGGCACAAGCCGGTGACTTATGCCTTTTATTTTGTGTCTTAAATTTTTTCAAAACTATCTTAAAAATAACATTTCTCTGTATTTGGGTAAATACCATTCCCGGTCATCTACCTGTAACTCTAGTTTATCTACATGATACCGGATGTCATCAAAAAAAGCATCTTTCACTTTGCTTTGGTAAGCGATAGCTTTCTCTCTCGTATTGGTCATATTGTTGCATTCTTTTCTTGCTTCTATCATTTTTTCTACCATGTCACTTGCCTTATTTATATGGTCCGATATTTTTTCCAGTATTTGTTTTTGATTGCTATAAGCAGTTTCTGGAAGACCGGCATCTTTTAATCCCTTGATATTATTTGCCAGCAAATTCTGATAGCGGATTGCAGCTGGTAAAATATGACTGGTAGCAAGCTCACCCATGATGCGGCTTTCTATCTGCACTTTCTTTATATATTTTTCCAATTCTATTTCATGGCGGGCTTCTAACTCTGCATGGTTATAAATATTATTACTCGCAAATAATTTTTTTGCTTTTTCGGTAACCATTGCATCTAAAGCTTGCGGAGTTGTTTTTATGTTTGGCAAGCCTCTTTTTTGAGCTTCTTTTTCCCATTCTTCGCTGTAATTATTGCCTTCAAATAACACAGGTTCGGCAGCTACAATGTATTCACGGATCACATGCATGATGGCGATCTCTTTTTTCTCTCCTTTATCCATTAATGTATCTACATCCTTTTTGAATTGCTTTAATGTTTCAGCAAGGATCGTATTGAGGACGGTCATTGGATTAGCACAATTAGCAGAAGAGCCGACTGCACGGAATTCAAATTTATTTCCTGTAAATGCGAATGGCGAAGTGCGGTTACGATCTGTATTGTCCATTAATAATTCCGGTATGCTTTTATGAATATCTATCTTCAGCATACTCTCATCTGTTTCATCCATTTTTTTAGATACTCTTTCCTTTACTTCATTCAATACTTTCGAAAGATATTGACCAATGAATACAGAAATAATAGCGGGAGGAGCTTCATTTGCACCAAGACGATGGTCATTAGGCGCTGAAGCAATAGATGCTCTCAGTATATCCGCATAATCGTGTACTGCCTTGATCGTATTCACGAAGAAAGTAAGAAACATCAGATTGGTCTTAGGCGTTTTACCAGGAGCTAATAGATTTACTCCGGTATCAGTTGCCATACTCCAATTATTATGTTTACCACTTCCATTAATGCCGGCAAAAGGTTTTTCATGTAAAAGCACTCGTAATTTATGTCGGCTGGCAACACGATTCATCACATCCATGAGCAATGTATTGTGATCAACAGCAAGATTTATTTCTTCAAAAATGGGGGCACACTCAAACTGTGCCGGAGCCACTTCATTATGACGGGTTCTTAATGGAATACCCAATTTATATGCTTCTTCTTCATAATCTCTCATGTAAGCATATACTCTTTCAGGGATTGATCCAAAGTAATGATCTTCTAATTGCTGATTCTTGGCAGAAGAATGACCATATACAGTTCTGCCACACATTACAAGATCTGGTCTTGCATTAAATAAACCTTCATCCATCACAAAATATTCCTGTTCCCATCCCAAGGTGGCTGTAACACGGGTAACATTTCTGTCAAAATAATTGCAGACGTCTACTGCTGCTTTGTTCAATGCTTCGAGTGCTTTTAATAGTGGCGCTTTATAGTCTAATGATTCACCTGTATATGAAACAAAAATGGTAGGGATGCATAAAGTTTTCCCTGCTTCGCTATCAATTATATAAGCTGGTGATGAAGGATCCCATGCTGTATAACCTCTTGCTTCAAATGTAGCTCTAAGTCCACCGCTCGGAAAAGAAGAAGCGTCTGGTTCCTGCTGTGTCAGCGCATCACCGTCAAATTGCTCTATTGCAGTGCCATCACTTTTTAGAGTAAAAAATGAATCATGTTTTTCTGCAGTAGTGCCGGTAAGGGGCTGAAACCAATGAGTAAAGTGAGTAACTCCTTTGCTTTCTGCCCAGGCACGAATACCATTGGCTATTTGATTGGCCATGGCCCTGTCAATTTTTTGCCCGGCTTTAATAGATGCGATCAGGCTTTTGTAGGCCTCATCACTTAAAAATTCACGGGCAGTTTTTTGTGTAAAAACATTGGAGCCAAATAAACCGGAAATTCTGGCGTCACTTTCTATCTTCTCCTTAGGGATAGAAGAGAGATTCTGAATTGCATTAAAACGCAAAGACATGATGTTACAATTTTAACGAAGGAAAAAAAACCTTCCATAGTATTACGGAAGGTTTAAAATAATTATTGACAATCACATTTATACTTTAACTGATTTTACTGTCTTAATAATACGGGCAGCAACTTTATAAGGATCTGCCGCAGAATTTGGACGACGATCTTCAAGATAACCTTTCCATCCACGCTGAACACTGCTGATAGGAATACGTATGGAAGCGCCACGGTCAGAAACACCATATTTGAATTCATCAATGCTGGCAGTTTCATGTTTACCGGTAAGACGTAAATGATTGTCGGCGCCATATACAGCAATATGTTCCTTTATTACAGGACGGAATGCTTCACAAATTTTTTCAAACGTTGCCTTGCTTCCTGCATTTCTTAATATACCATTAGAGAAATTTGCATGCATACCACTACCATTCCAATCTAAATTGCCAAGTGGTTTGCAGTGCCAGTTAACAGATACGCCATATTTTTCGCCAATTCTTTCCAGTAAATAGCGGGCTATCCATATCTGATCGCCAGCTTCTTTGGCGCCTTTAGCAAATATTTGAAATTCCCATTGACCGCTTGCTACTTCAGCATTGATGCCTTCTACATTCAGCCCTGCATCAAGACATGCATCAAGATGTTCTTCAACGATAGGACGGCCAAACGCATTGGCAGCTCCTACTCCACAATAGTAAGGTCCTTGAGGGCCAGGGAAGCCACCTGAAGGAAAGCCAAGCGGTTTATTTGTTTTTGTATCCCAAAGAAAATATTCTTGTTCAAAACCAAACCAAAAATCGTTATCATCATCTTCGATAGTAGCACGACCATTTGATTCATGAGGAGTTCCATCGGCATTTAAAACTTCGCACATGACGAGGTATGCGTTTTTGCGTTGCGGATCAGGTATAACAAAAACTGGTTTTAAAACACAATCGGATGATCCGCCCGGAGCTTGCTCAGTGGAAGATCCGTCAAAAGACCAATCAGGCAGGTCTGATAATTTACCGCTAAACTCTTTTTCAATTTTTGTTTTACTGCGAAGGCTTTGGGTGGGCTTGTAACCATCAAGCCAGACATATTCCAACTTTACTGACATAATACTTAAGGGGTTTATTTGTCTGAAAAAATTATTAATACATGCAAGTTTATGGAAATAATATTAAAAAAAGACAATCAGTAAAAAAAATGAATAATTTTTGAACGATTTATTGATTTTTTTCAAGTGTTTTGACATGGTTTCAACAAATTGATTTTTTCTTTAATTTATTAAATCCTTTTCGATTACGGCCGAGTCACAAACATAAGTTGGAGCTATACCCGAACTAAAAATTCTTGTTTCATAATCCTCAGGTAACAGGTTGCCGGTAAGAACAAGGACAGTATCAAGCCCAAATTTATTTCCGCCAAGTATATCGGTATGAAGCGTATCACCTACCACAAGTATATCCTTTTTTGTAATGCCGGGGTTCAGTTTAATAATATATTCCCAGGCAAACATGAAAATCTGAGAATCAGGTTTCCCAAAGCGAATAAATTTTTTTCCCGTTATTTTTTCAATCATCCATGCTAAACCACCAATAGCGATACGAACATCCCTTTTTGACAGCGGATAAGCTCCGTCTGGATTGGCAATAATGGCGGGAATTGTTCGCCTGCGAAGAAGATTTACTGCCTTATTTAATCCATCCATCCATTCAAATCCTTCATCATCCAGCAAAACGAGAGCAGTAATGTCATTTATATTATCCTCATTCATCTCAGTAAGAGGAAGAGTTTGCAATCCAGGATGCTCGATATAATGTGCAGAATTTTCTGTTCCAAGATAGGCTACCAATCCCTTTTTTACTTTAAGATCCAAAAATTCTTTAGCCAGCATGCCTGAGGAAATGATCTTATCAGGAGTAATAATGTCCAGTCCAAATTCGCGGTAAGCGGTTGCTAGTAATTCAGGACTGCGACTGGCATCATTTGTAATAATATAATAAGCTTTTTGTTGTTCATTTAACCATTGAAAAGTTTTTTTAATGCCAGGTATCAAACCATTGTAAGTTTTGATAACGCCATAAGCATCAAAAAAAATGACTTTATAATTTTCCAGCAATGATTTGAAATTTGTCATTAGTATTTATTTATTTCAAGCATGTGATCTTGTTAAGACTTGATCTTTAAATAATCGATAATCTTTTTGGGATCAAAATCCCGATCCACCGAAGGCAAATAAATATCAAGTGCTTCTGCGTGTAGTTTTTTTGCATATTGTTCACTGAAAAAATAGTTACCATTCTTAATTACATAATTCAAAATAAAAAAACGGTACACTTCCCTCAGAAAACGAATCTCATCTGCAATAAGAGGATTGATCTTATGATATTCATTCAGAAAGATCAGGAACCGATCCTCCATCATAGGATTTATAAGATAACTAAAAACAGTCTTGTCGCCTGCATCACTTACTACACGGCTGAAGAAATAAAAATCAAGCGTACGGCTACTCATACGGAACCAGTCATAATCCCAGCGGCTGAATAGTTCAAAATTATCGATGACTGAAAAGTTTCCAATATTCCAATCAATAAAAACAGGTATAATTTCAAAGCTACCAGCATTGTACTTAGTTCTGTTCTTTAGAAACTGGTGACAATGATGCCTGATCAAGTTAGCCTGTTCTTTTCCGCCAAATTTTTTTTCATTGATCTCAAGCTCTTCCAGCAACGAATTTATGTCTGTGCGTAACGTCTTACTGCTTTTTGGCAATACATTGCGAATGCGGCTGCATGCCCGGTGAAACTTGCCAATCTGCCGTCCGAAATTTCTTATATGACCTTCCTGCAATCGGCGTGGCATGCTTTGCATTACCCGGCTGGGATTATAAAAAACAACCCACGCATCAACTTTACCTTTGCGATGACGATAAGTATATACCCGGTTATTCTTTAATAAACTTTTTGCCAATAAATTTTCAAAGGGGTAAAGCAGGTTGTTAGCAAGCGTATGGATAATGCGATGGTCTTCTTTGAAATGTTCGTATTTACCAAAAGTTGATAGCTTGGCAATAACAAAATCTTCGTCAGCAAACGTTACTTTATATACACGATTAGTAGAAACCATCGGGCTGATATCTTCTACTGTTTGTATCATTCTTGAAGGATCATATCCTTCCCAGGCGGCTTTCACGATATCCGGATAATTGATCATGCCATATTTTTTACCTTATTGTTCCCGGAAAAAAATGATTCAATTTTTCTCCAATTGATCTGCGCTGCCATAGGCACAACCAATAAAGGAATCATTATACTTCGATAACGAACAATTGCCCCAAGATTATTTACGCTGAATCCGATTGCCAGCAGAAGAGAGAATGAAAAGAATAAACAGAAGTAAATAAAGTTCCTGGATCGTAAGCCATTTGTCCGCCAAGCTAGAAAAAGAATAAACATTAATAAAAGTGTATTTATTTCTATGGCCGCAGCCAATGAAAGAATGTGTCTGACATCACTTGGATAAGGTCGTATAGTAGAAAGATTTATTGCTTGCGGCGTGGTTTTTAAAAAACTTATTGCGTTTGGTTCCAATTCTTTAATAGGAACACTTGATGAGCCGCCTTGTAATTTTATAAAAGCCTGTTGCTTATTTACAACCGCCTGTGGAAAATCCAGCCTCGGACTTATATACCGCAAAGTGAAAAACAATATGCACAATAAAACATAAGAGCCGCTGAATATTGACAGGCCATATTTAGGAAAACGATTGGCTACAAGCCAAATTAAGATTGCCGGAACAAAAATGATAATAAGAAAGTTTCGTAGTACCAGGATTAGTACAAGACTTATTAATAAACAGAATATTCTTTTGAATCCCCATTTCTTTTCTTTTAATCCAAAATAAATGCAATAAATAGAAAGCCCCATGCCAGTAAAAATAAGACCTTCCTTATGCAAGCCACTTGTCCAATACAAAAATGATGGCACAAGAAATGTCGCCAGCAAGATTGGTAATTTCCTAGAAGGAAAAACATCTATCATGACCCTGTAAATAGCGATAGGTCCAAATAAAGTAATAAACGAAAAGAAAATAACATTGACATAATAATATCCAAAACTGAAAATATCAAAAACAGAAAGAATCTTTATTACAATATTTCCCTTAAGGTCATTCCAGTAAGAATCAGTACTGTCAAGAAAATTTGATATTCCTGATTCATAAGGATTGTTGAAAAGATTGGTAAAATATTCCCGTGGATTTTGATACAGTAAATGGTACTCCTGAACACTACTGACATTAAAACTCCAGGTATCCTGCATTTGCGCAAGACCACCATAATATAAACCAATCCATCCGTAGAAAATACCTGCCATTACCTTGAGCAAAAACAATATAATAAGTTGTGGCTGGCTTAATCCTGAGCGGAAAAAGAATTTAACTTTAGTAACGATCCAGGCAAACAATATCAGGTAAGCAACAAAAAGCAAGTATTCCAAGCAGCTTCAGTTTATCCCGCAAAATAGATATTATTATTCATAAAAAGGCCGGGCATGAATTGCCGCAATATAACAAGTGTGTATGCAGTTAACAAGTTATGTTCATGCACTGAAGCACAACTTGTAAATTTGCCTTTCAATCTTTTAATCTCAATGGAAATAACATCGAAAACCGCACAACAATTACGACTTACAGAAGAAGAATTTGAATTAATAAAACAAAAGCTTGGCCGCATTCCCAACTTTACTGAGTTATGTGCTTTTTCAGCCATGTGGAGTGAGCATTGTAGTTATAAGAATTCTATCAAATGGTTAAAGACACTGCCAAGAGAAGGAAAAAGAATGTTGGTAAAAGCGGGGGAAGAAAACGCCGGCCTAATAGATATTGGCGATAATCTGGGCGTAGTTTTTAAAATAGAATCACATAATCATCCATCGGCAATAGAACCATTTCAGGGTGCGGCCACAGGAATAGGCGGCATTCATCGTGATATTTTTACAATGGGAGCAAGACCTATAGCTGCACTTAACTCGCTTCGCTTTGGAAATTTAGAAGAAGACAAAACCCAACATTTACTCTCCGGTGTAGTGCATGGCATTGGGCATTATGGAAATTGTTTTGGTGTGCCTACGGTGGGTGGTGAAATTTATTTTGATTCATGTTATCATACTAATCCTTTGGTAAATGCAATGAGTGTGGGCATTGTAAAAGCTGGCGAAACTATTTCTGCAACAGCTAAAGGAACAGGTAATCCTGTAATATTTGTAGGAAGCGCAACAGGCAAAGATGGTATTGGCGGCGCTTCCTTTGCATCAGCAGATATTACTGCAAGCAGTGCAGAAGATCTTCCAGCTGTACAGGTCGGTGATCCCTTCCAGGAAAAAAAATTACTCGAAGCATGCCTTGAAGTAATTCAAACAGGTGCTGTAGTTGGTATGCAGGACATGGGTGCAGCAGGCATTATTTGTTCAACAGCTGAAATGAGTGCAAAAGGTGAAGTTGGAATGAAAATAGATCTTGATAAAGTCCCTACAAGACAAAAGAACATGAAGGCATGGGAACTATTGTTAAGCGAGAGCCAGGAAAGAATGTTATTGATTGCAGAAAAAGGAAGAGAGCAGGAAGTAATGGAAATTTTTGAAAAATGGGATCTGCCTTGCTCGGTGATTGGTGAAGTAACCAATGATGGCCTTCTTGATTTTTATATGAATGATGAATTGGAAGCCTCACTTCCTGCTTATGAATTAGTATTGAGTGGAGGTGCGCCGCAGTATGAGAGAGAATATAAAGAACCAACATACTTAGAAGAAATAAAAAAATTTGATCCATTATCAATGTCAATTCCTTTGCATTTAAAAACCATTGCTGAAAAAATTATTCGCCTTCCATCTATTGCATCCAAAAGATGGATATATACCCAATACGATAGCATGGTAGGTACTGGCAATACCTCTACCAATGCGCCAACTGCTGCTTCTTTAGTAACAGTAAAAGGAACAAATAAGGGAATTGCCATTACTACAGATTGTAATAGCCGTTATGTTTATGCTGATCCATATAAAGGAACAATGATCGCTGTAAGTGAAGCCGCAAGAAATATTGTATGTACCGGTGGCAAGCCATTAGGGATAACCAATTGTTTAAACTTTGGCAATCCTTATGATCCTGAAGTTTATTATCAGTTTGTAAATGCTATCAAGGGAATGGGAGAGGCTTGCAAAAAATTTGATACACCTGTTACCGGGGGCAATGTTAGCTTTTATAATCAAAATCCCGACGGCCCTGTATATCCAACTCCTACTATTGGAATGGTAGGATTATTGGAAGACATCAATAAAAAGATGACACTTGATTTTAAAGAGGAAGGTGATATTATTTACTTATTAGGCGTTAGCAATAATGATATTAATTGCAGCGAATACTTACATAAAATACGCGGCATCAAATATTCTCCAGCGCCCTATTTTGATCTGGATGAAGAATACCGGTTACAGCAAAAATTAGCTGAACTTATCAATAATGATATTATACTTTCCGCTCACGATATAAGTGAAGGAGGATTGTTTGTTGCATTATGCGAAGCAGGATTTAACCGTGAGCTTGGTTTTTCGATGTTGACTAGTGGCAGTATAAGAAAAGATGCATTCTTGTTTGGCGAAGCTCAGAGCAGGGTTATTGTAACTGTAGCATTGGAAGATGCTAAACATTTTGAATCGATATTGAAAGATTTTCCTTACGAAAAGATTGGGGTAGTTACCAGTGGCGAGTTAGTGGTTGATGGCGATTTCTGGGGAACTATCGATTGGTGGATGAATGCTTATGATACTGCAATAGAAAATTACCTGGCAAAAGAAGAAGCAGGCTCTGCTTTGGCCTCCATATAAATTTTAATGGATAAGAATGCTATTATAATGGTCACAGGTGCTGCTGGCTTTATCGGCAGCTATATGACAGGTTATTTAAATGAAAAAGGTTACGAAAACCTGATCCTTGTTGATGAATTCGGGGAGGAAGAAAAAGAATTAAATCTTTATGAAAAAAAATACCAGGTAAGAGTTGAAAGAGATAATTTATTTGAATGGCTACGCATTGAAAATCCTCGTGTTGATTTTGTTTTTCATTTAGGGGCAAGAACAGATACAACAGAATTTGATTATTCCATTCATGAAAGATTGAATGTGGAATATTCAAAAAAAATATGGGAATACTGTGCTGAAAAAAATATTCCTCTTGTTTATGCATCATCTGCAGCTACATACGGTGCAGGTGAGCTAGGTTATAAAGATGATCATGATATTGTAGAAAAATTACAGCCACTAAATGCTTACGGAATTTCCAAAAATGAATTTGACAAATGGGCTCTTTATTCGCCATTCACCATTCACCATTCACCTCCTTTCTGGGCGGGATTAAAATTTTTCAACGTGTATGGCCCCAATGAATATCACAAACAAAGAATGGCGAGTGTGGTATTCCATGCTTTCAATCAAATTCAATCAATCGGTAAAGTAAAATTGTTTAAATCACACAGTTTGGAATTTAAAAATGGTGAACAATTGCGGGATTTTATTTATGTAAAAGACGTAGCTGCTGTTTGTTATTGGATGATGAAGTCGGTTGAAGATCAGAAGTCAGAAGTCGGAGGTCAGATATCCGCTGTCCGACCTTTGGCCCCAGGTCTCTATAATCTTGGTACCGGGAAGGCAAGGACCTTCAATGACCTGGTGACAGCAATTTTTACAAGTCTTCAACTACCTCCGGTTATAGAGTACATTGATACACCCATTGATATCAGGGATAAATATCAATATTATACAGAAGCTGAAATGAATAAGCTTTATTCTGCTGGTTATAAAAATCCTTTTTATTCACTGGAAGATGGAGCAAAGGATTATGTAACCAATTTCCTTGTTGAAAAGAAGTACTACTAAGATTATCTTTATCCAAAATTATTTACAATGGGCAAACGTATAGCCATTATTGGTGGGGGCAATCTCGGCACAGCCATAGCAGAAGGATTGTTAAAAAGTAAATTCAGCAAACCGGCAGAGATCATTATTACAAAAAGGAACACAGCCACTTTACAATCCTTAAAAGAAAAAGGAATTGAAATAACGAGTGATAATGTCGCTGCTGTTAAAAAAACTGATGTAATTCTTTTAGCTGTAAAACCTTTCCAGGTTGCTGATGTTTTAAATGGAGTAAAAAAAGAATTAACGGATAAAAAACTTCTTATTTCGGTAGTTACCGGTATCTCCATTGAAGAAATGGAGAGTAATCTCAAAAAAAATATTCCACTTTTCAGAGCAATGCCTAACACTGCTATCGCTATACAGGAAAGTATGACCTGCATTTGTAGTCAGTATGCACATGCAACTGATATAAAATATGTAAATGATTTGTTCAGCAAACTTGGTAAAGTGGTAACCATCGATGAAAAACTAATGGAGGCTGCTACTATACTTGCTGCCTGCGGTACTGCCTATGCTATGCGTTATATCCGTGCTAATATACAAGGTGGAATTGAAATTGGCTTCGATGCAGCTATTGCTTCTTTGATTGCTGCACAAACAGTAAAAGGCGCTGCTGAATTGTTATTGCAAAAAGGATCACACCCTGAACAGGAAATCGATAAAGTTACTACGCCTAAGGGATGTACTATTGCCGGATTAAATGAAATGGAACATCGGGGTTTTAGTTCATCATTGATAAGAGGAGTAGTGGCGAGTTATCAAAAGATTGCGAAGGATTAAGCTGTTATTGCCAGAATTTTTTTCCATTTTAGATATTTGCTTTTCATGCAATGCCCACAAGGCCTGTAGCCTTCATTAATTGCTTCTTTTTCCGAACAAAAGAAAACCCGGTTTTTTACTTTCATTCTTTTGCCTGAATTGCATGATAGCGTTCCGTAAATTTTTAATCTTTTATTTCCACCTAAGATAATTTTACCATTCTTAATCAGCCATTTTAGTTTTTGTTTTTCTAATCCGATATGATGAAACATAAATAGGAGTCATTATACAATACTATTTTTCCAAAGAAGAATATTTAGCAGCTTCCCAGCCGATCATTGCCATTTTGCGGTTGCTTCCCCAGTGATACTGGCCGAAAACTCCTGTTGATTGAATAACACGATGGCAAGGAATTAAAAACGCTACTGGATTGTCTCCGACTGCAGAACCTACTGCCCGTGACGCCTTCGGACTATGAAGCTGTTCCGCAATACTTCCATAAGTTGATAATCCTCCCATTGGAATTTTCAAAAGTGTTTCCCAAACTTTCAGTTGAAACGCTGTGCCTTTCAGGTGCAATTTTATTTTATTGAGATTCTTCCAATCCTTTGTAAAAATGTACAAGGCATTTTGCTGAATGAGGTCAACCATTTGTTTGAATTGCGCATTGGGGAAATTATTTTTCAATGCTACCAATGCTTCCTGTTCATTATCAGCAAAGGCCATATAACAAATTCCTTTGGAAGTGGATGCTACAAGTATATCTCCAAACGGTGTTTCGGCAAAACTGTAATTGATCAATAAATTTTTTCCACCGTTTTTATATTCACCCGGCGTCATGCCTTCAATGTTGATGAAAAGATCATGCAATCTTCCTGTACCGGATAGTCCGGTTTCAAAAGCCGCATCAAATAAACTCGCCTGTTTGTCTTTCAAAATACTTTTTGCATGCTCCACACTTATGTATTGTAAAAATTTCTTTGGACTTACACCTGCCCAATCAGCAAACAAGCGTTGAAAATGATAGGGACTTAAATGAATTTTTTCCGCCACTTCATCGAGGGCAGGTTGTGATTTGAAATTTGTTGTTATATAACCAATAGCTTCTTCAATGCGGCGGAAGTTGGTTGTTTTATTTTCTTTCATTTTTTCTTTTTTAATAACCCAAAATTAGAAATGAGAAAAACGGTAGCCAACCCGATACTTGCTCAGTTTTTAGATAAAAGTTATCAGCATTTTTATAAGTCCATAAAAAAAGAATCACACTAAATTTATCATATAAAACCTGGTAATGAAGGCTAATAGCATTGCTATGTTAACCGGTCTCTTATCAATCTTTGATATTGAAGCGCTGATAAGGTATGGCGGATTGATGATTGTTCTTCTTTTAGTGTATGGCTCTACGGGTTTATTTTTCTGTTTCTTTATACCCACCGGCGCTGTATTATTTACAGCAGGATTATTTGTTGCTACAGGCGGGCTGCACCATAATATTTTCATCGTTTGCAGTTTGTTGATCCTTGCTTCTGTTTTGGGCAATCTTACAGGTTATTGGTTTGGATGGAAAGCCGGCCCGGCATTATACCGCCGGAAGGATTCAAAATTTTTCCGCAAGCATCATCTTACAACAGCCGAATCTTTTTATAAAAAATATGGATGGTTTGCACTAACAATCGGGCTATATCTTCCCATCGTCCGGACATTTGCATCTATGGTTGCAGGAATGGTGAAACTAAGTTTTCATCGTTTGATTTTTCTGACATTTACAGGCTCGGTTGTTTGGATATTAAGTTTTGTATTGCCAGGGTATTTTATTGGTAGGATGCCTTTTTTAAAGCCCTGGTTAAAATATATTATTATACTATTTATTCTCGTAGTTACCATACCAATGATCATCTGGATAAGAAAGGAATTAAAAAGTTTGCGAAAAGAAAACAGAGATAGAAAATTATAAAAGAAATTTTGCTGCTTCCCAGCAATGATTGTATTGTGATATGTTTTTGCAGCCTATTGTTTTATTTAATGTCAAATTATACAAAAGTAAAAGGGTTATTAGACGGAATGTGTGTTATTTTAATACCCGGTACTTTGGGCTGTAACCATTTTGCGGCATATTCCATACCCGCTTCTTCACTTACAGAATGACTCAGCACCAGCAAAGAAGTTTTCTGCCCCATCAATTGCCCATCCCGCACTCTTTCCACCGTTTCCCATTCCCTCGTCTCGCCGCTTAATATCAGGTCTGGTTTGTTTTGCTGAATTACGGGGATCTGCGCCCGGGGATCCATATAGCCAAATGCAAGGTAAATAGTACTGCATAGTTGTTTCAGGTTGCCGACCACTCTTACCATCGAAATGCCGAGCTTTTGTTTAGCAAGATCAGCTATTGATTGTATGGTCATTGGTTTGGATAAGGTAATCATGCGGGGTGTATCTGGATTATAATATTTTTCCCATCCCAATTTTATTAAATTGCCCATAGCAATGCCATCCGGCTTGTGTGCATGCCAGTGATCATGAAAACGCCAGACAGCGATCTTATATTTATTTAATAGCCTGATTTTATACTTATAGGCATCATCATCTTTCAGCCATTCTGTTTCATCATTATTATTGTAAAAGGGTGTTTCGTGAGCAATAATAAAATTGGCTCTGGCTTTATATGTTTTCTCAATAACTTCTATTGTCGGAAACATAGTAGTAACAATACCTGTTACTTGCTGATCCATGCTTCCGGATCGTAATTGATCCACCGTTGACGGACGATTGAAATCAGGAACTTCTTTTAATATTATATCAATGACCTGCTTTACTGTAAATGCATCTTTTGATTGCATCAATTCTTCTGCCTTGCTGATGCCGGGCAGGGTTACTACCACAGCAGCGCTTGCTGCTTTGGTAACATCGGTTATAAATTTTCTTCTTCCATACAGATCTGCCATATTGCTAATTTAGAAAGGAAAGGTATTCAAAATATGAGTATGTATTTAGAAGAAACATTGTTAGGAAAGAACTGGCAATTGCTATAATTCTTTGCCGATACTTTTAGTATAGATTGGAATTAAGCATAGAAAGCTTTTATAAAAAAACTTCGTGACTCTAATATTACAAACGGGAAATTGAAACGGTCACTTTATTGATTAAATAGGATTATTTTTGCGACCGATTTGAACGTTCATTTTTATTGAGAATAAAAGAATTTGAAAATATTTTATGAAAATGCGATTGCTCTTTTGTGTGTCGTTGATCTTGTCTTTTTTTATTTCCAGTGGTCAGCAACTCTTCACACTTTCCGGAAAAATAACCAATACTTCATCGGTACCGCTACCTGGTACATCTGTCTATATTCTAAATACTAACAGAGGGACGCTTTCTGATGAACAGGGAAATTTTGAATTGAAAAATCTTCTACCGGGAAAATACACTGTGCAATTTTCTTCTGTTGGCTATGCTACTGCGGATCTGGAGATTACGCTGAATAAAAATTCTAATACTTCTGTTACCATTCAACTCACTGAAGCATCAAAGCAACTGGATGCCGTATTTGTTAATGCTCAAAAACGAGAAGAAGCTTTGCAGAAAGTGCCCGTGAGTATTTCGGCGCTTTCTTCCCGGCAGGTAAGGCAATATCGTTTATGGAACACGGATGAACTTACGGCTATTGTTCCCAATCTTTATTCTTCCAATTCAGGTGATGACAGAAATGTAACTTCTGTCCGCGGAATTTTTACCACTTCCTATGATCAGGCGGTGACAACCTATATAGATGGAGTAAACCAATTTGGATTAGATACATATATTTCACCATTATTGGATATAGAACGCATCGAAGTATTGCGGGGCCCGCAGGGAACTCTGTATGGAAGAAATGCTATGGGTGGTGTCATAAATATTATCACAAAGCAGCCATCCAATTATACAAATGGTTTTGCAGAAATTAACATAGGCAATTATGATCAACAGCGATATAGTGTTGGCATTCGTACACCATTGATAAAAAATAAAATCTATGCAGGAGCCGCTTTGATGTACAGCAAGAGAAATGGATTTTACACCAATGAATTTAATAATACAAGTTTCGACAAACAACATGCTCTTACAGGAAACTACTATTTGAAAGTTATGGCCAATGAAAAGTGGTCATTCGCTCTGAATGTAAAGCATCATATAAACCGGAGTAACGGGGCTTTTACACTTGTCAATCAATTTGCTGCTGATCCATTTAATCCTCCTTTTGTGGTTAACCAGGATGCAACAGCTATGATGATTGATAATACATTCAATGGTTCTCTCACGGCTAATTATGCAGGCAGAAATTTTAATTTCAGTTCGCAAACAGCCTATCAGTCAAATCATCGTTATTATGACAGATCGCTTGATGGCGATTTTTCTCCCATTGACGGAGTAACGATCATTAATGATTATGGTAATAAATGGAATAACGTAAAAGTATGGACACAGGAATTTAAACTGTCATCTCCTGCTGCTTCTACATCACCATTAAAATGGACAGCGGGTACTTACTTGTTTCACCAGGATAATCCTACCAAACAAGCTGTTCATTTTGGAAAGGACGCTGCTATGGTTGGAGCTCCGGATATAAATTTTTCATTGATCAGTTCTCAAAAAGGAAAAAATTCAGGAGCTGCATTGTTTGGTCAAATTACTTATGCATTGGATGATAAGCTTGATCTTATTGCCGGTATGCGATATGACTATGAAAGAAGAAAGTATAATGTGTTAGGTGAGTATCAAAAAGATCCTGATCCAAATCCTCAATTTGAAACAAGACCGGATACAAGTGCAGCAGCTCACTTCAGCGCCTTTTCACCAAAGTTGGGCTTGTCGTATGAATTATGTTCAAACAGTAATTTGTTTGCAACTTATAGCAGGGGCTATAGAACCGGGGGCTTTACTCAATTGGGAGCCGATCCTTCTCAACCTCCGTTGTATGCATACAAACCCGAGTATAGCAACAATTTTGAGATTGGCATCAAGAACAGCTTTTATAAAAATCGTTTGAGATTGAATGCGGCTTTATTCCTTGCAACCGTTACTGATGCACAAGTGCCTACATTGGTTTTACCGGATGCCATTACTGTTACACGTAATGCTGGTAAACTCAACAGCAAAGGGGTTGAATTGGAACTGGCAGCAACACCGGTTAAAGGATTGCAGGTGGAATATAATTTTGGATATACAAATGCTGAATATAAAACGCTGAAGCTTTCACAAAATGGTTCAACGGTTGACCTGGAAGGAAAGAAACAGATATTTACACCGGAAACTACTTCGATGCTTGCGTTGCAATATGGATATGATCTGGGTACAAAACAACAATGGAGAATTGTAGCAAGAGGTGAATGGATTCACCTGGGCAAACAATATTTTGATCTTAGTAACAGTATATCACAAGAGGTCTATAGTTTATTGAATACACGTATCGGCATTTCATCAAAACACGGTGAGCTAATGTTTTGGGGAAAAAACCTGGCCGATAAAAAATATATCGCCTATGCGTATGATTTTGGAGCGGTGCATTTAGGTAATCCTAAAACCTATGGGGTTACACTGATGGCGAATTTTTAAAAAGGAAAGCTAAAACTTCTGGATTGACATGAACAACATTAGAAATCGCCAGGGATTAATATACTTCTCCGGTATCCATATTTACCTGTAGAATTTTTTTGTCCATTCCCATTGAATTTAATTTTATATCCCCTGGAAGGGGATTATTATGGTAGTTACTGATGCTTACAGCGCCATAGAATTCAAATGATCTTGATTGTTTAATCGCTTTAAATGCATTATACCCTGCCCGTATGTAAAGATCTTTTCCATCAAAAAATCCCCAATAATTATCAACTATTCTTTCATTTGGCTTATTACCTATATATAGTTCATCTGTCAGTTTTCCTTGCTGGAAATTAAAATTCGTTTCTAATGGTTTATTTTTTTTAAAATCATCAAAGGTTATAAAAACGCCTTTTTGTATGTTAGCGTCATTGAAGATGGGCAGATTGAATCTTCCATCATAATAATTCGTCAGTTCAGTAAATGTGGTCTTTCTCCTTTTTGATAATAGGCTCCCTACATCGGTTGTAGATAGTTTGTGGAATAGCGAATCGAAGGGTAAGAAGAAGAATTCATTTAAAGTGTTCCTTCTAAAATTTTTCAGCATGTTGATAAAGAAGGTATCTATTTTAAAAAGTGCCTGAAAAATAGCATTTGATTTTGCATATACATCTATATCTGCTGTACAGCAACCACCATTATCACCAGTAGAAAACAGGTCTTTTAATATAACTTTCTTTTTCAAAAATTTTTCGATAACGCCCCTTTGCATCCAAAAAGATTTTATGACAATGATTAATGACTTGTCTGAAGAAGGATCAAAATTATTTCTGAAATAATTGTTTAGTATATCAGACCAGGACATTTCCAATTTGACTTTAAAAGCATTAGAATTCGTATAACCTAGTTTGGTTGTGTCAAATCGCTTGTCAATTACCTGGATTTCTTTAAATGGTATTTTTTTAGATAAATAGTAAAGACTTTCTTTGAAATTTTCGGTTATCGTTCGTGCATTTCGAATATAATGAAGACCATCATCCTTTTGTGCAAAAAGCGAAAGGGTTAAAATCTGAATAACAGTTACCAGGAGAAAATATCTTTTCATAGCAATACTACGTACAGCATTCCCAACTTTCATTTTAAAACACTTTTTTCAACAAGCATATTATGAAACATACCTGAATATGCTCATGGCTATTACAGCGATCACTAATAAAACTGCTATATAATTAGTGCCTCTAAATATCCTGTTTCTCAATGCCATTAATTCTTTCATCTGTTCGCTGCTGGGTGCAGCTCCCGATTGCGCAATGGCCTTGCCTATTTTATTCATCCGAGCTGCTGCAGGACGGTTAATGGTGAATCCGATAATAAAAGCAATGAGAGCCATAAGAGCCCCTGTACTAAGTACTTTTGCATACGGAGAAGAAAACCATGCAGATTGTCCACCGGATAATTTCCACATCAGCATGATCCCGGCTAAAATAGTTATGATAGCAGCGATCATTACTACAATCGGGTAACCGGTTTTACCCAGCTGTTGCATAAACTTTGTTCCTTCAGGACCTGAAGCTTTTACAGCGGGAATAATAAATAAAGCAAAATGAATAACACTGCCCGCCCAAAATACGCCGCAGACTATGTGAAGCAGCCGAAGAATCAGAAGAATAGTTTGGTCACTCATGAGTGTTGGTTTAAGAAGTGAACTATTTAATTGCGATCTGGTAAAATTAATTAATGGATTTTTTTCTTCATCTTAATTTTTATACACCACACCATCTTTCATTACAAATACAACTTTGCCAAAAACTTTTGGATCAGTTAATGGATTTCCATCTACTGCAACGATATCCGCCAACTTTCCAACTTCAATACTTCCTAATTGATCTTTTATTCCTATAAGTTCAGCTGCATTCATCGTTGCTGCTTTAATAGCGTCGATCGGTTTCATACCGGCTTCTATCATGTAAGTAAATTCAAGCCAGTTCATGCCATGACGATACACACCGGCATCTGTTCCAAAAGCAATTTTTACTCCCGCCTTATATGCTTTTGCTAAAGTCGCTTTGATCTTTGGACCGATCTCTAATGCTTTTACCGTGACCACATCCGGATAATAACCCGGTTTTTTTGCTGAATCAGCAACAGACTGCCCGGCTGTAAGTGTTGGCACATACCATGTACCATATTGTTTGAACAAAGTTATTGCTTCATCATCCATATAGGTGCCATGTTCAATAGAGTTAACACCGGCACGGATAGCTCTTTTCATTCCTTCTGCACCATGTGCATGTACCGCTACTTTGAAACCATAGTCTTTTGCTGTTTCTACTATGGCTTTTATTTCTTCTTCGGTGAATTGCGGATTGCTTCCGCTTTTAGCTACGCTTAATACACCACCGGTTGCTGTTATCTTAATAAGATCAGATCCTTCTTTATATCGCTGGCGAACTGCCTTACGACATTCATCTGGTCCGTCAGCTACAGCATCTTTCGGTCCCGGATCACCCATCAGGTCTGCACGATAACCATTTGTCGGATCAGCATGACCACCAGTTGTGGCAATTGCTTTTCCGGCAGTAAATACTCTCGGCCCTTTTATCAATCCTTTATTAATTGCATTGCGCAATGAAATGTTCACACCACTGCCACCAAGATCTCTTACCGTAGTAAAACCTGCCATCAATGTTCTTTCAGAAAAAACTACAGACTGAAAAGCATAATCTGCGGGGTTCATGGTGAACTCCTGCAAATAACGATTCGGATTTGTCTCTTCTTCAAGGTGTACATGACAATCTATCCACCCGGGAGTAACTGTTTTTGTTTTAAGGTCTATAGTTTTATCATTGGCCGCCGCATTTGTAAATCCATTTTCAACAGCAATTATTTTATTTTTTTCAATGACAATTGTTTGGTTCTTTTTTGATTCATTGGAAATCCCATCAATCAGCGTTCCGCACCAGATATATGTTTTTTGGGCAAAAAGACAAAAGTTGAAAGCGCTGATGAAAATAAGCAGTAGTATTTTTTTCATGTCAATTGGTTGAAGGATAAATATAAAGAAAGATTCTTCTTTCTTTTTTCCTTCTTTTCTTTTGCTTGTTCAAAGAAAGAAACAAAGAAAGGGACAGACAAATTCCCCCTGATGCTGGTCGCTGCTTTGCCCGGACAACACACAAGAACACTACTCATTTTTATTCTTTATACCGATAAAAATGAAAATTGGTACAATACATGCGATACTAATTTTGAAGAGATGAACTTTGCTGTATAGATAAAGTGTTTTTGGATTCCAATAAAAAATGAAAAAATACGACCTTTAATTCACATCAATAAGATGTTTCATTCGCAAATTCACTTATAATGAGAAATAAGATTATTGTTGTTGACGATGACGACAGCGTCAGGGAAATTTTTGGGATTATTCTTGAAAGAGCGGGTTATGATCTGCAACTGATCGGCGATGCAAACGAGATATTGAAAAAGAACTTTCGTCTTCCTGACCTTTTTTTACTTGATAAGCTTTTGTTAGGCCACGATGGCCTGGATATTTGTCGTTTTTTGAAAACACTAAAAGAAACTAAAGATATTCCAGTTGTAATGGTTTCCGCTTCTCCCGATATTGGTGCACTTTCTCAAAAAGCTGGGGCTGATGATTATATTGAAAAGCCATTTGAGATCAAACATCTTTTAAAAGTAATAGAGCGAAATACGATAGCAGACAAACAAAAAGTTTTCGCTGAATAAAAGCATAAGTTTCTGTCACTCTTTCCGGTCATCTTGATTTATTTTTTCCACATTCATTCAACGTCTATTTTATAGTCAGAGAAATATCGCCTATTTTTGCATGACCTCCTTCCAACTAATCGTTGAATACTTTATCCTGAGCTTGTAAGGGCTGGTCATATTTGATTAGTTTATTTATCAGATCATTTTAAGGATTAAATTTTTAAAGAACCATTCATTATGGCTAAATATATTTTTGTTACAGGAGGAGTTACTTCATCATTAGGCAAAGGCATTATCGCAGCTTCGCTTGCAAAGCTTTTACAGGCAAGAGGGCTTACTGTAACTATTCAGAAATTTGATCCTTATATCAATGTTGATCCGGGAACATTGAATCCTTATGAACACGGTGAATGTTTTGTGACGGAAGATGGTGCGGAAACAGATCTTGACCTGGGCCATTATGAAAGATTTCTAAACATTTTTACTTCACAAGCCAACAATGTAACAACGGGAAGAATTTACCAGACAGTAATAAATAAGGAAAGAGAAGGAGCTTATTTAGGAAAAACGGTACAGGTAGTTCCACACATAACTGATGAAATAAAAAAGCGGATGCTTGAATTAGGGCGGGATGGTAAATATGATATTGTAATAACAGAGATCGGTGGTACGGTTGGTGATATTGAAAGTTTACCATTTGTAGAAGCTGTTCGTCAATTGCAATGGGAATTACCGGAAGAGGATTCAGTAGTTGTTCATCTTACACTTATACCTTATTTAAAAGCAGCAAAAGAATTAAAAACAAAGCCCACGCAGCACAGTGTAAAAATGCTTAGCCAGGAAGGAGTACATCCTGATATTATTGTTTGCCGTACTGAAAGACCGTTGAATCCTGAATTGAAAAGAAAGATCGCATTGTTTTGTAACGTAAAACCTGATGCTGTAATTGAAGCGGCCGATGCTCCTACTATATATGAAGTGCCATTGGCAATGATGCGTGAAAAGCTCGATGTGATCTGTTTAAAAAAATTAGATATTACCAGTACTAAGGAACCAGAGCTTACAAAATGGAAAGAATTTTTGGATAAATTAAAGTATCCGAAAAGCAGAGTAACAATTGGATTGATCGGAAAATATATTGAACTGCAGGACGCCTACAAATCCATTTTAGAATCATTTATACATGCAGGCGCAATGAACGAATGCCAGGTACAAGTAATGAATGTACACAGTGAATTTATTACTGATGATAATGTGGCAGAGAAATTAGCAGGATTAGATGGTCTATTAGTTGCTCCTGGTTTTGGGCATCGTGGGGTAGAAGGAAAGATCGTTGCGGTAAAATATGCAAGAGAAAATGGTTTGCCATTCTTTGGTATTTGTTTGGGTATGCAAATGGCCGTCATTGAATTTGCAAGAAATGTTTTGGGATTAAAAGAAGCACATTCAACTGAAATGGATCCAAATGCTGCCGATCCTGTGATCGATCTGATGGAAGAACAAAAAAAGATCACTGCTAAAGGCGGTACTATGCGATTAGGTTCCTATCCCTGCGAAATAAAAGAAGGCACATTAGCTGAAAAAATTTATGAAACAAATTTAATAAGTGAAAGGCATCGTCATCGCTGGGAGTTCAACAATAAATATCTTGATCAATTTGAAAAGGCAGGAATGATCGCCAGTGGAAAAAATCCGGCTACCAGTCTGGTAGAGATCATAGAACTTCCTCAACATCCTTTCTTTTTTGGCGTGCAATATCACCCGGAATTAAAAAGTACGGTTGAAAATCCACAACCCATCTTTGTTCATTTTATAAAGGCAGCAAAAGTATACGCTGAAAAAAAATTGGAAGTGAAAAATCCATTGCTTCAAAGCGAAATGATTTAAGAGAGTGGGTTGTCTGAAGTAAGCATTTCTGATCTCTTCTTTACCGATTATTTACTTTATTTAGCCGATCTAACCTCTGACTTGATATCCCTGACTTCTAGCTTTACCCTATCTTTGCCATCCTTAAAAATTAAGAATGAATTTTGATCGCAATACAATCATTGGTTTCGTAATCCTGGCTGCTTTATTAGTTGGCTATCTTGTTTATAACAGTAAAGAACAAGCTGCTTTTCAGAAGAAAAAGGCTATAGAAGATTCCATTGCAAATATTGGTAAACCAAAACCAGACACTGCTGTACAAAGAATTGATGCGGCCAAGGCTGATACAATGAATAAACTGGCCAATGCTGGTAATTTTGGTGATGCGATCAAAGGAACTGAGCAATTGATTTATGTAGAAAACGAGCTGATCAAAGTTGCATTTACGAATAAAGGTGGTCAGCCTAAATGGGTAGAGCTAAAAAATTATAAAAATCAGGATAGTGGTTTTGTAAGGCTAGCCGGTTCAGATTTTGACAAGATCGGTTACTCGATCAATACAGGTAGTAATAAAGTTGCACATACTTCTGATTTGTATTTTAATAAAATTGATTCTTCGAAAAACGCAGATGGCAGTAAAACAATTTCATTTACATTAAATGGGGATAGCGCCACTTCTATAACTCATCAATTTATTTTAAAGCCTAATGATTACCTGATTGATTTTAATATTCAATTAAACGGGGCTTCCTTGTTATCAAACGGCGTCATGAATCTTAATTGGCAGTATTCTGCTGCACAACAGGAGTCGTCGTTTTCTTATGAAAAACAAAATACACAAGTGGGTTATGTTACCGATAATGAATTTGATTACCATACCATCACTAAAAGAACTGATAAAAGTTTTGATAAATCGACCAAATGGATTGGAGTAAGACAACGTTTTTTCTTCGGTGCATTGGTAGCTAAAAATAATTTTACATCGGGAAGTATGGAATGGACTTTTCCAACAGAAGAAGAAAAGAAAATTGTAGAATCCACTGCTAATATGAAAGTCCAGTTGCCGGTTGCCTCAATGATAAAGGCGGACTTTAGTATTTATTATGGTCCGTCAGATTATCACATTCTGAAAAGGTATGACATGAAGTTTGAAAAACTGGTTAACCTGGGGCAAGGGATGTACTCATTTGTTCGTCCTCTCAACAGGTTTGTCATCATGCCTATTTTCGATTTTATGAAAAGCTTTGTGGGTAGTTATGGATTAGCAATTGCTTTGCTGACTATTTTCATACGGCTTATTATTTCACCCTTAACTTATTCAAGTTATTTAAGCGGAGCAAAAATGAAAGTATTGCGCCCTGAAATAGCTACGCTTAAAGCAAAGTACGGGGCCGATCAACAACAAATGAGTGTAGAGCAAATGAAATTATTCAGGGAGGCCGGAGTAAATCCTTTAGGTGGTTGTATCCCTGCCTTATTACAAATTCCTATATTCTTCGCTTTGTTTAGTTTTTTTAGTTCCGAAGTAGGATTACGTGGGGCAAGCTTTCTTTGGGCAAACGATCTTTCCGCTCCCGATAAAGTAATTCACTTTGGCAGCATACCGGTAATAACATCAATTCTTGGCGACCATATCAGTCTTTTCACTATTACTGCGGTCGTTACAAGCTTTCTTATTTCGCTGTATAGCATGAGCATGACGCCAGATCAAAGTAACCCGGTATTAAAATACATGCCTTATATTTTCCCGGTATTTCTATTGTTTATCTTTAATCGCCTGCCTTCAGCGTTAACGTGGTATTATACTGTTTCCAATCTTATTACCCTCGCTTTGCAGTTTGTTATTCAGAATTATATAATCGATCATAAAAAGATACTGGCTAAAATGGAAGAGAATCGAAAGAAACCGAAGACCAAATCAAAATGGCAGGAAAGAATGGAACAAATGCAGGAACAACAGAAAAAGTTAAAAGAAGCACAACAAAAGAACAGAAGATAATTATAGTTAAATCTCTCATAAGACGATCCGGGTTCAGGCAGAAGAAACCCGGATTTTTTTCTTACGCAACTTATTGTCTAAATTGGCACGTCTTTGTATTGTATAGCACCAGTAAAATGAAAACAATTCAAAACATATTACTTATTACTTCATTAGTAGTTACTGCTTTTCCTGTTATGGCTCAAAGGAAGCTGACAGAGGCGACTATTTCCTACGATATTATGGTGAATACCAGTAATGCAACACCTAAGGCTGCAGATCTTTTAGATGGAGCTACGAATGTTATTTATTTAAAAGGAAATTCAAGCCGTTCTGAAATGACAAGCTCGCTTGG
>Ga0105247_10000664_pt1 | contig 27182 bp, 19 predicted proteins | sample KBSS24metaG_FD_81519 | JGI IMG/M metagenome (GOLD analysis project Ga0105247, IMG submission 81519) | Switchgrass rhizosphere microbial communities from Kellogg Biological Station, Michigan, USA - KBS S2-4 metaG | ecosystem: Host-associated > Plants > Roots > Rhizosphere > Soil | place...
TCCCCGAGTGGTACATGCGCGAGCTCGAGCCGACGAGCCCGTTCTACAACGTCACGATCAACGACATCGTGCTCGTCGGCGACGTCGACCTCGACGCGCTCGCGCGGGCGTTCCAGGCGCTGATCGAGCGGCACGACATCTTCCGCGTCCGCTTCGCGCGGATCGACGGCAAGCCCGCGCAGCGCGTCGATCCGTCGATCGGGCTCGATCGCTCGTCGCTCCTCGTCGACCTGCGCCACCTGCCCCCCGACGAGGCGCGCCGCGAGAGCGACGCGCGCGCCGGCGAGCTCGGCGCCGCGCCGTTCGACTTCGAGCGCGGCCCCATCTTCCGCTTCCGCGTCGTCGCCCTGCCCGAGCGCCGGTTCCGCCTCCTCTTCGCGGTGCATCACATCGTGTGGGACGAGACGTCGACGATGAGCTTCGCGCGCGAGCTCTCGGAGGCGTACCGCGCGCACCGCCACGGCGAGGCGCCGTCCCTGCCGCCGCTCGCCCTCGGCTTCCTCGACTACGCGCACGCGATGAAGCGCGCGGTCGACGCCGGGCACTTCGATCGGCAGCGGCGCTACTGGCTGTCGAAGCTGTCGCCGCCGCCGCCCGCGCTCGACCTCCCGACCGACTTCCCGCGCCCCGCGCTCCAGACGTTCGCGGGGAGCACCGTGTCGCGGTGGCTCTCCGCGCCGGTCACGCGCCGCATCGAGGAGGTCGTCCGGCGCGACGAGCTGACGCTCAACATCTTCTTCCTCTCGGTGCTCAACGCGCTTTTGTACCGCGTGACCGGGCAGCGCGACTTCGTCGTCGGCACGCCGATCGCGAACCGCGACGATCAGCTCATCGAGCCGCTCATCGGCCTCTTCGCCACGGCGATCCCGATGCGCTCGAAGATCGCCCCGGGCGCGACCTTCCGCGAGCTCCTCCGGGCGACGCGCGAGACGGCGATCGACGCGTACGACAACCACCACTACCCGAGCGTCCTCGCGATCCAGGAGGTGAACCCGGAGCTCGACCTGTCGCGCAACCGGCTCTTCTCCGTGATGTTCGGCGTGCAGAACAACAAGACGCGCCTCATGAACGAGCTCCGCTTCGACGGGCTCGAGCTCGAGTTCCTCCGCGACGTCACCGTGGCCGAGTTCGAGACGTCGAAGTTCGATCTCACGGTGGTCGTCGACCAGCTCGCCGACGACGTCGTCGTCCACTTCAACTACAACACCGACCTCTTCAAGCAGGCGACCGCGGCGCGCATGCTCGATCAGCTCGTCGCCCTCGCCGAGCACGCGGTGACGGACCTCGACCGGCCGCTCGACGACTACGAGCTCGGGGGCGCGGCGGAGCTGGACGCGCTCCGCCGCTTCGACGCGACCGAGGCGCCGTTCGATCGCGAGGCGACGATCCACTCCGCGTTCGTCGCGCAGGCGGAGCGATCGCCCGCGGCCGTGGCGGTCGTCGACGCGCGCGGCGGCGCGACCTACGCCGAGATCGATCGCGCGTCGAACCGGCTCGCGCGCCGCTTGATCGACGCGGGCGCCGCGGTGGAGGAGCGCGTCGCGGTGCTCCTCGAGCCGTCGGTCGACCTCGTCGTCGCCCTCCTCGCGGTGCTGAAGGCGGGCGCGGCGTACGTGCCGATCGTCGCGAGCGAGCCCGAGGAGCGGCGCGCGCGGATCCTCGAGCGCGCGGGCGCGCGCTTCCTCGTCACCAGCGAGGCGCTCGGCGCGGGCGCCGCGCGCGAGCGGACGATCCTCGTCGATCGCGACGCCGACGCCATCGCGCGCGCGTCGAGCGAGCCCGTGCCGTCGCGGTCGACGGCGCGCCACCTCGCGTACGTCGTCTTCACGTCGGGGACGACCGGGGAGCCGAAGGGGATCGAGATCGAGCACCGCGGCGTCCTGAACCTCGTCGCGTCGACCGACCGCGACTACCGGCTCGCGCCCGCCGATCGCGCGATGCTCCTCACGCCCATCCATTTCGACGCGTCGGTGCTCGACGTGTTCTGGCCGCTCCTCGTGGGCGCGGCGGTGGTCGTCCCGCCGGCCGACGCCGCGCGCAGCCCCGCGCGGATCGCCGAGACCGTGCGCGCGCACGGCGTGACCTTCTTCCAGTGCGTCCCGCTCCTCTTGCAGGCGCTCGTCGACGCGGCGGGCCGCGGCGAGCTCGGCGCGATGCCGACGCTGCGCCTCGTCGTGTGCGGCGGCGCGGCGCTCACGCGTCCGCTCCGCGATCGGTTCGTCGCGGCGTTCGACGCGCGCCTCGCGAACCACTACGGGCCCACCGAGGTGACGGTCGACGCGGCGCGCTTCGACGCGCGCGCGGAGGTCGACGGGGACGTCGTCCCCATCGGCGCGCCGCTCGCCAACACGCGGATCTACGTCATGGACGCGGGCGGGAGGCGCGCGCCGCTCGGCGTGGTCGGCGAGATCCACGTCGCGTCGGTCGGCCTCGCGCGCGGTTACACGGGGGAGCCGGCGCGCACCGCGGAGGCGTTCCTCCCCGATCCGTTCTCGTCCGCGCCGGGCGCGCGGATGTACCGGACGGGCGATCTCGGGCGGCTTCGGGACGACGGGAACGTCGAGTTCGTCGGGCGCGTCGACAAGCAGGTCAAGGTCCGCGGCAACCGCGTCGAGCTCGAGGAGATCGAGGTGCGCCTCGCGTCGCACCCCGCGGTGGGCCGGTGCGTGGTCCGGACGGTGGGGCAGGGGGCGCAGGCCGACGCGCTCGTCGCGTACGTCGAGCTCGACGACGCTTCGATCGGGCTCACGTCGAAGAGCGGCCGGCGCCTCCGCGTCCACACCGGAGCGCAGCGGCCGGAGCTCACCGCCGCGGCCGGCGCCGTCCACGAGGCGGCGTGGCCGCCCTTCCTCGTCGGCGATTGCACGCTGCGGAGCTACTGGTCGCGCCTCGGCCAGGAGCACGCGGCGTCGCAGATCGTGCTCACCGACGGCGCGGACCGGATCGTCGGGGTCGGGGGCGCCGTCCCGATCCACTGGGGCGGGTCGATCGACGCGCTCCCCGGCGGGTTCGACGTCGGCCTCGAGCGGGCGTTCGTCGACGGCGAGCGCGGCGCTCCGCCGGACACGCTCCTCGTCCTGACGGGCGTGGCCGCGAAGGGCCCCGACGTGCCCGCCGATCCGGCGGAGATCGAGCCGCTGCTCCTCGGCGCGCACCGAGCGATCGCGCGCGCCCTCGGGTACGCGCGCGTCGTCGCGACGGTGCGGCCCGCGGGCGCGATCCCGGACGGCGACGACTTCGCGTCGTGGGCGCTCCGCCGCGACGGCGAAGGGCGGCTCGAGGACCCGCGCCTCCGCATGCACGAGGAGGCGGGCGGCCGCGTCCTCCGCGTCGAGCCGCGATCGCACCACGTCCGCGGCACGGTCGCCGAGTGGGAGGCGTGGTCGGGGCGCGCGTTCGCCGAGTCGGGCGACTACCGCCTCGCGGGCACGTTCCGGCCGGTGACGATCGACCTCGCGTCCGGCCACGGCGAGTACGACGACCCGTGCGTCTGGTTCGAGCACCCGATCGACGCGGACGATCGCGCCGCGCGTCCGCTCGAGCACGTCGACGCGCGCGCGCTCCGCGAGTTCATGAAGCGGCTCGTCCCGGACTACATGGTGCCGGACCACTTCCGCTTCGTCGGCTCGATGCCGCTGACGTCGAGCGGCAAGATCGACGAGCGCGCGCTCGCGGCCGATCGGCCGGTGACGCCGGGCGCGCCGTCGCGCGCGCCGCGCGCGCCGCAAGGCAAGGTGCAGAAGCGGCTCGCGGAGATCTGGGCGCAGGTGCTCCAGATCCCGAGCGTCGGCGCGAACCAGGACTTCTTCGAGCTCGGCGGCCACTCGATCCGCGCCATCGAGATGCTCGCCAAGGTGAACAAGGCGTTCGAGGTCGAGCTCCGCCTGCGCGATCTCTTCGCGGCGCGGACGATCGTCGACTTCGAGAAGCGCGTGGTCGCGCAGGCGAAGTCGCAGCCGGCGACGGCGGCCCCGGCCGCGGCCGCGGCGGCGCCCGATCCCGTGGGGCAGGAGGCGGTCGGCGTCGCGAGCGGGCACCACGGCGAGGTGCTGCAAGGGGTGGTGGAGGCGGGCGGCGCGCTGCACCGCGTGCTCGTCACGCTGCCGTGCGCGCTCATGACGTCCGAGGCGACGTTCGTCCCCGATCGCGGCGGGCGCGTCGCGGTCGAGCCGCCGTGGAAGGTGAAGGCGGCGCGCGCCGTCGAGCTCGCGCTCGCCTGGGTGAAGCGGCCGAACTGGGGTGGACGCCTCGAGATCCGGAGCAAGATCCCGGTGGGCTGGGGGCTCGGGTCGTCCACGACCGACGTCCTCGCGGCGATCCGCGCCGTGTCCGCCGCGGCGATGGTGCCGATCGACGCCGACGCGACGGCGCTTCTGGCCGTGCAGGCGGAGTCGGCGTCGGACTCCATCATGTTCGCCGATCGCGCGGTCCTGTTCGCGCACCGCGAGGGCCGCGTCATCGAGGACCTCGGCGGGCCGCTCCCCAGGGTGGACGTCCTCGGGTTCAACACCGATCCGCGCGGCGCGGGGATCGACACCGTCGCCCTGCCCCGCGCGCGCTACACGTCGTCGGAGGTCGAAGGGTTCCGCGTCGCCCTGGGCCTCCTGCGCCGCGCGGTGAAGGACGGCGACCCCGAGCTCCTCGGCCGCGTCGCCACGGCGAGCAGCCGCGTGAGCCAGCGCCACCTGCCGAAGCACCGCTTCGAGGCGATCGAAGAGATCGCCGAGGCGTGCGGCGCGCTCGGCGTCCAGGTGGCGCACAGCGGGACGGTCGCCGGGCTCCTCTTCGATCCAGAGCGGAGCGGCGGGGACGACCGCGTCGATCGCGCGCGCCGCGCGCTCGGGCGGATCGGGATCGGATCGACGTGGCCTTTCCGCACGAGCGACGGGCAAGGGGGCGAGCCGTGAAGGATCCGGAAGCGAACATCGTCGACGCGCTCGTCCTCCCGCGCCTCGTGCGCCTCGAGGAGAACCTGTACGGAGCCGCGTTCGTCTTGATGAAGCTCCTGCCGGCGCGCTTCATGCTCGACCGCGGCGCCGACGCGGGGCTCATCAGGGCGGGCGGCACCGTCATCGAGACGAGCTCGGGGACGTTCGCCCTCGCCCTCGCGATGCTGTGTCGCCTGCGCCGCTATCGGCTGATCCTGGTGAGCGATCCGGTGCTCGAGCCGCCGCTCCAGCGCAGGCTCGAGGAGCTCGGCGCGCGCGTGGAGATCGTCCGTAAGCCGGCGGAGGTCGGCGGGCACCAGGGGGCGCGCCTCGCGCGGATGGCCGAGCTCCAGCGCGAGCACCCGGGTCACTTCTGCCCGGGGCAGTACGACAACCCGGACAACCCGCGCGCCTACGCGCCGTTCGCCGCGCTCCTCACCGAGTCGCTCGGCCGCGTGGACTGCCTCGTCGGCTCGGTGGGCTCGGGCGGATCGATGTGCGGTACCACGACGTACCTGCGCGAGCTGTTCCCCGACATGGTCGCGATCGGCGTCGACACGCACCGGAGCACGCTCTTCGGGCAGCCCGACGGCAAGCGCCTCCTCCGCGGCCTCGGCAACAGCCTGATGCCGCGGAACGTCGATCACCGCGTCTTCGACGAGATCCACTGGGTGGGCGCGGCCGAGGGGTTCGCGGCGACGCGCGCGCTCCACGCCGAGCATGCGCTCTACATGGGTCCCACGAGCGGCGCGGCGTACCTGGTGGCCCGCTGGTGGGCGCGGAGGCACCCGGATGAGAACGTCGTCTTCACGCTCCCCGACGAGGGGCACCGCTACCAGGATCAGGTCTACGACGACGCGTGGCTCGAGGCGCAGGGCGTCCTCGCGCGCGGCGTCCCCGACGAGCCCGTCCGCGTGAACCACCCGCACGACGCGACGCACCCGTGGTCCCAGATGCTCTGGAGCCGCAAGACGTACGAGTCGGTCCTCGGCGCTCCGTTCGTGAGCCCCCTCGGGAAGCCATGAGCGCGCCCTGGCTCGCGCTCGTGGAGAGCAACACGAGCGGCACCGGCAGGCTCTTCGCGCGCGCCGCCCGCGAGCTCGGCTGCCGGCCGATCCTCCTCGCGAGCGACCCGGCGCGGTACGCCGACATCGCGGAGGACGGCGTCGATCTCCTGCGCGTCGACACATCGAACGTGGAGTCGATCCTCGGCGCGTGCCGCGGCCTCGCCGGAGGCGGGCTCGCGGGCGTGACGACGAGCTCGGAGTACTTCGTCGTCCTTACGGCCGCGGTCGCGCGCGCGCTCGGGCTCCCGGGCGCCGACGAAGCCGCGCTCGCGACGTGCCGCGACAAGCACCTCCAGCGCGAACGGCTCGCGCGCGCCGGCGTCGCCGTGCCGGCGTTTCGGTGCGCGCGGTCGGCCGACGACGCGCGCGCCGCGGCCGGAGAGCTGGGCCCGCCGGTGGTCGTGAAGCCGGTCAGCGGATCGGGGAGCGCCGGCGTCCGCCGGTGCGCGAGCGCGGGCGAAGCCGCGGACCACGCGGCGTCGCTCCTCGCCGTGACCGCGAACGAGCGCGGCCAGAGCGTGCCGCGCAAGGTGCTCGTCGAGTCGCTCGTCTCGGGCGACGAGTTCTCGGTCGAGACGATGGGGCGCGACGTGATCGGCGTCACCGCGAAGCGCCTCGGGCCGCTCCCCCACTTCGTCGAGATCGGGCACGAGCACCCCGCCGACGTCGCGCCCGCGCGCGCGTCGGCGCTCGCCGGGACGGCGCTCGCCGCCCTCGACGCGCTCGGCCTCGGGTGGGGGCCGGCGCACACCGAGCTGCGGTGGAGCGAGGCGGGCCCCGTCGTCATTGAGGTGAACCCGCGCCTCGCGGGCGGCTTCATCCCGGAGCTCGTGCGCCTCGCGCGCGGCGTCGACCTCGTCCTCGCGACGGTGGACCGCGCCCGCGGCGGCGAGCCGAGCTGCGCGAACGAGGCGCGCGCGTACGCGGCGCTCCGCTTCGTCCTCGCGCCGCGAGAGGGGACGTACCGCGCCGCGCACGGCGTCGACGAGGCCGCGGCCGTGCCGTCGATCGTCGAGGCGCGGATCTACCCGCGCCCCGGCGCCGCCGTCCTCCTTCGGAACGACTTTCGCGACCGCGTCGGCCACGTGATCGCGCGCGCAGCGACCGCCGCCGGAGCGCGGAGCGCCGTGGAGCAAGCGCTCGGCGCCATCCGGCTCGACGTCGACCCCGCGGGAGCGGCGTAGGAGCGCGCGTGGAGAACACCGGCCGAATCACGCGCACGATCCGCCGCACCGCGCGCGAGATCCTCTTCGGCGCGACGGCGGACGCTGCCGTCGACGCCGAGCTCCCCTACATCGCGCGGACCGATCGCGCGCACGTGGTGATGCTCGCGGAGTCGGGGCTGCTCGACCGCGCGACGGCGTCGGCGCTCCTCGGCGCGATCGACGATCTCGCGCGGCGCGGGTTCGCCGATCTGCGGGGCGCGATCGCGCCGCGCGGGATCTACCTCCTCTACGAGGACCACTTGATCCGCGCCGTGGGGATCGGCGTCGGCGGCGCGCTCCAGGTCGGCCGGTCGAGGAACGATCTGAACGCGACGATCGCGCGGCTGAAGATGCGCGCGCCGTTCGTCCGCTTCGCGCGCGAGGCGCTCCGCCTCCAGGCGGTGCTCCTCGGCCGCGCGCGCCGCCACGGCGACGCGGTGATGCCGGCGTATACGCATTACCAGGCGGCCGTCCCCATCACGTACGGGCACTACTTGGCGGGCGTCGCGACGGCGCTCGACCGCGACATCGCGGCGCTCTTCGCGTCGATCGCCACCATCGACGACTCGCCCCTCGGCGCGGGCGCGGTCGGCGGGACGACGCTCCCGATCCGCGCGTCCCGCACCGCCGAGCTCCTCGGCTTCGCGCGCGGCCCGGGCCACTCGATCGACGCGGTGGCGACGCGCGACTTCGTGGTCCGAGCGCTCGCCGCGGCCGCGATGCTCGGGCTCACGCTGAGCCGGGCGGCGGCGGACCTCCTCCTCTGGACGTCCGCCGAGCTCGGCTTCCTCGACCTCCCCGATCACCTCGTCGGATCGAGCTCGATGATGCCGCAGAAGCGGAACGTGTACTTCCTCGAGCACGTGCAGGGGCGGAGCGCCGCGGCGCTCGGCGCGTTCGTGCAGGCGGTCACCGCGTCCCACGCGAAGCCGTTCACGAACTCCATCGCCGTCGGGACCGAGTCGACGTCGGGGGCGATCGACGTCATCGCGAAGACGCGCGAGGCGGCGACGCTCCTCCGCCTCGTCGTGGCCGGCGCCTCGCCGCGGCGCGACGCGATGCGCGCGAGCGCCGAGGCGGGGTACACGTCCGCGACCGAGCTCGCGAACCTGCTCGTGGTCGACGGCGGCCTCCCGTTCCGCGCCGCGCACGAGGCGGTCGGCGCGGTGGTGCGGGCCGCGATCGAGGCGGGCGGCAAGCCGCTCTGCGCCGCGATGGCCGAGGCCGACGGCCCGGTGCGGGCGATCGATCCGGCCCGGCTCGACGTCGCGGCGGTCGCGCGCGCGTCCGAGCGCGGCGGCGGCCCGGGCCCCGAGTCGCGGAGCGCCGCGCTCTCCGCGCTCTCTGCTCGCTTCGCGCACCACCGCCGCGCGCTCCGCGAGCGAACGGCGCGGTGGCGATCGGCGGAGGAGGCGCTCGATCGCGCGGTCCGCGCCGTCACCGGCGATCTCCGCGTCGCGCCTTTGCGCGGCGCGCCGGCGGAGGAGCCGCCGCACGGCGCGCCGGCCAAGAGATCGTCGCCCAGCTCGGAAGGAGACAAGGAGATCCCATGACCAACCAGACGTCGCCGCGCGTGGTGGCCTGCATCGACAACCGGGTGGGCTACGAGGTGCTTCGTCACGTCGTCGAGTCTCGATCGGCCGACGTGGTCCACGCCGTCATCCACCCGCCGCAGACGATCTCGTACGGCGACGAGATCCGGTCGTTCTGCGACGCGCACGGCATCCCCACGTCCGACGTCGAGCGCGCGCGGCGCGACTTCGACGCCGTCCTCGCCGGGCTCCAGCCCGATTATCTGCTCAGCATCTATTTCGATTACATCCTGGACGACCGGTTCCTCACGCTGCCGGCGAAGGACGCGATCAACCTGCACCCGGGGTATTTACCTTACAACAAGGGCTTTTATTATTACGTCTGGTCGGTCCTCGACGGGACGCCGGCGGGCGTCAGCCTGCATCGGATGACGGCGACGGTCGACAACGGCGACGTCATCGCGCAGGCGCGCGTCCTCGTCGATCCCACCGACGACGGCGAGTCGCTCTATCGGAAGCACGAGGACGAGTCGATTCGGCTCTTCAAGGGCACCTGGGCGTCGGTCCTCTCGGGGAGCTATCGCGTGCATCGCCAGCGGCACGGCGGGACGCGCCACAAGCTGCGCGAGACGAAGGGGCTCCTCGCGCTGAACCCGCACGAGCCCACGACCGCGATGGAGCTCATCGACCGGCTGCGCGTCACCACGTTCCGCGGCAAGGCGGGCTGCACCATCGACCTGGGCGGCCGCACGTATCAGCTCAGTCTTACCATGACCGAGCTCGAGGGGGCGGCCGCGCCGCTCCCCGGAAAACACTTCGTCCCCACTTCGGACAACGCATCGGAGCCGGCCACGCCACTCCTCGGGAAAGCCTAGAGGCACAAAATGAAATATCAGCACATCGTCCTCGCGTACTCCGGCGGCCTCGACACGTCGGCGGCGCTGCGGTTCCTCAAAGAGCGCTTCGAGTGCAAGGTGACCGCGTATTGCGCGAACCTCGGTCAAAAGGAGGACTGGGCGAAGCTCGAGGTGCGGGCGAAGGCGGCGGGCGCCGACGTCTTCGTGGTCGACGACGTCCGCGAGCACTTCGTCAAAGACTTCGTCTATCCGGCGCTGAAGGCGAACGCCGTCTACGAGGGGCATTACTTGATGGGGACGCCGCTCGCGCGCCCCGTCATCGTCGAGGGGATGATCGGCTATGCCCACCGCGAGGGGGGCGACGCGCTCGCCCACGGCTGCACGCCGAAGGGGAACGACCAGGTCCGCTTCGAGCTCTCGGCGATCCTCCTCGACAAGAACCTCCCCACCGTCGCCCCGTGGCGCCTGTGGAGCCTCGCGTCGCGTGAGGACTTGTTGAACTACTGCCGCGAGCGGAACGTCCCCGTGTCGCACAGCAAGGCGGACCTGTTCTCGCACGACGAGAACCTCGTCCACCTGACCACCGAGGGCGAATACCTCGAAGAGATCGAGAACCCGTTCCGGTGGGAGCACGCGAGCTGGATCACGCCGCCCACGAAGGCGCCGGACCGGGTGGAGCGGATCACCGTCGACTTCCACGAGGGCGAGCCGGTGGCCGTCGACGGCCAGGCGCTCGCCCCGGTGGAGCTGATCACGCGGCTCAACGCGGCGGGCGCGCGGAACGGCGTCGGCCTCCAGGACATCGTCGAGAACCGCATCAACGGGATGAAGGTGCGCGGCGTCTTCGAGAACCCGGCGCTCGTGATCCTGCACCGGGCGCACCGGTCGCTCGAGTGCGCGACGATGAGCGGCGAGGTCCAGCGGATCCGCGATCAGCTCGTCAACGAGTACAGCCAGGTGGTGTATCGCGGGCTCTGGTTCGCGCCGGAGCGGAAGGTGCTCCAGGCGCTCGTCGACGCGAGCCAGGAGCACGTGACCGGGACGGTGACCATCGATCTCTACAAGGGCTCGTGCACCGCCGCGGCGATCCGGAGCGAGCACTCGCTCTACTCGCGCGATCTCGTCACGCTGCACCGCGGGATCGAGTTCAGCGGAGACGACGCGACGGGCTTCCTCCGGACGATGGCGCTCCGCTACCAGATCGAGGGCGACAGGACGAACCGCCTCGCCGCGATGCGCGAGACGGCGCGGTGACCCGATGAGCGCGACGAACCCCGTAAACCCGTGGGGCGGCCGCTTCCGCGAGCGCATGTCCGACCGGCTCGTCCGGTTCAACACGAGCCTCCCGATCGAGGCGCGCCTCTTCGACGCGGACGTCCGCGCGTCGGCCGCGCACGCGGCGGCGCTGGTCGAGGCGGGCCTCTTGACGCGCGACGAGCACACCGCGCTCGAGCGCGGCCTCGCCGGGATCCGCGAGGACTGGGCGGCCGGCCGGATCGCGCTCCGCGAGGACCTCGAGGACATCCACATGAATCTCGAGGTGCTCCTGACCGAGCGCCTCGGCGACGTCGGGAAGAAGATCCACACCGCGCGCAGCCGCAACGATCAGCAGGCGGTCGCGCAGAGGCTCTTCTTCAAGGAGTCGACGCTCGACCTCCGCGATCGGATCCTCGGCCTAGAGCGGGCGATCGTCCTGCACTGCCGCGCGCACAAAGACCTCGTCATGCCGTCGTATACGCACCTCCAGCGCGCGGAGTTCACGCGCTACGCGCACTGGCTCGCCACGTACGCGGTCATGCTCGACCGCGACCGCGGGCGCCTCCGCGACGCCGTCCTCCGCGCCGACGAGTGCCCGCTCGGCGGGTGCGCGTCGACCGGCACGTCGCTCGGGATCGACCGCCGGATCGCGTCGTCGGCGCTCGGCTTCGCCCGGCCGACCGCGCACAGCATCGACTCGGTGTCGGACCGCGACTACCTGATCGAGTTCACGTCCCACGCGGCGCTCCTCATGGTGCACCTGTCGCGCCTGGCCGAGGAGATCATCGTCTTCACGTCGCAGGAGTTCGGCTTCTTGCGGCTGGCCGACGCGTACTGCACCGGCAGCTCGATCATGCCGCAGAAGAAGAACCCGGACGTGCTCGAGCTCGTGCGCGGGAAGGCGGGCACCGTCATCGGCAACGCGACGGCGCTCCTCGCGCTCGTGAAGGGGCTGTCGCTCGGCTACAACAAGGACGTCCAGGAGGACAAAACGTCGTGGTTCGTCGCGCTCGACGCCTGCGCGTCGAGCGTCGAGATCGTGGCCGACGTCGTCTCGACCATGACGCCGGTGCGCGAGCGGATGCTCGCCGCGACGCGCGGCGGCCACGTCATCGCCACCGAATACGCCAACTTCCTCGTGCGCAAAGGGATCCCGTTCCGCGAGGCGCACCGGATCGTCGGCGGCCTGGTCAAGGAGGCGGAGGACCGCGGCGCGGACCTCGCCGATCTCGATCCGTCGCTCCTCCGCGCCGCGAGCCCGGCCTTCGACGACGGCGTCCGCGCGCTCGCCGTCGAGGCCGTGGTCAAGGCGAAGGACTCGCTCGGCTCCTGCGGCGACCGGGCGATGGAAGAGCTCTTCGCCGACCTCGATCGGGCGCTCGCGGCGCCCTGATCGCGAACGCACCCGTCTTACATCCCACCCATGAATCGAACCAGCGAGTGTCCCCCATGTTGAACAGCAGACCGAGCCTCTCGATCGAGCGTATCCCCATGCCGTCGCGAGCCACGTTCGAGAAGGAGTTTCTCGAGCCGTGCCGCCCCGTGATCATCACCGGCGCCATGTCGAAGTGGCGTGCGCTCAAGCTGTGGAACGAGGAGTTCTTCCGCCGGTCGGACGTGTCGTCGCGCGTCGTCCCGATCGAGAAATATCCGAACGGCGACCGGTACAACTTCCCGCTCTGGATCGTCCGGCCGCAGAACAAGATGCCGCTCCGCGACTACATGGATCTCGTCCTCTCCGACGAGAATCGTAACTACTACTGCGCCGATCAAGACATCGACTGGAGCCTCCCCGAGCTGTGGGCCGACATCGAATATCCGGATCTCTTCGATCGCTCCGGGCTGCGCCGTACCACGTTCTACCTCGGGCGCGACACCATCTCCGCGGCGCACTACCACCCCGACACGCAGGTCGTCCTCTGCCAGGTCGTCGGGCGGAAGCGGTTCGTCTTCTGGCCGCCGGACGACATCGACAAGCTGTATCCGGCGCCGTGGTACACGCCGAACTTCAACTGGAGCCGCGTGAACTTCGACGACCCCGACGTCGAGCGGCGCTTCCCCAAGATCAAGGAAGCGCGGCGCGTGGAGTGCGTCGTCGAGCCGGGCGAGATGATCTTCGTGCCGATCCACTGGTGGCACCTCGTCTACGGCGAAGGGTTCAGCGTGTCGGTCACGTACATCTGGCAAGGGCGCATCCGCGACTGGCCGTCGCCGCGGCCCGCGCTCCACACCGTCGCGTCGGTGCTCGTGAACAACCCGGTCGTCTCGCGCTTCGTCCCGCGCGAGAAGCTGGGCGCGCGCGAGCTCGCGGGCGAGGCGCGATGAAGGCGATCCCGCGCATCTCCGCGCCGACGCGGGAGGCGTTCGAGGCCGACTACGTGCGCGCGTCGCGCCCGGTCGTCATCGAGGGGGCGATGGCGGCCTGGCCGGCGCTCGGGAAGTGGAGCCAGGAGTACCTGAAGACGTCGGCGGTCGCGTCGCGGGTGGTCCCGGTGGAGGTGTACGCGCGAGGGAACCGGTACGTGTTCCCGATATGGGACTACCGGCCGATGCGCGACATGCCGCTCGGCGAGTACATGGAGAAGGTCGCCTCGGACGAGGCGCGCCGTTTCTACCTCGCCGACGAGGAGATCAAGACGTCGCTCCCCGAGCTGTGGCGCGACGTCGTGCTCCCTCCGCTCTTCGACCGCGATCGCCTCGCGAAGACCGGGATGTTCGTGGGGCGCGACACCGTCGACGCGGCGCACTGCCACCCCATCGATCAGGTGCTCGTGTGCCAGGTGGTCGGCGAGCGGCGGATCGTCCTCTTCGAGCCGGACGACGGCGCGCTCCTGGCGCCGGCGCCGTGGTATTCGCCGAACTTCAACTGGGCGACGCTCGACTTCGACCGCATCGATCCGAGCGAGGACCCGCGCCTCGCGGCGCGCGGATACGAGTGCACCCTGGCGCCCGGCGAGATGCTGTTCGTCCCCGTCCAGTGGTGGAACCTGATGATCGGCGCCGGGTTCAACGCCGCGGTGTGCCTCATCTGGGGCGCCAAGCTCCGCGATTGGCCGTTCCCGTATTCGGGCGCGCGCGTCATCGCCGCCGGGATCGTGAACAACCCGGTGGTGCGGCCGCTGCTCCTGCCCTGGCTCCAAAAGAGGTTCGCTGCGGAGTCGCCGGCGTGACCGTGCCTTGACGGGCGGGTACGCGACGAGCGCGAGGCGCGCGCGCGGCTCACGCGCGCTCTTGCGCTCTCCACTCGCGATCGAGGAGCGCGAAGATCACCGAGTCGGTCCACACGCCTTTCACCCACGCGTTCTCGACGAAGTGAGCCTCGCGCCGCATCCCGAGCTTCTCCGCCACGCGGATGGATGCGGTGTTGGCCGGCTCCGAGTCGACGATGACGCGATGGAGCGCGAGCTCCTCGAAGCCGAACGCGAGGAGCGCGCGCGCCGCCTCCACGATCAGCCCGCGACCCCAATACTCGGGGTGGAGGATGTACCAGAGCGCCCCCTCGCGGTCCTCGCGGCTCGTCACCTTCAGCCCGCAGCGGCCGACCAGGCGCCCTCCTTCGGCGCCGCCCTCGCGCAGGACGACCGCGAGATCGTAGATCGATCGCGGGCTCTCGCGCGCCGACGCCATGCTGTCTTTGATGTAGTCGAGGCTCTCGTCGAGCGTGCGCGTCGGGAACGACTGGTACCGGACGACGTGCGGCTGGCGCTCGTACTCGTTGCACGCCTCCGCGTCGCTCTCTTCGAACTCGCGCAGCGTGAGCCGTTTGGTCTCGAGTTGCATGACGTGCACCATCCTATCGAGCCGCGGGGCGGCTCACCCGCGATATCGAAGCAAGAGGCCGATCCCGAGCCCCGACGGGTCGACCCGCCTGTCCACCTCTTCGAGCGCGAGGAGCTCGAAGCCGGCGCGGGCGAACATCTCCACCCACTTCGCGCGAGGCACGAGCTTCTGGCCGGTGAAGGGGTGGAGGAGGAAGTATGGATTGTAGTAACCACGCCCCATCGGCGCCTTCATCACCGCGTGGTTGTCGATGTCGTAGTCGACCTCCATGACGATCAGGTGGCTCGCCGAGAACTTGCGCCCGAGCTCGGTCAGGTAGCGGACGAGCGCCTCCTCTCCGATTTGCCCATAGAGCTCGTGCAGGACGAAGCCGAAGAGGACGAAGTCGGGCGGCGCCTCGATCGCGTAGTCGAGCGCCTCGCAGTGCACGAGGGACACGCGGCCCTCGAGGCCGCGCTCGCGCACCATCCGCACGCCGGCCTCGTACGCGCCCCGGCTCGGCTCGACGCCGACCGCGCAGATCTCCGGCATCGACTCGCAGAACGTGCACAGGTAGAGCGCGTTGCCGCAGCCGAAGTCGACGATGGACCGCGGGCTCGACGAGACGCGCGCCATGAAATCTTTGGTCAGCGGGATCGTGTCGTACTGCGAGATGAGGCAGCTCCCCGCGCCGACCCACTCGCCGACGCGCGCCGCGGCGCCCGTCCCCTCGCGCATCATCTTGGCGACGTTGCCGAAGATGGGGCCGTAGCCGCCGACGAACATGGTGAACCAGCCCGCGTACCTCTCGAGGCTGCGGCCGTACGGCGTGAGGCCGTACGCGGCCCCGTCGGGCGCGCGCCGCTTCTCGAGGACGTCCTCGATCACGAGGTACTCGAGCGTGGCCTCGAGGAGCTCGGCGCGATATCCCTTTTGCGCCGCGATGGCGGCGACGCCGAGCCCCGCGCCGACGAGCGGGAGGAGCCCTTCGCGCAGGACGTCGAAAATCACCTGGCTCGCGACGAAGCCGCGGACGTGCCCGAGCGAGGTGAGCAGCCCCTCCAAGAACGCGCTCTCTTCGTGAACCGAATCGTCTCTCATCGTGAGCCCTCACCCGGGAAATGTGCGCAGCGCGGCGAGCAGGAGGTCGTTCTGCGCGGGCGTGCCGATCGTGATCCGCGCGTGGTCCGCGAGGCCGAACACCGACGTATCCATGACGACGATCCCGCGCTCGTCGAGGTGCCGGACGATCGCGGCCGCGCGCGGGGAGCGGAGGAGCACGAAGTTCGCGTGGCTGTCGCCCACGTGGAGGCCCGTGCCGCGGATCGCCTCGGTCACGCGGCGACGCTCCTTCACCGTGCGCGCGGCGTACTCCGCCATGTACGGCCGCTCCATGATCGCCGCGACGACGTCGAGCGAGACGCGGTCGACGTTGCAGAACCATTGCCGGTTTCGGATCTCCGCGATCGCGCCGGGCGCGCCGAACAAGAAGCCGAGGCGCTGGCCGGCGAGCGCGAACACCTTCGACAGCGACCGGAACACGAACAGCTCGCCGTCGACGTCGCCGAGCGACGAGGGCGCGCCGGCGAAGTCGATGTACGCCTCGTCCAAAAACACCTTTCCGCACGCGGCGCGGACTCGCTCCAGCGTCGCCCGATCGACCATCGCGCCGGTCGGGTTGTTGGGGCTCGCGAGGACGACGAGGTCGCTCTTCCGGAAGCTCGCGACGTCGCCCTCCCGGATACGGAAGCTCTCGTCGTAGGGGACGACGACGTGATCGACGCCGGCGAGGCGAAGGCGCGCCTCGTATCCGATGAACGTGGGGCGGAAGAGGACGTACCGCATGCGCGGATACAGCTCGATGACGCGGTCGAGCGCCTCGTCGACGCCGCGGGTGAACGCGACGGAGCCCGCCGCGACGCCGTAGCGGCGCTCGACCGCCTCCATGACCCGCTCTTGATGTCCGAGCGGATATTCGTTCAGACGGTCGAGCGCCGCGATCGCCGCTCGCTTCACCGAGTCCGGGATCGAATAGGGGCTCTCGTTGAGCCCGAGGTTCACCTTGGCGCCGTCGCGCGCCAGGAACGGGCCGGTCAGCATGATGTTGTGCGCGAATGTGGCCGCCATCCCGGACCCGCACGCCCCAGTCCGCCGCGCCGCGCTCCCGATCGTCGCGCGCTCCATGCGCGCCCCGCGAGAGGAGGCGACGGACGATGAAATGAATTGATCGATATTTGGCATTTGCCTCGAACAGCGTCAACCCATTTCATGAAATGGATTCGCCGGAGGGATTCGCCGTCGGCGGACGGCGGCGCCGCGGCCGTCTTCCGTCCGCGGGGCGGGGCCCGTATGCTCCGGCGCTCGATGGTCCGGACCGACGTCTTACGCCGATGAGCGACGAGTCAGCCGAGGCGCGGTGGTCGCCCCGCGCGGGGCCCGACCCGGCGCCGGTCGGCTTGCTCCGGCAGTCGGCGGCGCTGGTCGTCGTGTCGGTGGCCACGGCGGGGTTCGGCGTCGTCTTCCGCGCGTCGGCGGCGCTCGTCTTTCGCCGGCTCTTCGCCGCGTCGGACGTCGTCAGCGCGTTCGAGCGGCTCCCGTCGCTGCTCCGCCCCCCGATCGTCGCCTGCGGCGGGCTGCTCGCCGGCGTCGTCGGGCTCGCCGCGGCGCGGCACCGGAGCAGCCAGGGCGTCGGCGGCGTGATGGAGGCCGTGGCGCTCGGGAGAGGGCACATCTCGCTCCGCGCGTCCTCGTGGAAGGCGCTCGGCTGCTGGCTCGCCATCGTGACCGGGAGCTCCGTCGGGCGCGAGGGGCCGATCATCCAGTTCGGCGGCGCGATCGCCAGCACCGTGAGCGCGGTCGGGAAGCTCGCGCCCGAGCGAGCGCGCGTCCTGATCGCGGCGGGCACCGCCGCCGGCTTCGCCGCGGCCTACAACACGCCGCTCGCGGCCGCGCTCTTCGTCCTCGAGGTCGTCATCGGCGTCGTGACGATCGACGTCGTGCTCGCCACGATCCTCGCGAGCGCCATCGCGACCGCGATCACGCGCCTCGCGATCGGCGGCGGCCCCATCTACGGCGCGCGCAGCTTCAGCCTGACCTCGAACGCGGAGCTCGTGCTCCACCTCGCGCTGGGCGCCGCGGCGGGCGTCGTCGGCGCGGCCTTCGGCGCGCTGCTCGCGTTCGCGGAGCGGTGGTTCGCGAGAGTGCCCGTGAAGCAGCCGTTCACCGCGGCGGCCGGGGCGTGCTTCGTCGGCGCCCTCGCGATGCTCCTCCCCGAGGTGACCGGCAACGGCTACGAGGTCATCAACCGCGTGCTCGACGGAGCGCTCGCCGTCGAGGCGATGCTCGTCCTCCTCGCGGCGAAGATGATCGCGACGAGCGTCTCGGTCGGATCGGGGACGCCGGGCGGCGCGTTCACGCCGTCGCTGTTCCTCGGCGCGGCCCTCGGGGGCGTCCTCGGGGACGGCCTCGGCGCCGCGTTCCCCGGCCACCCGAACGCGGCCGGCGCGTACGCGCTCGTCGGGATGGCGGCGGTCTGCGCGGCGACGACGCACGCGCCGCTCATGGCGGCGGTCCTCGTGTTCGAGCTCTCCGGCGACTACTCGATCGTCCTGCCGCTCCTCGTCGCCACCTTCGCGTCCACGCTCGTCGCGCGGCGCATCCGCCCCACGTCGATGTACATGGACGAGCTCGCGCGGCGCGGCGTCGCGTGGCGGATGACGTGGAGCGGGCGCGAGGTGAGCGAAGAGCGCGCCGGGGGCGAGGCGGACAAGCCACACGCGGCGGACGAGCCGCGCGACGCTTGAGCTCAATGCTCGTTATTCCTCTATCGAGCTTCGATCGAGTCGATCGAGCAACGTCCATCGAGCTCGCGGGGCGCCGAGCCGGCGAGCGACGAGGCTACATACATCGAAGTCTGCACGGCGAAGCCGGCTTGCTCAGCGGACTTCTTCGAATTTCTCGACGATGTTTCCGACGATCCCGTATTCCTTCGCGGACGGCGCATCGAGCCAGAAATTACGCTTCGTGTCCGCCTCGATGCGCTCCAGCGGCTGACCGGTCTGCCGCGCCATGATGCGGTTCAGACGGTCGCGCATCATGAGGATTTGCTTCACCTCGATGTCCATGTCGCTGTGCGGGCCGCCCACGCCGCCCGACGGCTGATGGAGCAAGAAGCGCGTGTTCGGGAGGCAGAACCGATCCTCGATCGGCGCGGCCACGAAGATCAGCGCGCCTGCGCTCGCGACCCAGCCGGTGCCGACCATGCGCACGCGGGGGCGGACAAAGCGGATCATGTCGTGGATGGTGTCGCCCGACTCGACGTGACCGCCCTGCGAGTTGATGTAGATGGTGATCGGGTCGTCGCTGTCCGCCGCCAGGGCCAAGAGCTGAATCGTCACCTCGCCGGCGAGCGCTTGATTGATGTCGCTGCTGATGACGATCGAGCGCTGTTTGAACAGGCGATTGCGAACGGACTCCGTGACCGCCAGTGAGCGGTTCTTCTCGTTATCCGAATCGGACGGCATCGACGACCTCCAGACGAAATTGCGGCGCGGCAGAGACTACAGTGAACACGAGGACCGTCAAGGCTCGCCGTGGCGCGGCGCGGCCGTGCGGACGCGCGATGGACGAGCCGCCGCGCATGCACCCGCGCGCACCGTTTCGATGCCACCGTTGACCCCTCGTTGCGCTCCGGTCGCGCCCGCGGGTGCACGCGTGTCACTGAAGCGCGCACGCCAGCGCACGCCGGGCGCGGTCCGGGCAGGTGACGAGGGGGTCGCTCGATTTCGATATCGTGCTTCGGCCCGTATCCCTTCTATGCTCACGAGCCACAGTGAAGCCCACACGTCTGCTCCTCCGCGTCGCGCTCCAGAACCTCACGAACGACCTCGTCGACGCGATCATGGTCGCGATTCGAGAGTCGCTGCCCGTCGGGCGCGTCGCGTCGCCGCGCGGGCACGCCGAGCCGGCTCGCCGCGCCGGGCCCGCGTCTCCTCCGCGACCTTCGCGCGAAGCGGCTCCCCGCGAAGGTCGCGGCCGCGCGCAGGCCGGGGCCGGCGGCTCCGCGGGCGCGCGGAGCGGGCGCAAAGGGCGCGCGCGCCGCGCCGACAATCAGCTCGAGTTGTTCTCCGGCGGGGCCGTCGAGCCCACGGTCATCGTCGATCCGGAGGCGTTGCTCGGACACGCCTCCGCGGCGCCCTCGAGCGCCAAGGCGTCGCGGCCCAGCGAGCCGCCCGCCATCCTCTCCGACAGCGCCCGTCCTCGCGACGGGGCGCGCGGCAGAGCGCGCGGCGCGCGGGACCGATCGCGCGACGGGCGCGGCCGGGAGGAGCCCGAAAAATCCGAGGCGCCGGAGCAGGAAGACAGCGCCGCGCGCTTCGTCGCCCGCCCCGGAGAAGAGGTCCTGAAGGCGCGCGGCGGCGGCCTCGTGCTGCGACGCCGCGCCCCCGCGCCGCAGCCCGGCGCCGTCAAGGCCGACGCCGAGCCGCCCACCGAGTAGCGGCCGCGGTGTCGTCGTCGTTCAGGCCGCGCGCGCGTCGCGGGCCCGCGCGTCGATCGCCCGCGCGAGGCGCGCCGCGGCGAGCGCGCCGAGCGTCACGCCGATCGCGTCGGCGACGAAGTCGGACCACGACGAGGTGCGGTTCGCCGAGAAGCGCTGGAGCACCTCGTCGATCGTCGCGGCGGCGAGGACGAGCGCCGGGCCGAGAGGGAGCGCGCGGGCGAACGTCCGGTGGCGGAGGAGCCCGTCGGCGAAGCACGCGAGCACCCCCATCATGACGAGGTGTCCGACGAAATCGAGGTGCGGGACGCCGAGCACCGCGACCCGCATCCACCCTCCGTACGCGAGGCAGGACGAAACGACGCAGATCAGCGCGCTCACCACGAACCCGGTACGCCAGTAGCTCCTCATGCCCCTTTGGACGCGCGGGCGGTCCGCGCCGATCATCCGTCCGGCGGCGCGCGGAAGCCGCTCGCCCGCGGGTCGCGACCGTTCGCGCGCACGCCCGCTTCCGGGCCGCCCGAGGGCGCGTCCCCGCCCCCACGTGTCGTCCGCGCACGATCGCCCCGGCGAGTGTGGTCTGCCCGTCCACGAGCGCGCGATCATCGGCCCGCCCGCCGTGCCCCGGCCGGCGAGCCGGACGTGCGCCGCGGCCAGCCGCGCGTGGCGAACCCCGATAAGCGAGCCTCCCCTCGCGCCAGCCTTCGAGCGAGCCTCAAGACAGTGTCGCCTACGCGCCTCCATTTCAGTCCTCGCGACACGGTCTCGAAAGCGACGAGGGCTCGCCGAAATCGCCATATCGCGACTTCGGATTGTCTACCGAAGCGAAAGAGGCGAGTTACCCTAGACGGTCATGCGCTCTTCTCTATTGGCGATCGCGTCGGGGTTCGCGGGGGTCGTGGTTCTCGTGGCGGCGTGCGGGGCGAGTGACTCGAGCGTCTTCGCGCCCAAAGGAGACGGTGGGGACGGTGGCGGCGGGGGAGACGGGCTCGACGGCTCGACGTTCGGCGACGGATCCGATCCGTCGTTCGGCGACAGCTCGACGAACGACAGCGGCGGCGGCGGGTCGAAGCCGATCGCGTCGCTCGCGATCACGCCGGCGCACGCGGCGCTCACGGTCGAAGACGGGCAGACCCCGCCGACCCAGGCGTTCCAGGTGATCGCCACGTACGACGACGGGACGAGCGGTCCGGTGCAGGGCGTCGTGACGTGGAGCGACTCGACGCCGCAGATCGGCGCGATGAACGGCGGCGGCGTGTTCACGGCCAGCGGCCTCCAGGGAGGCGAGCTCACGGTGACCGCGGCGTCGGGCGGAAAGACCGGCACCGCGACGCTCGACGTGAAGCTCCACGCGCTCCGCGTGGCGGGCGGCGGGATGGACCCCGGGACGCAGACGACGCTGCGGGGCGCGACGACGCCCGACGGCGCCGTGAAGTGGGCCTACCCGTACGACAAGACCGTCTTCCCGCGCGGCCTCAACGGGCCCGAGCTCCAGTGGATCGGCGGCGCCGACGCGGACCTCGTCTACGTCCACCTCACGAGCCCGTACTACGATTTCGAGGCGTTCGGCCCGGCGACGAGCCAGCGCTTCACGCCGACCGGCCCGGACTGGACGCGCTTCGTCGACTCGACGACGGGCGACGCGGAGCTCAAGGTGACGCGCCTCGCGGGCGGCACGGGCACCGCGGCCACGGTGCTCGTCGACCAGCACTGGTCGATCGCGCCCGGCTCGATGCGCGGCACCATCTACTACTGGGCGATCGACACCGGGCGCGTGATGCGGATCACGCCCGGCGCGACCAACCCCGACGACCTCTTCGGCGCGGTGGATCTCGTCCCGCCCCAGAAGGGGAAGTGCGTCTCCTGTCACTCCGTCTCGGCCAACGGCCAGCGCATCGTCGTGAGCGCCGGGCACTGGTCCGACACCACGGTGGACATCGATCAGACGTCGGTCTCGTACGACTTCGTCGGCAAGTCGATCTCGTGGTCCGGCGCCGAGGTGACCAACGGCGGCTCGGCGTTCTCGCTCGCCGGCATCTCGGCCGACGGCAAGGTGATGGTGCAGAACTTCATGCCCCAGAACTTCGCGCCGGATCCGATCCCGTTCGCGACCAGCACCGGCGCGTTCGACGCGACGACCGGCGCGCTCATCCCGAACTCGGGGCTCGACGGCAAGAAGCTCTTCACGCCGGTCTTCTCGCCGGACGACAAGGTCCTCGTCTACGCGACCGGCGGCCCCGGCGACCTCCACGCGATGGACTGGGATCCGGTCGCGCGCAAGGCGACGAACGATCGCCTCGTCGTCGCGTCGGGCACGGTGGCCAGCAAGAAGTACATCCAGTACCCGACGGTCACGCCCGATCACCAGTACGTCCTCTACCAGCGCGGCCCGAACTACGGCTCCGAGGGGATCGCGGGCGACCTCTACATGGCGCCGGTCGCGGGCGGCGGTCCCGAGGTGAAGCTCGCCGCGCTCGACGGCGACGCGTACCCCTTCGCGGCGGCCAACCGCGATCGCCACCTCGACTACGAGCCGACGTTCGCGCCGGTCGCGTCGGGCGGCAAGTACTGGGTCGTCTTCCACTCGCGGCGCACGTACGGCAACGAGCTGACGAACCCGGTCGCGTACGGCGGCGAGGGGGTCGGCGTGAAGCAGCTCTGGGTCGCGGCGATCGATCAGAACGTCACGGCCGGGGTCGACCCGAGCCACCCCGCGTTCCACCTGCCGGGCCAGTCGCTCGCCACGTTCAACATGCGCGGCTACTGGGCCCTCGAGCCGTGCCGAGGCGACGGCGCGGGGTGCGCGTCCGGCACCGAGTGCTGCGGCGGCTACTGCGCGTCGGCCGGCCCCGGCTCCGGCGCGTTCGTCTGCGCGGCGGCGCCGTCGGCGTCGTCGGGCGGCTGCGCGCAGGACGGAGACCGCTGCGCGAGCGACGGCGACTGCTGCAAGGGCGGGAGCGAGCCGCTCCGCTGCATCAACTCGGTCTGCTCCGTCGACGTCATCGTGAAGTAACGCGGGCGCGCGAGCGAGCCGGGCGTCGTCCCCGGCTCGCGTCGTTCGCCTTTCGCGGGGCGCGCGCGGGCGCTAGGAGATGCGATGGTGAGCGCTGCCGCGTCGGTGGTGGAGGAGCAGCGCGCGGCGCTGCGTCCGTCGTTGATCGTCCTCCTCGCGGCGGGCGCGGGGCTCTCGGTGGCGAGCCTCTATTACAACCAGCCGATCCTCGGGACGCTCGCGGCCGATCTGGGCGCGTCGGCGGCCGAGGTCGGCGCGGTGCCGATGTCGACCCAGATCGGGTACGCCGCCGGGATCCTCCTCTTCGCGCCGCTCGGCGACAGATACGATCGGCGGCGCGTCATCGTCGGCAAGGCGGCGGCCCTCGTGATCGCGCTCGTCGCCGCCGCGCTCGCGCCGTCGATCGCGTGGCTCTGGGGCGCGAGCCTCGCGATCGGCCTGAGCGCGACGGCCGCGCAGGACTTCGTCCCCGCCGCCGCGGCGCTCGCCTCGCCCGAGTCGCGCGGCAAGACCGTCGGCAAGGTGATGACCGGGCTCCTCCTGGGCATCCTCCTGTCGCGCCTCGTGAGCGGCCTGACGAGCGATCACCTCGGGTGGCGCGCCGTGTTCTTCGGGGCGGCCGCGCTCGTGGCGGTGATGGGGGTCGTCGCGGCGGCGCGCCTGCCGCGCCTCGCGCCGACCACCGGCGCGCCGTACGTCGCGCTCCTCCGCTCGCTCGTCTCGCTCCCGCGCGATCTCGCGCCGCTCCGCCGCGCGGCGATCACGCAAGGCCTCCTCAGCGTCGCGTTCAGCGGCTTCTGGTCGACGCTGGCCCTCGCGCTCGAGGCGCCCCCGTACGGCCTCTCGAGCACCGTCGCGGGCGCGTTCGGGATCGCCGGCGCCGCGGGCGCGCTCGGCGCGCCGATCGCCGGAGCGCTCGCCGACCGGCGCGGCCCGGCCGCGGTCATCCGGCTCGGCGCCGCGCTGTGCGTGGCGTCGTTCGTGCTCATGGGCGTCGCAGAGGGGTCGATCGCCGTGCTCGTCCTGGGGACGGTGATCTTCGACCTCGGCGTGCAGGCGTCGCTCATCGCGCACCAGACGATCATCTACGGCCTCGACCCGTCGGCGCGCAGCCGCATCAACGCGGTGCTCGTCAGCGCGATGTTCGTCGGCATGGCCGCCGGCGCGTTCGCGGCGAGCCGCGCGCTCGAGGCGTACGGGTGGGGCGGCGTGTGCGTGTTCTGTGCCGTCATGTCCGTCGCGGCGCTCGCGCTCCGCGTGAAGCGCTGAGCCCCGCGCTGCGATCGCGGGCGCGGTCACGAGAGGTCACAAGAGGCGCGCGAGCTCCGTCAGGACGGCGCCGGTGCTCCCGTCGATCCGCGCCGCCGCGTGCTCTTCGCCGCGCACCGGGCCGCGGTTCACGATGGCGACCGGGACGCGCCGCTCGACCGCGCGGCGCAAGAAGCGGTACCCCGAGAAGACGGCGAGCGACGTCCCGGCGACCAGCAGCGCGTCGGCCGCGTCGACGCTGGCGAACGCGTCGAGGACGAGGGGACGCGCCACCGCCTCTCCGAAGAAGACGACGTTCGGCTTGAGCGCGCCGCCGCACGCGGTGCACGACGGCGCGACGAACCGCGCGACGTCGTCGTCGGACAGGTCCGAGTCGCCGTCCGGCGCGAGCGCCGCGCCCGCGCCCCACCCCGGGTTGCTCGCGCGGAGGCGCGCCTGCACCGCGTCGCGCGGCTCGACGGCGCGGCACCCGAGGCAGATCACCTCCGCGAGCGCGCCGTGCAGCTCGACGACGCGGCGGCTCCCCGCGGCGTGGTGCAGCCGGTCGACGTTCTGCGTGATCAAGCGCGTGACGACGCCGCGCGCCTCGAGGTCCGCCACGGCGCGGTGCGCGGGCCCCGGCGCCGCGCTCCGGAAGCGATCCCACGCGGTCATCGAGCGCGCCCAGTAGCGCCGCTGGATCGCCGCCGACCGGACGAAGTCGGGCCCGTGGATCGGCCGGCGCGGCTTCGCGCCGGGGCTCCGGTAATCGGGGATCCCCGACTCGGTGCTGACGCCCGCGCCGGTGAGCACGACCACCCTCCGCCCGCGGAGCCGCTCCGCCAGATCGGCGATCGCCGCGCTCGGGCCGGCGCGCCCTCGCGCGGCCTCGTCCTCCACGAGGCGCGGATCGTCGTGCGCGGCGGTCGTCATCGCAAAGGATGATAGCCGACGGCGATTGTTCCGCCGCGCCGCCCGCTCCGATCGTACAAATCGGGCGATGCGTGCCGGCGAGGCGGAGCTCCGCGATCGGATCGGGCGGGCGACGAGCGTGACGAACGCGACGAGCACGACCCACGCGACCCACGCGACGCAGGCGCGGTCGTGAAGCTCCTCGTGTTGGGCGGCGGCTTCACGGGCAGGGCGGTGGCGCGCCGGGCGATCGCACGAGGGATCGACGTCGCGGCGACGACGCGGAGCGAAGAGCGCGCCGCGTCGCTCCGCGCCCTCGGCGTCGCGCCGCTGGTCTTCGCGCTCGACGCGGCGCGCGTGGCCGCGCGCGTCGACGGCGACACGGGCGTCGTCGTCACGATCCCGCCGGACGGCGTGACCGACGCCGCGATCGCCGGCGCCGCGTCGCGCGCGCGCGCGATCGTCTACGTCTCGTCCACCGCGGTGTTCGGCGACGCCTCCGGCCCGATCGACGAGCGTACGCCCACGTCTCGAGCGGCGCCGCGCGCCGCCCCCCGCCTCGACGCCGAGGACGCGTGGCGACGCGCGGGCGCGTCGATCGTCCGCGCGCCGGCGATCTACGGCCCGGGGCGCGGGCTCCACCTCCGCCTCGCGCGCGGCGAGGTGCGCGCCGTCGCGACGGGCCCCAACGCGATCTCCCGCGTCCACGTCGACGACCTCGCCGCCGCGCTCCTCGCGCTGGTCACGCGCGCCGGGCGCGCGGCGAGCGCGTCCTTCGAGCCGCCCGCGCGCGGCGCCGTCTACGTCGCCGGCGACGCCGAGCCCGCGCCGAACATCGACGTCGTCCGCTTCCTGTGCGGCGCCCTCGCGATCCCCGTCCCGCCGCCCGCGCCGCTCGACGCGGTCGACGACACGCTCCGCCACGATCGCCGGATCGACGCGTCGCGCCTCCGCGCCGATCTCGGCCTCGCGCTCGCGTACCCGAGCTACCGCGAAGGCTACGCCCACTGCATCGCCGAGGACCGCGGAGCCCTCGCCGCGGCCGGCGCGCGCCCCGGCGGGTGAAGGTCCGGTCGAGCGACTCCCGGCGCGCGACGCGTCGCCGGCGCGGGCCGGCCTGCACGGCGCATCACGGTGAGGTCGCGGCCCTCGCGCGCCGGCGCGCCCGGGTCACTTCGCTTCGATCGCCGCCATGCGCCGGAACTGATCGACCACGCCGGGCGAGGCGTGCTTCGGGTCGAGCGAGCGGTACACCGTGTCGACGTTGACCGCGATCCGCCCCGCCTCGCCCCACGCGCCGAAGTCGTCGCGCGCGCCGATCGCGCGGGCGATGTCGCGCGCCGCGTCCCACGCGTCGACCCCGGCGGCGTGGCGCGCCGTGGCCTCGCGCTCGACGTACACGAGGTAGTCGCGCACGGCGACGACGCCGCGGTCGTCGGTCAGCGGGCCGTGGCCCGGGACCACCCTCTCGGCCTTCAGCGCGAGGATCCGATCGCACGCCGCGATCCACCGGCCGAGCGGCCCGGCCCACACGACCGGCGTCCCGCCGATGAAGAGGATGTCGCCGGTGAAGACGACGCGCGCGTCCGGCACCCACACGATCGTGTCGCCGCGCGTGTGCGCCGGGCCGACCTCGATCAGCTCGATCCTCCGCCCGCCGACCGTCAAATCCAGCGCGCGCTCGAACGTGCGCGTCGGCAGCGCGAGCTCGATCCCGTCGAAATGGAACGCGCCGAAGAACGATCGGAACAGATCGCCCACCTCGCCCGGCGCCGCGTTCAGCGCGGCCAGCATCGACGGCGGCACCTCGGTCATCTCGTGCGCGGTCGCGACCGACGCCACGATCTCGGCCCCCTTCACCAGCGCGTTTCCGTAGCAGTGGTCGCCGTTCGCGTGCGTGTTCACCA
>Ga0105247_10000665_pt1 | contig 27139 bp, 23 predicted proteins | sample KBSS24metaG_FD_81519 | JGI IMG/M metagenome (GOLD analysis project Ga0105247, IMG submission 81519) | Switchgrass rhizosphere microbial communities from Kellogg Biological Station, Michigan, USA - KBS S2-4 metaG | ecosystem: Host-associated > Plants > Roots > Rhizosphere > Soil | place...
GACCGTGCTCGCGCCCACCGGCACCATCGGCCTCTTGATGGACTGCGACACCACCGGGATCGAGCCGGACTTCGCGCTCGTGAAGTTCAAGAAGCTCGCCGGCGGCGGCTACTTCAAGATCGTCAACCAGTCGGTCCCGGGCGCGCTCCGGCACCTCGGGTATTCGCCGGCCGAGGTGCAGGAGATCGTCGCGTACGTGAGCGGGACCAACACGCTCCTCGCCGCGCCGCACGTGAACCGCCGCACGCTCAAGGAGAAGGGGCTCACGGACGCCGATCTCGCGAAGGTGGAGGCGGCGATCCCCGGCGTGTTCGATCTCGACAGCGCGTTCGCGTCGTGGGTCCTCGGCGAGCAGGCGTGGAAGCGCCTGGCCGGCGACAGCAAGCCGCGCTCGCTCCTCGAGCACCTCGGTTACTCGCGCGCCGACATCGACGAGGCGAGCAACGTCATCGTCGGACGCATGACGATCGAAGGGGCGCCGCACCTGCGCGGCGAGCACTACGCCGTCTTCGACTGCGCGAACCGCTGCGGATCCACCGGCCAGCGGTACCTCGCTCCGATGAGCCACGTGAAGATGATGGCCGCCGCGCAGCCGTTCCTGAGCGGGGCGATCTCGAAGACCGTGAACCTGCCGAACGACGCGTCGATCGCCGAGGTCGCGGGCATCTACGAGGAGGGGTGGCGCCTCGGGCTCAAGGCGGTCGCGCTCTACCGCGACGGGTGCAAAGCGTCGCAGCCGCTCTCGACGAGCAACAAGGAAGACAAAGAAGAGAAGCGTAAGGACGAGGCGCGCGCGGAGGCGAAGCGGGCCGAAGAGGCGCTCCCCGCGCTCGCGCCGATGCCGAAGACGAGCGAGCCGCAAGACGCCGTGCAGCTCACGCTGCAGGTGAACCCGCCCGGCGCGCGCCCGCACGGAATCCGCGTCCGTCTGCCGAAGAAGCGCCGCGGCTTCACGCAGGAGGCGCGCGTCGGCGGCCACAAGATCTTCCTCCGCACCGGCGAGTACGAGGACCACACGCTCGGCGAGATCTTCATCGACATGCACAAGGAGGGGGCGGCCTTCCGCTCGCTCATGAACTGCTTCGCGATGAGCGTCTCGGTCGGCCTTCAGTACGGCGTGCCGCTCCAGACGTACGTCGAGCAGTTCACGTTCACGCGCTTCGAGCCGCAAGGCGCCGTCGAAGGGCACCCGAACGTGAAGCTCGCCACGTCGATCGTGGACTACCTGTTCCGCGTCCTCGGCGTCGAGTACCTGCACCGCTACGACCTCGCGCACATCAAGCCGGACGAGACCGAGTCGGCTGCGCCGCCGCCGAGCAGCCACCGGCTCGTGGACGCGAACATCCAGGCGCCGCTCGTCTACACCAAGGAGGCGCTGGCCCGGAGCGCCGCGATGAACGAGGAGCTCGGCAACGCGAGCACGAGCGGCTCGCCGCTCGACGCGCAGCTCGACGCGATGATGGGCGACGCGCCGGTGTGCGACGTCTGCGGGCACATCACCGTGAGAAACGGCGCTTGCTACAAATGCCTCAACTGCGGCAACAGCATGGGGTGCAGCTAGACCTCGAGGACGCTTCCGCTGCACGACGCGACGGTGCGACGGCGCGACGAGAGGTAAACGCGAGCGGATATCGGCCAAGGTTGAGGCGAGAGAGAGACGTAGGGGCCAGATCGTCCGCGATCTGGCCCCTGCATCGTTCTGGTGACGCGAGCGTGTCACGGTTGTGCCGCAAGACCGCGTGATTACAAGCGGCGACGACATCAGTACAGATAGACCGAACGGAAGAGATCCGCTCATGGCCCTCAACATCCCGCCAACCGTTAAGGAAAATCGCTTATCGGCGGCTTGCTCATCCCTAAACAATCGACGCTAAAGTCGATGAACCGACCGGTGGCACGGGAATTTTTTCCCTACACTCAGCGTTCCACTGTGGATGCTGCTTATGAGTCGCTCGTCCAACGGCACGAGATACGCCGTGAAGCTCTTTTTTGGAAATGGTTGGACGGCCCCGCGCCGTCTGCGCTCCCAGGACAACGCGCCGTCCGTGATTCCGGCCTGGCTGGAGCCGGCGCTCCTCGCGTGGCAGTCCGAGCTCCGCTCACGCCCGATCGAGATCCGCGTCCTCTGACGAGGATCTCCTCGAGGATCACCTAGCGCCTCCGTCACCTGGCGCCTTGGCGCGTTGGCGTCGTCCGGCGCGCCATCTCGTTCGACACGCGCGCTCTTTCGCCGCACGCGAGCCGGTCTCCCGCCGGGCCGGGGAGACGGCGGCGCCCGCGCCTGGCCTGCTCGCTACCTGTCGCCTCCGTTCATCGCCGGCTCGTCGTTCAACGACCGGACGATCGCCACCACCTGCTCTTCGAGGGCCGCCCCCTTCGTCACTCCGTGCAGCCCGAGCTGCGCGAAGAGGAGCTCGTCCTCGGGGCTCGCTCGCTCGCAAGCGATGACGAAGCCCGGAGCGCGCGGCAGGCGGAGCCCCCGGACGTACATCGCCAGCTCGACGCCGTTCATCCCCGGCGCCTCGAGCTCGAGCACCATGAACCGCGGCGGGCGCGCGCGCACCTGGCGCAGCGCCTCCCCCTCGGACGCGACGACGCTCACCATCGCCGACGGGATCGCGCGGCGCACGCCGCGCGCCATCGCCACCTGCGCGCGCGGATCGCGATCCACGACGACGACGTGGAGCGCGTCGTCGCTCGCCGCGGCCGGTGAAGGGGGATCGAGCGCGGCGCGGTCTTCGACGGCGGGCGCCTTGCGCGCCGCCTTCAGCGCGGACGACGGCATCGACGGGCGGCCGCGGATCTGCCCGAGCACGCGGACGATCGCGTCGACGCTCGGCGGGCGCTCCGCCGGCGTGCGCGCGAGCATCTCGTTCACGAGGAGCTGCAGCCGCCGCGGGATCCCAGTGCGGTGCTTCCCGATGTCGGGCGTCTGCATCAGGTGGAGCGAGAGCGTCTCCTCCGGCGAGCGCCCCTCGAACGCGGGCGCGCCGGCGAGCAGCTCGAACGCGATCGCGCCGAGCGCGTAGATGTCGACGGAGCGCGGCCCCGAGGGCGCGACCCGGTCGGAGACGAGCTCGGGCGCCGCGTAGCCGGGCGCGCAGACGTGCGTCGCGCCGTCCACCGCGGGCGCCCGCGCGCCCGCCCCGAGGACCACGTCCAAGAGCACGACCCGATCGCGCGCCGCGACGACGACGTTCGTGGGGCTCACGTCCCGGTGGGCGACGCCGCCCGCGTGGAGCGCCGCGAGCGCCTCGGCGATCGCCGTCAGGAGGTCGAGCGCCTCTTCGAGCGCCATGCGCTCCGCGCGCTGCCGGCGCGCCGCGAGCCGCGTCGCGAGGCTCTGTCCCACGATCCACTCGGTGACGAGGACGTCGCACGCGCCGTGGGACGCGAGCGCGTACACCGTCGCGAGCCCGGCGTGGCGGACCGCCGCGAGCGCGCGCGCCTCGTCGCGCACCTCGGGGCTCCCCGGGGCGGCGTGCAACGCCACGCGACGATCGAGCGCGCGATCGGTCGCGTCGTAGACCTCGCCCGCTGCGCTCTGCCTGACGAGCCCTCGGATCTCGTAGGTGCCTGCGACCGAGTCCCCCGGCGAGAAGCGCGGCTCTCGCTTTCTCGTCACGAACTCGATGGTAGCCGATGGCGGCGGCCCAGCGCTCGGTGCCGTCGAAGGAAATGAACCGCCAGGGCCGCGCTTCTTCTTGTAGGGTGTGCAAATGACTCGCACGCCGCTGCGTCAGCTGTTTGCGCTCTCCTTCTTGCTCGGGATCCCCGCGTTGGTCCTCGGCTGCCCCAAGAAGCCCCAGCCGGTCGAGTTCGACGCCGGCGCGGTGCCCGTCGCGACCGTCGATGCCGCGCCGACCGTGCTTCAGCCGCTCGACGAGATCGACGCGGCGGTCGACGCCGCGGAGGCCGCCGCGCCCCCCAAGCACGGCACCGGCCTCACCACGAGCCAAACACGCGCGAAGCAGTGCTGCACCGCCCTTCGCAACCAGGCGAAGGCGATGGGCAACTCGCCCGAGGCGCAGCAGGTCCTCTCGATCGCGACGGTCTGCGACGGGATCGCGCTCGGCATCGGGCCCAGCGCCGGACCGCAGGCGCCGGAGCTCGAGCCAATCCGCGCGATCCTCCGCGGTAAACCGACGCTCCCGCCGCTTTGCCAGGGGCTCTGACACCCTGCCCGAGATGATCGCGCCGGTCTCCGAGATCGCGCGCCGCACGTCGAGCGCCGCGGGTGACGCCGCGGCGGATGTCCGGCCCTCCGCGCGCGGCGCACGGCGCGCCATCCGGCCCTCCGGCGAGCCGGCCGGCCGCGCGAGGCGCGTCCGATGAGCGAAGGGATCGCGCTCCCTCCCGTCGCGCGCGGGACGCTCCTCGGCGCCGCCGACAAGCTCGAGCGCATCGCCGAGGCGACGCCGCAGATCCTCGCCGCCGTCGACGGCGAGCGCGATCCGATCGTCGTCCAGACGACGCTCGCGTGCCTCCTGTGGGAGACGCTCCCGCACGCGAGCTGGGCCGGTTTCTACCGGCGCACGGGGCCGCGCATGCTCTCCGTCGGGCCGTACCAGGGGCCGATGGGATGTTTGCATATTGCATTCGATCGCGGAGTCTGCGGCGCGTGCGCCCACTCCGGCAAGACGCAGCTCGTGCCCGACGTGAACGCGTTCGCGAGCCACATCGCGTGCGACGGCGCGACGCGGTCGGAGCTCGTCCTGCCCGTGTTCGGCCGCGGCGAGGTCCGGGCCGTGCTCGACCTCGACTCGCACGCGCTCGCGGCGTTCGACGAGGCCGAGGCGCGCGCGCTCGAGGCGCTCCTCGCCCGCGCGTTCCACGACGCGATCGACTGGCCCGCGTTCTCGCATGGAGCCCTCGGCACGCCTGACGCTCGGCGCGCCTGACGCTCGGCGCGGCTGACGCTCGGCGCGCACTGAGAGCGATCGGCCCCAGCGTCGCGACCGCTCCACGGCCGGTCGGCCCGAGGATATGCGAGCGCGGGGGATCGCCGGACATCCGCGCCTGGGGCTCCTCGTCACCAGGACGGCGGATCGTCCACCCGGGGCTCGTGGCGGCGCGCGACCTCGCGACGGCGCGCGAGCACGCCCGCCGGCCGCGCGCCGGGGGTGGGGCACGCCGATCAGTCCTCGTAGACGAGGCCGCGCGCGACGTCGCCGACGAGGGGATACTCGTAGTCCTGCCCCTGGAGCGTCTTCACCGCCGCGAGGACGTGCCACGCGAGGAAGACGGGGATCGCGACGCCGCACGTGACCACGCTGACGACGGTGCCGGCGACCGACCAGAGGAGCGACTGCATCGCGTGGTATTCCACGTACTTCGACTCGCCCCGCTTCACGAGATAGACGAGCAGCGGCGCGAGGAACCAGGCCGCCACCGTGCCGGCGTGGGCGATCAGGACGGCGAGCTTCTCGTTCGAGGTCGGCGGGACGGTGAGACCGTGTTGCATGACGGCTGTTCGTCGCGGTGCCGGGCGAAATTTCGAGTACAAGGCGCTTCTCATGGCCCGACCCGCTCCGTTTCAGCTCCGCCCCTCGCCCATCGCGGGCACCGGCGCGTTTGCCACCCGCCTGATCCAAAAGGGAGAGCGGATCATCGAGTACACCGGCGAGCGCATCTCCGACGACGAGGCGACCCGTCGCTACGACGACGAGGAGATGTCGACGCACCACACGTTCCTCTTCTCGCTCGAGGACGACCTCAACATCGACGCCCGCGTCGGCGGAAACGACTCGCGGTTCATCAACCACTCGTGCGCGCCGAACTGCGAGGCCATCGAGGAGGACGGGCGGATCTTCATCTTCGCCACCGAGGCCATCCCGAAGGGCAAGGAGCTCGCGTACGACTATCAGTACGCGCGCGGCGACGGCGACGAGCTCGAAGAAGACCGGTACCCGTGCCACTGCGGCGCGCCGACGTGCCGCGGGACGATCCTCGCGCCGCGAAAGGAGCCGGCGAAGCGCGCCGGCGCGAAGAAGCGCGGCGCATCGAGCTCGCACGTCGGCACGAAGACGAAGACCGGGACGAAGACGAAGGCCGGCGTGAAGGCGACCGGCGGGGCGAAGCGGCGTCGTCGAGCGAAGGCCGGCGCGACCGAGGTCGCCGCCGAGACCCACGCCCGCCAGGGGGCCGCGGCCAAGACCCGCGCCGCCGCGACCAAGCCCGGCACCACGTCAGCCGCCAAGACCCGGAACGGCGCCCCGACCAAGCCCGCCAAGACCCGCGGCGCCGCGACCAGGGCCGGCGGCGCGGGCTCGAAGCGCAGCGACGCGACGCGCGCGACGTCCGGACCACGTCGGGCGTGAACGAGCGGCGACGGCGCCCGGCGCGCCGGCGTCGCCATCGACCGGACGCGTGCCGCGGATCGACGCGCGTTCCGCGGCTCGAGCGACCGAAACACGGTGCCGGCATCTGCGACACGGCCGTCCGGTGCCGTCCTCGTTTCGCTCGCGTCCGGTGACGGCGGCCGACCGGACACGAGCTCGGACGGCGTGACGCCGGCCGGCGACGCCGCGGCGCGGCGTGAATCGCCACCAAAGCCCGTGGGCCCGATCGACCCAAGCCCTGGCACGTGTTCTGCTTTGAGGACGGGTGTGGCGGTTAGGTATGCCGCCGCGAAGAGAGGAGCTCGCCATGACGTCCGTCTCGACGTCCGCTACATACGACGGCCCGGAACGGCGCCGCCACCGGATGTACGTGACTCGAAACACCGAGTACCACACGCGCGACGGCATCTGCGTCGCCGTGCGGAACCTCCGGACCGGCCTGTACGAGCCGGATCACCACGCGCTCGGCAAGCGCGCCGTCGCGGGCCTCGTGTTCGGACCGGGCGGCGGCATCGAGTCGATGGTCCCGGCCAACGAAGCGCACGCCGGCATCCAGCTTTGCTTTACGTCCGGGAAGCCGGGCCCCGATCGCGAAGTGATCACGAGCGCGCTCAAGTCGATCGAGCGGCCCACGAAGGACATCGTCCTCACGTATCCCTGACAAGTCGTCGCCCGCCCCACGACATGTGGCGCGCGACGCCAGAACGGGCGCGCCACATAGGCTGACTGAAGAGAAGAGACGAGAAGAGAAGAGCGAGTGGTGCCCCCGCTCGCGGCTGTTCGCCCTCCCGGCGGGCTGCGCTGCGGTCTCCCGTACACGCATGGAGTGAGGACGCGGTCGCGCTTCGACGCGGTCGTCCGGCGCTCCTTCTGTTGTGACTGTTGTGACTGTTGTGACGAGGAGACAACGGTTGCGGCTGCATTCGCGACCGGACCGTCGGGCCGCTCCGCGATCCGCGTCTTTACCGCGCACGCGCGTGGCTCGCCGCTCGCGGGCCGCGGCCACGCGATCGCGCCGCCTTCGCGGGTTCGCGCCGCCTCCGCCGCGCGGCACGCCGCGGCCGCGCTTCGCGCCGCGAAGACGCCATTCACCCCGCGTTTCGCGCCGCGCTCCGGACGTGGCGAGCGCCCGTGACACGTGTGGCGTGGGCGCACGAGTCAGCCGATGACGCGCCCATCCGTGCGAAAACGCGGCTCACCCGCGACGGCGTCCCCGTCAGTTGCGGCGCGTGAGGAAGCTCACGATCGCGACGAAGAGCGCCGAGCCGGCGATGGACCACACGATGGGGAAGCTCGCTCCGCCCACGGTGACGACGGCCCAATCGGGGAGGTGCAGCTCGCGCGCGAGCAAGCGGCCGACCAGCGCCCCGATGAAGCCGAGGGCGATGCTCCCGATGCAGCCGGTGCGTGATCTCCCCGCGATCGCCTGGCCGATCGCGCCGCAGACGCCGGCGATGGCCAGGAACAGCAGAAAATCGGTGAAGGTCATGGAGACACGCTCGCAGGGTGAAATCGGAGGAGGAGGTCGTCGCCCATGACCGCAAGACGCAGGTCACGGGCGCGACCGCGCGAGGGTCGCGCCCCGCGGAGGCGGAGCGCGTATCGCGCGGCACAGGGTCCCGAAGGTCGACTAGGCTGCGCGCCATGCTCGCACGCCGCTCGTCCCAAGCCACGTCTCTCCCCCCTTTTTCGGCGGATCTCGCCGGCCTCGCGGGCGCTCGCCCGGCGGCGCCCGGCGGGCCGTTCGCGCCGACGTCTTCGATGCCGGCGGCGGCCTCCGCCGTCTCTCGGCTCGCGCGCGTCGCCTCCATCGCCGCGCTCGCCGCCGTCCCGGCGCTCGCCGCGTGCACCAAGGACTCGCCGTCGACGACCGGCGGCGCCACGAGCGCGTCGACCGCGACGCCGACCGCCGCGCCCGCGGCGAGCTCCGCGCCCCCCGCGGCGTCGGCCGCGCCCGCGCCCCTCCACGCGACCGACACGTTCACGACGTCGAAGGGCGACCTCCGCGTCACGCCGATCCACCACGCGACGATGCTCCTCGAGATCGGCGGCAAGGCGATCTACCTCGACCCCGTGGGCAAAGACGCCAACTACGCGGGCTTGCCGAAGGCCGACTACGTCTTCATCACCGACGTCCACGGCGACCACCTCGACGACGCGGGGATCGCCGCGGTGAAGAAGGACGGCACGGTGCTCGTCGGCCCGCCCGCGGTGAACGCGAAGACCCCGATGACCGTCGTGTTGAAGAACGGCGAGTCGAAGGACTTCCCCGATCTGCGCGCCGAGGCGGTCCCGATGTACAACCTCGTCCGCGGCCCGGACGCCGGCGTCGTCTTCCACGACAAGGGGCGCGGCGACGGCTATGTCCTCACGTTCGGCGACAAGCGGATCTACGTCTCGGGCGACACCGAGTGCGTCCCCGAGATCCGCGCGCTCAAGAAGATCGACGTCGCCTTCATCTGCATGAACCTGCCGTACACGATGCCGCCGAGCGAGGCCGCGGAGTGCGTGAAGGCGTTCAAGCCGGCGGTCGTCTTCCCGTACCACCACCGCGGCTCGAACCTCGCCGAGTTCCAGAAGCCGGTCGAGGACGCGCACGCCTCCGAGGTGCGCGTCCGCCCCTGGTACTGAGCGCGGCGCGCCGGCGGCACCGGGGCGGGCGTCAGCCCATCGCGCGGCGCGCGGCCGCTCCCACGCCGTGGACGCGCAGGAGGCTCTCCTCGGCCGGGACGCCGACGCGGATCGGGAAGCCGTAGACGCCGGTGCCGCGGTGGACGTAGAGGCGGTCGCGGCCGCGGGCCCAGAGGCCGTGGTCGGGCATCTTCGCGACGGCGCTCACGATGGTGTGCGGCGAGCCGACGGACAGGAGGCCGAGCTGCCCGCCGTGCGTGTGCCCCGAGAGCACGAGATCGGCGTCGCCCTCGGGGAGGTGGCGGAACGCGCCGGGGTCGTGCAGGAGGACGAGGCGGAGCGCGCCCGCGACGCGCGGGTGCCGGGCGGTGACCTCCGCGATGTGCTCGGCGCGACCCCGGCGGCGGTAGTCGAGGCCGACGATCTGCACCGCGCCGGCGGCGGTCTCGACGCGCGCCTCGTCGTCGATGAGGAGGCGGACGCGCGCCGTCGCGAGCGCGTGGCGCACGGTCTCGGGCGCCTCGTGATCGTGGTTGCCGAGGCACGCGAAGGTGCGCCCCGCGAGCGCGCCGAGCGGCGCGAGCGCCTCGGCGAGCTCGGCCGCGCCGTGGTGCGACTCCATCGTGACGAAGTCGCCCGTGAGCAGCACCAGGTCGGGATCGCGCGCGACGGCGCGCTCGCAGATCCCGCGGAGGCGCCGCACCGACATGAACGGGCCGAGGTGCGGATCGGTGATCTGGACCAGGCGCAGCGGCCGATCGTCGCGCGGCTCGCCGCGGGCGTGCCGCCGCAGCCCCTCGATCGCCTCCCCGTCGAGCTCGACGTCGACGTCCTCTTCCCTGGTGCGGACGCTCTGCGCGAGCCCGAGCGCCGCGATCGCGTACGGCACGATCAGCCCCGAGGCCGGCGCGCCCCACGCCATCGCGACCACCCACGGCAAGGACAGCATGGTGCCGCCGGCGAAGAACATCGCCGGCAGGCTCACGACGAGGCGATAGCCGACGGGGCGCATGCGCGCCCACGCGAGCGCGAGGAAGTGCACGTACACGGTCGCGTGCAGGTACGCGAACACCGGAAAGAGCGCGCCGAGGTGCGGCGCGATCGCCGACGCGACGGCGCCGTGCATCGCGAGCCACACGAACGAGAAGATCGCGAAGAACCGGCCGCGCACGAGCGCGGCGGCGGCGACGACGACGGCCGCGGCGCCGAGCGACGCGAGCCCGAACGCGCTCACCGCGGGCGTCGCGGGGCCTGCGGCCGCGCGCGCACCTTGGGCCGCGCGTCGTGGAGCTTGCGCGTCTTCATCCCCTTGCCCTGCGCGCGCGGCTTGCCGGTGCGGTGCTGCATCGACGCGTGCGTCAGCCCGTGCTTCGGGGTCGTCTCGCTGCCGAGCGCGTGGCCGCTCGACGCGGCGAGGCAGAGCGACAGGCCGAGCGCGACCTGAACGGCGAGGACGCGGAGGTTCATCGCGCGCACTTACATCAGCGCCGACGCCGCTTCAAGGGAGTGGATCGCCGCGGGTCGTCCGCAGGCCGCTCGTCAAACCGCGAGAACGCCACCGCGATCCGCGGATCGCGAGCTTGGGGGCCCGCGGGACCGGCTTGGGGCGCATGTAGGATGTCCGAATGACAGACTGGGATGTCCGAATGGGCGATCTCCATGTCCGAATGAGCGACCCGCGTGTCCGAATGACCATGTCCCCATGTCCGAACGAGGTGCCGCCCTGTCCGAACGGAGGCCTCCTCCTGGCCGAATGAGGGTCCCCTGCCTCGGAGGACGGGCCTCCTCCGTCCGCTCACGGGATTCCCGGCGGGAACGACCCGGGCGGCGTTCGACCGGAGCGGCTAGCCCTTGACGACCTTCCACACGATCGCGGCGATCACCAAGGCGACGAGGATCATCACGACGGTGCGCGTCGAGCCGCCGCCGGCCGGGACGGGCTCGGCCGGCGTGCGCGCCGGCTCGATCGGAGCAGCGCCCTTCTCGCGCCGTCGCTCGACCTTGCCCGTCTTGGCCGCCCAGTCGGCTTCGCCGGACGAGTCGACGCGGACCTCGTCGCTGTCGCGCTCGCCTCGCTTGGCGCCCTTGCCCGAGGCCTTGTCGGCCTTCGCCGCCTTTTCCTGTTTCGAGTCGCTCTTGCCGGGCGTGTCGGACTCGACGTCGGACTTCGCGACGACCTTGTCGGCCTTGTCCGCCCGCGGTTTGTTCGCCTTGGCGGCGTCGGTCTTCGCCGCGGGCTTCTCGGGCTGGGCCTCGGCCTTATCGGGACTGGGCTCGGGCTTGACCTGGGCCGCGTCGATCTTCTTCGAAGCCGCCTCGGGCTCGGGCGTCTTTGCGGCGGCGGCCGGCTTCTCGTCGTGGCTCGGCGACGACGAGCGCTCGGGGCGCGGGACCTCGCGCGTCGACTTCGGGCCGGACACGGGGCCGGCGTCCTTCTCGGCGGGCTTCGCGGCCTTCGCGGCGGCCTGCTTGTCGGCCGCGGCTTTCGCGGCCGCTGCCTTGTCGGCCGCCTGCTTGTCGGCCGCTTGCTTGTCGGCCGCGGCTTTCGCGGCCGCTGCCTTGTCGGCCGCCTGCTTGTCGGCCGCCGCCTTGTCGGCCGCGGCCTTCGCGGCCGCCTGCTTGTCGGCTGCGGCCTTCGCGGCCGCTGCCTTCTCGGCCGTCGCATTCTCCGCCGCGACCTTCTCGGCCGCCGCTTTCTCCGCGGCCTTCGTCTTCTCGGCGGTCGCCTTCTCGGCCTTCGTCGCCGCCTTGTCCGCCTTCGTGGCCTTCGCCTTCTCGGCGGGCTTCGCCGCCTCGGCGACCTTCGCGGGGACGGCATCCTTCGCCTTCGCGGCGGCCTTGTCGGCCGGCTTCGCCGTGTCCGCGGGCCTCTTCGCGGCGGCCTTCTCCGGCTCCGCGGCCTTGGCGGCGGCGGGCTCGACCGGCTTCGCGACCTCGGTGATGATGCCGGAGACGTACCAGCGGGCGCGCGCCGGGAGGGCGATCCGCTCGGCGCTCGCTTCGACCTCGAGCGCGGCCTGCTCTTCGCGCTTCGCCTCGCCGAAGAGCGGCACCGGCAGCGACGACGCGCCGCCCGTGGCGCGGAGCGCGGCGGCGAGCTCCTCCGCGCGCGGACCGAGCCCCTCGGCGCGCTTCGCGAGCGCCGCGGCCTCCTTCTCGAACGCCTCGAGGTCGCAGTCGACCGTCCCGCTGCCGTCGGTCGCCATCTTGGGCAGCGCCGCGGCGAGCTCGAGCGACGTCTCCGACAGATCGCCCCCCGAGAGCTGCGCGAGCAGACGATCGAGGAGGCCGTCGAGGAGCCGATCGATGTCGGCCGTCTCGCTCTTCGCCTGGAGCGCCGGGCCGATCATCTCGAAGAGATCGCCCTGGATGCGCACGGCGGGGCGCTCGCCGCCCTCGGCGAAGTAGTAGAAGCCGCCGCTCATCCGGTCGAAGCCGACCGTGTGCACGCGGACCCCCTTCTGCACGAGCTTCTCGACGAGCGACGACGCCACGCCGAGCAGCGGGCTCGCCTGCGCGGCGCGGCTCGCCCACGGGAGGCGCGCGGGCGGGACCTGCTCCTCGGGGAGCGTGACGCCGAGCGCGCTCCGGAGCTCCTGGGAGACGGAGCCGCGCGTGACGACCGAGAGCTCGCGCTCCCACTTCTGGATACCGCGCGGGTTCATCCACCCCGCGGCGGGGCCGGTCTGGACGAGGTGGCGCCCCGCGGCCGCCGCCGAGGTCGCGGGGGCGGGGCCGACGTAGACGACCCCCGGCACGCCGAGCGCGCCGCCAGCCTCTTTCGCCCCTCCGTCACCCACGCCGCCGCCGTTTGCCGCCGCCGGAACCTTGCTCCCGTCCATGATGTCTCCGCACTCTATGCGCCCTCGCCGGGCGCGTAGAACCCAAATCAGCGGAAATGGTCGAACCCGCGCGAGGTGACCGGCCGCTCCTCGCCGTTCGGACCGCGGACGACGAGGCCGGATCCTTCAACGATCGTACCGGCGCGCCAGAAGCCCATGATCGGCTCTGGTGAGACGACGACGAGCGCATAGTCCTCGCCGCCGTGGAGGACGAGCTCGATCGGATCGACCCGCAGGGCGGTGGTCGCCACGACCAGCCCGGTCGCGTGCGCGTGCTCGACGAGCGTGGACTCTTCGACGACCGCGCCCACCTTGCTCGCGTTCAGGATATGTCCGAGATCCTGCGCGAAGCCGTCCGACACGTCGATCGCGGCGTGCGCGACCGGCGCCATCCGGAGGCCGTCCTCGACGAGCGCGGACGGGCGCTTCCACCCGGCGATCACGTGATCGAGGTTCGGGTCCTGCGACTCCACCGCGCCGCGCTCGAGCGCGAGCAGCCCCGCGCCGGCGATCCCGAGCGTGCCGGCGACGTAGATCCCGTCGCCCGCGCGCGCGCCGTCGCGCTTGATCGCGCGCTCGCACGTGCCGAGCACGGTGGTGGTGAGCGACAGCGTCGGGCCGCGCGTCAGGTTGCCGCCGACGACGGGGGCGTTCAAGGCGCGCGCCGCGCGCTGCGTCCCGCGGGTCAGCGCGTCGACGTCCTCGTCCTCCACGTCGCCGCTCAGCGTCCAGGCGGAGAGCGCGCACCAGGGCGACGCGCCCATCGCCGCGACGTCGCTCGCCGCCGCCATGAGCGCGCGCCACCCGATGTCCTCGCTCGCCAGCCAGCCGCGCTCGAAATGCGTCCCTTCGACCTGATCGTCGACCGTCCACACCACCTGCTTGCCCGGCGGCGGCTCGAGGACCGCCGCGTCGTCGCCGATGCCGACGCGGAGGAACGCCGGCGCGCTGTTGAACTGCCTTGCCAACCGCGCCAGCGTGGCAAATTCGCCCGATCGCACGCTTCGATGCCGTCCCTTCTTGTCCTTCGTGGTCGATCGATGCTCGCCCGCGGGGCCCTCCCGCGCTGCTCTCTGCCGATTCCGGTCGTCGTCTCCGCGTTGCTCTCCGGCGCTCCGTTTTCGTCCGCTGTCCGCTCGCCGCCGCTTGCTCTTCGCGCCCCCGTGCCCGTCGCCGCCCTCACTCGCCCGCGGACGCCGCGGGGAGGCGGACCACGAAGACGGCGCCCTGGGGCAGGTTGTCTTCGATATGGACCGTGCCGCGGTGCGCGTCGACGAGCCGCTTCACGATCGACAGGCCGAGGCCCGTCCCTCCGTACTCGCGCGTCGACGACGAGTCGACCTGATAAAACGCGTCGAAGACGCGCGCCTTCTCCCGCGCGGGGATCCCGATGCCGGTGTCGGCGACGCGGATCTCGACCTTCGCCTGCACCGGGGCGAGGAGCGCGAAGCCGCTCATCTCCGGGTCGTCGGGGTCGTCGCCCGCGACGCCTGCGACGCCGAGGTTGCGCGCCGAGAGGCTCACGACGCCGCCCGCCGGCGTGAACTTGATCGCGTTCTCGACCAGGTTCAAGAAGATCTGCCGCACGCGCTCCGGGTCGGCCCGCAGCGGCGGGATCCCGGCGCCGCTCGCCCCCTGCAGCGTGATCTGCTTCTTCCGCGCGAGCGGCGTGAGCGTCGACACCACCTGGCGGACGAGCTCCGGGACGTCGATCGATCGCAGGTGCACCGTCATCGACCCGCTCTCGAGCTTCGACAGATCGAGGAGCCCGGTGATGAGCGCGAGGAGGTGGCCCCCCTTCTCGTGGATGGTCGACACGAAGTCCCGCTGCTCGGCGCCGAGCTCGCCCGCGATCCCTTCGACCAGCATTTCGCTGTACCCGATGATCGACGTGAGCGGCGTCCGCAGCTCGTGGCTCACCGTCGCGAGGAAGTTCGATTTCAGGCGATCGAGCTCGCGCAGCCGGTCGTTCGCCTCCTTCAGCCTCGCGTTCTTCTCTTCGAGCTCGCGGTAGCTCTCGCGCACGCTCGCGAGGTGCATCTGGCTCGTCAGGAGCGCCTTGTGCCCGTTGAACAAGATGAGGTCGAGCGCCTTCTTCAAATGGAGGCTCATACGGAGGATGGTCGCCTCGTTGGCGCGCGGCACCTTGGTGAGGAGGCTCCGCGCGCGCGGCGGATCGAGCTGCGGATCGACCCCGAGGAGCGACGCCGGCACCTCGGCGAGCGACGCCGGGAGGTACGGCCCGATGATGATCCGCCCGATGCGGCGGCCGTCGTAGTCGACGGGGACGATCCGGTACGCGTTCCCGGTGAAGCAGGGGTGCACCGCGTCGCCCGCCTCGGAGCCCTCGTCGGCCTTCACCGCCGACACCGTCGCGCCGCACGCGCGCCGCCCGCCGGGGAGCGTGTTCACGTACGCGCAGACGTCGTGGCCGCGCGCCGCGTCGGCGAGGAGGTCGCCGTCGCTCGAGTAGACGCGCACCGGGATGCCGAGCAGCTCGAGGAAGCTCTTACAGAGCTCGTCGAGCCCCCCGCGATCGACGAGCTCGTCGAGGCGGAGCTTCGCGTCGAGCGCGGCCCCCCCGTCGGACGCGCGCCGCTCGACCCGGGCGGCCAGGGCGTCGTCGCTCACGGCTTCGGCCCCGTGCCGGCGCGAGGACGGGCGCGGAACTCGAGCGAGCCGCCCACGCACGCGCCGAGGAGCTCCGACACGGGGCGGCTCACGCCCAGCCTGGCCGCGGCGAGCGGGACGAACGCGTCGCGCTGGATCCCGAGGGTGCGCGCGAGCTGGTGCTCGTCGTCGAGCTTCGACCACGCGAGCGCGAGCAGGCCGAGGAACGACTCGACGACGCCCGCGCCGTCCAGCGCGGTCGCCTGGAACACCGGCTCGCGGCCGCGGCGCGCGAGCGCCTCGATCTCGACGTCGCTCCGTACGTTCGGCAGATCGCGCTTGTTGAACTGGATGACGAGCGGCACGTCGCGGATGGCGAGGCCGAGGTCCTTCAAGTTCGCGCGCAGGTCGAGGAACGACGCCGCGTTGTTCTCGGTCTCGGCGATCTGCGAGTCGGCGATGAAGGCGACGCCGTCGGCCCCCTGGAGGACGAGGCGGCGCGTCGACCCGTGGAGGACCTGCCCGGGCACCGTGAACACCTTGATCCGCAGGCTCATGCCGCTCTCGTCGGACTTGAACGTGAGCGGGAGCATATCGAAGAAGAGCGTCCGATCGTCGCGCGTCTCGAGCGTCATCAGGCGGCCGTGGCTCCGCTCGCTCGTCAGCTCGTGCAAGGATCTCAGGTTGGTCGTCTTCCCACTCAGCGCGGGCCCGTAGTAAACGAGCTTGAGTGTGACCTCACGGGCGGCGAAGTTGAGCTGCACGTGCCTCCAGTCTATCAGAGGGGAAAGTGACCATGCTCCACGAAGGGGATCGCGCGCCGGCGTTCGAGCTCGAGAGCGACGCCGGGAAGCGAGTGTCGAACCGTGACTTCGAGGGACGAGTCCTCGTGGTCTATTTCTATCCGAAGGACAACACGCCCGGGTGCACGCGCGAGGCGCAGGCCTTCGCCGCGGCGGCGAACGAGCTGCGCAAGGCCGGCGCGGCGGTGGTCGGGATCTCGAAGGACTCGGTGAAGAGCCACGCCGGGTTCCGCGACAAATACGACCTCAATTTCCCGCTCCTCAGCGATCCGGACCTCGCCGCGCACCGCGCGTTCGGCAGCTACGGCGAGAAGACGATGTACGGCAAGAAGGTCCTCGGGACGATCCGGAGCACGTTCGTCGTCGACCGCGACGGGACCATCGCGAAGGTGTTCCCGAGCGTGAAGGTCGACGGCCACGTGGACGCCGTCCTCGCCGCGATCCGCGCCATCGACGGCGGCGCGCCCGCGAAGACCGTGACGAAGGCCGCCGCGAAGCCGCCGGCCCGCGCCGCGAAGGCGCCCGCGAAGCCCGCGGCCAAACCCGTCACGAAGGCGCCCGCGAAGCCCGCGGCCAGGACGACGGCCAAGCCCGTCGCCAAGGCGCCCGCGAAGCCCGCGGCCAGGACGACGGCCAAGCCCGTCGCCAAGGCGCCCGCGAAGCCCGCGGCCAAAACGACGCGCAAGCCCGTCGCCAAGGCGCCCGCGAGGCCCGCGGCCAGGACGACGGCCAAGCCCGTCGCCAAGGCGCCCGCGACGACGAAGCGGGCGCGCTAGCACCTCGCGATGGAGCCGTCCGCGCCGGCGACGGTGGTATGGGTCGCGCCCGAGACGGACGGCGCGCGCGCGGCGCTCGAGCGGTGGGCGCGCGCGAGGGGCGTCGCGCTCCGTCCGCCGGGCGACGCCGAGCGGCCGCGCGTGGCGGTCGACCCGGCCGCCGCCGACGCCGTCGAGCAGGAGCTCGCGCGGGCGCGCGACGCGATGGGATCGCTCGACGCGGCCGCGGTGGAGCGCGCGCTCGAGGCGGCCGACGCGGCGCTCCGCGCGCACCCCGAGCTCCCGCAGGCGGCGTGGCTCCGCGCGGAGGTGGAGCGCGCGTGGTCGTCGCGGTTCGCGCGCGTCGAGCCGCGCGATCCGGATCGGGCGGCGCGCGCGTGGGCTCGCGCCGCCGCGCTGGACGGCGGGCGCGTCGCGGGCGTCGGCGAGGCGGCGACGAGGGGGACGGCCGAGGCCGCGGCGCTCACCGTCGCGAACCTCCCGGCCGGCGCCACGGCGCGCGTCGACGGCGAGCTCGTCGACCGCTCCCACGTCGCGCGGCGGGCGCCGGGCGAGCACGCGCTCGTCGTCGCGGTCGACGGCGCACCGTCGTGGGCGTCGTGGGTGACCCTCCCGGCCGAGGGCACCACCATCGATCTGCCGAACCTGGACGCGCCGGCGTGCTCGCGGTCCGACGTGTCGCGCGCCGCGGCGAGCCTTACCGGCGCGCTCGACGCGTCCCGCGTGACGTGCCCGGCGTGGATCGCGGTCCGCGAGGCGCGCCCCGGCGCCGTCGCGATCGCGCGGTGCGAGGCGTCGCGCTGCGCCGGGTGGGTCGAGTGGCGCCCCGGAGGCGATCGCCAAGGCGGCGGGCCCCGCCCCGCGGAGGCGCGCCCCTGGCCGGCGTGGGCGACGTGGACGATCGTCGGCGCGGGCGCCGCGATCGCCGCGGGCGCGATCGTCGTCGCGGCCGGCGCGTTCGACCGCGCGCCGCGCGAGACCCGCTTCGTCAACGGCGGCCTGAAGGCGTCCAGCGCCGGCCCGGCTGGCTTCGCGTTCTAGCGGCCCCCGCGCTCGGATGTGTTCGGAGCGGCCTCGTGTTCGGAGCGGCCTCGCGCTCCGAACGACGCTCGCGTTCGGAGCGACGCTCGCGAGCCGGGCGCCCCGGACGCCGGGCGCGCGCCCGGGGCACCTCGCGGCGCGGATTCGCGGCGGAGGGCGCCGGGAATCCGCCGGACGCGCGGATTGTCTTCGCGGCGCAAAGCATTAAGCTTTTCGCGCAGTGGACCATCCCGGTCCCGCGAGAGAGAATCCACCGATGGCGCAAGCACCGCAGCTCGATTTCCAGGCATTCATCGCCCAGAGGAAGGGGGAGCGCGCGGGCGGAGACGCCGAGACGACCGGCCACGAGTACGCCTACATCTCCGATCGGCAGACGCGCGCGGCCTTCGAGCGGATGAAGCCGGTGGAGCTCGCCGTCTCGAGCACCGTGCGGATGTTCAAGCAGGTGTGGCGCGGGCAGCTCCTCGGCCAGGCGGTGCGGGTGAGCGATCGCCAGTTCCCGCGGCTGCACAAGCTCGTCCATCGCTGCGCCGACACGCTGCAGATCCACGTGCCGGCCGTCTACATCATCAACAGCCCGACCTTGAACGCGGCGACCTACGGGACGAACGAAGACTCGTTCATCATGATCCACTCGGCGCTCGTCGATCACTACACCGACGACGAGCTCCTCACCGTCATCGGCCACGAGTGCGGGCACATCCACAACTCGCACGTCGTCTACCTGACGGCGCTCCACTACCTCACGCAGATCGCCGGCGTGTTCGTGCGGTGGGCGGTCGAGCCGGCGCTCATCGCGCTCCGCACCTGGTCGCGCCGCGCCGAGATCACGTGCGACCGCGCCGGCATGCTGTGCGGAAAGAGCGAGGCGACCGCCTCGCGCGCGCTCACCAAGCTCGCGCTGGGATCGAAGAAGCTCTACGAGGAGTTCAACCTCGACGCGTTCCTCGACCAGTACGAAGAGGGAAAGAGCAGCGTCGGCAGCTACATGGAAGTGTTCGCCACCCACCCGTGGCTCCCGAAGCGCGTGCTCGCCATGCGCGCCTTCGCCGACAGCCAGCTCTTTCGGCAGGCGGTGGGGCTCGGCGCCGGCGGGATCTCGATGCAGGACGTCGACGCGCGCGTGAAGGCGCTGCTCCAGGGGGACGCGTGAGCGAGCCGAGCGGGAACCACGGCGGAAACCAGGGCGGGAACCAGGAGAAGAGCGGCGAGGCCGTCGCGGGCGAAGACCGCGCGAACGGCGGCGAGGCGGCCGTCGCGCCGGCCCACGCGCTCCAGGAGTTCCGGGAGCGCAAGGGCGTCGTCGGGCGCGCGCTCGCGGAGCTGAGCACGGTCGCCGAGAGGGTCGGCGCGAAGAGCTTGAACGAGCGGATCGCGCGCGACCTCCTGCGCAAGCTCGAGGAGGACCGGTTCCACCTCGTCGTCGTCGGCGAGTTCAACCACGGCAAGTCGAGCTTCGTGAACGCGCTCCTCGGACGGAGCGCGCTCCCGGTCGGCGTCACGCCGACCACCGCGGCGATCCACCACCTCAAATACGCCGACGCCCCCGAGGCGACGGTCGTCTACACCTCCGGCGAGCGCCGCGGCATCGCGTTCGACGAGGTGCGCCGCTTCGCCGTCGGCGGGGCCGGCGCGAGCGAAGGCGGGCACGGCGACGTGGATTTCCTCGAGGTCGGCTTCCCCGCGCCGCTCTTGAAGGAGCGGATCCTCCTCGTCGACACGCCAGGCGTGAACGACCTGTCGCTCCAGCGGGCCGACATCACCTACAGCTACATCCCGCGCGCCGACGCGGTGCTCTTCCTGCTCGACGCGGGGCAGATCTTGAAAGAGAGCGAGCGCGTCTTCCTGCAGGACAAGCTGCTCAAGGCGTCGCGCGACAAGATCGTCTTCGTCATCACGAAGTGGGACATCCTGAGCGCCGACGAGCGCGTCGAGGCGCTCGCGTACGCGAAGGAGCAGCTCGCGCGCCTGGTGAAGGACCCGATCGTCTTCCCGATCAGCGCCGAGACGGCGCTCGCGCCGGCGAGCGGCGCGTCCGGCGCGGACGACGCGAGCGGGATGCCGGAGCTGGTCACGCACCTGACGAACTTCTTGGCGGAGGAGCGCGGCCGGATCTTGCTCGACAACGCGCTCGGCGAGGGGCTCAACATCGTCGCCCTGCTGAAGAAGGGCGTCGACGCGCGGCGGCGCGCGGTCGCCATGAAGACCGAGGAGCTCACGCGCCGGATCGACGTCCTCACGAAGGACCTCGCCGGACAGGCGGGGACGATCGAGCAGCGCCGGATGAAGATCCGCGAGGACGTCCACGGCATCAAGGTCGGCGCGCGCAAGGACCTCGACCGCTTCGTCGACGACGTCATCCGGCAGATCCCGAACGTGATCGACTCGGCGAAGGGCGACGAGCTGAAGAGCTACCTGCCGGCGTTCCTCGAGGACACGTTCCGCAAGTGGGCGGAGAACGAGACCAGGGAGATCGCCGCGGCGCTCGAGGATCTCGCCGAGAAGACGATCGCCCTCGTGAAGGAGGACGCGCACGCGAGCACGAAGCGCGTCGCCGAGGCGCTCGGCATGAGCGACGTGAAGCGCCTCGACGTCCAGGTCGACACGTTCCGCTACGACGTCGGCATCTTCGCGCTCTTCACCGTGGGCCTGGGCGTCATGTTCGCGAACGTGCTCCTCGGCGGGTTGCTCGCGCTCGCCGCGCCGATGCTCGCGCTCGTCTTCAAGGAGAAGATCGAGGGCGAGTACAAGCAGCGCGCGAAGGAGGTCGCCCCCGAGATCCTCAAGCAGACCGCGCAGAAGATCGGCCCGAAGATCGACGAGATGGTCGACGACTTCGCGCAGAAGCTCGACGCGTGGGTCGTCACGGCGGGCGAGGAGCTGCACCGCGAGGTGCTCGAGGTGCTCCGCTCGGCGCAGGCGGCGCGCGCGCTCGGCGCGCACGACGAGGCCGTGGCGACGCGCGACGTCGAGGAGCAGGACGCGCAGCTCACCGCCGCGCAGCAGCGGATCGAGCAGCTCCGCGGCGACCTGTGGAAGCCGCGGGACCGGGTCCGGATCGCGACGGAGGCAAAGGCGAGCTGAGCGGAGCGAGCGCGCGCCGCTCCGCGGCTCCCGCGACCCGCGGTGCACGAGCACCCGCGCGTGGAGCCGCGGGAGCCGCTCACGCCGGATCGCCGAACATCGCCGCGAGGAGCGCGGGCTCGGGGGTAGCCTCGAGCCAGCGCAGACGGTCGAAGAAGCGCCGCCAGTCCTTCATGACACGCCCCTCCGGCGGGCGCATCGCGTAGTCGGTGATCCGCGTCACCGTGAACCTTAGCGCGGCGAACGACGCTTCGGCGTGCACCGCCGCGCGCTCGTCCGCGCCGAGCGGGCGGACCGACGTGTAACCGCGCGCCATCGCGCGCGCGAGGTCCGGGTCGAACGACGCGCCGACGCACCAGGCGAGGACCGTCACCATCAGGTCGAAGACGAGCGCCCCCTCGCACGCGCTCTCGAAGTCGAGGAGCGCCGTGACGTCGCCGCCGGGGCCGAAGAGGACGTTGTCACGGAAGAGGTCGCCGTGGACGAGGCCGCGCGGCGCGCTGGACGACACGGTCGCGCGGCGCGCCTCGATGGCGTCGAGCGACGCGCGGAGCGGGGCGGCGTGGACCGCGAGGTCTTCGGGGGCCTCGCGCTCGATGCGCGCGAGCCGCTCGCGCAGATCGTCGGCGCGGAACCGCCCGGCGGCCGGCGTCTCGGCGCGGCCGGCGGCGTGCACCTTCGCGAGCGCGGCGCCGACCTGCTCCGCGTCGCGCGGCGTGACGGCCGCCTGGCAGCGCATCCCGCCGGCCCTCCAAGGGAACACCGCGCCCGGCTTCCCCTCGAGGACGAGGATCTGCCCGCCGTCTCGCCGCTCGAGCGGGCGCGGCGTGGGCACCCCGCGCCCGGCGAGGCGCGTCAGGAGCGCCGCTTCGCGGGTGGCCCCGTCGACCCCCTGCTCCTCATAAAGTCGGACGAACCAACGGCCGCGCTGGGTGGTCAGCGCGTAGTTGGAGTTCACGCTGCCCGCGGGGATGCCCTCGAGCGCGACGAACGAGCCGAGATCGTAGGCGAAAAGGAGCTCGTCGACCGACGATGGGGTCAGGCGGGTGAACGTGGCCACGGGGGCGCCTCCGATGAATTCGAGTCTTCCATGCTGGACCTCGGGCTCCGCTTTCTGCTAAAGGCCGCTGCCGGAGTAAACTTCGAATTGCGGGCGAGCTCGAGCTATATGGCGACGACGAAAAAGGTTGTGAGCAAGAAGACGTCGGGGAAGTCGGAGTCGGCCAAGTCCCCGGCCGGGGGCGCCGGCTCGGGGAAGGCTTCGGCGAAAGGATCCGCGAAGGCGGGTAAAGACGAGAAGGGCCAAAAGCGCAAGCTGGGCCTCCGCGGCGCCGCCCCCTGGGCGGCGCGCCACGCGGCGAAGCACGCCGCCGAGGCGCGAGCACGGGCCGCCGAGCCGCCGCTCCCGGGCAGCGCCCGCGCGACGATCCGCACGCCCTCGGGGGCGGAGGACATCAAGGCGCGCATCGGCGACCTCCATAATGCGCTCGTTCAGGTCAAGCAGCTCCGGAAGAATCTGAACAAGGGCTTTTACGATATCGGGTCGATCCTCCGCGATATCCAGGCGCGCCGCCTGTACGAGGCGAAGGGGTACGGGACGTTCGAAGCGTTCCTCGAGCGCGAGATCGATCTCGGCAAGACGACGTCGCTCCGCCTCGTCCGCGTCGTGACCACCTTCCTGAAGGAAGCGGCGCACGAGTACGGGATGGAACGCGTGATGAACGCGCTGATGGCGCTCGAGATCCCGCAGGATCAGGGGAGCAAGACCGACGTCGGGGGCGTCCGCATCCCGCCGCCGCCTCCGTCGACCACGTCGCTCCCGCTCAAGCCGCCGGGCCGCTGACCCCGCTCAAGCCGCCGGGCCGGGGCTCGCGGCTCGGGCTCCGCCGTCTCTCGATCGGTCGCGCGAGCGCGACGCCTTCGGCGCGGAGAGCGCGCGCCGCGACGACCAGGGCCGGCCACGCGACCAGGAGCTCGCCGAACCGGCCGATGAGGCGCTGCGCGAACGCCGCGGCGCCGCGGGGGCCGCGGAGGGCGGCGAGGTCGCGCGGGACGTGGAGGTCCTCGCGCGCGGCGGCGGCGCGCGTCCGCGCGAGGTGCGCCCGGGCGTCGACCGCCCAGAACGGCGCGCGCGCCGCGTGCACGTGGAGGAGCGCCTCGAGCCGGGCGGCGCGCGCCGCCGCGTTGTCGAGGAGGAGGCCCCGCACGCGATCGCGGAAGTCCGTCGCGCGCTCGCGCGACACGTCGGCGAGGTTTCGCCCGAGCGCCGCGAGGCGCGACGACGGCGTGCCGGCGCCGGGAGAGAACGAGACGCGGTGGATCATCGACGCGACGATCTCGGACAGACGCGCCGCCTCGCTCGCGGCGATCGCGTCGACCTCGTAGGCGCGCCCCTCGTCGGCCGCGTGGAGGAGCGCGCAGGGCAGGTGCGCCCAGCACGCGCCCTCGAAGGCGCGGCGGAGCGTCGTCCCGAAGACGCCGTCCTCGTTCCGCATCACCGGGAAGAACGGCGGCAGGAGCGCGCGGTGATCGAGCCCGAGCGAGCCGGCCATGAACAGCCCGGACCGGGCGAGCGCGATCCTCCGCGGCGCGCGGAAGACCTCGCGGCTCGCGAGCGCGAGCCGGTAGTCCGCCTCGCTCGACGCGACGGCCCCGCCCCGCGCGCCCGCCGCGATGTCGGGCCAGTGGAGGAGGAACCCGACGCCGGAGCTCATCCCCGAGTCGCCGAAGATCCCGGTGAGCGTCGCGACGACGCGCATCGCGCCGGTGCGCGCGCCGTCGATCATTTCGGGCCGCGCGCCGCGCAGGTCGGCGAGGTCGCCGGCGGCGTCGACCAGCGACCGCAGCGTCCTCCCGAGCACCGCGCGGTGCTCGGCGAGCGGATCGAGGTCGGCGCGCGCCGCCGCCGCGAGCGCCGCGCGCCGGTCGCGGAAGAAGCGCGTCCGGGTCGCCTCGATCTCGCCCGTGCACACGACGCCGCGGTCGCTCTCGGGGTCCTTCGCCACGCTCGCCTCGACGTCGTCGTCGGCGACGGCGAAGGCGTCGCCCGCGAAGTGGAGGAGCGCCGCGTTGCGGTTGGCGCCGACGCTGAGGCCGCACCGCTCCGGGTCGAGCAGCGCGAACGCGACGGTGCGCTCGTCGACGCCGGAGGCGCGCGCGAGCCGCGCGGCGAACGCCCGCTTCTCCGCGGGTCCGGCGTAGCTCACGTCGACCTCGGAGGCGGCGAGCGCCCGGAGCGACGCGACGTTCGCGGCGCGAGAGGGCGCGGCGCGCGAGTCGTCGAAGACGACGACGCGGGGCGCGCCGCCGTGGCGACGCCCCGCGTCGACGAAGCTCGCCGCGGCCCGCGCGAGCGACCCGGGGCGATCGCAGGTGACGATCGCCGCCGCGAGCTTCGCGACGATCGCCGCGTCGTCCCGGCTCGGCGCCACGGCCGGGGCGACGCGGACCTCCCCGCTCTCGTCGGCCGGCGGCGCGGCGCCGCCGGAGGAGCGCGCGGGCGGCTCGCGGCGGCGCTCGGCCCGATCGTGCCGCGCGGTCACCTTTGCGACGTGCGGTGGGCGCGCGGCGCCGCGAGCGCGCGGAGCACGTGCTCGACGACGTGCGCGGCGGAGCGCCTCGAGAGGCGCATGCCGCGCCGCAGCTCGTCCCACACCGCGGCGCTCAGCGTGACGTCGAGCGCGGCGAGGAGCGTGGCGCGCTCGTCGCCCTCGCGCTCCGCGAGCGCGTCTTCGAACGCGGTCTCGCACTGCCTCCGGCGGAACTTGCGGACGCGCTGCGCGATCTCCGCGACCGCCTTGGACGGGCCGGCCAGGGACGCCGCCTGGCGCATCGTCTCGGTCGCCTCGAGCCCCCGCGCGCGCTCCTCGACCAGCGCGTGCACCGGGTCCTTCCGCGGAGCGGCCTTCTGCTGCTCGACGCCTTCGGCCATCACGCGGAGGTACTCCTCGTTCGCCGCCCGGATCAGGCTGTCCTGGCTCTTGAAATAGGTGCGGAAGGCGCGGAGCGAGACGCCGGCGCGCGCCGCGATCTGCTCGCCGGTGGGCCTCAGGTTCCCCTCGCGCACCATCGCCACCATCGCCTCGGCGATCGCCGCGCGCGTCCGGCTGGCGCGGAGCGCTCGGCCGTCGACGCGCGCTCCGGTCGGGGCTTCGACCGCGCTCCCCCGCGCGGCGGTCTGCTTTCGCTTCATTCGGACCTCTTCGATGCTTCGTGGCGGAGTGGAACCCGCGGTCGATCGGCGCGCGATCGAGCTCCCGAAGAGCGAACGACCGGCGCCGAGGTGGACAAGCCGAGGTGACAAGCCGAGGTGACAAGGTGACGAGGTACGGCGCCTCCAGCGAGGGCCTACCGCTTCGCCGAGCTCGGGCGGCGCGACGGCTCGCCGGCGCAGACCCGCCCGAATCCGGTACCGGAACGCCGTGTCCGGCGCCAGCCCGAAGCGCGCCGCGGCGCGATCGGGCGGGCGGTTCGGCCTGCCCGCCGGCCGGACCCGAGGGCTTCCATCGCGACGCCGTCGAGAGAGCGTGTGTACTTACGAGCGTCGCGCGCCGCGAGGCGGCCTCGGACCGCTGCGACGCGGCGCGGCGCGATCGGTCAGCGGCCCGTCGGGACGCGCACCCGGACGAGGGTACCCTTGTCGCGCTCGGTCTCGATGTGCACGTCGCCGCCGTGCTGGTCGACGATCTTGCGGACGATCGACAGGCCGAGGCCGGTGCCCGCCTCCTTGGTCGTGAAGAACGGGTCGAAGACGCTGCCGAGGACGCTCGGATCGATCCCGGGCCCGGTGTCGGCGATCTCGAGGACGACGTCGCCGTCGACGTAGACGCGCCCCTTGAGCGTGCCGCCGTCGCGCATCGCCTCGATCGCGTTCACGACCAGGTTGATGACGACCTGTTTCAGCTTCTCGCGGTCGCCGATCGCCACGCACCCGTCGGGCGCGATGTCGCGCTCGATGGCGATCCCGCGGCGCGTCGCCGCCTCGCGCTCGAGGTCGAGGACGTCGTCGACGAGCTTGCCGACGTGCACCGGCTCGCGGCCAATCCCGCGCGGGCGCGCGAGCTCGAGGAACTCGGTGAGGAGCCTGTTCAGCCGGCCGATCTCGCTGCCGACGATCTCGACGCGCCGGTGCATCGCCGCGCGCTTCGCCTCGTCGGCGGCGAGCTTGTCGATGTCGCGCCCGAGGAGGTGGAGCTGGAGGACGGCGGCGTTGAGCGGGTTCCTGATCTCGTGGGCGAGGTTGAGCGCGAACGTCCCCATCGCGGAGAGCGCCTCGGCGTCGGCGGCGCGCTTCTCGAGCGCGCGCCGCTCCGTGACGTCGATGCCGATGCCGTACACGAGCTCGACGCTCTCTTCGCCCCGCGCGCGCGTGAAGTGCCAGCGGATCCTGCGCGCCGGCGACGTGAACCCCGCCTCGACCTCGAGGCCGCGATCGTCCTCGCGCACCTGCGCGAGCGCCTCGACGACCTTCCCGCGCTCCTCCTCCGGCACCCAGCTCCCGGCGAAGTCGAGCCCGCGCGCCGCGTCGCTCTGGACGCCGGCCATGAGCGCGGCCTTGCTGTTCAAGAGCGCGACCCCGCCCGCCGCGTCGAGCGCGACGACGAGCACGTCGGTGAGCTCGACCAGCGCGCGGTAGCGGCGCTCGAGCTCCTCGCGCCCGCGCTTCAAGCGGACCTTGATGATCGCCTGCTTCACCGTGGAGATGAGCTCCTCGGGGCGGAACGACTTCAAGATGAACGCGAACGCGCCGCTCCTCAGCGCGCCGATCGCCGCGTCGACGCTCGCGAAGCCGGTGATGAGGACGATCTCGCTGAGCGGCGCGGCGCTCCGGAGCGGGCCGATGAGATCGACGCCGCTCGCGTCGGGGAGCTTCACGTCCACGATCGCGACGTCGAAGCCGATCCGGCGCGCGGTGGCGAGCGCCTCCTCCCCGCGCGTCGCGGTGCCGACCTCGAGGCCGTGCGGCTCGAGCACCTGCCGGAGCGTGCCGACCAGGTCCTGGTTGTCGTCGA